>Ga0306925_10007834_pt1 | contig 10080 bp, 7 predicted proteins | sample flu12Cox44000176_FD_203755 | JGI IMG/M metagenome (GOLD analysis project Ga0306925, IMG submission 203755) | Lab enrichment of tropical soil microbial communities from Luquillo Experimental Forest, Puerto Rico - flux8day.12C.oxic.44.000.176 (v2)... | ecosystem: Environmental > Terrestrial > Soil... | reverse complement strand
TGATCAGGAGGCGGCACTCGATGATCTTAAATCGGCTTCGTCGCAGGCAAGCGATATCATCAAATCGGCGTGCCCAAGCTCCGTGCCGCTCACTCCAATAGGTCGCCTGGATGCCGCCGAGCAGCGAATGGATGCGACCATAAAGGCCCTAGGGTTTATCCGCAGTGCCCTTTCGAAGTACTATGACTCGCTGAGCGATGAACAAAAACATCGGTTCAACACGATGGATGATTCCACCGAGCACACTCGCTCGGCTGGTGATATGGCGGTAATATGCAGTCAGCAGGCGGGCAGTTTCATCGAGCTCCCAGTGCAGCGCATTGAACAGATAGTTCAGCCGACTGCGCAACAGCGAAGAACCTTCGACGATCTCAAGAACGCAACACAAAATGCTGCCGACCAACTACGGTCGTCCTGTCCGAGCGCAGTGCCGCTATCGCCAGTGGCTCGGGTCGACACGGTCGCAACACGGCTCAGGGCTATAGCGGACGCAATTAAGTCGATTCGCCCGGCCCTCGAGAACTTCTACGCGTCATTGAACGACGAGCAAAAGGCGAGATTCAATATGATGGGGCCGACACCTCAACGAGGCTGATGTTACGCCCAAAGCGACGTTATTTACAGCATTCAGGTTGCAACGCGGTTGTTCCAGACGGGCTTGTTTGGAGCCTGCCGCTATCGCGCGTTAATTCGCGTCGAGTATACTGAAGTTATTTCTTTGGCGGCGCCGACAGGCTTTCATGCGGCGGACGCCGATCACCGCGTCGATTAGACTTGCGAACATATGTTAGCAGGGCCTCTAGATTTCGAGCTAGGTGCGAGTGCGCCGCATCGATGGGCAATAACCACACACTCTGCGGTACGGACCCGGCTATCGGTACGTCAAAGTCAGAGCGTATGACAATAGCGTGTATCCTCTTGTTCGACGAAATCCGCGACCAATGGGAACTGAACATGTTCTGCGCGGCGCCGGCGATCGGTGAAAACCGATGTCGGCCTAAAATTAGAACGGAAAAGATCACTGGTCTCAGCTCAGAACGGTAGGCCCCAGCGTGACGTTCTTTAGGCCTGCGCGCCTGCTCCAGTGGCGGTACGGATGGCCGACCAGACACGGTGCGGGGTTGCCGGCATGTCGAGCTGCGCAATGCGCTGCGCGCGCCAAAGCGCGTCAACAATCGCATTCATCACCGCCGGGCAGGATCCAATTGCGCCTGCCTCGCCGGCTCCCTTCACGCCCAAGGGATTGTGCGTGCAAGGAACGTTGTGCGTCTCAAAGGCGATAGCAGGCACCTCGTTGGCTCGCGGCACCGCGTAGTCCATCAGGCTCGCCGTCACCAGCTGACCGGAATCCGGATCGTAGACGGCGCGCTCCATAAGCGCCTGACCGATGCCCTGTGCAGTCCCGCCGTGGACCTGACCCGCGAGCAGCAACGGATTGAGCGTTGCGCCAAAATCGTCCACCACGACGTAATTAACGATGCGGCTCTCTCCCGTCGCTGGGTCGATCTCGACCTCTGCGATGTGAGTACCATTCGGGTAAGTTGCCTGAGGTGGCGTGAATGCATCACTGGTAGTAAGACGATTTTCTGCGTCCGGACGTTGCGCCAGCGCTGAAAATGAGATCATGCGATCAGTGCCGGTAACTCGCACTGCGCCATCGACAATCTCAAGATCATCCGCACCCGCTTCGAGCGCTTCGGCTGCCAGTGCCTTGAAATTCTCGGCAAGCTTCTTTGCCGCACCGGCAAGCGAAGCACCGCCACAAGGAATCGAGCTTGAACCCCCCGTGCCGAGGCCACTGGCGATGCGGTCGGTGTCGCCTTGCATCACGTTCACCTTCTCAGGCGGCAAGCCCAGATGCTCAGCTACGATCTGGGCGTAGGCAGTCGCATGACCCTGTCCGGTCGATTGCGAACCAATCAGCAGCGTGACAGAGCCGTTAGGCTCGAGCTTCAGGGTTGCTGTCTCCGCCCCGGCGTTGCCGCAAGCTTCAATGTAGGTCGAAAGTCCGATGCCGCGCAGTCGGCCTGATTTCTTCGACAAGCGCAGCCGCTTGGGAAAGCCCGCCCAGTCGGCAAGCTCCTGGGCACGTTTAAGATGCGCAGCGAAATTGCCGGAGTCGTAGTTCTGACCAGTCGCACTCTGATATGGCATCGCGCCCGACTTGATGAAATTGCGTCGTCGCAGCGCATCGGGCGCGATGCCACCTTCTCGGGCCGCGTGATCGACCAGCCGCTCGATGACGTAAGCCGCCTCTGGGCGTCCTGCGCCGCGATAGGCGTCAACGGGCACAGTATTCGTATAGACGCCGCGCACCCGGACGTGGCAGGTGGGAATGTCGTACACACCGGGCGACAAAACGGCACCGAGCGTTGGAATAAGCGGCGCGAACTGCGACAGATAGGCGCCCATATTCGCAACCAGATCGACGTCGAGCGCAACAAAGCGGTGGTCTTGGTCAAGCGCAAGACGAGCCGTAGTTACATTGTCACGACCCTGAGCGTCACCGACAAAATGATCGGAGCGCTCGGCGATCCAGGTTACCGGTCTCTGCAGTTGCTTTGCTGCGACCGCAGCGAGGGCGTATTCGCGGTAAGGAAACAACTTGGTCCCGAACCCACCCCCGACGTCCGGTGTGATTACGCGTAACTTTTCCGCTGGCAGCTTTAGAACCTGGAGGAGGACGTCGCGGATTGCGTGCGGCCCCTGACTCGACAAAGTCAGCGTGACGCGCTCATCGGCGGTGTCGTACTCGGCCACCACGCCTCTGGTGTCGAGATAATTCGCTACCAGGCGTTGATTTAGCAGAGTAAGAGAGACAACTTTCACGGCCTCGGCAAAAGCTCGATCAGTCGCGGCCTTGTCACCGAGCGAGATATCGAAAACGACGTTGTCCTTGTGCTCCGCCCAAACCCGGGGCGCACTGGGCATGAGCGCCTCCGCAGTCCCGGTCACATGGGGCAGCTCTTCCCAACTGACTACCGTCGCTTCGGCGGCATCTTTGGCCTGCTCGAAACTATCAGCAACCACGAAGGCAAGTGCATCTCCAACGTGGCGTACCTCCTCGTGCGCCAAGAGCGGATACGGTGGCACGTCCAAAGCAGCGTTTGGCAACTCAACCGTGCATGGCAGAAGGCCGAGATTGGCTGTCTCACTGCCGGTGAGTACAAGGCGCACCGCCGGCATCGCCCGCGCTCTGGCAGCATCGATCTGAAAACGCGCATGCGCGTGGGGCGATCGTAGCACCACTGAATGCAGCGTCTCGTGCGGCGCAACGTCGCCAATATAGAGCCCGCGACCGCGCAGCAGCGGATCGTCCTCTTTACGGAGAACCGATTGTCCAAAACCAAATTTCACTGCCTGCATTGCCATCCGCTTACCGGTAAAAAATTCACATGCTGAAATTATGGCGTCAGGTTAAAGTGAGAATGGCCATTTGCAGTCGGCGGAGGATGCGTCCAATGACTGTTTCCATGTACACCATTTCTATTGCGGTTAGTTGAAAAAGGAAGTGGCATGATGGGGGAGTTCTGCAATAAAGTAGCTGTCATTACTGGCGGCAGCCGCGGCATCGGCCGCGAGATCGCGGTTGAGTTTGCGCGCTTGGGCGCACACACGGTTATCGTTTCTTCTTCGGCCGGCAATCTTGCGAACGCTGCCAAGACGATCGCCTCGGCCGGGCCCGCGCCCCACACTATCGCTGCCGATTTGCGGACCTTGGAAGGCTGTCAGAAAGTTTTCGACAGTGTCAGTGATAAACTCAATCGATGTGACATTTTGGTCTGCTCGGCTGGGGCCACGCGCGCTGGCAATTTCACCGAGCTGCCAGATCAAGCTTGGATCGACGGTTACGCATTAAAGTTTTTCGGCTGCGTTCGCATGTGCCGGCTGTTTTGGCCGCTGCTCAAGGCGGCGCAGGGTTCAATAGTCAATATTGGGGGTGGCGCTGCGCGCTCGCCAGGCGCCGACTTTTCGATTGGCGCGTCCGTCAATGCTGCTATGGGCAATTTTTCCAAAGCGCTGTCTCAGCTCGGCAAACGCGATGGCGTGAATGTTAACGTCATCCACCCCGGTGCGACCGAGACCGAGCGCTTCTATCAGCTGCTGGAGCAACGATCGAAAGCATCAGGAAAGTCGGTAGAACAACTGAAGCAAGAGGCCACGGCAAGGGACGGCCTCCGCCGGCTGGGCAAGCCCACCGACATTGCTGCGCTCGCGTTGTTTCTCTGCTCGGAGAAAGCGCAACACATTCAGGGCACTGCTATAGCGGTCGATGGCGGCTCAACAATCGGCTACTACTAGACATAATTCCGACGCTTCTAACGGGGAGGCTCCCGACTGCCGCTCGGTGACTAGCGCTTCACAAAACGCACGGCGTGACTTCTCGGTGTGATCGCCCGCTGCCGTGATGTGTTGTGGCCCGCTCTGTTGTCGAGCCAAAGTGCCTATGGCTTTACCGACCGTGTTGGTGCAGCATTCGCATCGCTGTGCCGAAAACCTCGTCGGCAACTATGAAAGCGGCATGTGCGAGGGAGTACGCCCGTGATACCTGCAGCCTTCAACTATCACCGTCCCAAGTCCGTTCAAGAAGCCGTCGCGCTGTTAGCCGAACTCGGGGACAATGGCCGTGCGCTCGCGGGCGGTCACAGCCTCGTCCCAATGATGAAGTTACGCCTCGCCTCGCCGGGCAACCTCGTAGATCTCGCCGGTATCGGCGAACTCAAAGGCGTGCGAGCTGACGGCAATGACATTGTCATCGGCGCCATGACTACGCAGTACGAGTTGATCGCGTCCAATCTTCTCACCGACAAAATTCCGCTCCTCAGCGAGACCTCGCTGCAGATCGCTGACCCCCAGATCCGCTATCTCGGCACGTTGGGTGGCAATGTCGCCAACGGAGATCCCGGCAACGACATGCCGGCCGTGATGGTGTGCCTCGGCGCGTTTTATAACGTCACCGGCAAGAGCGGCGAACGGCGGATCGCGGCGCGCGAATTTTATAAGGGCACTTATCTCACTGCCCTCGAAACCGGCGAAGTGCTGACCGCCGTGCGCATTCCGACGCCGGCCGCAGGGCACGGATGGGCCTATGAAAAGCTCAAACGCAAAGTTGGCGACTACGCGACAGCGGCAGCCGCTGTGATGTTGACCATGAAAGGCGGCAAAGTTGAAAGCTGCTCGATCGGTTTGACAAACGTGGCCGACACGCCGCTCTGGGCGAAGGAAGCCGCAAAAATCTTGACCGGATCGTCGCTCGATGCCCCCACAATCAAGAAGGCGGTAGCGGCGGCGGAAGCAATCACATCACCGGCCAGCGATGCCCGCGGACCGGCGCAATACCGCACCAAAATGGCGGGCGTAATGCTCACCCGCGCGCTTGACCGCGCCAAGTCGCGCGCCCGCGGCTGAGGAAGTGAACGATGGCAAAATCCCAGATCGAACTGAAAGTGAACGGCAAGAGCGTCGAAGCTTTGGTCGAGCCGCGCACGCTATTAATCCACTTCCTGCGCGATCAGCTCAATCTCACAGGCCCGCATATTGGTTGCGAGACGAGCCATTGTGGCGCCTGCACTGTCGATCTCGACGGCAAGTCAGTGAAGTCGTGCACGATATTCGCAGTGCAGGCAAACGGTGCTGATATACGCACTATTGAAGGCATCGCCAACGCCGACGGCACGCTTCATGCAATTCAGGAAGGTTTCCGCGAGATGCACGGGCTGCAATGCGGTTTCTGCACCCCGGGCATGATTATGCGTGCTTACCGGCTGCTGCAGGAAAACAAAAATCCTTCAGAAGAGGAAATCCGTTTCGGCATTTCCGGCAATCTCTGCCGCTGCACCGGCTACCAGAACATCGTTAAAGCCATTCAATTCGCCGCCGCTAAGCTCAACGGCGTGCCGTTGCAGGAGGCCGCAGAATGAACGACATGACCCCCAGCTCCGCCGAGCGCGCCGCCAAACTCGAAGGCATGGGATGCAAGAGAAAGCGCGTCGAAGATATCCGCTTTGTTCAGGGAAAGGGCAGTTACGTCGACGACATCAAGCTTCCCGGCATGCTCTATGGCGATTTGGTTCGCTCACCACACGGCCACGCGCGCGTGAAGGGGATCGACACCGCCAAGGCGGCGGCGTTGCCTGGCGTCGTTGCAGTGATCACCGCCGAGACGCTCAAGACCGTGAACCTCGCCTGGATGCCCACGCTCGCTGGCGACGCGCAAATGGTGCTCGCCGACGGCAAGGTGCTGTTCCAGAACCAGGAGGTTGCCTTCGTCGTCGCGGAAAGCCGCGAGGCGGCGGCGGACGCCGTTGAACTGGTCGAGGTGGAATACGAGCCGCTGCCGGTCAATGTCGATCCGCTGAAGGCGATGACCGACGGTGCGCCGATGATCCGTGAGGATCTGAAAGACAAGACCGACGGCGCGCACGGCAAGCGCAAGCATTACAATCATATTTTCTCCTGGCAGGCCGGCGACAAGGCTGCGGCCGATGCTGCCTTCGCCAAGGCCGAGGTGACCATCAAGGAGATGATCATTTATCCGCGGGTACACCCATGCCCGCTTGAGACCTGCCAATGCGTCGCCTCGTTCGACAAAATCAAAGGCGAGCTGACACTCTGGGGTACCTTCCAGGCACCGCACGTCATCCGCACCGTGGGCTCGCTGATCTCCAAAATCCCCGAGCACAAGATCCATGTGATCGCGCCCGACATTGGCGGCGGTTTCGGCAACAAGGTCGGCGCTTACCCGGGCTATATCTGTGCGATCGTGGCTTCCATCGTTACCGGGCGGCCGGTGAAATGGGTCGAAGACCGGATCGAGAATCTCTCGACCACTGCTTTTGCGCGCGACTTCTACATGGACGTTGAGATTGCTGCGACCAAGGACGGTAGAGTGACCGGCCTGCGCTGTTATACCATCGCCGATCACGGCGCGTTCGACGCCTGCGCTAACGCCACCAAATGGCCGGCCGGCCTGTTCTCAATCATTTCAGGTTCTTACGATTTCCCAGCGGCCTATTGTCTGGTCGACGGCGTCTATACAAACAAAGCGCCGGGTGGTGTCGCGTATCGTTGCTCTTTTCGCGTCACAGAGGCCGCCTACTGTATCGAACGCGCCATGGACATCATGGCGCAAAAGCTCGGCATGGACCCGGCCGAGTTCCGGATGAAGAACCTCGTCCGCCGCGAGCAATTCCCATACACGAGCGCATTCGGCTGGCAGTATGATTCCGGCGACTACCAGACAGCCCTGAACAAGGCGATGGAGTCGGTCGGTTACAAAAAACTCCGTGAGGAGCAGAAAGCCAAGCGCGAGGCCTTCAAGCGCGGCGAGACCCGCGAGCTAATGGGCATTGGTGTCGCGTTCTTTACCGAGATCGTCGGCGCCGGGCCGTCTCGCGCCTGCGATATTCTCGGCATCGCCATGTTCGACTCGGCGGAAATCCGCATTCACCCCACGGGCTCCGGCATTTGTCGGCTCGGCACTAAATCGCAAGGCCAGGGCCACGAGACAACCTATGCCCAGATCATCGCGACCGAACTTGGACTGCCGGCCGACAGCATCACGGTGGAAGAGGGCAATACCGACACGGCGCCTTACGGTCTCGGAACTTACGGTTCGCGCTCGACGCCGGTATCGGGCGCGGCGACCGCCATGGCCTGCCGCAAGATTAAAGCCAAAGCGCAGATGATCGCCGCCTACATGCTCGAGGTGCACGATGATGATCTAGAATGGGACGTCGACCGTTTCCGGGTGAAGGGTAATCCCGAACGCTTCAAGACGATGACCGAGTTGGCCTGGGCGGCCTATCATGAAGTGCCGCCCGGCATGGAGCCCGGACTGGAGGCGATCAACTACTACGATCCGCCGAATTTCACCTACCCGTTCGGCGCCTATATCTGCGTGGTCGATATCGACGTCGATACAGGCCAGACCAAGGTGCGCCGTTTCTACGCGCTCGACGACTGCGGCACGCGGATCAACCCCATGATCATCGAAGGCCAGATCCACGGCGGATTGACTGAGGCCTTCGGCATTGCCATGGGCCAGGAGATCCATTACGACGCCGACGGTAACGTCACCACTGCGTCATTCCTGGACTACTTCCTGCCGACTGCGGTCGAAACGCCACACTGGGAAACCGACTGGACCACTACGCCGTCACCTCATCATCCGATTGGCGCCAAGGGTGTTGGCGAGAGCCCCAATGTCGGGGGCGTGCCTTGCTTCTCCAATGCCGTCAATGATGCATTTGCGTTCCTTGGCTCCACGCACATTCAAATGCCGCACGACCACTGGCGCACCTGGACAGCGGCCGAGAAGCTCCGGCTGCATGCGTGACGCTGTCGGGGCCGAACCAGCACAGCGAGTGATGGCCGGAATCCATAGCGGCCGTCGTCCGGCAATGGCGCGAGTTAAGCAAAATTCCTATGTCTATAATGATCGATTCTGGACCTCGCCGTTTTGCGACGTCCCAAATTGACTTGGCATGACCCTCAAGCGCGAAGAAATCGCGGACAAGCTTGCTGCCGTTGGCTATGTCGCCGATCACGACATCGCCACAGCATTGTGGCTGATGGGCTTACTAAAACGGCCGCTTTTACTCGAGGGTGAAGCCGGGGTCGGCAAGACAGAGGTGGGCAAAGCCCTTGCCGCCGTACACGGCGCCGAACTGATTCGGCTGCAGTGTTACGAAGGGCTCGATCAGAACGCTGCTCTTTACGAGTGGAATTATCAGCGTCAGCTCCTCGCCATTAAAGCGCGCGAGAGCATTGGCGAAAATGCCGACACCATCGAGGAGCATATTTTTTCCGAAAAATTTCTCTTGGAACGTCCGCTCCTCGCGGCCATCCGTCGCGACAGGCCCCCGGTCCTGCTAATCGACGAAGTCGACCGTGCCGACGAGGAATTCGAGGCTTTTCTGCTCGAACTCCTCTCTGATTTTCAGGTCAGCATTCCGGAGCTCGGAACGATCAAGGCGACTGCGATCCCGTGCGTCGTGCTCACTTCGAATGGGACCCGCGAATTGTCCGATGCGCTGCGTCGGCGTTGTCTTTATCATTACATTGATTTCCCGGACGTCGACCGCGAAGCAAAAATCATCCTTACGCGCGTGCCGGGCATCGATGCCACGCTCGCCTTGCAGATCGCACGCATGGTGGCCGCCGTCCGCAAGGAGGATTTGCGCAAGGTGCCGGGCGTCGCTGAAACGCTCGATTGGGCCGCGACGCTATTCGGCCTCGAAATGCACGATCTGCGGCAGGAACCGGAAGCTCTCTACGAGACGATGATCTGTTTGCTCAAGACGCAGGAGGATCGCGCGCGCGTGACGCGCGAGCTCAGCGAACGGCTCCTTGGCAAAGTGGCGTGATGACTGGCAACCTGCAGGAAGTCTCTCGTCCACGCGCGGACCTAGGTGTCGATCCCCGTTTGCGCAAGGATCAACGAAGCGAGTCCCTCAGCGCGCCGGCGCGCCGGCGTCTAGCCGGCTTCGGCAGGACGCTGCGAAATAACGGCTTTCGCATCGGTCTCGCTGAGACCCGCGACGCACTTACCATCCTCACGTCGCCCGCCGCCATCCAGCCGGCATTGATTAGGCCGGCGCTGCGGGCGCTGTTCTGCGCGACTCATTCCGATTGGGACCGCTTCAACGAAATCTTCGATGCTTTTTGGCTGGGCCGTAACATGCGGCAGCGGCAAGTACTGTCAGGGACGGCGAGCGCCCCGCATTCGCCGGCGCGGCGGCTCGTCGAAGCTCATGTACCACAGGAGGCGCTCGGCCTACCTGATCATGCCGAACGACGAAGCGACAGCAACGCCGAGATGCCCGCCGATGGCCGCGGACGTCGCGAAGGCGCATCACGCACTGAAATCCTAACCGCGACCGATTTGCGTCACATCGTCGATCCCGACGATATCGCTGCAACCCATGCGCTCGCTTCTCGCCTCGCCCGCATAATGCGTGTCCGGTTGGTCCGCCGCGAACAAATCCGAAGGCGCGGAAGACGGCTTGATCTGCGCCATACCATTCATCGCAATATTTCGCACGGTGGCACGTTGCTGGACCTCGCCTGGCGTCGGCG
>Ga0306925_10007833_pt1 | contig 10081 bp, 8 predicted proteins | sample flu12Cox44000176_FD_203755 | JGI IMG/M metagenome (GOLD analysis project Ga0306925, IMG submission 203755) | Lab enrichment of tropical soil microbial communities from Luquillo Experimental Forest, Puerto Rico - flux8day.12C.oxic.44.000.176 (v2)... | ecosystem: Environmental > Terrestrial > Soil... | reverse complement strand
GTCGTCGAAGTTGAGGGGCTCGGTCTCGGTGTGCGGCTCGCGGCCCTCCCGGTAGGCGAATGCGATGCTCTGCACGACGAAACGACGCACTGATGCAATGCGCGCGGCGGCGATCAGATTGCGCGTTCCTTCGGTGCGAATCTGTGCGTTGCGCGCGTACGCAGCGAGCACGCGGGCGGGATCAAACTGCCGGGGCAGGTCCGTGAGCTGATGGATGATCACATCTGCCTGCGCCGCGCGCACCGCGTCGATGACGGCTTGCCGGTCGAAGACGTCGAGCACGGCAGGCATGATTCCGGCAAGCTCGAGCTCCCTCGCCTTATCGACGGAGCGCGTTGTCCCGACCACCGCGTGCCCGGCGCGCAGAAGGAGCGGCAATAAACGGCGGCCGATGGCGCCGGTAGCGCCGGCGAGGAAAACACGCATGATGGCGCATGCTACAGCAGCCTCGCTTGCCTTCAAACCATGCCCTGCAGACTGCCTGCGCGCTCCTTTCACAGGCCGGCTAAACTGATTTGCCGCTCCTTCATTACCGTGGTAATGTAAATGACATGCCAATCGCTCGTTCGAAGCTCACGGCGCAGGGACAGATTTCCGTGCCGGCAACGGTGAGGCGCAAGCTCGGGTTGCGCCCCGGCTCCATTCTGGAGTGGCATGAGGAGGGCGAGAAAGTCGTCGTCTCTCGCGCTGGGCGCTACAGCTTCGAGGACATTCACCGGGTGCTGTTCCCGCGCAGAGCACCGAAGAGCCACACGGTCGAGGAAATGAAGTCAGAGCTGCGCCAATATGTAAAATCGCGCCGTGCACGCCATTGATACCAATGTCCTCGTACGCCTCCTGACCCGCGACGACGCGACCCAGGTTACAGCGGCCGAAGCGTTCATTCAGGAGGGTGCTTGGGTGTCGCACCTCGTATTGGCGGAAGCGACCTGGGTTCTCATAGCCGGCTACGGCCTTACCCACTCCGCAATCGCTACCGCGATCGAAATGCTGCTCAATCACCAACGGCTAACGCTCGAGGAGCCTGAGGTCGTCTCGAAGGCGTTGCAACACTACCGACAGCGACCGGCACTCGGATTTTCCGATTGTCTGATTGTCGAAATCGCCCGCAGGGCTGGGCACCTGCCGCTCGGAACATTCGACCGCGCGCTGGGCAGGATTCCTGGTGCCGAAAGGCTCTGAGATATTGCCCACGATCGCTTGATGTCCCGCCCGATTCGTCGCCGTTTCTTCGCGCACAGCGTGCATGAGGTCGCGCCCGATCTCATTGGAGCGACTCTCCTGTTCAATGGCGCAGGCGGCATGATCGTGGAGGTCGAGGCCTATCATCACACTGATCCCGCGGCGCACTCGTTTGGCGGTCGCACTGCCCGCAATGCGGTGATGTTCGGACCTCCCGGCTACGCCTATGTGTATCGCTCTTACGGCATCCACTGGTGCCTTAATTTTGTTTGCGAGCCAGAGGGCTCGGCGAGCGCGGTGCTGATCCGGGCGCTTGAGCCGAAGGCGGGCATCGCTGCGATGCGTCGCCGGCGCGGCATCCGCGAGGAGCGGCTTCTATGCTCGGGCCCGGGGCGGTTGGGGCAGGCACTCGGCATCACCGGCGCGCACAACGGGCTCGCGCTCGACCTGCCGCCCTTCGCGCTCTGCGCGCGCGAGGAGAAGGTCGCGGTCGTTGCCGGGCCGCGCATTGGTATTACCAAGGCCGCAGACGCTCCCTGGCGCTATGGGTTCAAAGGCTCGCTGTTTCTGAGCAGGCCCTTTTGGTAAGCGGGCGACCAAACACCGCTGTCGTCACGCCGCGCCTTTGAGCCGCTCCAGCGCTTCGACGATCTTGGCGCGGCGGCCGGCGGCCTCCTCGCGCTTCTCGCGCTCGCCCTCGACCACTTCCTCGGGCGCACGCCGGAGAAAATCGCCGTTGCCGAGCTTGGCATCGATGCGCGCAATGTCGGAATCGACGCGCGCCATCTCCTTCTCGAGACGCGCCCTCTCAGCCACGAAATCGATGACGCCGGCAAGCGGCAGCGCGGCGGTCTCCCCGCGCACGATGAGCGCCACGGCGCCACGCGGTGCGCTCGGCGCAAAGGTGATGCCCGAAATATGCGCGAGGCGGCCGACCGTTTCCTGCCAGCGCTCTGCCCGCGCGCGTGTCGCCGGCGCGGGCGCCACCAGCACCACCGGAATCGCGACCCCGGTTACGATGCCCATCTCTGCCCGCACGGAACGCACGGCGGTCGCGAGATCGATGACCCAGCCGATCTCGGTCTCCGACTCCAGCTGGTCGAGCCCATCAAGCCGTGGCCAGTCCGCGAGCGCAAGCAGCGTGCTCCTGCCCTGGGGCGGAGCTGTCACACCCCACAGCTCCTCGGTGACGAAGGGCATGAACGGATGCAGGAGCCGCAGAATCTGGTCACGCGCCCAGGCCGTCATGGCACGCGTTTCCTCCTTGGCGGGCCCGTCAGCGCCCTGCAGCAACGGCTTAGCCAGCTCGAGATACCAGTCGCAGAAAACGTTCCAGACAAACCGGTAGACGGCGCCGGCCGCCTCGTTGAAGCGGTAGCCTTCGATCGCCCCGGAGATCTCGCGCGTTGCCTTTTGAGTCTCGTGGGCGATCCAGCGGTTGAGCGTCTCGTTCGCGGAGGCCGGATCGAAGCTCGCAACCGTGGTACAGCCGTTGATCTCGGCAAAGCGGCAGGCATTCCACAGCTTGGTTGCAAAATTGCGTGAACTCTCAACACGCTGGGTGGAGAGCTTGATGTCGCGCCCTTGCGCGGCCATGGCGGCGAGAGTGAAGCGAAGCGCGTCCGCCCCGTATTCCTCGATGACCGCGAGCGGATCGATGACGTTGCCCTTCGACTTTGACATCTTGGCGCCGCGCTCATCGCGCACCAGCGCGTGGATGTAGACCGTGCGGAAGGGGACCTCCTGCATGAAATGAAGGCCCATCATCATCATGCGGGCGACCCAGAAGAAGATGATGTCGAACCCGGTCACCAGCGCGTCAGTGGGGTAGAAGCGGCCAAGCTCCTTGCTCTCGTCCGGCCACCCCAGGGTGGAGAATGGCCAAAGCGCGGAGGAGAACCAGGTGTCGAGCACGTCCTCATCACGCCAGAGCGGGACTGAATCCAGCCGTTCGGCATGGCTTGTTCCGTAATCGGCCGCGGCCTTCTCGCTCTCTTCCACATGCGTCGGCAGGCCGTAGTGACGCGCGCCATCGGCCAGCGCCTGCGCCTCGCTCTCTGCGACGAAGGGCCGCCAACTCGCATAGTTGTAGCCGACGCTGTCCTTCATCGGGCCGTACCAGGCCGGAATCTGATGGCCCCACCACAGCTGGCGGGAGATGCACCAGGGCTGGATGTTCTCCATCCAGCTGAAATAGGTCGCCTCCCAATTTCGCGGCACAAACACGGTGCGCCCTTCGCGCACGGCCGCCATCGCCGGTTGCGCCAGGGTCTTGGCATCGACGTACCATTGATCGGTCAGAAACGGCTCGATGACGGCGGCGGAGCGATCCCCGTGCGGCACCGTGTGAGTGTGCGCCTCTATTTTTGCGATCTGGCCTAAGCGCTCAAGCGCTGCCACGATTCGCTTGCGCGCGACAAATCTATCTTCGCCGTTGAGATCCGAGATCGTTTGATCAATCTGCGCAATGAACGCGTCAACGACATTCACCTTGAAATCCGGGTTCGGCGACAAAAGAAGATGAGCTTCCTGATCGAAGATGTTGATCGCATTGTAGTCTTTTAGCTCATCATTTTTGTGCCGCTGCCACACTTCGAAGTCATTGAAATCGTGCGCCGGCGTGATCTTCACGGCCCCGGTCCCCTTCTCGGGGTCGGAATAGGCATCGGCAATGATCGGGATGCGGCGCCCGACGAGCGGCAGGATCGCGTGCCTGCCGACCATATCCCTGTAGCGCTCGTCATCCGGATGCACTGCGACCGCGACGTCGCCGAGCATCGTCTCGGGCCGCGTCGTTGCCACGGTGATGAAGGTCGAAGCATCGTTCAAATTGAAGGTTGCGCCTTCAAGCGGATAGCGGATGAACCAGAGATGACCCTTGACCTCGGCCTGCTGTACTTCCAGGTCCGATATGGCCGTGAGCAGCTTTGGGTCCCAGTTGACCAGGCGCTTGTCCTTGTAGATGAGGCCGGCGCGGTAGAGCTCCACAAAGACCTTGAGAACCGCGCGCGAGAGGCCCTCGTCCATGGTGAAACGCTCGCGCGACCAATCGCAGGAGGCGCCGAGGCGCTTGAGCTGCGTGGTGATGGTCCCGCCGGACTGCGCCTTCCAAGCCCACACCTTTTCAAGAAACTTCGCGCGCCCGAGCGCGCGCCGGCTTGGCTGCTGGCGCTCCATCAGCTGCCGCTCGACCACCATCTGGGTGGCGATGCCGGCGTGGTCGGTCCCTGGCTGCCAAAGCACGTCGCGCCCGCGCATGCGCTCGAAGCGCGCGAGCACGTCCTGCAGTGTGTTGTTGAGCGCATGCCCCATATGCAATGAGCCGGTGACATTGGGGGGCGGGATGACAATGCAGTAGGGTCGCGCCGAGAGCCGCTCGGGCCGACCACTGCGAAATGCGCCCGCTTCCTCCCAGCCGGAGTAGATGCGTCCCTCGACGTCGGAAGGCCGGTATGTCTTCTCGATCATGATGCTGCGTTCTGCCGATTTCCGGTAAAAAGCCCGCTGCCACCGAGACTGTCAACGCCACCCGACCGACCTGCCCTACATCTACCCGCGCTCGTTGATGCAAAAGGGCCGGATTTAAAAAACCCACCCCACGTTCCTCAATATTTTCTGAAGTCACGGCCGCATGCACGATGTCCCTACCCGCTCCATCGTCCTGCTCGCGGGAGCCGGCTTTGCGAGCCAGGCCATGGTGCGGGTGACGGATTCGCTCCTGCCGCAGATCGCAACCGATTTCGGAACTTCAGTCGGCGAAGCCTCGATCGTGGTTGCCGCCTACGCCGTGAGCCATGGCTCCATCCAGCTTATCATCGGGCCGGTGGGCGACCGGTTCGGCAAATACCGCACGGTCGCGGTGATGTGCGCGCTCGCGAGCGTGCTGGTCGCGCTATGCGGGATAGCGCACTCTCTTGCCTCGCTCGCGATGGCCCGCTTCGCGTCCGGCGCTGCGGCTGGCTGGATCATCCCGACTTCCATGGCCTATATCGGCGACGTCACGCCCTACGAGCGGCGCCAGCCGGTGCTGGGGCGCTACATGTCCGGACAGATCATCGGCCAGCTGTTCGGACAGGCAGCGGGCGGGGTGCTCGGCGAGCTCATGGGCTGGCGCAACGTCTTCATTGTGCTGGCAACGATGCTGGCGCTCGCCGCGGCCGGGCTCGCATTCGAGCTCCTGACCAATCCGGGTACGCGCACGGCGCGCCGCACCGAGAGCGGCGCGCACGGTTTTCTCGCGGAGTATGCCATTGTGCTGAAGAGTTCTTGGGCTCGCACGGTCATCCTGGCGGTGTTCATCGAGGCGGCGGTGGCGTGGGGCACATTCGCCTATGTCGGTGCTGATCTGCATCTGCGCTTCGGCCTGAGCTTCGCTGCGGTCGGGCTGGTCGTGGGCACATTCGGGATCGGCGGGCTCATCTATGCTGGCACCGTGGCGCAGCTCGTCGAGCTGTTCGGGCAGTCCGGGCTCGCCCTTTTCGGCGGAGTGCTCATCGGGCTCGCCTATCTGCTGCTGGCGGCGGAAACGGCGTGGTGGCTTGCACCAGTTGCGGTCACGGCAATCGGGCTCGGCTTCTACGCGCTCCACAACACGCTGCAGACCAATGCCACCCAGATGACGCCGCAGGCGCGTGCGACTGGAGTCGGGCTCTTCTCCTCCGCGATTTATCTCGGGCAGACGCTCGGGGTCGGTCTGGCCGCACTGGTGTTCGACCGCTTTGGCGCGGTGCCGCTATTCCTCGCCACCGCGGCGGTGCTGCCGGCGCTTGCCTTGTGGTTCTCCCGTGCACTGCGACAACAGCGCGACGAACAGCTCGTTGTGCGGTAGAGTTTGCGCCATGAACGACAGGTACCTCAAAACCGGCATCTTTCTCGCGCCCTTTCATGCGCTCGCCGAAAATCCGCTGCTCGCGCTCGATCGCGACATGGAGCTTCTGATCCACCTCGACCGGCTCAATTATCACGAGGCCTGGATCGGCGAGCACCACTCCGGGGGATTCGAGATCATCGCCTGTCCCGAGCTGTTCATTGCCGCCGCCGCCGAGCGCACGCGCCATATCCGGCTCGGCACTGGGGTCGTCTCGCTTCCGTATCACAACCCCTTCACGGTCGCCGGCCGGCTGATGCAGCTCGACTATATGACACGCGGGCGCGCCATGTTCGGCGTCGGGCCAGGCTCGCTGATCTACGACGCGGTCAAGATGGGCCTTGAGGCGAAGGACCAGCGGCGCAAGCTTGACGAGGCGCTCGATGTCATTGTGGAGCTGATGCAGGGCGGCATGGTCACGCGCAAGACCGACTGGTTCGACCTGCGCGAGGCTCGCCTACAGCTCAAGAGCTATTCGCAGCCGATGATGGAGATGGCGGTCGCCTCCTCGCGCTCACCGGTGGGCGCGCTGGCGGCCGGCCGGCACGGCATCGGCATGCTCTCGATCGGCGGCACCTCGGACGAGGCGCTCAAGGCGCACGCCAGCAACTGGGGCATCTACGAAGAGAGCGCGCGGTCGAATGGCAAGTCGCCCGACCGCCGCAAATGGCGCATCGTCACCTTCGCCCACGTGGCCGCCACACGCGAGCAGGCGCGCACGGACGTCAAGTTCGGGCTCGATGACTTCAAGCGCTACTTCAGCGAGGTTGCGACCTTTCCCATCATCCCGCCCGATATCACGAGCGATCCGGCCGAATATCTCGTGGCATCGGGTCTCGCCTGCATTGGCACCCCGGAAGACTGCGTCCGTCATTTCGAGCGCCTGTGGCAGGGCTCGCAAGGCGGTTTCGGCGGCGTCCTCCTCCTCGCGCATAACTGGGCGGACTGGCCCGCCACCAAGACAAGCTACGAGCTGATGGCGCGCTACGTGCATCCGCATTTCCAGCGCAATGCCAACGAGCTGCGCGACTGGAGCTACGTCGATGCAAAGTCCAAGTACGGGAGTGCGGGAGCGGAGTCGCAAGCTGCGGTGCAAGCAGCAATCGCGAGGCATCAGGCGCGCAGGAGGTGAAGGCGGCTCAGCAGGATGACTTTATCTTCGAATCGCCATCCTGCTCTATCTTTTTGTTTGAGCATGTCCTTTTTCACCCCGGTTCCCATTTTGCGGGACATACTCTAGGCAAACTTTTCGAACATCGCCTTGAGTGTCTCGAGCTCGTGGCGACGCGTGAAGGTGAAGAACGGCTCGTCCTTATCGGCGCGATGCGCCACATAGGCCTTGAGCATGCGCTCCACGATCCTCGGCGCGTCCTCCCCCTTGACGTCCCGATAGACCTCGCGCGCGATGCTGGCGTCCGGACCAAAGCCGCCGCCGACATGGATGTGGTAGCCATCCACGGTATCTCCGTCGTCCGAGACCTGCACCCGCGCGCCAAGGAGCCCGATGTCGCCTACGTAATGCTGGGCGCACGAGTTCGGACAGCCCGTCAGGTGTATGTTGACGGCGCTGTCGAGCTCGACGCGTGCCTCGCACCATTCCGCAATTTCCTGCGCATGGCGCTTGGTATTGGAGAGCGCAAGGCGGCAGCCGGCGTTGCCGGTGCAGGCGATGAGGCCTGCGCGGACCGCGTGGGCTCGGGTCAGAAGCCCGAGCGCCTCGATCGCCGCAGCCACCCTCTCCACTTGCGCAGTCGGAACACCTGAGATGAGGAGGTTCTGGCAGACGGTGAGGCGAATGTCGCCATCGCCGTGCTCACGCGCGAGCGCGGCAAGCGCCCGCATCTGCTCGGGCGTCAGCTTTCCCACCGGAAGCGCAACGCCGATCCAGTTGAGCCCCGGCTGCTTCTGCGCATACACGCCGATATGGGCGGCGCGGTTGAAGGAAGGCCGCGGCGCCATTGCTGCGGACGGAACGCGAACGAGCTTGCCGCCGAGCTTCTCCTCCATCGCAAGGAGAAATTTTTCGATGCCCCAGGCATCGAGCACGTATTTGAGGCGCGCTTTGGCACGGTCGGTGCGGTCTCCGTGATCGATGAACACCCGCACCACCGCGTCGGCGATCCTGGTGGCTTGGGCGGGCTTGACCACGATCCCGGTCTCGCGCGCGAAGTCCTTGTGCCCGGTAATTCCGCCAAGCAGCAGCCGAAACCACACCCCCGGCTCGACGCCAAAGCCCTCCTTTACCTCGACAGCCTGAAAGCCGATGTCGTTGGTATCCTCCAGCACGGGGATGATGCCGCCGCCGTCGAAGCCGACATTGAACTTGCGCGGGATGCCGTAAAGCGAGCGGTCGTTGAGGATGTGGAAGTGCCACTCGCGTGCGTAGGGCCGCGTGTCGATCAGCTCCTGCGGGTCGATGCCGGCGGTCGGTGTGCCAGTGACGTTGCGAATGTTGTCGGCGCCGGAGCCGCGTGAGCACAGTCCGAGGTCCTGAACCGCCTCGATGATGGCAACCGCGTTCCTTGGCTCGACCTCGCGCATCTGCAGGTTGGCGCGCGTGGTCACATGCGCGTAGCCCCCCGCGTAGCGTTCGGCAATATCGCCCACGCCCGCTAATTGCCAGTGCGTGAGGATGCCGTTGGGCATGCGCAGGCGGCACATGTAGGCGTTCTGGTTGGGCGCGCAGTAAAACAGGCCATAGAAGCGCCAGCGGAAGTTGTCATCGACCTTCGGCGGGGCGTTGCTCGCGGCCTGCTCCTTGAGGCGCTCATAGGCGTCGAACGGGTGCAGCTCGCGCTTGAACTTCTCCGGATCGGAAAGCTTCTTGCCCTCCCTGACGAAACGCTCCTGTGCCCGCAGGTGTGCGGCGTCAGGGCCGTTCGGCTCGGGTGACTGGGCGCCCGCCGTTGCGGAGGCCACGCCAGCAGATAACGCAGCAGCGCGCGCCGTGCGCGCGATCTGCAACCCGGACATGAAGCCTTCGAGGAAACGCTTCTGCTCGGGATCAAAATCGCCGGCCGGCTCGCGGCCGACCTCTAAGCCTGCCTCGGACATGAATCGGCGGTCTCCTGCAGCCTATTCGGCCGGCACCTGCATGGGCGCCACTCGGGCGGCGGGCCGCGGCTTGTAGGTCAAATAGATGGCAAGTCCCGTGAAGACGAAGCCGCCAACGATGTTGCCCAGCGTTACCGGAATCTGATTCCACAGCCACCAGTCGACGAACGTGACCTTGGCGCCGAGCAACATGCCGGTCGGGATGATGAACATATTGACGACGGCGTGCTCGAATCCCTGAGCGAAGAAGATGAAGATGGGCATCCAGGCGGTAGCGATTTTCCCGATCGTGGAGCTCGTGCACATCGCGAGCACGACCGCGAGACAGACCATCCAGTTGCACAGGACTCCCTTGACGAACGCGGTCACGAAGCCGGCGCCGCCGAAGGCGGCATAGCCGGTGGTCTTCGCCTCAGCGATGGCGATGATGCGCGCGGCGACGCCGGTCGGCTCGACCTTGCCCAGGTTGGTGAGCGCGACGGCCAGCAAGGCCCCGTAGATAACGCTGCCGATCAGGTTGGCGACGAACACCCAGGTCCAGTTGGTCACAACCGCAGTGCCAGGAGCATCCCCTTCAAGCCACGGCAGCGGGACGAGAGCAAAGCTGCCGGTGACCAACTCGAGCCCCAACAGAACTATGATGATCAAGCCGACCGGGAAGATGAGAGCGCCGACCAGCGGCTGACCGGTCGAGACGGCACCCGTGAATGCGAGGCTGGTGGCAACGCCGAGGAGCGCGCCGGCGAGCATGCCGCGAATGAGCAGATCAGAAGACGCGAGCGCGAGCTTTCGCCGCCCCGTTTCGACCATGGCTGTCGCGACATCCGCTGGCGTCACGTAGTCCATCTCGGCTCCCTGACAAGCGGCCAAGCGGGAAGGACTCTTGCCCGGCGACGAGTCGCGGTGCGAATTCGCCGGGCAGGATTTCAAGAACTGTGCCAAAGCCACTCCCTACGAAAAACGACTTGATTTCAAATT
>Ga0306925_10007832_pt1 | contig 10081 bp, 10 predicted proteins | sample flu12Cox44000176_FD_203755 | JGI IMG/M metagenome (GOLD analysis project Ga0306925, IMG submission 203755) | Lab enrichment of tropical soil microbial communities from Luquillo Experimental Forest, Puerto Rico - flux8day.12C.oxic.44.000.176 (v2)... | ecosystem: Environmental > Terrestrial >... | reverse complement strand
CCCGGAGGTAATCCAGCAAAATCACCACCGTCGCGAGATACATAGCCATCGACATCGTAAAATTGAGCGGCTTGATCAGGCGGTAGCGGCCTCCCACTTGCACGGTATCAAATGGCAAAAGAACGAGCAGGACGAGCATCAACAGCAGCTCAAGGTAGATAGCCCAGACGACGACATTGGTCGCACCGTTGCGTCGATGTAGCTCGTACCAGCTGCGAACGTCCTCTTTCAGTCGATGGATCATCTTGCTGAAGGTTTTCGTGGGGGCGCGCTCGCTCCGGCGGCGATGCCGTGGCGAAGTGCTGCCTCGCGATCCCAGCCGAAGGCCGCCAAGATCATAAGTCGCTTCCATGACTGTCCTCCCTCAAAGCACAGCCACGATACGATCCCGCTGTATCAGGGGGATGTCGCCCGTCATCGAATTGGTATCGTTTGTATCTCGGAGGCCCGAGACGCGCGTTCGGTGGCGTACCACCTGCGGCAGCACCGGGCCTTGGCCACGGTCACCCGAATTGCCGCCAAGGTGGGGTCTAGGGTGTGATTTTTACTCTGTGGGTTTTTGGGAAATGCCGAGTTTTCGGCATTAAGTCGGTAGTGTCGGTTGCACCCCCAAAAGCGGACATTGGTTATGTACGTTGGGATGTCCGTTTTGTGCCAAAAGCGGACATCAGCGTGTGCCGTTCGATTTTTCTAGTTCAGTGCGCCCTCAACATCCGTGGCCGCCAAATCGGCATCGCGGGCACGTTCCTTAAAGAACAGCGCAGCGAGAAGTCATCCTGCGTATCCAAATCCCCGAAGCATCTTAACGGTGGTCTGCGCCGGCCTCCTGATACAAACGATACCAAATCGATGACGGATGACATCGTCGCGGTATCGAAAGAAATTATGGTCGTTGGCGCCTCCCTTATGAGCGGAGCCAACAATGTCCGCCAGCATTGCCTGCCGTGCCTCGCAGCCACGAAGGTCACTCACCTACAAAGCGACCACCCTCATCGCCGTCATCACGGCCATGACCTTCGCGGCCAGCGGCGCCGCCCCGACCATGCTTTATCAACGATATCAAGAAACCTTCGGCCTCACGCCGTTCATCCTGACGATCATCTTCGGTGCCTATGCGCTCAGCCTTCTCGGTGCTTTGCTAACCGTCGGCTCGCTCTCGGACTATATCGGCCGCAGGCCGGCGATCCTCGCGGCGTTGTCGCTCAACGTCGCCGCCATGGTCATGTTCATCTCAGCGAATTCTGCAGCGGCGTTGATTGCCGCCCGCGCTGTGCAAGGCTTTGCCACAGGTCGCCACTGCAACGCTCGGCGCCGCGATCATGGACACCGACCGCAGCTGCGGGCCGGTGTTGAACAGCATCACGACATTTATCGGCCTGACCGTGGGCAGCCTGGGCGGCGGTGCGCTGGTTACTTACGCGCCCGATCCGCAGCAACTCGTCTATGCGGTTTTGCTCACCCTGTCGGCGGCCGAAGCGCTGTTCCTCTGGTACATGCCGGAGACCGTCACGCCGAAGGCGGGCGCCCTCGCGTCGCTTCAGCCTCATGTCAGCGTGCCAGCCCCGGCGCGGCGCGCACTCGTGCAGGTAACACCTATCACCATTGCTTCGTGGGCGCTGAGAGGCTTCTACTTCTCGCTGATGCCCTCGCTCGTCCGCGTCGCGACCGGCATCGCCTTGCCGATCGTCGGCGGGCTTGTCGTCAGCGCCTTGACGTGCAGCGGGGCGATCGCCGTGTTGTCGCTTCACAATACGTCGGCGCGTCGCGTCCTGTTCGGCAGCATCCCGGCGCTTGTCACGGGCGTCGCGCTCACCCTCGCGGGCATCCAGATGCAGCATGTGAGCCTGATGCTCGTAGGCACCGTCGTCGCGGGCACAGGTTTCGGTGCAACATTCTCCGGCTCGATGCGAAACCGTGATACCGCAAGCCGAAGCGCATGAGCGCGCCGGGCTTCTCTCGGCCTTCTATGTCGAAGGCTATCTGTCCCTCAGCGTCCCCGCCATCCTGACCGGCTTGGTCGCACCACTCGCCGGCTTACCGCTGGCGGCCGATGTCTATGGCGCAGTGGTGATTGTGCTGGCCCTCGGTTCGCTGCTGGCCATGTTGCGCTCTGGCTAATGGGCCGACCTCTATCGGTGGGGTGGGGACGGCGCAATTTGCAATTTTCTGGTCGATTAGGCGCGATGTCCTCTGAGGCGGAGAAGTTTGCTCCGAGTCAAACTCGGCCTTGCAGTGATGTCGCCCCACGACCATGCCCACAGACTTCGATGCATTAAGCTTCTTTGGCGTCAGCGCTTTGCGGTGGAACTGCATTCGACCTAACTGTGCCCGTCGCTGCTCGCTCGCGCATTGGGCGTAATTAGCGGCGCCTGAGCCATTAGTGTGTCGGTGGAACGAACATGTAGCCGATACCCCGTACGGTGCGAATGGCATTAGGGTGAGCTGGATCAAATTCTATCTTCCGGCGCAGGCGTGTAATCCGTAAATCGATCGCACGATCGAACGCCTCCATCTCACGATGCGCAGTTGTTTCGAGCAGCCAGTAGCGTTGGAGTGGCTTGTTTGGGTGTTCAGCAAAAAGCTTCAGGAGATCGAACTCGCTCGCGGTAAGCGTTTCTTCTTGGCCATTCGTCGGATCAACTAACACTCGCTTCTCGAGATCCAACACACGGCATCCCATGCGTATGCGCGGTCCTGCACTCGGCGGTGCTGCGTTTACCGTGCGCCGCAGGACGCTCTTTACGCGCGCCAACAGTTCGCGGGGCTCAAATGGCTTCGCAATATAGTCGTCTGCACCGATCTCTAGTCCAATTACACGGTCCACTGTATCGGAGGCGACAGTTACCATGATGATACCGATTCGCGCGCTGTTCTCGCGTAACCATCGTGCTATGGCGAAGCCATCCTCATCTGGCAAACCGACATCAAGAAGGACCAACGCTGGACGCTCGCGCGCGACGAGCTTCCGCAATTCAGCGCCCCCGCTTACACCGCTCACTCGAAAATTCTGGCGCGCCAGATAATCCACCAGCAGATGGCGCTGCGCCGGCTCATCCTCGACTACGATGATGTGTGGGCGAGGCTCCATTTTCTGCGCCTTCAGCCCCCTTGGTGACGCTCAGAAATGCTCATCACGTCCAGTTCAACCTAACACGCACGATATAACCTGTCAGCAAAGCGTTTGCGCGTCACCCGAGCACGCGCGCCTCGGGCTCTGCCTGCACGTGATTGGGGCTTGCGCGGCGTCGCGATACGAACGATACAAATCAGGCTTCTGGCGACACACGCACGATACGTTGCACGGGCAAAATGATAGGCGGTCGGAAGGCCAGCTCGCAGCGTTCTCCTTTGCGAACGAGAATTATGGCAGCTGTTCTTTTGGAAACCGACGGTAATTGCCGGGTGTTGGATTGCCGCGGCCGTCCTGCGCCATATCAGTCGTGGCAAATACTTAGCTGCTTCGGCTGCACGATGCTGTTGCCCATGCATGATTCCCTGCTCATCGACAGGTTGCGCAATCATGGTTAGACGCCAACGACTGTCGGGATCCCTTCGGCGGCCAGCGCCCCGAAGTTCGCGCAAGCCTTACGATGGGAACGCGAAAACGAAGATTGCGGTGCTCACGCGCGAACTTTCGCAGGCGTTGGAACAGCAGGCGGCGACCTCAGAGGTTTTACAGGTTATCTCCAGTTCAGCAGGCAAGCTTGAGCCGGTGTTCCAGGCCATGCTGGCACACGCGACGCGACTCTGCGAAGCTAACTTTGGCGTCCTGTACCGGTTCGACGGCCATGTGTTCCACCCCATGGCTTTGCAGGATGCAGTGCCGGCCCTTGGCGATTATCTTCGACGCGAACCTCCACGCCCGGACCCAAGAAATGCGCTTGGTCGGGTGCTCAGAACTAAGCGGCCAGTCCACATTACCGATATTACCGCAGAACCGGCCTATGCCGGGCGCGAACCAGCGCGCGTGGCTGCTGTTGAGCTAGCGAAAGCCCGCACGTTTCTTGCTGTCCCGATGCTGAAAGAGAATGAGTTGCTCGGGATAATCGCCATCTATCGCCAGGAGGTCCGGCCGTTCACCGACAAACAGATCGCGTTAGTGCAGAACTTCGCCGCCCAGGCGGTCATTGCCATTGAGAACGCGCGGCTATTCGAGGCTGAGCAGCAGCGCACACGCGAGCTGGCTGAATCATTGGAGCAGCAAACGGCCACCTCGGACGTGCTGCGCATCGTCTCGAGTTCGCCTGGAGAGTTACAGCCGTTATTCGAGTCCATGCTGGCGAACGCGACGCGCATTTGCCAAGCCAAATTTGGGACCCTGTACCTCCGAGAAGCAGATGGTTTCCGCGGGGTAGCCACACATAATGCACCAACCCCATACGTCGAAGAACGCAAGCGCAATCTCGTGCGACCGCCGCCAGATTCGACTCTCGGGCAAGTCCTCAAAACGCATCGCGTTACTCAAGTTGCAGATATTACAGCAGTGAAGTCTTACATCGAGGGCGACCCCTACCTTGTAAGCGCCGTCAAACTCGGTGGTTACCGGACAGTCGCTGCAGTTCCCATGCTCAAGGAAGATTCGCTGATCGGTGCAATTACAATCAACCGCCAGGAGGTACAGCTCTTCAGTGACAAGCAGATCGAGCTGGTGCAGAACTTCGCGAGTCAGGCCGTCATTGCCATTGAGAACGCGCGTCTTCTTAACGAACTGCGCCAATCGCTGCAGCAGCAAACTGCCACTGCAGAGGTGCTCAAGGTCATCAGTCGCTCGATCTTCGACCTCCAAACGGTGCTCCAGACGCTGGTCGAATCCGCCGCCAGACTATGTGAGGCCGATCAAGTCATCATAACACGGCAGATCGGCGACAAATTCTTTCGCGCAGAGGCTTTTGGTTTTTCGTCCGAATTCATGGATTGCGTGAGAGACGTACCCGTTGAGCCGGGACGGGGGACGGTCGCCGGACGAGCATTACTTGAGGGCAAGATTGTTCATATTCCCGACGTGCTAGCTGACCCGGACTACACCTGGACACAGGCGAAGAGGCTGGGTGGATTTCGTACCGTCCTCGGGGTTCCAACGGTACGCGAGGATGTTCCAATCGGCGTCATGGTATTGACCCGTTTTGAGGTGCGGCCGTTCACCGACAAACAGATCGAGCTGGTGACTACCCTCGCCGACCAGGCTGCGATCGCGATTGAGAACGTGCGGCTGTTCGAAAAGGAGGCTACAGCCAAAGCGGCTGCCGAGGCCGCGCGCGACGCGGCTGAAAGGGCGCGCGCCGAAGCAGCAGCTGCACGTGCCGATGTTGAGCGCACACGCGATCTAGCTGAGCAGGCGCGTCGCGAGGCCGAGGGTGCCAATCAGGCCAAATCGACCTTCCTCGCCACCATGAGCCACGAAATCCGAACGCCTATGAACGGCGTGCTTGGGATGATCGAGGTATTGGAGCGGCAGGGCCTCAGTGCCCCCCAACAGCGAACAGTTTCGACCATACGAGATTCTGGAAAGGCTTTATTGCGCATCATCGATGATATTCTCGATTTTTCTAAGATCGAGGCCGGCCGTCTCGAACTCGAGGCCATACAATTCTCGTTGACTACCTTGATCACGACGACACTGGAGACTTTCCGACCGCTGGTGATTGCAAAAGGCTTAACTCTGGACGGCGAAATCGAAGCGGATTCGCAGGACGCTCTGATCGGAGATCCCACCCGCGTTCGGCAAATCCTGTTCAATCTGCTCAGCAATGCGATCAAGTTTACCGAACATGGCGGAGTGCGGGTGCACGTCAGCACAACACCCCTTGGCGAAGGCAATACCCGCGCGACAGTCGCTGTAACCGACACCGGCATTGGTTTAAGTGCCGAACAACTCGCTAGGCTGTTCGAACCATTCGTGCAGGCCGACAGCTCAATCACTCGAGAATTTGGCGGGACCGGTCTTGGCCTTTCTATTGTCCGTCGGCTGGCGCAGATCATGGGCGGTGATGTCACAATCGAGAGCACACCGGGTGCGGGTTCCATCTTCACTGTGACGTTGACACTTCGTGCGGCGCCCGCCGACTCCCTGCTCAAATCTCTGCCAAAAACGATAGCTTCAGCGCCTGTGAGCGTCGGCGCGCGGTGGGATGGTCCTCGTGTCCTGGTTGTCGATGATCATCCGGTGAACCGCGAGGTCCTTGTGATGCAACTGCAGCTGCTTGGGATCGCCGCCGACAGCGCTGCCAACGGCGTCGATGCGTTGGCGGCGTGGGGGCGCACCCGTTATGCCGCGGTCCTGCTCGATATCCACATGCCACGGATGGACGGGTACGAGTTGACTCGAAGGCTGCGCGCCGCCGAAGGGGAGCATCATGGCATTCGCACGCCGATCATTGCGGTCACTGCTGACGCCATGAAGGGTGAGGAAGAACGCTGCCTCGCGACTGGCATGGACGCGTACCTTCTGAAGCCCGTGAATATCGAGCGGCTGCGGGCGACACTCGAACGCTGGTTGCCGATCCAAGCCGAGGATCATATCGCGGGTCAAGCGGAGCAGACGAAATCCGTCACCGCTATAGACCGCGGCATACTCGCGGCTTGGCTAGGCGACGATCGTGATGCACTGGATGAGCTGTTACGAAAGTTTCATCAAACAGCAATTGCGACTGAACGAGAAATCCAGGATGCTTCACGCAGTGGCAACTTGGCGATGTTGGTGGCAGCGGCGCACAAGCTGAATGGAGCCGCACTGGTGATCGGCGCCACCGAAGTTGCCGGCGCCGCTGCCGCGCTCGAGAGGGCGGGCAAAGCTGGTGACCGGACACATTGTCGCGACTTGCTTGGACGACTCACAGTCCAGCTGCGCCGCGCCTTCATGGAAATTCCGGGACACGGTCAATCGTTCTGATTTCCTTCTGTCCAAGCTAACAGCCAGACCAGACTGCATCCAAGCGTGCGACAACGGCCGTTTTCGCAAGGCGAGCCTCGCTTTGTGACAACCGCGCGCGCACTATCCGGCTTGGCTGAGTCGCAGCGATACAAACGATACCAAATCGTCGGCACGCGACATCCAGACGATACCCATACCTTTTAGGTTGGTCAGTGTCACCGAATAGGCAGTGAGCCCAATCAACGGGAGAATTTAGATGCGTAAGATCAGCATGTTTGCAACTGCTCTGGTCCTGATTGGTATCGGAGCATGGGCCATTACGACCAATGAGCGCGTTGCCGCGTCAACACCGGCCGGGATCGATCCGCTGCAGATGATGGTCAACGCAAAGGATTTGCCCTCCACGCAGTACGTCGACTACACGTTCGTTTTTAATTGAAACCGCCGCTGCCGGCCAATCGCAGTTCCAAATGCAGTAGCGAATCCACTGGTCATCAGAGGTTCAAGATGTTGCACTCTCAAAATCTCGCACCTTCATTCCAACCGGCTAGAGCTCATTCGTGGATAGCAAGCGAGACCAACGACACAACGATTGAAGGGGCCGCGCCCCTCACGCGTGACAAGGTCGATTTCCAGAACAGTCTCGCCACACTCCCGCTCGTGACCTTTCAGGCCGGCGAGACTGTGATTGCCAGCGGTTCGAAAACCGGCCGGCTGTTGATCCTCAGGAAAGGCACGGTCGCAATCCTGAAGGAGAACACAGAGATTGCGAGAGTGAAAGAGCCTGGCGCGATCTTCGGCGAACTCTCACTCTTGCTGGATCGGCCACACACAGCGGACGTGTGTGCGCTGGAAACCTCGCAGTTACACGTAGCGAACGCGAGTGCGCTGTTGTCCCAATATCCGATCGCGTTCCGTTATGTTGCTACAGTGCTGGCAAACCGGCTCGACGCGGCCAATCGCGCCCTTCTTCAACTTCGGAGCCAAGTTCAGGCCGGCCAGCCGCACAGCGCGGTTGCCGAGACGGTGAGCAAAATGGAAGGACTTCTCGCCGCCAGTGGCGCAAACCTGCTTTATGCCGGTTACCCGTTCGATCCCTGTGCGTAATGTCGGCGCACAGGTCCACGCCGCGGTGAAGATCAACCAGTCATCATGAGGATCTGCCATGTTGCACTCAGCTGAACTCTTGCCTCCATTCCGGGTGGTCAATTCTCAATGGGAAACTGGCCGTGAGGCCGATGAGAATCCAATCCATCGCGCAACGCCTGTTCATTCCGAAGAGCCCACCGCTCAGAACAGTATCGCCGCCCTTCCACTCGCGACCTATCAGGCCGGCGAGTCCGTAATCGTCGATGGTTCGAGGACCGCTTGGCTGTTGATCCTCAAGAAAGGTGCCGTCGCGATCCTCAAGGAGGACAGGGAGATTGCCAAGGTGGCGGAGCCTGGCGCCGTGTTCGGTGAACTCTCCGTTCTGCTCGATCAGCCGAACAAAATGAACGTACGCGCGTTGGAACCCTCGCAGTTTTACGTCGCCGACGCGGCTGTCCTTCTGAGACAAAATCCGATCGCGGTACGCGTTGCGATGGCGTTTGGCACACCAGCTCGACAACGCGAACGATCTCCAAATCAATCGACTTTTGCCGTGGGTTTCATAGATCACTCGATTCTAACAGGAGAAGAAAATGAACAAACAAATGACGCGGGCGGAAATCGCGCTTGTTCAGCAAAGCTTCGCCAGGCTTGCTCCAAGCTCGGACAAGGCGGCCTTAGCTGAGGTACAGTCAGGCCCATGGCCACCGCCGCCGAACATTCCGGCCGCTATCACGCCCGCCGGCATGATGATGAAATAGTGCGTTGGAGTCCCGTTGCCGGCGCAGGACACGCAAGCTGCAGGAGAACGAGATGATCACCGATCGGCAAAAAGCATTCCGTCACGAATATCGCTCGCGCATTGTCGGCTGGTATGACGGTCACATCCATATCCTGATCATCTATGCGATGGGGGCGGCGGCGTTTTATGTCTATGTCGCGCACATCCATAACGTCACGTGGCGGGAATGGCTGACGCTGCCGCTGACCTTCTTATGTCCGCTTTTCCCCCGAAAGCGGACATTGATCAGCACGGCCCTGATGTCTGCTTTGTGCCAATAGCGGACATCACTGGATTACTTAGTCAGCGCGAGCAAGCAGCGACGGAGGCACGGTTAAACCGAGTGCCTTGGCGGTCTTGAGATTGATGGTGAGTTCGAAGGTCGTCGGCAATTCAACTGGAAGCTCGCCAGGTTTCTCGCCCTTGAGAATCATCGCCACATAAGTACCGGCGCGGCGGTAAGCGTCTGTCTGACTCGAGCCATAACTCATCAATCCTCCAGCCTCGACAAATCCGGCTGTGAAATAGCTCGCTGGGATAGCATGGAACGCGGCAAGTCCAACCAATTGGGAGCGCCGACTATTGATGAACGGACCTGCACCCACGTGGAGGGCACCGGCACCGGATCGCATGATGGCCGAAAACGCGGAGTCGATCTCCTGTTCTCGGGCGGCTTTAAAGATCACGATCTTCTGTCCGAGGGTGCGTGCCGCCTCCTCGATCTCGCGAGTCTCCGCGTCGTGCCCGGTAAAATTGGGATCTTGCAGGACAGCTATGGCCTCCGCTTTGGGAACCAACTCACGCAATAGTGCGAGCCGTTTGCCGAGAACCGGAACGTCATAAAAACTCACGCCGGTAACGTTGCCACCCGGTCGGTTGAGGCTGGATACCAGGCCAGTTGTCACCGGATCCACCCCGGTCACGAAGATAACTGGAATGCTCGCAGTTGCCTCCTTAACGGCCCGCGCCGCATCAATACTGCCGACAATAGCCGCTACATTAAGAGCGACGAGCTCAGCGGCCAATTTCGGCAATTGCTCCGGCCTGCCGTCCGCCCAACGGGATTCGATTGTCACTTTGTCAGCCGTATAGCCTGATTCACGCAGGCCTTGGCGAAGGGCAGCAAGGAGATGCCCGGATCTTCGCGGCTTGTTCGCGGCTTGGCAGCTACGGCTGGCAAGCCCATCTTGGCTCAACTGAGTTGGTTCAACTGAGTTGGTTCAACTGAGGTAGTTCAACTGAGGTGGTTCAACTGAGGTGGTTCAACTGAGGTGGTTCAACTGAGGTGGTTCAACTGAGTTGGCTCAACTGACTTGCCGAAGGCTGTGGTGAAAGCAGGC
>Ga0306925_10007831_pt1 | contig 10081 bp, 11 predicted proteins | sample flu12Cox44000176_FD_203755 | JGI IMG/M metagenome (GOLD analysis project Ga0306925, IMG submission 203755) | Lab enrichment of tropical soil microbial communities from Luquillo Experimental Forest, Puerto Rico - flux8day.12C.oxic.44.000.176 (v2)... | ecosystem: Environmental > Terrestrial >... | reverse complement strand
ATACGAGGCCGCGCGCGCGGCCGGCGCGAGCCGCGTCCATTGGCTCACGCACGAGACCAACGCCGTTGCGCGCAGCCTCTACGACACGCTGGCGGACCGCCCCGGCTTCATCCAGTATCGCAAGCTGTTCTGACGATTAGCGGTTCAATTGAGATCCGTGCGAAATGGCGCGAGGAATGGGTGGTCAGCGTCGAGCGTCGTTTCACCCATGGCGGCATTCTCGCGTCCTACGGATCTGACGTCGCCGACCAGTGCCGGCTCGCGGCGGGCTACGTTGATCGTATCCTCAAGGGCGAGAAGCCGGGTGATCTTCCGGTGCAGGCACCGACGAAATATGAAACGGTACTCAATCTCAAAGCAGCCAAGGCGCTAGGCCTTACCATCCCGCAGTCAATCCTCGCCACCGCCGAGGTGATCGAATAGGCGTTCTTTTGCTGCGCTGCATATGTCCGCTTTTGGGGGCAAAGCGGACGTTCGGCTGATCCCTTGCGATGTCTGTTTTTGACCCAAAGCGGACATGGGCCGCCCAGAATTGCTGCTGTGCAACTTGTCTCCGAACCCCATTTCGTTGGTGGCAAATCCCCGCTGTAATCACGTCCCATTCGTCGTGGTCCCGGCCTTGGTGAAGGCAATGCGACGACGCGATTTCATCGAAATCGTTGCTGGCTCAGCCATTGCATGGCCGCAAGCGGCGCGTGCGCAGCAACCGGACGGCAAGCGCCGTGTATCGATATTGGTCCCGTAAGCCGAAGCCGACGCCCAACTCCAGACGTGGACGCCAAGCTTCGTTCAAACGCTTCGTGAATTAGGCTGGATCGACGGAAGCAATGTTCAAATCGATACGCATTGGACTACGGCCGACGTTGGTCAAGAATTCCATCAAGACGCGATAAGTGGTGCGGGTGTTGCAATGTTGAAGCTGTTGCGGTCCTCACTCGGCTCACTCAGATATTAATGTAGCTTCCCAGCGTTGCTCCAAAAAGTCATCGTATCTGCCCAGGATTTCTGACACTGTTCCGCGAATTGCATCCAAAACTGTAAGGGGTTCATTGCCGCCTTTTGAAAAACCTCTACGCTTTGCCAACTGGCGGCCGGGGCGAAGCCGGGCAAGGACTGTAGCTTGGACACCATCGCCGATGGCGAGGCGGTCATCGGGTTTGGTAATTTAATCTGCTCCTCCCAGGCGTCCATCATGTGATCCATCATTTTGATCTGCATTTCAGCGATGCTCTGCATCGATCCGCGAGCGGCATCAACGATCTGCTCCGACCATCCTAGCCCCGCGGCAGCCGCCGCTATCTTTTCGATGACTCGTTTGCCATTTTTTTCGTTAGTGTCGGCGATTTCATTGCGCCACGTTGACATTGCTTTAAGGGCCGCGTTCACCGCCTCCCGCACCTCATTCGTAAGCCCGGGAACTGACATGGGATTGAAACTTCGGGGCTCCACCTCTAGGAAACTGCCAGGCATTGACGGGATCTCCTCTGTTGACTTTTCAGAAGGGAAATTGCCGCCCAATACGAAGAACAATCCAAAGTTGCTTTGATTTAAATCAAAAAAGGCTGGCTACTACAGTGAATGCAGCAAGCGTCTAAAGGGCCAAGGCCTGACAAAATTAAGCTTGCGCCGAGAGATGGATCAGCTGGCCAATCTGCCGTGGTAAGCTTTCCGCGTATTCGAATACGCGTGAGAGGGTAGGTTATGATCACGTTTATCATGCGTGCGGCGTTTGCTGCATTGTTGCTCATCCCCCAAACGGCCACTGCGCGGGACCGGCCGCAAGATATGCCGGGCGAATTCGATTTTTACGTGCTGTCGCTATCATGGTCACCATCGTTCTGCGCAACGGCGGCCGAGCATGGCAGGGGCCGAGCGGCAAATGCGCAGTGCGGAGCTCGGCCCTATTCGTTCGTCGTGCACGGCCTATGGCCGCAGTATGACAAGGGCTTTCCGGAATACTGCCAGTTGCCAGCACCGCGGCTCGAGCGGAGTATCGTTGCTTCAATGCTTGATCTGATGCCAGCACCGCATCTGATCTTCAACGAGTGGGATCGCCACGGCACTTGCTCCGGCCAGACGCCGCGCGCCTATTTCGAGACGGTACGCAAGGCACGTGCGGCAGTGAAAATCCCACCCGACTATACCGACCTCAAACAACCACTCAGCGTTACGCCGCGCGATGTCGAAGACGCCTTCATCAGTGCCAATCCCGGCCTGCCACGAAGCGCGATCGCCATCAGTTGCGCCCGCAAACGCCTGACCGAAGTGCGACTGTGCCTGTCGAAGGATCTGCAATTTCGCGATTGCCCGGAAATAGTTAAGCGCAGCTGCCGACGAGACCATCTCGTCATGCCACCGACCCGCGGCATATAGCGCGGCTGCCCTGGCGAGATTGGCCAGCAGGCAATAACCGCACCTCTAGCGTTCCTTTGGGCTGCCTACGTGGGCTGCGGCGTTAGAAAGCAAGCCCACTGCACATGCGGCTAGTCCAAAATGAAGGGGACCGACAGCTGATGATGCCACTCAGCAATGTCCGCTTTCGGGGTTAAGCGGACATCAATCGGAGGTGCCCCAATGTCCGCTTTTGACCCAAAGCGGACATTCGGTCCTGGGGATTGCGTCACCGCCTAGAGCGGCTTGCGGGCCCCGCCCGCAAGATCCGTCCGACCAGCGTGCGCGGCTATCCATTCGCGCGCACTCTTTTCAGAAGAAAATCTGCCGAATAAACGCACGGAACCATTTGGCGCGGTTATCTGCACTCGCCACATCCGGCCCTTTCGCACCGTTACTAATTTTTTCGCTGGCATCGCAAGATGAGAGCGGCGCGCATGCTTGGCACGTCGCGCCGTCCCACCGCTCCGCCGCCCCCGACTGTACATTGCCACCTGAGAACAGCGGGCACCTTTGCGCCCTGGCCAGGCTTCAGAGTTGCACTAAGGGGTCGCTGAAATCTTGTTCAATCGAGACGATTTGTTGATTTCGTCTGCCAAATAAAATTCGACCGCGTGCCGGGGTCATCCACGTCGCAAAAAGCAATCTATTGGCCTGAACTAGCGAGCCACGGCAGTCCCGATCGGGATATTGCGGCGTGAGTTTTCACGCCGCCGATGCCAATGGAATGCCGAAAGAACGCAACGGCCCCACCTTTGAAGGCTGCGAACCGCCGACGCTCTTTCGCGATTTTGCAGCCGCGGCTAAGTCGCGTGTAGGGACTACACGAATGGCCTCTTCGCCGAAAATGCGATTCGTGTAGTCATTTCGTGTAGTCGTTACGGCTTATCGTAACGCGGCGGCCAGCCACCTTTCGCGATAAGCCTTCTGTCGACATGCTGGGCTGCAATACTTTCGCGATTGACGCTCGGCCGCTAATGGCTGGCCACACATCATGCAGTTGCCGAAGGCGCGCTGTATGGCCGCCCGGGCCCGATGCTCGCGCGTGTGCTGTGCGCGTGCGGCTTTGGCGCAGTCTTGGCATTGCGTTGCCTGATAGGGTGCGGAGACCACGCGGCCGCATTTGCATTCGAGCTTGCGATAGCCCGCTTCCCATTCATCGAATGCATTCTCAAACTGTCGCCATGGCTTCATGGTCGGTCCGTGACGCTAATGCGTGATAGGCGGTACAATTGTACCTAACATCCGGCTTACCGTAACACTGCTATGCGCCCAGCAACTCCTTTAGCGCCTTCTTCTGTTTCGTCGTCAGGGTGATGAATGCTCCGGTGCGCAGGTCCATCCGCATCCGCCGTTTTTCATCGGCAGGACCCATTCGTTGAGACACGCCTGCAGATCATTGGCGATGCTTTGAATAATTGCTGGGGCGATGAGTCCCGCGGTTTTCTTGGCCGCCTCGGCCTCACTGAGATTGGCGACGCTTGATTTATTTGTCCCCCCTCGGCTTCCGGCTTAGTGAGCCAGACGAGCTGCACGCCGTCGACGTCGCGGATTGCGAGCAGGCTTTGTGCTTGAGCGGCTTTGACGGCGCGATAGAAAGCCTGGAAGCGCGCATTGGCCTTTTGCTTGTCGTCGCCGTCGGCCACGTATTGCCGGCAAAACTCTTGGCGCACGAGTGCAATATCGACCGCTCGCACGGTCGGCCCGTCGGCGTATGGCTGGCAGTTGTGGCCGTGGTCGGCGAGGATGGTCATGAGCACTTGGCGGAGGAGTCGCAACGATTTCGACCAGCGTTCCTTGGTGGCTTGTGGCGCTTGCGCGGTGCCCCAATCGAGCACCAAGGTCGACATCGGCTTGCCGAACTGGTCGGGACCCATATCGATCTTGCGCGCCGTAAATGGATGTTGCTCGCCGTTAACGCCGCCGCGGCGCTTGCGCAAGGCGAGCCGCGTGTTCGTCACTTCGCCGCTCACTGACTTGTCGCCGAGCATGGCGATCACAACATCGGCGCTGCCTTCCTTGGCCGATGTGCCCCGCGTGCCGGTTTCGATTGCTTTGCCGAAATGGTCGATGCCAAAGACAAACGTGCCGGTGCGCTTGGCGACGGCCTTCATGGTGTTCATGACCACCTGGCCGGCGGCGGCATCGTTCTCCTGACCATCCTTGTAATAGCCGCTGCCGGCGATCACGGTATCAATGATGATCAGCGCCAGCGGCACGCCGAACCGCTCCTCGAGCTCCTTCGCGATCGGCTCGGCGATGGCGCAGATCTCGTCGGCGGCATTCTTGCCGATGAGCGGCGGACAACTCTCGACCCAGGCGAATGGTGCCGGGCCTTCGATCTTGCCGCGGTCCTCGATCACGCCTTGCAACCGGATCGGCACTTCACCGGCACCCTCGAGCGCAATGAACAGCACGCCGCCGCGGCGCATGATCTCGTAGCCGAGGAACGGCTCGCCGCTCATGCAGGAATGGGCAAGCTCGAGCGCGCCGAAGGTTTTGAATGTTCCCCACTGCCCGCTCCATAAGCCATGCCCGACTTCGGGGATGACATCCTGCACGAGGTAGGGCCGGCTGGCGCGGTAGTCGACTTCGCCGTGCCAATAGACTTTATCCGGCTCGGATTGTTTGCCGACTTGGTCGCCGCTGTTGTCGTGGCGGCGCTCAGTAACGCGTTCCGCCTGCGCTTCGGCGCCGTCCATGATGTATTGAATGTCGTCATCACTGAGCGCGGCATGATCGCGGCCGAGATAGTACACCGCATCGGCTATGGCCTGGACCGCGCCGAGATCGCGCTCATATTGCGCCTCCAGGAATAGATCGGCGGCGGCGCGCTCGAATACGTCGCGCTTTTTTTTCTCTGTTTCATCGAGTTTCACGCGCCACTGGTCGAGTTTGTCGTAAGCCTCGACGCGAATTTCCGGCTGATCATCGCCTTTAGTCTCGGTGCTCACGACCACACCGTTCCGAATACCGCGGCTTCTGCCGGTCACCGTTTAATGTGCGCACCGCCTCGACTTTGCGGTGCAGATCGCCGGTGTCTTCCTTGCCCATTGCAGTCTCCTGTTTGATGCAGGGACCGCGCGTCGGGCTTGCATATGGCTCTAAGGTCGAATAAGCAGCTGTCGTCGAAGCCGTTTAATTAAATCGCCTAACGGAGCCCCTGCGTGTCCATCGCGCGGGGGTTTTCCGTTAAGCGGTGAGTTGCTTCGGCTCCTCAGTGGATTGGCGGCGGCGGTCGAGCCACTCCTCAACATCGCAGACGCGATAGCCGACCCGCCGATCCGACAGCTGGGTCTTGGGCGGCACGTCGCCGCGATAGCGCATCCGCTCAAATGTCTTGTTGGAAATGCCGAGCATTCGGCAAAGCTCGGTTTCGGTTAAAACCCGGATGACGTTTAATTCCTCCGCCATTGTTTGGTCCTCCTGTTGATGTCGTGACGCATCACGGCGTCGCATCATTAGAAGTAGCCATCAGGGGAGGTGGAGTAATTCCAAATCTTTTGGAAGTTTTTAGAACTTTGCCTTTTTGGCCTTTAGTAACTCGAGCTTTGCCTTTTCGGCCTTTAGTAACTCGTCAGTCTTCTTATAGAACTCGTCGGGGTCGTTAAGGAGGTTGAACGTCTCCACCATCTGCTCGTCATAATAAATGCCTTTGACAGTGCTGCCGCTAACGCCAAACTCCTCGCCAACTTTTTCAAACAAAGCGGGGCCAATAGACTCGCCCTGCGAATTTAATTCCCTGACCCGTGCAATTACTGCCGTTCCTATGCGCCTGCGCCGCCGCTCCGCCTCAACGCTTTTTCCTTTGTCAACGACAACGGGGCGGCCGAACACGTCGTCCCAGGATTCCGGCAGCGATATATAAGCCTCAACGATTGCTTCTCGCGCCCAAGCAGGGAGCTTCACGTTGAACTGACTGCATGTGACAATTGTCCTGATAAGCGCCCGTTTTTCCCCACTACAATATTCACGCTGATTATCGAGGGAAAAAACAGTCCAGAACTTGGTTGAATCTTCGTCGGTGCTCATCGCACCAGCCCAGCAATATGCCGGTCCCAACGCGCCAAGGCCTGCGCCTTCTCGGGCCCGTACTGGGCGCGGTTATAGATGCCAGCAATCCCGCCCTTGTGACCTGATAGGTGATTAAGAACCGCTTCAATAATGTGCGGCTGAATGCCCAGCTCGGCCATGCGGGTCGCAGCAGTGCGCCGCAAATCATGATGCGTCCAGGCAGCCAGCGACTTGCCAGCCCTCGCCATCTCTTTGTCCAGTGCCGCCTTACGGTGGGATTGACCTGAAAACGGACCAGCCCCCTCACCAAAGACAAAGTCTCGGCCATCGCTTCTTGGCTGCGCTGCCAACAGCGCCCGCACCGTCTTCGACATCGGGATTTCATGCGGCCTGCCGTTCTTGGTGCGCTCACCAGGAAGCGAAATCACGCCACGGTCGAAATCAACCTCCGACGACCAGCGCAGTGCCGCGATCTCGTTTAACCGCTGCCCCGTGAGCATCAAGAGTCGAACGATGGTGCCGTACTGACTGTCGTCCAGTGCGTTCCAGATCAGCCGCAGCTCAGCATCAGTCAGCACCCGCTCCCTCGGTCGCTCCTCCCGCTTGTTGGTATTGATGACCGGATTGGCCAGCACCAATCCTTCACGCATCCCCCACGTAAACATGGCGGACAGCGTGGACCGCACCCGATTAGCAGTTACGGCACCGGATTCGGCAGCGATGCTATTGAGCCTTGCCGCAATGGCCTGCCGATCAACGGCATCGACGGGCAGGGCATGGAGCGGCGCGGCGAGGCGTTCAAGATGGCGAGCGATCTGCCGATAACTGCCGGGACGCAACTGGCTGCGTTGCTGCGTCAGGTATTTGTCGACCAGTCCGCCCAGCGTATGCGAGGCCCGCTCAACGCGTATTCGTTTCTCTAGCGCCGGATCGTGACCGAGCTTGACCCTGGCATGAAGCTCGGCAGCAATCTGTCTGGCCCGTCCGGCCCTGACCGCTGGAGCTTGGCCGATGACCAGCCGTCGGGTCTTGCCAGCAATCCGATACTGAAACAGCCACGTCCGCGCCGGTTCTTTATTCGAGTACTGCCCGCTCCATTTTTTGATGCGCCGAACTCTTAAACCGAATCCGGTAATCTCGTCGTCGAACCAGATGCGATCATCCTGGCCCGCTTCGAGACCAACAGTGAAGACGACTTTTTCTGTGAGCCGCATCGTTCCCCTCGGGGAAGCGTCGGGGAATTTTCAGGAGGCGTTTTCCTGCCCCCACTCCGACACCATCCGACTCCAGGTCTAGCAGGTTCGGCCGCAGCATCAAGGTTTCTGACATCCTCCTGACGCTTTCCTGGGGGAAACAATCGACAATGGCAGGAGACATTTTGACTCACCCGCAGAGGCGCCTGCGCCGCGTGGAAAAAACAAAAGCGAAATGGCCCGGGGATCGGAAAAGCCGCATATCAGACCCCGGCACCCCCTAAGCTGAAATTGAAAACGCAAAAAACCACCTCTGCCAAGCGTGCAATTTTTTTATTTTCTTCGCGCCGCTCGGCCATCCTCTGCCGGCAGTAGCCTTCCGTTAAGCGAGCGTCCGCTGTCAAAAGCAGACATTGGCGCTGCCTAAGAGATGCGGATTTTTTGCTTCGCCCGACAGAGCATCAGCGAGGGCGGCTGCAACGGCTCTTCTATGCCGACGCAATCTCGAAGGTCGGTTCGTGTTCTACCTTGAACGACACCGAACGCGCGATAAAGCATTTCTTAGCGGCGGCATCGTGCAAGCGACGCGCGATGTTCTCATCAGAGCCGGCCGCGAGCTTGGCGTGCGGCCGCAAGGTGACGCTTTCGAATTGCCCAGCGCCGTCTGCCTGCTCGATCTCCACGCCGGAGGCGTCGTCGCTGTATGCTACGACCACGATATCGGCGTCAGCGCAAAGGTGCAGGTACCAGAGCTGATGACAGGCAGAAAGCGCGGCGACGAGCAGCTCTGCCGGATTCCATCGCGCTGCATCGCCGCGGAACACTGGGTCGGACGAGCCAGCTATAGCCGTTTTCCCCTGCGCGCTGATCTCATGCGCGCGCGAATAGGCGCGGTACGCCGACGTGCCGGCGCCCTGATTGCCGGTCCAGTCGACACGAATCGAATGGGTATGACGCTTGTCTGTCACGGATCGCGCTTCCGGCGCTGGGCTATCGCAGAAAGGTCAAGTTATCGGGGATTAGAAGCCGCGCCAACGACTCCTTCGGGTCAGGCGGTATGTCCGCTTTACCCCCAAAAGCGGACATGGATCGGCGCGGTCGTAATGTCCGCTTTGTGCCATAAGCGGACATCAGTTCAATTTTGAAGGTGAGTGCTCAAGGACGTTGTACGCCAGCATCGGGCGGCGAATGCCCTTGAGCGCAAACTCGCCGACAGACTCGACGGTTACCGCCTTCTCGACAGCTTGCCGAACGCGCGGGCTAATGAGGATTTGACCGGGCTTGGCTTCATCGCAAAGTCGGGAAGCGACATTGGATACTGTTCCGATTGCGGCATAGTCGAAGCGGCCCTCAAATCCAATCGTGCCGAGCGTCGCAAAACCATGTGCTATTCCGATCCCAAATCCAAGGTCGTGACCAAGAGCGCGCCATTTCTCAATCATTCCCCCGATTGCGTTGCGCATGTCGAGAGCCATGAGGACTGCCTGGAGTGCAGGGTTTTCTACTGGGACAGGATCGTTGAAGATCACCATCACGCCATCCCCAGCAAATCGCTCAAGCGTGCCGTTGTATTTGATGATGATCTGGCCAATAGCCGCGTGGTAGTCGCGCAGCAGAGCCATCACGTCTTCCGGGTCTGAACTTTCCGAGAAGCCGGTAAATCCGCGCAGATCGCAGAATAAAGCGGTAATCTCCCTGCGATGGCTTTCGAGCTGCTTTTCCGTTCCAGATGCGACGATCAGATCAGCCACCTGCGGCGGCAGGAAACGCCGCAACCTACCCATGCGCTCGATCTCGCCAACTTGATCGACAACGCGCTGTTCAAGTTGCTGATTTAGTTTTACGACCTCCTGCGACTGCTCCTCCAACTGGTTAGTTCTCTCCCGCAGTGCTTTTAGCAAGCGCGCGTTCTCAATGGCGATCACCGCCTGGGCAGCGAAATTCTTGATCAACTCGACCTGCTTGTCCGTGAAGCGTCTGACCTCCTGGCGATAGATGGTGATGGCACCGATCAGCGCATTGTCTTTAAGCATTGGTACGATGATCAGCGAACGCGCTCCACCGCGCCTTGCCGTACTCAGTGCAGGTTCTTTCATGGCGTCGTCAATGCGGACTATGTCTTTTGTCCGCAAAATGAGATCGAGGGCGGTTCCGGCAGACGGCTGGAACCTACCGCGCTGGCGAACAAACTCAGCAAGTCCTTCAGGTGCGCCGAACAGCGCGACCGGATCAAAAGCTTCGTTATCGTATCGCCACAAGATGCCGAATTTCGCGTCGCAAATGCGCACCGCTTTCTCCAGCATGGCCTGGAAAACAGGCTCGAGTGCGACAGGCGACGAACTGATGACCCGCAGAACCTCAGAGGTCGCCGTCTGCTGCTCTAGGGACTCGCTCAAGTCTGCCGTCCGCTGCCGCAACTCGCTCAGCAGCCGAGCGTTCTCGATGGCGATGACAGCCTGAGTAGCAAAGTTCTTCACGAACTC
>Ga0306925_10007830_pt1 | contig 10083 bp, 9 predicted proteins | sample flu12Cox44000176_FD_203755 | JGI IMG/M metagenome (GOLD analysis project Ga0306925, IMG submission 203755) | Lab enrichment of tropical soil microbial communities from Luquillo Experimental Forest, Puerto Rico - flux8day.12C.oxic.44.000.176 (v2)... | ecosystem: Environmental > Terrestrial > Soil... | reverse complement strand
GCAGACCGCCCAGACCGCTGCCGAGTACGGGCTCCGCGTCGACGTCACCGCGTCCCGGCCGTCGGCAACGGCGCTGGTGGACGCGCTCGCCGAGCACGGCACGCGGCTGCGGGACGCCGCGCTGGCCGCGGGCGAGCCGGTGCGCAGGCCAAGCGAGCGCCGCCGCGGCGGCCGCCGGCGCATACGGTAGTCCGCGAGCGCCACCGTAGTCAGGGAGCGCCACGGTAGCCGGGAACACCCAGGTCCCGGCGTGCTGAAGGAGGTTGTCGTGACTGGCTTCCCCGCCGTCCGGCCCCGGAGACTGCGGCGCACCCCGGCGCTGCGCCGCCTCGCCGCGCACACCAGCGTCCGCGGCGCCGACCTGGTGCTGCCGATGTTCGTCAAGGAAGGGATCACCGAGCCGGTGCCGGTGCCCTCGATGCCAGGCGTGGTCCAGCACACCAGGGACAGCCTGCGCAAGGCCGCCGCCGAGGCGGCCGAGGCCGGGGTGGGCGGCCTGATCCTGTTCGGCATCCCGGCCGTCAAGGACGGCCGGGGCTCCGCCGCTGACGACCCGGGCGGCATCATCCAGATGGCCCTGCGGGACGTGACCGCGGAGGTCGGCAACGACGTCGTGGTCATGGCCGACCTGTGCCTGTGCGAGTACACCGACCACGGGCACTGCGGCGTGCTGACCGATACGGGCGGCGTGGACAACGACGCCACGCTGGAGCGGTACGCCGCGACCGCGGTGGCGCAGGCCCGCGCGGGCGCGCACGTCGTCGCCCCGAGCGGGATGATGGACGGGCAGGTGGCCGCGATCAGGCGCGCCCTCGACGAGGCGGGCGAGCCGGAGGTGGCGATCTGTGCCTACGCGATCAAATACGCCTCGTGTTTCTACGGGCCGTTCCGCGACGCCGCCGAGGGCGCGCCCCGCTTCGGCGACCGGGCGTCCTACCAGCAGGACCCGAGCGCCGCGGACGCGCTCCGCGAGGCCATGCTCGACGTGGACGAGGGCGCGGACATCGTCATCGTCAAGCCCGCCCTGCCGTACCTGGACATCGTCGCGCAAGTCGCGGCGGCCGCGCCGGTGCCGGTGGCGGCCTACCAGGTCAGCGGCGAGTACGCGATGGCCGAGGCGGCCGCCGCGCAGGGCTGGCTCGACCGGGACCGGGTGATCATGGAGACGCTGACCGCGATCAAGCGGGCGGGCGCGGGCATCATCCTCACCTACTGGGCCGCCGAGGCAGCCCGCCGCCTCGCCTGACGAGACTCCCGATTGTCGTGGTTGGCGCAGCCATGACAAAGAATGTTGTGGTTGGCGCAACCATGACAAACGCAGCCCCGGACGGACCGCCTGTGCCCGGACGTTACCGTTTGGTATCGTCTGCGCCTCACTCAGCGAGGTCGCCTGCGTGCCCGCCGCACACACGGCATCATCGGAGTAGCAATGGGCGGAAGGGGAGTGGGGCCGCCAATGGTCGAGGTATTGCCGCGCCGCGCACGCCGGCGCGCGGACGCGGGCGGGCGAGCGGCCGCCCCGGCCGATTTCGCGGAACTGGGCTGGCCGGTGTGTCCCGGGGCGGTCACGCCACGCATGGGGGCCACCCGGCACCGGGTGCCCGCGCTGGTGGCCAGGAGCCAGCTGCGCGGCAGCGGCCGTGCCTGTTCCTGTGACCGGATCGGCTGCCCCGCGCCTGGGGCCCATCCGATCTCCGCCGCCTGGCAGATCGAGGCGTCCTGTGACCCGGCCGAGGTGAGCCGGTGGTGGCGGGACCGCCCGGAGGCGAGCATCATCCTGGTCACGGGGCGGGTGTTCGACGTACTCGACGTCCCGGCAGGGGCCGGCTCGCTGGCCCTGGAGCGGATGAACCGCTCCCCGGCGGTCATGGGCCCGGTCGCGCTGAGCGCGGACAACCGGGCCCTGTTTTTTGCCACCACTCGTGGCGCGCCCGCCGACGAGGACGAATGGTGGTCATGCCACCTGGACTGCGAGCCGGACAGCTTCGCCCCCGTGACCGGGCTGCGCTGGCACTGCCGGGACAGCTATGTGGTAGCCCCGGCGCGCACCGGCCGCCGGCCTGGCGCACACTGGATCCGCGACCCGCGGGAGCACGCGCTGCCGGACTGCCTGCGGTTGCTTGAGTACCTTGCCGACGCATGTGAGGAGGTCCAGCGCTGAGCCAGGCGGACAGCCCTCCGAGCCTGTACGGCCGTGCCTGCGAGGTCATACCCGGAGGGGTGAACTCACCGGTCCGTGCGTTCCGTGCCGTCGGCGGTGACCCGGTGTTCATCGCTTCCGGCCATGGGCCCTATCTCACCGACACCGACGGCAAGCGGTATGTGGACCTGATCTGCTCCTGGGGCCCGATGATCCTCGGGCACGCCAACCCCGAGGTGGTGGCCGCCGTCACCGCGGCGGTGGGCCGGGGCACCTCGTTCGGCGCCGCGACCGTGGCCGAGGTCGAGCTTGCCGAGCAGATCGTCGCGCGGGCCCCGGTGGACAAGGTCCGGCTGGTCAATTCCGGCACCGAGGCGACGATGTCGGCGGTGCGGCTGGCCCGGGCGTTCACCGGCAGGCGCCTGGTGGTGAAGTTCGCCGGTTGCTACCACGGGCATGTGGACGCACTGCTGGCCGCGGCGGGGTCTGGGGTGGCCACGTTCGGGCTGCCGGACTCCCCCGGGGTGACCGGCGCCGCGGCCAGCGACACCCTGGTCCTGCCCTACAACGACACCGCCGCCCTCGCGGAGGCGTTCGCCGCGCACGGGCCGCAGATCGCCTGCCTGATCACCGAGGCCTGCCCGGCCAACATGGGCGTGGTGCCGCCCGAGCCCGGCTTCAACGGGCTGCTCAAGGAGATGTGCGCCGAGCACGGCGCGCTGCTGGTCATGGACGAGGTGCTCACCGGGTTCCGGGTCACCGCCGCCGGCTGGTACGGCCGGGAGGGCGTGGCGGGGGACCTGATGACGTTCGGCAAGGTGATGGGCGGCGGCCTGCCCGCGGCGGCGTTCGGCGGGCGGGCCGAGATCATGGACCTGCTTGCCCCGCTCGGCCCGGTCTACCAGGCGGGCACGCTGTCGGGGAACCCGCTGGCCACCGCCGCGGGCCTGGCCACGCTGCGCGCCTGCACCCCCGAGGTGTACGCGCGGGTGGACGAGGCGGCCACCGAGGTGGCCAAGCTGGCGGCCGGCGCGCTCGGCGCGGCCGGGGTGCCGTTCCGCCTGCAAGAGGCCGGGAACCTGTTCTCGGTGTTCCTCGGCGGCACCAGGCAGGTGCGGGACTTCGACGACGCCAGGCGCCAGTCCGGCGCCGCGTACGCGGCGTTCTTCCACGCGATGCTGGACGGCGGGGTCTACCTGCCGCCCTCCCCCTACGAGGCCTGGTTCCTGTCCGCCGCGCACGACGACGAGGCGGTGGGCCGGATCGCCGAAGCGCTCCCCGCCGCCGCCCGCGCGGCGGCCGCCGCCCTGGGCTGAGCGCATCACGGCGAATACGGGCAGTTACCAGATCGGTGGCCCGATGTGGCCGCCGCGGGCCGGTTTGAGTAGCTACCTGGAGATCCAGGCCTGACCCGTGCCGCGCGGGCCGGCCACAGCGCTGCGGCGGCCACGGCACAGGTAGGCTGAGCGCGCCATGCCCGACATGACGGTGATTCACCTGCTCCGCCACGGCGAGGTCAGCAACCCGCGCGGGGTTCTCTACGGCCGGCTTCCCGATTTCCACCTTTCGCCGGACGGTGAGCACATGGCCAAGGCCGCCGCCGCGTTCCTGGCCGGCCGCGACGTCACTTTGCTGCTTTCCTCGCCGCTGGAGCGGGCGCTGGAGACCGCCGCCCCGGTGGCCGCGCAGTTCGGCCTGCAGGTGCGGGTGGATGAGCGGCTGATCGAGCCGTGGAACCACTTCGAGGGGGAGCGTTTCGACATCGGCATTCCTGCGCTACGACGGCCAGCCAACTGGCCGCGCATGGCGAACCCGTTCCGGCCCTCGTGGGGTGAGCCGTACGCGAGCATCGCCGCGAGGATGCACGCCGTCATGGCCGACGCGGTCGCAGAGGCCCGCGGGCACGAGACGGTGCTCGTCAGCCACCAGCTAGCCATCTGGGTGGCCCGCAGGTCGGCCGAGGAACGCAGGCTGTGGCACCATCCGGCCCGCCGCGAGTGTGCCCTGGGCAGCGTGACCAGCTTCACCTACCGCGATGACACGATCGTCGGCATCAGCTACGCCGAGCCCGCCGGTGCCGCGCCCGGCGCGGGCCACGGAGCCTGAGCAGCAGCCCTACCCCAGCCGGCAGGGCCAAGGCCCCGTGACGGAGGAACGGTGCCTTGAGCCAGCGGGGGGTTCCGGGGGGTCGTCCCCCCGGGTCAGCAACTGTTCAGATAGCCCTCAGGGAGCCGGCCCGATGTCGCGGCCCAAAGCCGGGTCCGGCACAATAGGGCGCGGCACTACCGCTTGTAGGAGATCAACTCTGTCCCGTTCGCCGCGATGCCCGCGCCACGGGGGCATCCTCTCCAAGCCCGCGCCGCGGCACCCACACGCCCGGCGTGCGGCCCGCGCTGCTGTCCTCGGACTGGCTGGCGCGCTGGCGCTCGGCGCATGCGACAGCGGGGCGATCGGGAACAGCGGCCCGGGGAGCAACGGCCAGAGCTTCGTGTCCGGCAGCCCCGGCACCACCGTGTACGGCGCCAGTTCCGGCCCGGTCGCGCCGCCGGTCACCGGGACCCTGCTGTCCGGCAGCAAGTTCACCCTGGCGCAGGACCACGGGCACGTCGTGGTGATGAATTTCTGGGGATCCTGGTGCACGCCGTGCCGGGCCGAGGCGCCGTTCCTGTCCCGGCTGGCCCAGCACTTCACGCCCAGCGGCGTCCGGTTCCTCGGCGTGGACATCAGGGACAGCCCCGCGACCGCCGCAGCGTTCCAGCGTGACTTCCACATCGGCTACCCCAGCCTCAACGATCCCGGCGACGAGATCGCGCTCGCGTTCCGCGACACCGTCCCGCCCGCGGGCATCCCGACCACGCTGGTCATCGGGCGCGACGGCCGGATCGCCGCCAGGGTCATCGGCAAGGTGTCCTACCCGGGCCTGCACGGGCTGATCAGCAAGGCGCTGGCGCAACCGGCATGACCAGGCCATCCGGCGGTGCCCCGGGGACCGAGCCGCGGAGCGCGGGCCGGTGACCGAGGTCCGCGTCCCGGCCGCGACCGGGCGCCCCGAGGACGCCGCGGACGGGCTGTCGCAGCTTCCTGCCTCGCCCGGCCCGGCGCCGCGCCGGGGCGGCCGGGGGCCGTTCGGCACGCTGGACTGGGCCCGGTGGGGGTGGCGCCAGCTCACCTCGATGCGCACCGCGCTGATCCTGCTCTTCCTGCTCGCCCTCGGCAGCGTGCCCGGGTCGGTGCTGCCGCAGCAGGGCATCAACCCGCAAGCGGTGCAGCAGTACTACGCCGCGCATCCGGCGCTGGCTCCCTGGCTGGCCAGGTTCTCGCTGTTCAACGTGTTCGCGGCGCCCTGGTTCGCGGCGATCTACCTGCTGCTGTTCCTCTCCCTCGCCGGGTGTGTGGTACCGCGCACGTTCCGGCAGTTCGGCGCCGCCCGCCAGCAGCCGCCACGGGCCCCGCGCAACCTGTCCCGGCTGCCGCTGTCGGCCACGATGGCCTCGCCGCTCGCCCCGGACGACGCGCTGGCCAAGGCGTCCGCGCTGCTGGCGGGCAAGCGGTTCCGGGTGCGCACCGGGGACGGCTGGATCTCGGCGGAAAAGGGCTACCTGCGCGAGGCCGGCAACCTGCTGTTCCATCTCGCGCTGCTGGCCCTGCTTGTTGCGGTCGGCATGGGCGGGCTGTTCGGCTACAAGGCGGACCGTCTTCTGGTGGCTGGCCAGTCATTTGGCAATACGGTGACCGCGCTCGACCAGTTCCGGCCGGGACGGCTGGTCTCGGCAGCGGACCTGCAGCCGTTCAGCATCGCGCTCGAGAAGTTCAGCGCGCGCTACGTGGCCTCGGGGCCGGACACCGGGGAGCCGGCCGCGTTCGACGCCCGCCTCAGCTACCAGGCGGAGCCGGGCGCGGCAACGCAGCACTACGACCTCCAGGTGAACCACCCGCTGAACGTGGACAACGTGAAGGTGTACCTGATCGGCCACGGGTACGCCCCGGTGTTCCGTGTCACCGACGGGACCGGCCACGTGGTGTTCAACGGGCCGGTGCCGTTCATCCCGGTCTCGTTGAACGGGCTCACCTCCGAGGGCGTGGTCAAGGTCCCGGATGCGCGGCCACAGCAGCTCGGCTTCGCCGGGGTGTTCCTGCCCACCACCGTGAACGTGGGCGGCAAACTGGAGTCTGCCTTCCCCGCGCCGTACCGGCCAGCGGTGAGCCTGGTGTCCTACGCGGGCAACCTCGGTATGAACAGCGGCCCCTCGCAGTCGGTGTACCAGCTGGACACCGCGAGCATGCACAAGCTGGCGATCGCCCCGAGGCCGCTGGCCCCGGGGCAGTCGATGAAGCTGCCGAACGGGATGGGCACGCTGACGTTCACCGGGTACCGGCAGTGGATCAGCCTGGCCATCACCTATGACCCGGGGCAGTTGCCCGCGCTGTTCGCCGCGATCGCGGCGCTGGCCGGGCTGCTCGTGTCGTTCCTCGTCCGCCGCCGCCGCGTGTTCGTCCGCGCCGCGCCCGTAGCGGGTGGGGGCGCCACGATCGAGTTCGGCGGGCTGGCCCGGACCGAGTCGTCTGCAGACTTCGGCGCCGAGTTCGAGGGGCTCTCGAAGGACCTGTCCGCCGCCTTGACAGTGAGCGCGGATGCGGTGCCGTCGGCAGGCGCCCCCGCACCATCGGACTCTTCCGCACCATCAGACCTGCCCTCATCACCGGACGAGAGGGAGTGAGGCTCGTGCCTGTCAACGTCGGGCTGGCCCAGCTCAGCGACCATTTCCTGCTGGCCACGGTGTTCTTCTACGCCATGGCCGTGCTGGCCTACGCCGGCGACTTCGCCTTCGGCCGCCGCGGCGCCCCGGCCAGCAAGGAGCAGGCGGTTGCCAAGCAGGCTCTGGCTCAGGCCCCACCACCCCACGCTCTGCTAGCCCCGACCCCGCCACCCCACCCAAGGGTCGCGGTGGGCGCCGGAGTCGCCGCCCAGATCGCGGCCACCGCGCCGGAGATGGCGGCACCGGCCACGCTGACCGGCGATGCCGGGCAGGCCGGTGCCGCGGCCCAGGGGGCCGCAGGGGGCGGAGCGGGGCCCGCCGTGGCCGCGCCGAGCCGCTGGCGCGCGGGCGGGGCGCCCGCCGGGCCATGGATCCGGGCCGCGCTCGCGCTGACGGTGATCGGCCTCGCCACCCAGATTCTCGGCATCGTCACCCGCGGGATGGCCGAGCACCGGGTCCCGTGGGGCAACATGTACGAGTTCGTCATGGCGATCACGTGCGCGGCGGTGATCGCGTTCCTCGGCCTGTCGTTCCGGTTCCGCGTCTACGCGGTCGGGCTCTTCCTGATGGCGCCGATCGTGCTCGCGCTCGGGCTGTGCGCCACCGTGCTGTACACCGCGGCCGGGCCACTGGTCCCCGCGCTGCACTCGTACTGGATCTGGATCCACGTCACCGCGATGACCGTGGCGATCGGCGCCTATATCGTGGCGGCGACCTTCACCGTCCTGTACCTCATCGCCGACCGGCACGCGAGGAAGCAGGCCAGCCCGGGCTCCGGGTTCGGTGCGGTGCTCGACCGGCTTCCCGGCGTCGACGCGCTGGACCGGCTCTCCTACCGGACCGTGATCTTCGCGTTCCCGATCTGGACGTTCGCGGTCATCGCCGGGGCGATCTGGGCGGACCAGGCCTGGGGCCGGTACTGGGGCTGGGACCCGAAGGAGACCTGGGCGTTCATTACCTGGGTCGTGTACGCCGGGTACCTGCACGCCCGTGCCACCGCGGGATGGCGGGGCCGCAGGGCCGCCTACATCCAGTTGGCCGGGTTCGCCAGCCTGATTTTCAACCTGGTCGGGGTGAACATCTGGATCACCGGCCTGCACTCCTACGCCGGCATCAACTAACCCTCCTGGCGGCCCTCATCCCTGGGACGAATCCAGCGGCTGTCAGAGTTCCTCGTCAGGATCCCCCCGGACCAGCCACTCCAGCGCATTGATGAACTCAGGATCATCATCGGGCCCGATGACGGGCCTCGGATACCCCGCCTCGCTCCTGGCCCGGCCCGCCGGATGTCGTCGCAGTGCGTCATCGGCAGCGGGGCTGCTGGGCGGCCAGGATGACCTGCTCCGCCGCCAAACCCGTCCGGTAAGTAGCAGCATGCCCAGGGTGGCGGCCATCAGCAAGGCGATGACCAGCGTAGATACCGCACCCAGGAGCATCATGGCGGCAGCCTAACCGCAGCATCGCCGCCTCGCGGGGCAAATGGGCGTACTTGGCGCGTCTCGCCTGCCAGGCCGTAACTTATTACAGTCGGTAACGACAGGTGACGGTGACGGTACTTTCGGCGTAACCTGGCGGCTGCAACGCCGATCGCGGGGAGTACCACTATGCTGCAGCGGCTCTTCGCCCGCTTGCGCTGGATGTTGTGGCGATCAGGTCGCTCCCGGACACAGACAGCCGCGCGGGCCGGGGTGACCGCGCAACCAGCCACCGCCGGAGGGCGGCATCGGCGCGCCGGCCCTGTCCAGCCCGCACCCGTGGTCGCGGAAACCGCGCCCGTGCAGCCGCCGGGAAGCGGGCCGTTCGCCTCGCCGGTGCAGGAGGCCCGCGTCCGCCCGGCCCGGTCCTCCCGGCCCGCCAGGCCTTCCCGCAGTGAGGCGCCCGGGCGTGGCGGCAGCCGCCGGGTAGGGGCTGCCCGGGCGGCCGTCCGCGACGCGCCCCGCGCGTCCGCCGCGGCCCGTGCCGAACAGGCCAGGGCGGCGCAGGCGCGCCAGCACGCGGCGGTGCAGGTCGACGCGAAGGCGTCGTGGCACCAGGCCGTGGGCGCGCGCCGGGTGGCGGTGGGCTACCGGGACTGCGGCCCGCTTGAGCGGGTGCTCCATCGTGACTGGGCGCAGGAGGCACTCCCGCCGCCGGAGGTGGTGCGGGCCATCGACCGCCTTGCCGAGCTGCCCCTGTCGGTCTCCGAGCGCCTCGCGGACGGCGTGGACGCGATCTACGTGGGTCCCGGCGGCGTGCCCGACCTCGACGACATGAGCCGCCTGCGCGGGGTCCCGCTGCCCTCTGGGCGCGCGACATGGGATGCCTGTGCGGGTGCCTACGGCGAGCGCAAGATCATCATCGGCACGCGGCCCTCCGCCGCGCCGGACGTGGTGTGCCACGAGGTCGGGCATGCCCTCGATGACCTCGATGGGTCCGGCAGCAAGTGGCAATCGGACTCGGACGAGTTCCGTGCGCTCTACGTGCGGTGCCAGCCGCGCTTGGCGAGCGACTTCCACCGGCAGGACGGGGCACTGGGCCGCCGTGAGTTCTTCGCGGATGCGTTCGCGGCCATCGCCTCCAGCCAGCGACCCGCACTCGTCGACATGCTCGGTGGCGACACAAGGACCGCACTTGATGTCATGCTGTACTTCAATGTGCGCTACGGGATCTAAGTGATTCGCGATGTTTGTCATCAGGCTGCCAAACGGACACCTCCTCGCGCCCGAGTCCGCCATGGACCACGACGGCCAGGTGGTGGGTGACGCCTACGTCGAGGTCAGCCCGGCCGACCCCGAGTACGCGCGGCTCGCCAGCCAGGCGATTACCGAAGAAGACATGGACCGGCGGCGACGGCGCTGGCGTGAGGACGACGAGGCGCTACGGCGTGAGTTCGAGGACTACCTGGCAAGCGGGCGGCAGGACGCCGGGCCGGGGGAGTCCCCCGGCGCCTGACGCCCCGCCACCCGCTAATCCCGCGTCAGCGTGCCTCTAGATCATTCAGCATCTACGGGGCACGCCCTAGGCGCGGGTCACGACACTGACGCGCCGCCTGCCGGTTGTGACTCTCCGCGGAGCAATGCGCGCACTTCCGATTCGCGGAACCTGCGGTGCCCCCCGGGAGTCCGGATGCTGCTGATACGGCCAGAGGCCGCCCACCGAGTGACCGTCTTCGGGTCTACTCGGAAGAGCGCTGCCACCTCACCTGGT
>Ga0306925_10007826_pt1 | contig 10086 bp, 5 predicted proteins | sample flu12Cox44000176_FD_203755 | JGI IMG/M metagenome (GOLD analysis project Ga0306925, IMG submission 203755) | Lab enrichment of tropical soil microbial communities from Luquillo Experimental Forest, Puerto Rico - flux8day.12C.oxic.44.000.176 (v2)... | ecosystem: Environmental > Terrestrial > Soil... | reverse complement strand
CGTCCAAGTCTTCAATAATACCGCACGCCCCCGTAGAAGGTGGTCGAGCGCGTCGGGATGCTCGGCCGGCCGGGCGGCCTCCGCAGCGATCAGCTCAATGCCGAGCGCGTTCGCGATCCGACTCGTGATCTCATTTTGCAGAGCGAACAGATCGGCCGTCTCGCCATCGAACCGCTCCGCCCATAGATGCGCGTCGGTCGCGGCGTCGATCAGCTGGGCGCTGACGCGGACTTGGTTGCCCGATCGCCGGACGCTTCCTCCCAACACGTAGCGGACCCCCAACTCGCGGCCAATCTGCTTCGTGTCGATCGGCTTGTTCCGGTACGTGAACGCGGTATTTCGCGAGATCACGAACATATTCTCGATCCGCGAGAGATCGGTCGTCAGATCCTCGGTGATCGCGTCAGTAAAATACTGCTGCTCCCGGTCGTTGCTGAGATTGGTGAACGGTAGAACGACGATTGATAGGCGTGGTGCAGTGACCGGCGACGAGGTCGAAGTGGCGGACGACGCGTTTTGCCTCGGTGAGCCGGCTGTGGCTTCCGGGTGCAGCGCATAGACGCGCACCGGTCGTGCGATGTTCTTGACGTGCTGCTCGCCCTTGTCCTCGAAGGCGTAAGGGAGCCGGTCGCCGATATGGTCGCGGACGGTGCCCGAGACGCAGACGCCGCCGGGTGAGGCCAACCCCTCCAGCCGCACCGCGATATTGACGCCGTCGCCATAAATATCGCCGCCATCGGCGATCACGTCGCCGAGGTTGACCCCGATGCGAAACCGCAGGCGGTGCTCCTCGGGCAAATCCAGATCGCGGTCGGCCATCGCGCGCTGAATTTCGCCGGCACACCGTACCGCATCGACGACGCTGGCGAATTCCGCCAGCGCCCCATCGCCGGTGGTCTTGACGATCCGCCCGTGATGCTCGCCGATCTTCGGATCGAGCAGTTCGGTGAGATGCGCCTTGAAGCGCGCGTGCGTGCCTTCCTCGTCGGCACCCATCAGGCGCGAATAGCCGGCCACGTCGGGCGGCGAGGATCGCGGCGAGGCGGCGGGTTGCGGTCGTCGTGGGCATTGCTAGGGCGGCAGCAGCTTCCGCGCCAAATTTAACTTACTTCAAGCAGGAAAGCGCCAACTTCATGCGACACCGTGGTCACTGCGGGCAGGCGGTGTCGGTCATTCCTCCGGCACCCCGGCTTTGCGCAGGCCGGCGAAAAAAGTGGCTTCGAAAAGATCATGATTCGACGACCCGAAAGATCCTTTTTTGACGCGTGCGATGCTCGAATAAGAGCCTTCGCCCTGCAGCCGTCGCGCCTCGGCGAGTTCGGTGACCGCGCGCTTTGCGTCGCCGTTGAGACCATAGGCTGCGGCGAGGAAGGCACGAATGAACGCATATTCCGGGTTGGCGCTGCGCGCTTTTTCCAGCCAAATAATCGCCTCGCTGACCCGCGACTCAAGCAGATCCACTTCCCCAATCCGGAAATACATCAAACCGATATTGGGGTCGCGCGGGCTGAGGCGGATCGCTCGCTCCACCAGCGGGATGACTTCCTCGATCGACCCGGCGTTAAGTTTGCAATGGGCGAGAGCGAATAACGCCCATGCATTGTTGGCGTCGAATTTGAGCACCGTTTCGAATTCGGGAATGGCTTCAGTGAAGCGCCCCTGTGCGCGCAAAATTTCACCCTTGATGGAGTGAACCGCGGGGTTGGTGGGGGAGGCTGCCAAAACCTGCCTGACCAGCTCTTCGGCCCGCGCGAGATCAGCGTTACGCGAGTTGGACATTCCGTCGAGTGCACGGTTTGCCAGCACCTCCGCCAACCAGCCCCGCGCCTCGACAGATGCCGGGTCGACTGTCAAGGCATGTTCGAAGTACCCGACCGCTGCCGCATAGACCTTGGGTGAATTCGGCTTCAGCATCTCGGCGCGGCCGCGCAGAATAAAATCCAGTGCGTCCGGTTGCTCGGTCGGCCGGGCGGCTTCTTTGGTGACCAATTCTGCTCTGAGAGCTTCTGCGATCCGGCGGGTGATTTCATCTTGGACGGCAAACAGATCGGCGATGTCGCGATCGAAACGCTCGGCCCAAAGATGGGCGCCGGTCTCTGCATCGATCAATTGGGCATTGACGCGGATCTGGTTGCCCAAGCGCTGTACGCTGCCTTCAAGCATATAGCGCACGCCTAGTTCGCGGCCGATCTGCTTCGCGTCGACTGGCTTGTCTTTGTAGATAAAGGCGGTATTGCGCGCGATCACGAAGCTATCGGCGATGCGTGAAAGATCGGTCGTCAAGTCTTCGGTGACCCCGTCCGCGAAATATTGTTGCTCCTTGTCGTCGCTGCGATTGGCGAACGGCAAGACCACGATCGATAGGCGGGGCGCAACTGCTGGTGGCGAGATCGAGGCGGCAGCCGGCGCAGCGGACATCGGCATTGCCGAGGCCATCGCTGGATCCGATCGCTTTCCCGCGGAGAAAAAGCTCGCCGGCAGCCAGAACCACCACCCAATTCCAGCGATTGCGAGCGCAGCCGCAGCAGCCGCGCCGGCAATTTTCCGGCCACGCCGGGACGCTCGCTTTGGCAAGGCGGGCGCCGTCCCGGCAGCGAGCCCTTCGGGTCGCAACGCATAGACCCGAACCGGCCGCACAATGTTCTTGACGCTCTGCTCGCCCATATCCTCGCAAGCGTAAGGGAGCCGGTCGCCAATATGGTCGAGCACCGTGCCCGAGACGCAGATGCCACCCGGCGGCGCCAATCCCTCCAGTCGCACCGCAATGTTGACGCCATCGCCGTAGATGTCGTCGTCATCGACGATCACGTCGCCGAGATTGACCCCGACGCGAAAGCGCAGGCGGTGCTCCTCGGGCAAATCCAGATCGCGGTCGGCCATCGCGCGCTGAATTTCGCCGGCACAGCGCACCGCATCGACGACGCTGGCGAATTCCGCCAGCACGCCGTCGCCGGTAGTCTTGACGATGCGGCCGTGATGCTCGCGGATCTCCGGATCGATCAGCTGGACGAGATGCGCCTTGAAGCGGGTGTGCGTGCCTTCTTCATCCGCGCCCATCAGGCGCGAGTAGCCCACCACATCGGCAGCAAGGATCGCGGCAAGACGGCGGGTCTGGCTCATGTCTCTGGCATTCCGGCCTTGCGCAGGCCGGCAAGAAATGTGGCCTCATATAGGATGCGGATCTTCGGGACCAACCCGAAGTAAGCTCCGGCGGCCTTTACTCGGGCAATGCTCTTAAAGCGACCGTCGGTGCTCAGCCTATCCGCTTCGGCCAGTTCGACGGCGGCGCGTTCACTTTCACCTATGAGGGTATAGGCGGCGGCGAGTTGGGCGCGAATCGTCGAATGTGCCGGAGTATGATTGCGCGCCCTTTCGAGCCAGTTGATCGCCTCGTCTGTGTGCGATTGCAGCAGATGCACGAGCGCAATCTGCCAATACCAAAGGCCGAGCGAGGGATCACGCGGACTGAGCCGGATGGCTTGCTCTACCAGCGGGATCGTCTCCTCTATCGACCCGCTATAAAGCTTGCACTGGCCGAGAGCGAAGAACGCATATACCCAGTTCCGATCCAGCGCGAGCAGCGTCTCGTATTCGGGAATGGCCTCCGCGTATCGACGCTGCGCACGCAGCAACTGGCCTTTGGCGTAATGCGCAAGTGGACTGCGGGGCGACGTTGCCAAGGCTTGCTCACTCAGCCCCTTAGCGCGCTCGATATCGGCGGCCGTCGAGGCGGTCATATCACCGACGACGCGACTCGCGAGCGCGGCCGCCAATCGGCTCTGTGCCTCGAAGGACCTCGGGTCGAGCACCAGCGCACGCTCGTACAGGCTAATTACCGCTGCAAAACCGTCAGGCGAGGGCGGTTTCGCACCTGCAGCGCGTGCGCGGAGAATAAACTCCAGAGCGTCAGGATGCTCGGTTCGGCGAGCGGCCTCCGCGCTGAGAAGTTCGAGATTGAGCGCGACCGCGATCCGGCTCGTAACCTCGTCTTGCAGCGCGAAGAGATCCCTAGTGTCGCCATTGAACCGCTCCGCCCAAAGATGCGTATCGGTCTCGGCATCGATCAGCTGGGCGTTAAAACGAACCCGGTTGTCCGATCGCTGGAGGCTTCCTTCGAGAATATAGCGCACTCCTAGCTCATGGCCGATCCGCTTGGTGTCGATCGAGTTGCCGCGATACGTGAACGCAGTATTGCGCGAAATCACCATCATGCCTGTGAGCCGCGATAGATCGGTCGTCAAATCCTCGGTGATGCCGTCCGCGAAATATTGCTGCTCCGGATCGTTGCTGAGATTGGCAAAGGGTAATACGACGATCGACAAGCGTGGCGCAGCGACGGGCGGCGAAGTCGAAGTGGTGGACGACACGCTTGCAGCCGGCACGCCAGCCACACCTCCAGGGCGCAACGCGTAGATCCGAACCGGCCGCGCGATGTTCTTGACGCTCTGTTCGCCCATGTCGTCGAAGGCGTAAGGGAGCCGGTCGCCGATATGGTCGCGCACTGTGCCCGAGATGCAGATGCCGCACGGCGCCGCCAACCCCTCCAACCGCACCGCGATGTTGACGCCGTCGCCGTAAATGTCGCCGCCATCGACGATCACGTCGCCAAGATTGACCCCGATGCGAAAGCGCAGGCGGCGCTCCTCGGCCAGATCCAAGTCGCGGTCGACCATCGCGCGCTGAATTTCGCCGGCACAGCGCACCGCGTCGACGACGCTGGCGAATTCCGCCAGCACGCCGTCGCCGGTGGTCTTAACGATGCGGCCGTGGTGCTCCGTGATCTTCGGCGCGACCAGTTCGCGCAGATGGGCCTTGAAGCGTTCGTGGGTGCCTTCCTCATCCGCGCCCATCAGGCGCGAATAGCCCACCACATCGGCGGCGAGAATCGCGGCGAGACGGCGGGTCTGGCTCATGTCTCTGGCATTCCGGCCTTGCGCAGGCCGGCGAAATAGGTGGTTTCGAACAAGGCACGGATCTTCGGTACCCCGAAATATCCCACGGCTTTCAGGTGGGCGATATTCGAAAAGCGGTCATGGCTGCTCAGCCTGCGGGCTTTGGCGAGTTCGACGGCAGCGCGGTCGGTCTCACCTCTGAGGGCATAGGCGGAGGCGAGATCAGCGTGGACGTACGGCAATCCTCTATTGGCACTGCGCGCCTTTTCGAGCCCCAGGATCGCCTCGTCGATGCGCGATTGCAGCAGATGCGCACGTCCAATCCAGCTGTACCAAAGGCCGATGTAGTTATCGCGGGGACTGAGGTGGATAGCTTGCTCCACCAGCGAGATTGCGTCCTCTAACCACCCACTGTAGAGCTTGCACCATCCGAGAAAGGCTATTGCACTGACCCAGTTGCGATTGAACGCGAGCGCCGTCTCGAATTCGGAAATGGCCTCTTCAGGTCGTAGCTGCGCGCGAAGCACTTGGCCTTTGGCATAATGGGCAAAATGGCTGTGGGGCGATTCCGCCAAAGCTTGTCCGGCGAGTTCCTCCGCGCGCGCGACGTCGTCCGCGGCCGCGTCGGTCAAATTATCGAGCACGCGGCCCACGAGCACGCTCGCCAACCGGCTCTGTGCCTCGACGGAACTCGGATCGAGCGCCAGCGCGTGCTCGAACAGGCCGATCCCCTGCGCATAGACATCACGAGACGGGGGCTTCAACATTGCGGCGCGTCCCCGGAAAATGTAGTCCAGCGCGTCTAGATGCTCGGTTGGCCGTGCGGCCTGCGCGGCGATCAGCTCTCGGTTGAGCGCAAAGGCGATCCGGCTCGTGATCTCGTTCTGCAGCACGAACAGATCCTCCGCGTCACGGTCGAACCGATCCGCCCATAGATGTGCGTCTTTCTCGGCGTCGATCAGCTGGGCGTTAATGCGGATCTGATCGGCCGACCGCCGGACGCTCCCTTCAAGCACGTAGCGCACGCCCAGTTCGCGGCCGATCTGCTTTGTATCGACAAGCTTGTTCCTATACGTGAACGCGGTATTGCGCGAAATCACCAACATGCCCGCAATCCGCGACAGATCGGTCGTCAAATCCTCGGTTATTCCATCGGCGAAATATTGCTGCTCCGGATCGCCGCTCAAGTTGGTGAACGGCAACACGACGATCGACAATCGCGGCGCGGCGACGGGCGGCGGACTTGAAGTGGTGGACGACACGGTGGTCGTCGGCAGGCTGCGCCCGTCTTCGACTCTCAGCCCATAGACCCGCATCGGCCGCGCGATGTTCTTGAGGCTCTGCTCGCCCATATCCTGGAAGGCGTAGGGGAGCCGGTCGCCGATATGGTCGCGGACGGTGCCCGAGACCCACACGCCGCCGGGCATCGCCAGTCCCTCCAGCCGCACCGCGATGTTGACGCCGTCGCCGTAAATGTCGCCGCCGTCGGCGATCACGTCGCCGAGATTGACGCCGATGCGAAGGCGAAGGCGTCGCTCCGCAGCGAGGTCCTGATCGCGGTCGGCCATCTTATGCTGAATTTCGGCCGCGCAGCGTACCGCGTCGACGACGCTGGCGAATTCCGCCAGCACGCCGTCGCCGGTGGTCTTGACGACACGCCCGTGGTGCTCGCCGATCTTCGGTTCGACCACTTCGCGCAGATGCGCCTTGACGCGCTCATGCGTCCCTTCCTCATCCGCGCCCATCAGGCGTGAATAGCCTACCACATCGGCGGCGAGGATCGCGGCGAGACGGCGGGTGGCGGTCTCAGTGGCCATTGCTCGGGCGACGACAGTTCTGGAGACGAATTTAACCTACTTCAAGCGGCGAAGCGCCAGTTTCATGACAGCGGGCGTTTGGGGTCCGTTAGATTCCGACCGCTCTTGCGCTATGAGGCCCCTCCCCTTTCGGTTCCGCATCAACGCACGCTCGCTATTCAACCCTAAAATAGCCGTGTTCGTATGGCTTACTTCGGGCCGCTGACGTTGGAACGAGCCGACTTTCGTGGGTCGAGATGCCAATGGCTGATGCATTGGCAAGGACCGAACGTCAACGCTGCAACTTTTCGGGGAGGTTTTGCTGCAGATTTGCTGCAGAAGCAGCGACGGAGAATTATGAGGCACTATTTTCGGTTGCAGGGAAGCCGTCGATCGTCAGGGCCAGTGCCGTAGATTTCGGTTTATCCCTGAACTGCGTTAGAAACGGAGATTGCTCGGCTGGGAGATAGGGGGAGAACATGCCGCGAAATCTGCGCAACTTTGCAGCAATGGCGCTGCTGTTGACCGCCATGTTAGGGCCTCACGCGGCCCAGGCGCAGAAGTCGGGCGGTATTCTCCGTATCCCGCATTTGGACAGCCCCGCCAGCATGTCGGTTCACGAGGAATCGACGATCGCGACATTGGCGCCGATGATGGGGGTGTTCAACAACCTCGTCATGTTCGACCAGCATGTGAAGCAGAACAGCCTTCAGTCGATTGTTCCCGATCTGGCCTCGACCTGGTCGTGGAACGAGGAGGGGACGAAGCTGATCTTCACATTGCGCAGAGGCGTCAAATGGCATGACGGCAAGCCGTTCACTGCCCGCGACGTGCAGTGCACCTGGGACCTCATCAGCGGCAAGGCGAGCGAGAAGCTCAGGGTCAACCCGCGCAAATCCTGGTATCGCAATCTCGACGAGGTGACGGTCGACGGCGACTACCAGGTCACCTTTCATTTGAAGCGGCCACAGCCCGCCTTTATCGCATTGCTCGCCTCGGGCTGGTCGCCGGTCTATCCCTGCCATGTGCCGCCGCGCGACATGCGCACGCACCCGATCGGCACAGGGCCCTTCAAATTCGTCGAATTCAAGCCGAACGAGGTAATCAGGGTCGCCAGAAACCCCGATTATTGGAAACCGGGTCGGCCTTATCTCGACGGCATCGAATATACGATCATCAAGAACCCGTCGACCGCGATCATGGCTTTCGCGGCGGGGAACTTCGATCGTTACGCAGTGGGGATCCTGTCGCTCCCGCTGATGAAGCAGCTCCAGAGCCAAGCGCCGCAGGCAATCTGCGAGATCGTGCCGTGGAACATCCCGCGCATGCTGCTCGTCAATCGCGCAGCGCCGCCTTTTGACAATCCCGAGCTGCGCCGCGCGATGGCACTGGCTCTCGACCGCCAAGCATTTATCGACATCCTCAGCGAGGGGCAGGGCTCGATCGGCGGCGCGATGATGCCGCCGCCCGCCGGGGCCTGGGGCATGCCGCCCGAAATCTTGGCAACCTTGCCGACCTATGGTCCCGATGTGGCGAAGAACCGCGCCGAGGCCCGCGAAATCATGAAGAAGCTCGGCTACGGGCCTAACAAGCGGCTTTCAGTGACCGTGACCACCCGCAATGTCCAGGCCTATCGCGATCCGTCCGTGCTGCTGATCGACCAGCTGAAGGAGATCTATATGGACGGCGTCCTCGACGCGATCGACACTCCGCAGTGGTACCCCAAGGTCATGCGCAAGGACTACATGGTCGGCGTGACGGTCGGCGAGAACGGGCTCGACGATCCGGACCAGCAATTCTATGAGAATTATGCGTGCGGCTCTGAGCGCAACTACACCGGCTATTGCAGCCCGGAGACGGACCAGCTGATCGACCGGCAATCGATGGAGGCCGACCCCGCCAAGCGCAAGCAAATCGTCTGGGAGATCGAACGCAAGCTGGCCGAGGACGGCGCCCGCCCGATCATCTTCTACCCGGTCTCGGGAGCCTGCTGGCAACCGCAGTTCAAGGGCCACACAATGATGGTCAACGGCAATTACAACGGCTGGCGCCTCGAAGACGCTTGGCTCGACAAATAGAAGCTGCGCGCAATGCGTGCAGTATTCGGAATATTCCTTTTGCTTGCACTCGCCTGGGCGTTGGGGGAGTGGCGGCGCGCCGACCGTGAGCGGCGCGTTCCATGGCGTACGGTCGGCACGGGCCTCATGCTGCAGGTCGCGCTCGCGGTCTTGCTGATGCGCTTCCCGCCGGCAGCGCATGTGCTGCTGCTGCTCAACAAGGCGGCGCTGGCATTGCAGGAGGCGACCGACCGGGGAACCGCGTTCGTCTTCGGCTATCTCGGTGGCGGTGCCTTGCCCTTTGTCGAGACGGCGCCCGGCGCCAGCTTCATCCTCGCCTTCAAGGTATTGCCGCTGGTGCTGACGATCAGCGCGCTGTCGGCATTGCTGTATTACTGGGGAGTGCTGCAGGCGGTGACCCGCGCTTTCGCTTGGGTCTTGCGGCGCAGCATGGGTATTTCCGGCGCGCTCGCGCTGGGCGCCGCGGTCCACGTCTATGTCGGCATGATCGAGGCGCCACTGCTGATCCGTCCCTACCTCGCGCGGATGCAGCGCGGCGAATTGTTCGCCGTGATGAGCTGCGGCATGGCGGGTGTCGCCGGAACGGTGATGGTGGTTTACGCCACAATGCTGGGTCCAGTCATTCCGGACGCGCTCGGCAACATCCTGATCTGCTCGGTCATCAGCACGCCCGCGGCATTGGCGGTGGCGGCGCTGATGGTGCCGTTCCGTCCCAGCGAGGACAGCGCCGGAATCACCGTCGGCGAGGAGCCGACCGGCGCCTTCGATGCACTTGTAAAGGGCACGCGGGCCGGAGTGGCGCCGCTGGTCGGCATTGTCACGGTGCTGATCGTCACTGTGGCATTAGTGGCGCTGGTCAATATGGTGCTGGCGCAATTGCCCGGCGCCATCACATTGCAGGGCCTGTTCGCGCTCCTCTTCCGCCCGATCATGTGGCTGATCGGCGTGCCCTGGGCCGAGAGCGCCCAAGCAGCGGCGCTGATGGGCACCAAAACCGCGCTCAACGAGTTCGTCGCTTATCTGGATCTCGCGAAATTGCCGCAGGAGACGCTCAGTCCGCGGTCGCGCCTGATCGTTATCTATGCGCTGTGCGGCTTTGCGAATTTCGGCTCGCTCGGCATTCTGGTCGGCGGTATGGGCGCAATGGTGCCGGAGCGCCGCCGCGAGATCACGGAGCTCGGCTTGCGTTCGATCGTCTCCGGCACGATCGCCACCTGCATGAGCGGAGCGATCGCGGGGCTCCTGAACTCCTAGAATGGCGCTGCAGGGATGAAAGATGCCCGGTAAACCGTTATGGCGCGGAGCGAAACGCCGCGGTGT
>Ga0306925_10007823_pt1 | contig 10087 bp, 6 predicted proteins | sample flu12Cox44000176_FD_203755 | JGI IMG/M metagenome (GOLD analysis project Ga0306925, IMG submission 203755) | Lab enrichment of tropical soil microbial communities from Luquillo Experimental Forest, Puerto Rico - flux8day.12C.oxic.44.000.176 (v2)... | ecosystem: Environmental > Terrestrial > Soil... | reverse complement strand
GGGGAGTAGCGGCGCCCCTAGAGAGCTGCGGCGGGAATCCCGGCTGCGCCAAGCCTGGCCCGCGGCTGCCTGACCGGCCGGGGGAGTAGCGGCGCCCCTAGACTGTGGGAATCCCGGCTGCTCGCAGAGAAGGTGCCATGACTGACGACGCCAAGTTCGCCCCCCAGGCGCTGACCTTCGACGACGTGCTGCTGCTGCCGGCGCACTCGGCGATACTCCCCGCGGAGGCCGACACCACGGCCCAGCTCAGCCGGCGGGTGCGCCTCGGGGTCCCGCTGGTCTCGTCGGCCATGGACACGGTGACCGAGGCGCGGATGGCGGTGGCCATGGCCCGCCAGGGCGGTGTCGGCGTGCTGCACCGCAACCTGTCGGTCGAGGATCAGGCGCAGCAGGCCGACATGGTGAAAAGGTCCGAGGCCGGGATGATCACCAATCCAGTGACCTGCGGCCCCGACGCCACGGTCGCCGACGTGGAAGCGCTGTGCGGCCGGTACCGCATCTCCGGGGTACCGGTCACCGCGGTCGACGGCACGCTGCTCGGCATCGTGACCAACCGCGACATCAGGTTCGAGGCCGACCATTCGCGGCGTGTCGCCGCCATCATGACGCCGATGCCCCTGGTCACCGCGCCCGTCGGGGTCGGCAGGGAGCAGGCACTTGAGCTGCTGCGCCAGCACAAGGTGGAGAAGCTTCCGCTGGTCGACGCCCAGGGCCGGCTGCGCGGCCTGATCACGGTCAAGGACTTCAGCAAGAGCGAGAAATTCCCGAATGCCAGCAAGGACGCCGAGGGCCGCCTGCTGGTCGGTGCCGCGGTCGGCGTGGGCGAGGACGGCAAGCGGCGGGCCCAGGCGCTTGCCGACGCCGGGGCGGACTTCCTGGTCGTGGACACCGCGCACGGGCACGCCGAGGCGGTGCTCGCCATGGTGGGGCAGATCAAGGCGAACACCCGGCTGGATGTGATCGGCGGCAACGTGGCCACCCGGTCCGGCGCCCAGGCCATGATCGACGCCGGCGCCGACGCTGTGAAGGTCGGCGTGGGACCCGGCTCCATCTGTACCACCCGCGTCGTGGCCGGGGTCGGCGTCCCGCAGGTGACCGCGATCTACGAGGCGGCGCAGGCGGCCCGCCCGGCCGGTGTCCCGGTGATCGGGGACGGCGGCCTGCAGCATTCCGGCGACATCGCCAAGGCGATCGCAGCCGGGGCGGACACCGTCATGCTGGGCAGCCTGCTCGCCGGATGCGAGGAAGCGCCGGGCGAGATGGTGTTCGTCCACGGCAAGCCGTATAAGGAGTACCGCGGCATGGGCTCGCTTGGCGCCATGCGGGGCAGGTCCTATTCCAAGGACCGGTACTTCCAGGACGACGTGCTCCGCGAGGACAAGCTGGTGCCGCAGGGGGTCGAGGGCCAGGTACCGTTCACCGGGCCGCTGGCCGGGGTGGCCAGCCAGCTCATCGGCGGGCTGCGCGCGGCCATGGGCTACTGCGGCGCGCGGACCATCGCCGACCTGCAGCAGGCGCGCTTCATCCAGGTCACCGCGGCCGGCCTCGCGGAGAGCCATCCCCACGACGTCCAGATGACCGCCGATGCGCCGAACTACCGCGGGCGGCTGGCATGACCGTCGAGATCGGCCGGGGTAAGAGCGGCCGCCGGGCCTACTCGCTCGACGAGATCAGGATCGTCCCGTCCCGGCGCACCCGGGATCCCGAGGAGGTGTCCACCGCCTGGCAGATCGACGCGTACCGGTTCGACCTGCCGCTCGTGGTCAGCCCGATGGACAGCGTCGTCTCGCCGGCCACGGCGGTGGCGATCGGCCGCCTCGGCGGGCTCGCCGTCCTCGACCTCGAAGGCGTGTGGACCCGGTACGAGGATCCGGAGCCGGTCCTCGCCGAGGTGGCCAGCCTGGACGACGCCGATGCCATCAGGAGGCTCCAGGAGATCTACGCCGAGCCGATCAAGGAGGACCTGATCGGCCGCCGGATCGCGGAGATCCGTGCCGCCGGGGTCACCACGGCGGCGCGGTTGTCCCCGCAGCGCACCGTGCGCTACTACAAGACCGTCCTGGACGCCGGCGCGGACATCTTCGTGATCCGCGGCACCACCGTGTCCGCCGAGCACGTATCCGGCCAGGCCGAACCGCTCAACCTCAAGCAGTTCATCTATGAGCTGGACATTCCCGTGATCGTCGGTGGCTGCGCGACCTACACCGCCGCGCTGCACCTGATGCGTACCGGAGCGGCCGGGGTCCTGGCCGGCTTCGGTGGTGGCAGCGGCCACACCACCGCGGCGGTGCTCGGGGTCGCGGTGCCGATGGCCACGGCGATCGCGGACGTCGCGGCGGCACGCCGGGACTACCTGGACGAATCCGGCGGGCGGTACGTGCACGTCATAGCGGACGGCGGGATGACCCGCAGTGGCGACATCGCCAAGGCGCTGGCTTGTGGCGCGGATGCGGTGATGGCCGGCTCCCCGTTCGCCCGGGCCGAGCAGGCCCCCGGCCGCGGCTACCACTGGGGGAGCGAGGCGCACCACCCGGACCTGCCGCGCGGTGCCCGGGTAAAGGTCGGCACGGTGGGCACGCTCGAGCAGATCCTGTGCGGCCCGTCCGCGGTCGCCGACGGCTCGCTGAACCTCGTCGGCGCACTCCGCCGGACGATGGCCATCTCCGGCTATTCCGACCTCAAGGAGTTTCAGCGGGTCGAGGTGGTGGTCACCCCGAGCGCGCCGCCTCGGCGTTGACCAGCGGAATGGTGACCCGCTTGCAGATGCTAGCGTTCCGCATGTGATGACCGAAGGAGCCGGTGCGGTCAGGCTGAGCACAGAAACGCGGTCCGCGGCGCTCGCGGCGCTGGCCGGCACCGAGCATCAAGTGCTGGTCGTTGGCGGCGGCGTGGTCGGCGCGGGCGTGGCGCTGGACGCGGCCACCCGCGGGCTCTCGGTCGGCCTGGTCGAGGCCAGAGACTTCGCCGCCGGCACCTCGTCCCGCTCCAGCAAGCTCATCCATGGCGGGCTGCGCTACCTCGAACAGCTCAACATCGGGCTTGTCCGCGAGGCGCTCACCGAGCGCTCGCTGCTGCTCGGGGTGATCGCACCGCACCTGGTCCACCCGGTGCCCTTCCTCTTCCCGCTGACCCATCATTTCTGGGAACGGGCCTACATCGGCACCGGTATCGGCACCTACGACGCGCTCAGCCTCTCGCTCGGGCAGGCCAAGGGGCTGCCCGGGCACCGTCAGCTGTCCCGCCGGGGGGCGCTGCGGCTGGTCCCCGGGCTCAAACGGTCCGCGATCACCGGGGCGATCGCGTTCTGGGACGGCCAGGTGGACGACGCGAGGTACGTGCTTACCCTGGTTCGCACCGCGGCCCAGTACGGCGCGCATATAGCGTCCCGGGTCCAGGTAACCGGTTTCCTCCGGGAGGGGGCGCGGGTGGCCGGGGTCCGGGCGGTAGACCTGGAGTCCGGCGAGGAACTGCACATCCGGGCACAGCAGGTGGTCAACGCGACCGGGGTGTGGACCGACGAGATCCAGGCCATGGTCGGCGGCCGGGGCACCTTCAACCTGCGGGTCTCCAAGGGCGTCCACCTGGTGGTGCCCAAGGACCGGATCCACTCCAACGCGGGGATAATCCTGAAGACCCCGTTCAGCGTGCTGTTCATCATCCCGTGGGAACGCCACTGGATCATCGGCACGACCGACACCGAATGGTCCGGCAGCAAGGCCCGCCCCGCGGCCAGCCGCGCCGACATCGACTACCTGCTCGGCCAGGCGAACCGGGTGCTCGCCACGCCACTGACCCACGACGACGTCACCGCGGTGTACGCGGGCCTGCGGCCGTTGCTGTCCGGCGAGTCCGACCTCACCTCCCAGCTGTCGCGCGAGCACGTGGTCGCCAACCCGGTCCCCGGGCTCGTGCTGGTCGCCGGCGGGAAATACACCACCTATCGGCTGATGGCCAGGGACGCGGTCGACGCGGTGGTGCATGGGCTGGATTGGCGCACCCCGCCGTCATGCACCGACCGGGTGCCGCTGGCCGGCGCGGACGGTTACCTCGCGCTGTGGAACGCCCGGCGCCGGCTGGCCACGTCCTCAGGCCTGCATGTGGCCAGGATCGAGCACCTGCTGCGCCGGTACGGGTCGCTGGCCAGGGAGGTGCTGGCCCTCATCGAGGGCGATCCCTCTCTCGGCAGGCCACTGGGTGGCGCGGACGACTACCTGCGCGCCGAGATCTACTACGCCGCCTCCCACGAAGGCGCCCGGCATCTCGACGACGTGCTCGCCCGGCGCACGCACATCGCCATCGAAACGCCTGACCGGGGTCTTGAGGCCGTATCGGAGGCCGCCGAGCTCGTCGCCGGGGCGCTGCGCTGGGACTCCGGCCAGACGGCCAGGGAGGTCGAGCACTACCGGGCGGAGGTGGCGGCCCAGCGCGCCTCGGAGGAGGCCGGGAGCGACGCGGACGCCGAGTCGATCGCTGGCGCGGTGGCCGACATCGTGCCCGTGCGCACCGGGGCCGACGCAGGCCGCCGTTAGCGCCCAACCCTGCCTACCCGCGGGTACGACATGCGTGCACATGTTCGCGTTGGTGAACATTGGCCTGCTGGCCTGGGCGTTTTGGGGCCGTTTGGGCGGTGCGACGATTTACCAGCGATCCACAGGCGCCCCACGCTACACTCCGGAATGGCATAAATCCGCTGGGAGCGGAGAATCCGGAGACCCTGTCAGCGATGACTATGCTCACCGCACGCGTCTCAGTCCGGGTCGCCGTGCAGTCTTCCCAGCGGCTTCTCCGTGACACCCTTGCCGCCTGCCTCGCGATCCGCCCCGACGTGACCGTGGTCGGCCGGGTGGCCGAGGCCGACGAGGTTTCCGGGCTCTGCGAGCTGAGCGGCCCCGACGTGGTGATCCTGGATGCGGGCCGCCAGGTCGGCGAGATGGCCGGCCGGGTCCGCGCGCTGGTGCGGCGTTTCCCCGAACTGAACGTCATCGTGGTGTACCGGGACGCGTCCGAGGAGGACCTGGCCGCGGCCTGCAGGGCGGGCGTGTCTTCGCTGGTTCCCGAGTCGCACGGGCTGGCCGCGGTGCTGGCCCAGGTGCGCCGCAGAAAGGCCAGGCATGCCAGGGAGGGCCAGCGCAGCCCCGGCCGCCAGGGCCTGACCGACCGGGAACTTGAGATCGTCGTGCTGACCGGGTCCGGCCATATCGTGCCGGAGATCGCTGCGCTGCTCGGCATCAGCCCGCAACGGGTGGAGAACCTCAAGCGCCGCGTCTACGCCAAGCTGGAGGTGAGCAGCGGCGCACACGCGGTGGCGCGGGCCGCGTCGCTCGGCATGCTCGATCGGGAGGCCCCGGCCGCTGCGCGCAGGCCGGAGCCCGAGGGTGAGGCCGGCGTCCTGTCGGTGGTGTGTGGCCAGCACGGGCGGGCCCTCGACCGCGCGGTAGCCGCCCTGCTGTCCAGCCGGCAGCCTTTCGTGCTGATGCGCGGGCCCGGCCCGGCGGCCGATGCGCACTGGGCGCGGTGGCACCGGGGGCCACTGGTGGCCGTGCTGGTGGATCCCGAGACACCGGACTGGGAACTGGTCGCCGACCTCGGCATCCCGGCCATCCTGGTGCACAGCAAGCCGTTCGATTCCCCGGAACTCGCCAGCGCGCTGGCGACCGGCGCGAGTGCGCTCGTCGCGGCGGACCGGATCGACGATCACTTCCTGGCCGTATTGCGGATGGTGAGCCAGGGGTATCTGGTGGTGGATTCCAAGCCGATGCGCCCGCTGCTCGGGGCCGCACGGGTCCGGTGGGACGAGCACTCGACCGGGCCGATCGGGCTGCCCGAGCTCACCTCCAGGGAAAGCGACATCTTGTCTTCCATGGCCCAGGGACATTCCATCCGGCAGACCGCGCGGGCGCTCGGCATCGCGCCGAAGACCGTAGAGAACGTGCAGACTCGCCTGTTCCGCAAGCTGGGCGTGCGGAACAGGTCCGGGGCGCTGGCGGTCGCCGACGCGTTCGGCCTGCTGCCCTCGGTCAAATCGGCTGGTGACGTGCTCGACCTGGTGACCCGGTCAGCCCCGCTCCCGGTTTCTGGCTTATCCCGCGCCAACGGCGCGTGACAAGCCAGACGCCGTGCGGCTGGCGCGGGGGCGAAGGCAAGCCCCGGACCGGTGGGCACGCCCCGGCGTCTAGACTGCGGGGCATGCCAGCCCCACGAGCGTTCTCCGGCATCCAGCCGACCGCCGACTCCTTCCATCTCGGCAACTACCTGGGTGCGGTGCGCCAGTGGGTGGCGCTGCAGGAGTCGCACGACGCGTTCTACTGCGTGGTGGACCTGCATGCCATCACCGTGCCGCAGGACCCGGCCGGCCTGCGCCAGCGGACCAGGATCGCCGCGGCCCAGTTGTTCGCCGCCGGGCTTGACCCGCAGCGGTGCACGGTCTTCGTGCAGAGTCATGTGGCCGAGCACACCGAACTCGCCTGGACCCTCGGCTGCATGACCGGGTTCGGCGAACTGAGCCGGATGACGCAGTTCAAGGACAAGGCCGCCAAGGGCGGCGCCGGGCAGGCGAGCCTCGGGCTGTTCAGCTACCCGGTCCTGCAGGCGGCCGACATCCTGCTCTACCAGACCGAGCAGGTGCCGGTCGGGGAGGACCAGCGGCAGCACCTGGAACTGTCCAGGGACCTGGCGATCCGGTTCAACCACAGGTACGGGGCCACGTTCACGGTGCCCGCGGCCTACATACTCGGCGCCGTCGCGAAGATCACCGACCTGCAGGACCCGACTGCCAAGATGAGTAAGTCGTCCTCGTCGCCGCAGGGGATCATCGACGTCCTCGACGAACCGGACACCATCCGCCGCAAGATCGCCCGGGCGGTCACCGATACCGGCGGCGAGGTGCGCGCGGACGACGAGGAGAAGCCGGGGGTCACCAACCTGCTGCGGATCTACTCCGCCCTGTCCGGGGAGACGATCGACGCGCTCGAATCGCGTTACGCCGGGTCCGGCTACGGGGCATTCAAGAAGGATCTGGCCGGGGTGGTAGTCGGTGCGCTGGCACCGATCCGGGAGCGGACGGAAAAGCTGCTGGCCGACGAGGCCGCGCTCGACCGGATGCTGGCGCACGGCGCCGCCCGGGCCCGGCCGATCGCCCGCGAGACCATGACGCAGGTCAGCCAGCGGGTGGGCTTCCTGCCCGCCGGCGGCGGATGATCACCAGCACCGTCACCCCGGCCAGGCTGGCAAGCATCAGCGTGCCGAGGCCGGCCAGCATCGGGATCCCCGGCAAGGAGAGCTTGGCCGGCGGCGGCAGCGCGTGCGGCTTGGCGGGGCTGGCGAGGCTGGGAGCGGGGTGCGCCACGGCCCTCGCGGGCAGCGGCGGCACCAGGACCCCGACCGGCTTGACCTTGCCGTCCTCATCGAAGCCCCAGTCCAGCAGACGCGCGGCGTAGGTCAGCTCGTACCCCGGTTTGCAGTGCAGGATCGTGACCACCAGCGTGTGGCCGCCGCGGCGGGCCCACCCGATAAATGTGGCCTTGGACGCCGTGGTCCAGCCGATCTTCCCGCCGAGGTCACCGCGGTAGGTCTGCAGCATGGTGTTCTGGTTCCACAGGGTGACCGGCTTCTTGCCCGGCTTGAGCGGGAAGCGTGCGGTCGGCAACCGCTCGTCCTGCACGAACTGCGGGATGGTGAGCGCCTGCCTGGCGAACAGCGCCTCGTCGTAGGCGGACACGCGCTGGCCCGGGCCGTTGAGGCCGTTCGGCCGCTTGGCCACGGTGTCGTCGGCCTGCAGGTGGTGCGCTTCGGAGTTCATCATCGCGACGCCCTTGCTGACCGAACCCGTGGCCTGGGCCACGGACATGGCGGCGTCGTTCGCGGAGATCAGCAGCATGGCCTTGAACAGGTCGGATATCCGGTAACTGTGACCGGCGATGAGTCCCACCTTGCTTGGCTCGACGTTGGCGGCACGGCGCGTGGTCACCACGGTCGCGTTCGGGCTCAGCACCGGCATCAGGGTGATCGCGGTCAGCACCTTGAGGGTGCTGGCGGGCAGGTACCAGCCGTGCGGGTCCTTGGCGGCGAGCACCTGGCCGGTGCCCGCGTCGGCGATGACGTAGGCGGATGCCTTAACCTTCGGCAGCGGCCTGGCCTTGGCGGCGGGGTAGTTGACGATCACCCCGTGGCCGGCCAGTTGCGGGCCGCCGATCGTCTGCCGCCCGCGCGCGGCGGCGCCGGCGGGCAGCGCCGGTGCCAGGGCCAGCCCGGCGGCCAGTGCGGCCACCGCGAGCCCGGCCGCAACCGGTCCGGCCACCCGCGGCCGGGCCGCACGCCGGGTGCCTTGCCGGTGCGCCGGGCCCGCCGGGCACGGGCGTGATACCCGCACCCCGGGTTGCCCCCGGGTATCGAGTTCAATCACGGTACGTAGTTATTCACTCGCTGGTCCGATATCCCCTGGTGCCTGCCCCCGTATGGGTTATCCGAGCTGTACGTGCCCGATCCTGCTCCACGCCAAGCCGTGCCGCGCAGCACGCCACGCCGGTGGCATCATTGCCATTCCGGCGGTTGCGGGTTGGCCGGCCTTCACTGCCTCCTATCGTGACGCACCGGGCCGGGTCTGGCCAATCAAGGTCAAGCCGTCGTATGGTCCTGCTCATGCCTTACTAAGGCATTGCGTGCACGTGCCGGGGACAGCAACCGCGCGACCACCCGCCAGTCGCTGGAGGCGAGCACGCACCACCCCCCCGTGCGACCGCGCGGGGAGGCTGCGCGATTTTCGAGGAGACTCATGCGCCTCACGTGGAGGGCAGGCCTGCATCTTGCTGCTGCGGGCTCGGCGATCACACTAATTACCATGATCGGCTCGATGCCGGTCTCCGCCTCGCCGGGCGGTAAGCCAGGCCCGGCCGGGCTGCTGCCGGCCGTGCGTGGCCTGCAGCACGGCACCAATGACGGCGGCGGCGAGAGCGACGAGATCATGGAAGCGGCGCAGCAGTACGCCGCGGTCCGTACCGCGCCGGGCATCAAGGTCAGCCCGGCCGCTTTTGCCGCGGCGACCGCCGCGGCGGGCAAGCTCGCGCAGACCGGTGGCCGCTGGCAGGAGGTCACCAACCAGCCCTACAACTCCGACGCCCTGGGCTACCGTGACCCGACCTGGTCCAACTCCAGCGGCGGCGCGCGGCTGGTGGGGGGCAGGATGACAGCGCTCGCGGTGGACGGCAATGCCCTGTACGCCGGGGCGGCAGCCGGTGGTGTGTGGAAGTCCACCGACCGCGGCAGGCACTGGAAGCCGGTCTTCGCCCAGCAGAACAACCTGTCCATCGGCGCGGTGGCAGTGGATCCCGCCGACCACTCCGTCTGGGTGGGCACCGGCGAGCCGAACACCAACCAGGACTCCTACGCGGGCAACGGCATCTACCGCTCCGGGGACGGTGGCCGGTCCTGGCAACTGGTCGGCAATTCGCTGCCGAACCGCACCGTCTACCAGATCACCTTCGACGGGGTCGGCAACGTCTACGCGGCCACGAGCTACGGCCTGATCAAGCGGCCCGCGCTTGACCTGACGTCATCGTGGAAGACGTTGCTCAAGCCGGATCCCAACCCCACGAACTCTCCGTATCGCACCTCTTTCGTTACCGACGTGAAGGTGCAGCCGGGCACCGGCGGGAACGTCGTCATCGCGGCACTGGGCTGGCGAGGCGGCACGCTGCCGACCGACATCCTGTACAACGGCTTCTACGAGTCGGTCAACGGCGGCAAGACGTTCAGCAAGGTCGCGCCGACCGGCGCGCTGAAGGGCGCCACCGACCTCGGCCGGACGACGTTCGCCTACTCCGCCGACGGCACGCGGCTATATGCGGTGGTCGAGTCCACCGCCACGGTCGGGTTCAAGGGCGCGTACGAGTCGCCGAGCGGCAACCTGGCCGGGCCGTGGAAGCTCCTCGCGAACACCCAGACGCTGATCAACTCCGGCTCCGCGCTGGCGATGTCCCAGGGGACGCCCGGTGCGCAGGCTTGGTACGACCAGTCGATCATCGTCGACCCGAACAATGCCAACCACGTCTTCCTCGACCTCGAAGAGGTCTTCGAGACCAACAACGCCGGT
>Ga0306925_10007822_pt1 | contig 10087 bp, 7 predicted proteins | sample flu12Cox44000176_FD_203755 | JGI IMG/M metagenome (GOLD analysis project Ga0306925, IMG submission 203755) | Lab enrichment of tropical soil microbial communities from Luquillo Experimental Forest, Puerto Rico - flux8day.12C.oxic.44.000.176 (v2)... | ecosystem: Environmental > Terrestrial > Soil... | reverse complement strand
AACGCTGTCAAAAATCCGGCGAGTCTCGCAAATGATCGAGCAGATGAATCCCGAGTGCGAGTTGGAAGTCGACGGGGGAATTGATGAAGCAACAGCTCCGATGGCGGTTGCAGCCGGAGCCAATGTTTTGGTCGCAGGCACGTCGGTATTTGGCACTCGCAAAGACGTGCTGGCCGCAATGGAATCGTTGCGTGAAGCAGGAGCCCAGGTAGCACAGTGAATCAAACGCAGTTTTTAGAACAGGAGAACTTATGCAACTCGGAATGGTAGGACTGGGAAGAATGGGCGCCAACATGGCGAGGCGGCTGTTGAAGAAAGGTCACGAGTGCGTGGTGTTCGACGTCTCGCCAAAAGCGGTCGGCGAATTGGCGCATGAAGGCGCGTCCGGAGCAACTTCGCTTTCTGATCTCGTGAAAAAACTCGCAAAACCGCGGGCCGTGTGGCTGATGGTGCCGGCTGCAGTTGTGGACCAGACCATCGCTGAGCTGCTGCCGCACCTGGAGGCAGGGGACATTCTCATCGATGGCGGGAATTCTTACTACGTCGATGACATTCAGCGCGCGAAAGACCTCGCACCCAAGCGGATTCATTGTGTCGACGTTGGCACCAGTGGTGGTGTCTGGGGTCTCGAACGAGGTTACTGCATGATGATCGGCGGCGAAAAGGACGTTGTCCAGCACCTCGATCCCATCTTCTTGGCGCTAGCCCCCGGTATAGGTGACATCCCATGCACGCCCGGCCGCAAGAAGCTCGACGGCACCGCCGAGCAAGGCTACTTGCACTGCGGTCCCAATGGCGCCGGCCACTTCGTCAAGATGGTCCACAACGGGATCGAATACGGGATCATGGCTGCCTATGCAGAAGGGCTGTCGGTGCTGCGTTCGGCAAACGTTGGAAAGCGGCAAGAGAAAATCGATGCCGAGACTACGCCCTTGCGTGACCCTGAGCACTATCAGTATGAACTGGATCTCAAGAATATCGCCGAAGTGTGGCGTCGCGGAAGCGTGATCGCGTCATGGCTGTTGGACCTCACGGCAACCGCGTTGGCTCAGGATCCCGGGCTTTCGAAGTTCGCCGGACGAGTGTCTGATTCCGGTGAAGGCCGCTGGACGATTAAGGCCGCAATCGACGAGGCCGTGCCAACTCCGGTCCTCACCGCCTCGCTGTACGAGCGCTTCAGCTCGCGCGGCGAAGCAGACTATGCCGACAAACTCCTGTCCGCAATGCGTTTCGAATTTGGCGGACATCTGGAAAAAGCACAAGAAAAATCTGAGGCTGCTTGAAGGAGAGCTTTCATGACTAGTTCCCACTCGGACGCGCTCGTTTTCTTTGGCGCCACCGGCGACCTTGCTTATAAGAAGATTTTTCCCGCGCTGCAAGCGATGGCGAAGCGGGGACATCTCAACGTGCCCGTGGTCGGCGTGGCCAAAGACGGATGGAATCTCGATCAGCTTCGCGCTCGCGCCAAGGACAGCCTTGAGAAACATGGTGGAGTTGATCCTGCGGCTTTCGAAAAACTGATTGCCTTGCTGCGTTACGTGGATGGCGATTACCAGGATCCGGCCACCTTCACCGGACTTCGAAAGGAGCTGAGGGGCGCCCATTACCCCGCCCATTACTTGGCAATTCCACCTGTTCTGTTCGAAACCGTGGTGGAACAGTTAGCAAAATCGAATTGTGCCCGGGGCGCGCGAGTCATCGTAGAGAAGCCTTTCGGGCATGATCTGGCGTCGGCCCAGGAGCTCAACCGAGTCTTGCTTGGGGTCTTCGACGAAGCGGACATCTTTCGCATTGATCACTATCTCGGCAAGCGCGCGGTGAATAACCTGTTGGCCTTTCGCTTCGCAAACACCTTTGTAGAGTCCTTCTGGAACCGCACTTACATTGAGAGCGTGGAGATCACGATGGCCGAGGACTTCGGCGTGCAGGGCCGGGGAGGGTTTTACGACCAGACTGGAACCATACGCGATGTCGTCCAGAACCACTTGTTTCAGGTGTTGTCGAATCTCGCGATGGAGCCGCCGGTGGGCCTCGATAGTGACGCGCTTCGCGACGAGAGAGTAAAAGTACTGAAGGCGATTCCACCCATCGAGGAGAAGGACCTGATTCGCGGCCAATTTCGCGAGTACCGCGCTGAAAATGGCGTTGCCAAGGACTCGCAAACCGAGACCTTCGCCGCCATGAAGCTGGAGATCAATTCTTGGCGCTGGAAGGGCGTGCCTTTTTACATTCGCGCCGGCAAGTGCCTGCCCACAACCACCACGGAAATTGTTGCCAAGTTCCGCAAGCCTCCTACCTTGATTCCCGACAGCCTGTTGGCAGAAAACCATCTCCGGTTGCGTCTCAGTCCCGAAGTGACGATTGCTATGGGAATGATGACGTTGGCTCCTGCCGCCGAGGGGCTTTCGCTGCAGTCGGGCGAAATGGTGGCCAGCCATTCTCCGCGCGCCGATGAGATGGACGCATACGAGCGCGTGCTCGGGGCCGCGATGGCCGGGGATAGCACGTTGTTCGCGCGCGAGGACTATGTCCTAGCGGCCTGGCGCGTTGTTGAACCCGTGCTGAAAAAGAACACGCCCATTTTCCCGTACACGCCCAACACCTGGGGTCCTGACGAAGTTGAGCGCGTCTCTCCGCCGGGAGGCTGGAGCAACCCGGGCGACAAGAAAGCATTTGCGGTTGCAAGCGAGGCGGCATGATGAAAATTGAAGTCTATTCCGATGCCGACTCGGTCGCCGGCAAGCAGCAATCTGAATAACAGCAATAAGGAGTAGCCGTGCGTATTGGAATCGCCACCGATCATGGTGGATTTGGATTGAAGGAGGACCTTCGCGGCCGGCTCGCTGCCGCAGGTCACGAGATTGTTGACTTCGGCGCTGATCACCTGGAGCCGGGCGACGACTATCCGGATTTTGTTGTTCCCCTGGCTCGGGCCGTGGCCTCAGGAACGGTGGAACGCGGAGTCGCCATCTGTGGCAGTGGTGTCGGCGCCTCGGTCTGCGCCAACAAGATGCCGGGAGCCCGAGCGGGTCTGATCAACGATCACTTCTCGGCGCGACAAGGAGTCGAGGATGACCACATGAACATTATCTGTTTGGGTGGCCGGGTCATGGGAGCCATGGTGGCCTGGGACCTTGTCGAAACCTTTCTTCAAGCCGAGTTCAGCCAGGCGGAGCGGCATCTGCGCCGCCTAGGCAAAGTCGCTGCACAGGAGAAAGGAATCTTGAGTGCGGTCGAAGGAGCAGCGACAGCGATACCGGCTTAGGCATCGTGCGCTGTTGAGGTGACAGTCATGGATCAGGGCGTATTGACGAAAGGGCAACACGAGCCGCCGGAAGACAGACTCGCCGAGTCAATACGTCTCGCCGAGGATAGTCGTCGTGAGAGGAACTGGAAGCGGTGGGGGCCTTACCTGCCGGAACGCCAGTGGGGTACGGTTCGCGAAGACTACTCCACTAACGGTAACTCCTGGGACTATTTTCCTCACGATCACGCGCGCAGCCGCGTTTACAGGTGGGGCGAGGACGGCCTTTTCGGATGGTGCGACCGCGAGTGCCGCCTCTGTTTCGCTCCCGCTCTTTGGAATGGCAAGGATCCCATCCTCAAGGAGCGCCTGTTCGGACTGACCAACAGCGAGGGTAACCACGGCGAGGATGTCAAAGAATGCTATTTTTACCTCGACGCAACTCCTACTCACTCCTACCAGAAGGCGCTGTACAAATATCCGCAGGCCGAGTTTCCTTACGCCCGATTGGTCGCGGAAAATCGCAATCGTGGCCCCCAAGACCCTGAGTTTGAGCTACTGGATACCGGCATCTTCGATGAAGACCGCTATTTCGATGTCTTCGTCGAATATGCCAAAGGCGGGCCGAATGATACCCTCATCCGAATCACTGCCGTCAATCGCGGGCCTGAGCCGGCCACGCTTCACGTGCTACCCACGCTATGGTTCCGCAACGTGTGGTCATGGGGTCGCACGGATGAGGATTACCAAACCCAACTTCGCATCAGCCGTCTGAACTTCAACACTCTCGAAGCTAAGCACTCGTCGCTCGGGCGGATCTTGCTGGTTGCCGGTCCCTCGCCCTCGGGCGACAATCGTATCCTCCTCTTCACGGAGAACGAAACGATTGCAGCCAGGCTTTTTGGCATACCGAATCCCAGCCCATTTGTGAAGGATGCATTCCACGAATACGTCATCCGTGGCCGTCACGACCTGGTGAGAGACGAAGGCTGGGGTACGAAAGCTGCTGTTTACTATCATGGCGAAGTCCCCCCGGGTGCCGAGTTCCGTGTCGGCCTGCGCATCTATTCCGAAGATGAAGCGCCAACACAGGCTTTGGGCCCGGCTTTCGACAAGATCTTCGATCTTCGTATTCGTGAAGCCGACGAGTTCTATGCAGACAAGCTCGCCAACTCGAGTGAGAGTTCGAGCGTCGCACGCCAGGCGTATGCCGGCCTGCTTTGGTCTAAGCAGTTCTACGAATACGTCATTTCTGACTGGCTGGCCGGCGATCTCAAGCCGCCTGCGCCGCCTGCAGAACCCAACCAACGTCGCAACAGTCGATGGCAGCACCTGCACTGCCGCGACGTGCTTTCTGTTCCCGATAAGTGGGAATTCCCATGGTTTGCTGCGTGGGACCACGCTTTTCATCTCGTGACCTTGGCAGACATAGATCCTGAACTCGCAAAGCACCAGGCGCTCTTGTTCCTGCGCGAGTGGTACATGCATCCAAACGGACAACTTCCCGCCTACGAGTTCGCCTTTGACGATGTCAATCCGCCAGTCCACGCGTGGGCCTGCTGGCGTATTTACAAGATGACTGGCAGTGGCCGACAGCGCGACCGTCTCTTTCTTGAGCGCGCTCTACAAAAGCTCCTGCTGAACTTCACTTGGTGGGTCAACTGCGAAGACCATACGGGAAAGAACCTTTTCTCCGGCGGCTTCCTCGGATTGGATAACATCGGCATTTTTGATCGCTCGGCGCCGCTACCGCCGGGCGTCACCTATGCCCAAGCGGACGGCACCGCATGGATGGCCTTCTATTGCGTCACTATGCTTGCCATGTCGCTCGAATTGGCCCTCCACAATCCCGTATACGAAGACATCGCTTCCAAGTTCTTCGAACACTTTGTCGCCATCGCTGATGCCATGAACAATTTTCGAGGTACCGGACTGTGGGACGAAGAGGATGGCTTCTACTACGACGGCGCGGATATTCGCGGCGAAGCGCAGCGAATTCGCGCCCGTTCCATGGTCGGTATCATTCCGCTTTTGGCCGTCGAGGTCCTGGACGGTAAGGTCATTGAGCAGTTGAGCGGCTTCCAGCAGCGCATGAAGTGGTTCCTCAAGAACCGGCCTGATCTCGGGCAGCAGATCGCCTTTGCGGCACCAGGAGAAGACCGCGGACGAGGGCGCATATTGCTCGCCATTCCCTCCCGGCAACGGCTCGAACGGGTGCTGCAATACCTGTTCAACGAGCGCGAGTTCCTTTCACCTTATGGGGTCAGGTCTCTTTCGGCGATCCACCGGGAAAATCCCTTTATCATGCACACGACTAGCGGCGAGCTGCGCGCTGATTACACTCCGGGAGAATCAACCACCTCTATGTTCGGTGGCAATTCGAATTGGCGCGGTCCCGTGTGGTTCCCGGTCAACTATCTGCTCGTCGAAGCCCTTCAGCGCTACCACCACTTTTATGGTGACAGTTTCACTGTGGAGGTCCCGGTCGGCTCAGGCATGCGTATGAATCTCGCTCAAGTAGCATCCGAACTTGCCCGACGCCTGGTTCAGCTTTTCCTCCCCGACCGCTATGGCTACCGTCCTTGTCATGGTCAACTGGCGCGCTTTGCCACGGACCCGCATTGGCGCGACCTCATCCTCTTTAATGAGTATTTCCATGGAGACAACGGCCGGGGATGCGGCGCCAGCCATCAAACCGGCTGGACCGCTTTGGTCGCGCGATTGCTCCGGAAGCTTGGTTCCGGTCGCTCGCTCTCCGTTGCTGCAAAGATGCAATCTGCCATTCTCGGAACAACATGAACATCCACAAACCTATGCCAGGGAGACAGTCATGACTACCGCAATTACTCCAATTGAGACTCTGAGTGCCGCACAACTCGATCAGCTGTGCGTCAATACCATTCGTACGCTATCGATGGATGCCGTGCAGCAAGCCAACTCGGGACATCCCGGCACGCCCATGGCCCTCGCACCGCTGGTCTATACGATCTGGAATCGCGTTCTCCGCTTCGATCCGGGGAATCCGATCTGGCCCAACCGTGATCGTTTCGTGTTGTCCAACGGCCACGCCTCTATGTTGCTCTGGTCCGCGCTCCACCTCAGCGGGGTTCAGGCCGTCAATGCGAACTATGAAACGGTGGGCAAGCCCTCGGTTAGCCTCGAGGATATCCGTCGTTTCCGTCAGCTTGACAGCAAGGCCCCAGGCCACCCTGAATACCATTGGGTCTCAGGTGTAGAGACCACGACCGGTCCGCTCGGCCAAGGTGTAGCCACCAGCGTTGGCATGGCCATCGCGGAGAAGTGGCTAGCCCACCACTTCAATCGGCCAAACTTCGAGGTCTTCGACTACAACGTTTATGCCGTTTGCGGCGATGGCTGCCTGATGGAGGGCGTTTCCTCCGAAGCCGCATCGCTGGCCGGACACCTCGGCCTGGACAATCTCTGCTGGATCTACGACAACAATCACATCACGATCGAAGGCAGCACGCGCCTCGCGTTCACCGAGGACGTGGCGACACGATTCATCGGGTACGGATGGAACGTCCTGCGCGTCGGCGATGCCAATGACCTCGAGCGCATTGAAAACGCTCTCGACATCTTCCGGAAGACAAAGGGCCGTCCGACATTCATCGTGCTGGACAGCCACATCGGCTACGGTGCACCGCACAAGCAGGACACTTCTGCAGCTCACGGCGAGCCACTCGGCGATGAGGAGATCCGGCTAACGAAACGCAGCTATGGGTGGCCGGAGCAGGCAAAGTTTCTCGTTCCGGACGGAGTGTACGACCACTTCGCAGCAGGCATTGGCAAGCGCGGCGGCGATGCCCGGCGCAAGTGGTTGCAGCTTTTCGATGCCTACCGGGCTCAGTACCCTGAACTTGCCGCTGAGCTCGACCTGCTGGAGCGGCGCGAGCTTCCGGCGGGATGGGATCGCAACCTTCCTGTATTTCAGGCCGACCCGAAAGGCCTCGCTGGCCGCGAGGCTTCGGGCAAGGTGTTGAACGTACTGGCGCAGAACATACCGTGGTTTCTTGGCGGCTCCGCGGATCTTGGGCCCTCGAACAAGACCACGCTTACCTTCCCCGAGGCCGGGGACTTTCAAGCCGACAGTCCAGGAGGGAAGAACCTGCATTTCGGTATTCGCGAGCACGCGATGGCCGCCATCCTCAACGGACTTTCTCTATCCAAAGTTCGGGCCTTTGGGGCGACATTCTTCATCTTCAGCGATTACGCACGGCCGGCGATGCGGTTGGCCGCAGTGATGGAGTTGCCCTCGCTTTTTGTCTTCACCCATGACGCCATGGGGGATGGCGAGGACGGTCCCACCCACCAACCTGTCGAACACCTTGCCTCCTTGCGTGCAATACCTGGGTTGATCACCTTGCGTCCGGGCGATGCCAATGAAGTGGTCGAGGCATACCGCTATGTCATGCAACTGCGTCATCAGCCTGCGGTGATGGCTCTATCTCGTCAGGCCTTGCCTACTCTCGATCGCACCAAGTACGCGCCCTCATCCGGCGTTGCGCAGGGAGCCTACGTGCTCGCAGATTGCGCCGGCGGAAACCCCGAAGTGATCCTTATCGCCTCGGGAAGCGAGGTCAGTCTTGCCGTGCAGGCCCACGAGAAATTGCTGGCCGAAGGCATTTGTTCACGCGTGGTATCGATGCCGTCGTGGGAGATCTTCGAGCACCAACCGCAAGCCTATCGGGACAGCGTGCTGCCACCGAATGTCACCGCGCGGGTCGCCGTAGAGCAAGCCTCCACCTTTGGCTGGGAACGATACGTTGGCACGTCGGGTCGGGTCATCGGCATGAACACCTTCGGAGCTTCGGCGCCGCTCAAGGAACTACAAAGAAAATTCGGGTTTGAACCCGACGCGGTGGTGGGGGCTGCCAAACAACAACTGCAAAGGTAGTGAACTAATCGCGAATAGCCGACGCCCCGGTGCTCGGCTATTCGCCTGGTCACCATCATGGAAGTGCTGAGTAATCTGCCCAAATCTCAACACATTTGCTCACTCATCAGCATTTTGCTCAAGACGGAGCATCGCAGGCGCTTTTAAGCCCAACCTTTTCAGCTACTTCTCAATGGACTTTGGCTTGCATTCTCAGGAGTGCACTTGGGAGCCGCAATTTCATGACGCTCAAGATTGATCGGGCCCGAGCGCGGATTCGTTTGAGTGGAAAGTTAAGGTCCGAGCACTTGGATCAGATCAAAGCCGAAATCGAGCTTTGCGAATCACCAGCAGTCTTGGATTTGGAGGAATTGGAACTCATCGATGTCGAAGCCGTCCGCTTTCTCAATACGTGTGAAGAAAAGGGCGTCTCGGTGTTGCACTGCTCGCCCTACATCAGGAAATGGATGTTGCGGGAACGAATTCGGCCAGAGGCACGCACGGAAGAGAACAAGACGAAAGGGGCAGGCGAATTTGGAGAGTGACATCGTGAATCCGAGTCAATTACTGGACGAATTTCGGAAGAGCTATCAAGCCCTGAGTTTCGAAGAACGAAAGCGAGTTACAGCTTTCCTTTCTGAGCTCTCTGGTAGAGCGATGAAATCGCTTGGCGAGCAGCGGGACACACATTCAGCGGGCGGCTTGCTTGAGAAGTGAGTTTTTGATGAGAACGAAATCTTCAGCATCGCGGTTCTTGGCGGAGACCATACTTCTTCTGTTTTGGTCTGCTACCGGAGTCTGGGCAAGCGCGCCAGGCGCTGCGACTCCTAACGCAACCAATATCTTCGCTCCCGCCTCAACTCCGGCCAAATCAATTGCCCACTTGTCCGTCTTTGTACTTGTGATTACGGGAATCATCTTCGCCATTGTTTTTGCGTTGATCGTCTATTGCCTCGTGAAGTTCCGTGAGCGAACGACTGATGCCGGCCGGGAGCCGGCCCAGGTCTACGGCAGCACGCAGATCGAGCTGGCCTGGACGATCATTCCGATTTTGATTGTGGTCGTTTTGTTTCTGGCTAGTGCGCGAGTCATCCACGCGATTCAGGACGCTCCAGAACCGCCGGGCGCTCTGGAAGTCACTGTGATCGGCCATCAATACTGGTGGGAGTTTCGCTACCCGAAGCTTGGTATCGTCACCGCGAACGAGTTGCACATTCCGGTGAACGAACCGGGTCATCCGACGCCAACCTTTCTGCAGTTGCTTTCAGCCGATACGGACCATAGCTTCTGGGTACCGGAGATTGCGGGTAAAACAGACCTCGTTCCGAACCACCCCAACAGAATGTGGATGGATCCGCAGCGCACGGGAATCTTTCTTGGCCAGTGTGCACAGTACTGCGGAATCCAGCACGCGAAGATGTTGCTGCGGGTTTCGGTGGATGGACCAGAGGATTTTGCCGCCTGGGTTCACGCCCAGCAACAACCCGCAGTCGAAGACGCCACTGCAGCCGCCGGCAGGCGAGTATTTGAACGTAATGCTTGCATGAACTGCCACACGATCACGGGCACAGCTGCGAATGGACGCTTTGGGCCTGATCTGACGCATTTGATGAGCCGAGCCACGATTGCCGCCGGCGCTGCTCAAAACACTCGGGACAATCTCCGTTTGTGGGTCAAGGACCCTAGTGCGATCAAACACGGCTCGCTGATGCCCGCCATGCAGTTGAGCGATGCGGACCTGGATGCGGTCGTGAGTTACATGGAGACACTGCGTTAAGACGCTCAGGAGAATATCGATGTCCTCGAACGTGATCACCATCCCCGGCATCCAGATCGAAGCTATGCCCTGGGTCGACGAGCTTCATCAGTGGCTCACCACGGTCGATCACAAACGGCTTGGAATTCTGTACATCCTCTCGGCCTTGTTGTTTCTCGTGATTGGTGGAGTC
>Ga0306925_10007819_pt1 | contig 10089 bp, 12 predicted proteins | sample flu12Cox44000176_FD_203755 | JGI IMG/M metagenome (GOLD analysis project Ga0306925, IMG submission 203755) | Lab enrichment of tropical soil microbial communities from Luquillo Experimental Forest, Puerto Rico - flux8day.12C.oxic.44.000.176 (v2)... | ecosystem: Environmental > Terrestrial >... | reverse complement strand
GCCGGTGCAGAAAAAGACGGCCGTCGCGGGGAGTGCAGGCTTCCTGGTGATCGCCCCTGGTGTAGTGGCCGGGCTGGTTCCCTGGTGGCTGACCGGCTGGCGGGCGGGGGTTGCCGTGCCGGCGCCGGTGCGGGTCACCGGCGGTGTGATGGCCGCGGCGGGCGCGGTGACGCTGATCGGGTCGTTCGCGCAGTTCGCGATGGAGGGCCGGGGCACGCCCGCGCCACCGGCGCCGACTGAACAGCTGGTGGTGCGCGGGCCCTACCGGTATGTCCGCAATCCCATGTACCTGGCGGTGCTGGCGGTCATCACAGGCCAGGCGCTGCTGCTGGGCCGCCCTGTCTTGCTGGGCTACGCCGCTGGTGTGGGTGCCGCTTTCACCGGCTTCGTGTACGGGTATGAGCAGCCCACCCTGGCCCGGCGCTACGGTGCCCAGTACCAGGCCTACCGGCGGGCCGTGCCTGGGTGGTGGCCTCGCCTGCGGCCTGCCCAATTGCCCCCGTCTTGACCTGGCAGTCCGCCGGCTCGGCCGACGGCCGGCTCGGTGCCAGGCTGGCCGCTGGTTCTCGTCCCGGAGAATGACAGGCAGGCGCGATCGCCGGGGCGCACCGGGTGCCCGGGGTGACGTAGTTGTGGAGCTTGCCCCGGTGGCCGGGATGTGGCAGGCGGCGCTTGTCGTGGGTCTCGGGCAGTGCGATTGTGCGGCCCGTCGTGATGGCAGGCGCCTGGCCGTCACCGGCGGCGCCTCGTCGGCGGCCTCGATGATGACGGGGATCTGCCGGGCTCTCGGGTGCGGGTGCTGCTTGGGGTCTGCCGGTTGGGCAGTTGTATCGGCGGGCCGCCGCCCCGGTGCCGGTTTGCGAAGCACTCGGTGGCGAGTGCTGGCGCCGCGGTACTCGTCTTCGAGATGGTCCCCGGCCCGGACCGGCGGCTCCGGCGTGCCGGGGGGGACGGCCCGGGCCGTCCCCCCCTCCCCCCCTCCGGCGCCATGCGCCGGTGGCTGGTCACCCGGACTGGTTGCAGTTGGCGCTGGTCCAAGCGTTGATCTGGTCGTTGGCAGTGGCGTAGGAGCCGGTGCTCAGCGCGTTCGGCGGAACGCCGGTCTTCGCCCACACGGCGATGGCGGCGGCCTGGGTCTTGACCGCACCGCTGATCGCGGTCGGGGCGCTGCCCTCCAGGCCCTGGGCGGCTCTGGCCGCCTGGGAGATAAGCGACTTCGTGGGGTTGTCCTGCAGCCCGGCGAACTTGACGCTCATCGTCTGGAGCTGGCTGCAGAAGTCAGCAGCCGAACTGCCTCCCCCGCCGCCGCAGGCACTGATCGTGGCTGCCGTACCGGCCGCGGCTAGCAGGAGCATGGCCGTGCGCCAGTTCCGGGTAATGATGGTGATCATGGTGGGTCCCTCCCTTAGGTGTTCGGCCCCGCGTAGCACACAGTGCTCGTGGCCGCCACGGTCGTGCCGTTGGTGGTCGCATAATTCACCGTCAGCGGTCGACCCCCGGGGGCGCTGAGCGTCACGTTGAGCTGGACCGAGCCGTCGGCGGCCCTCGCGACGACATCGGCAGATGCGGAGATACCCGGCGCCGTGACGCGGCTGATGGCCGCCAGGGACGTCGCTGCCCCGGCCGAGGCTGGTTGTGACGGCGACGTCAAGGCAACGACGGCGCCGCCTGCATGGGCCGTCGTAAGAAGTGGCAGCGTCCTACCCGCCTGCCGGCCCCTTCGCACCGATCTCATTGCTCCCCCCTTGGTCCGCAGTCCCGCCTAGCTGGCGGAGCAGTAGACCCAGCGTGGGGCCCGGCCCGGTCTTGGCGGCAGGGGCCGGGCGGCCCCATCGAGCGCGCCGCGTGTGGGCCGAACGGCCCCGTGCACCACCCCAGCGGCCGGTCACGCCAGGCCAGGGAGGGCCAATCTCAGCTGGAAGGGGCGGCCGATCCGATGCCGGCCTGGACGGCGTAGCGGACCAGGTCTGCACGGACTGCCGTTATCGCCCCACCATGACGATCGCCCAGGGCAGGGGGCCTGATCTCTAGGACGAGCAGGGTCCACGGTGATGGCGAACACCGCATCGCCCCAGACATGGTGTCAAATCATCGGCGCCAGGCGGCTGGAGTTGGACGTCAGCGTCATCGGCTGCTACCCCCGGATCTCTTCCTCGCCGGTGGCACCGGCCACAGTTTTCTAAGGTGAGGGAGTGGATGCCGCGCAACGCCAAGTGCTCGATGAGCTGGATACGGCGACGCAGCGCCTGATCGACGACGCGCGCATTATGACGGAGCCTGACCTGCGGGCGCCGTCACTGTTGCCGGGCTGGAGCCGGGCGCACATCCTGGCCCACCTGGCACGTGGCGCCGACGCGATGCGCAACCTGCTCGTCGGGGCGCGGGCCGGCCAGGACCGCCCGGCGTACGCCAGCCCCCATGCCCGCACCGCCGACATCGCCAACAGCGCGGCTGCCGGCACCAAGGAACTAGTGGAGGATCTGGCTGGCTCGGCGATGGCGCTGCGGACCGTCGCACTGCAGCTACCTGACCAAGCATGGCGGTACCAGGTACGAGTGCCGGGCTCCCCGCGCTTCCCCGCCTGCCAACTGCTGACCCGGCGGCTGGCCGAGGTTGAGCTTCATCATTGCGATCTGGGCATCGGGTACAGCCACGACCAATGGTCCACCGTATTCACCAAGATGGAACTGGGGGAGCCGCTGCGGTCCCAGCGCGCCGAGCGCCTCAGCTATATCCAGCCCGAGTCGGTCCGGGCCCAATCGATGGCCCGGAAGATCCCGCCCTACAAGCCCAGCCAGCCGCTGCCCGGCAGCTGGATCGGAAAACGGCAAGCCTGAGCCAGCGAACCTGCCGCCAAGGAGGCGGCCCGTCAACGTGGCACGCCGACCGTCCGGTCGGCCGACGCGGCAAGATCGTCACCGTGGCCGGACTTGCTGCTGCGACCGCGCCGGCCGCGATCTGGTGTTCGTGGTCACCCGGCCCGACGGCACCTTGGGCACGGCGAGGGAGGTCCCCGGCATTGCGCGCCTCAACGCGGCGGAGGCGCGGGGGTCAGCTCGGTGTCGTGCGCGGCTGCGGGAACTGCGGCGTCGGCGTATCGGTTCGCGGGACGTCAGGAGCGGCGTCGTTGCAGATAGGTGGTGGTGAGCTCGCGGAGCCGGTCCCGGCCGAAACTGGGATCATGGCCCGCGTGTACCACCGTGACCGGCAACGCCCTCAGGCGTTCCATGGTCACGCAGTACTGGTCAATGTCGGAATCGGCTAGCTCGTCCAGCAGCGGCCCGTCGTAAATCGCATCCCCGCTGAACAGCGTCCCGCTCAAGTGGTCCCACAATCCGATCGACCCGGGCGAATGCCCGGGCAGGTGCAGCACCTCGAGGGCCCGGTCGCCCAGGTCGATCACGTCCCCCTCATCGATCTCGCTAACCTGCGCGCACGGCTGCTGGCGAAACGATTCCGCCGCGACACCCGTCGGCAGCGCGGTCACAAAAAGCGGTTCGCGCATGTCATACCCGGCCCGTTGAAGCATCGCCACCTCCTGCTCCCCCCACGCCTGCCGCGGGCTGAGCGACCGCAACGGCGGGCAGCGCAGCAGCCCCGCCTCAAGGCGGTGAGCCCGGACATCGCCGAACTCATGATGACCACCAATGTGATCGTCATGCCCGTGCGTGGCGACAGTGACGACCGGCTTGTCGATCAGATCCACCAACTCGCCCGCCAGACTGCTCAGCCCCATCCCCGTATCCACGATCAGGTCGCGGTCCCGGCCCTTGACGAACCAGATGTTGCAGCGCATGAGCGCGATTACATAAGGCTCGACTAGCTGGGCCGTGATGTCATCAACCCTTGCTCGCTCAAACCAGCGTCTCGCGACCGGCAACCGGGCCATGGCCTTCATCCAAGCACCCCGCCCCGAACGGCTCCGCGCCCAGGGCCAGCCACGTCGCCTCCGCTTGCAAAGACCCCGGGCCAGCGCCGCCCCCGGCAAGCCTGACCCGTCTACTAACGCAACAGCAACGGCTCCGTAGGCCGTTTCCCCTGTACAGCTCTGACCTGCCGAAACGTGCTGCCAGGTGTCCTGGCCGGTCGCGGATCGGGCGCAGGCCGCAGACGCACTGCAGTGCATGCCTCCGGCCGGCTTTCGTCTCACGCCGCATGATCGACACCTGGGCTTCGGCGAGGCGCGCAGCGCTTCCTTCGATATAGGCAGCAACCTGGTCTCGGAGGTGGCCGTCCGGCGCCGTGCTGAACCGGGTGGTCGATATGCAGCGACGCGCAAAACCGACGGCCGACCGACGCCCGGATCTGCCGATGAGCGCTAGTTGGCTTGTGCGCGGGGTCTTGAAATGCTTCGGCTATGCCTTCTTTTCCGGCGACGTCCGCCGAGGACGTCATCGATCAGCCGATGCGGGCCCAGTTCGAAGCGTTCCTCGACGAGCACCGCCGTGAGCTCAACAACTGCCTTGATGGGGTCACCGAGGAGCAGGCACGCCGATCGCTGGTGCCGTCCCGGACCACCTTGCTGGGCCTGGTGAAACACGCGACCTTCGTCGAGAAGGTCTGGTTCGACGAAGCTGTCACCTGCCGGCCGCGCGCCGAGATCGGCATCCCCGCGACTCCAGATGAGTCGTTCATTCTCGATGACAGCGACACCATCGCCACCGTCCAGCAGGCACACCGCGAGGCATGCGAGTCATCACGCCGCGCGACGTCTTCGCTGGGGCTGGACGACATTCTCCGCGGTAACCGGCGCGGACCGCTCCCACTGCGCTGGGTGTACCTCCATCTGCTGCGCGAACTCGCCCAGCACTGCGGGCACGCCGACATCCTGCGAGAGCAGCTCCTCCACGAGTAGCGAGTGCCCGCCGCACCGATTGGTCATTATGTGATCTGGGAAGGCGCGGCGGTCCCCAGCCGTTACTTCAGAAGTACCAGTTTTCCGGGTTGATGGCCCCTGTCGGGGGCACCAAACCGCACCCAGCGCATGACCGCCTGCGGCCTACTGCTTAGGGGGCATTCCCGGCCCGTCGCCGGACATTGCTGGGTGCCGCCTGATGTGCCGTTGAGCTGCACCGGTAATCGCTGGGCGTGGCCTGATGTCGCCTGGCATCTGCCTCTGTTGGCCCCCCGTTTGGCTCCCCATGACCCTCGTGAGCCTGGCGCATGTTCGGAGGTTGCGCCCGCCGCTGATCAGCCCAGCGACCGCGGGTACCGGGGAGCCCGGGTACCGGGGAGCCACTATCACGCCCCTGCGGGAAGTGCTTTGGGAGTGACGGGAGCGCGCGATGACGCTGTGGCTCGCCCGATGCTCGGCGTTAAGGTCGGTGACGGGACCGATCTTCACATGGGGAGGCAGGATGTCACGAAACGGGAAACTCATGACGGCCGCTGCGGCTGTGATCGCTCTGCTGCTCGTGCCGGTCGCGGCCGTCGCGGGCACCGGCTCGCCGGGCGCCGCACATCATCCGGTGATCATTCATGTGGTCGAGCATGCGATTACTGACACGGTGCAGCAATTCCATCCGCCTAAGAACAGCCTGGGTGACGTGCTTGGCTTCCACAACCCAGTCTTCAACGTCGCCAACACCCGGCAGGTCGCCACCGACAACGGCTACTGCATCCGCACCGTCGCAACCGGCAAAACCGAATGGGAATGCACCTGGACAACCCTGCTTCCCGGCGGCCACCTTACCGTCGAAGGCCCCTACTACGACGACGGCACCAACACCACGCTCGCCATCACCGGCGGCACCGGCAAATACACCGGCGCCGAGGGCTCCATGCTGCTGCACGCCACCGGCCACCCGGTCGGATCAGAGTACGACTTCATCTTCACCCTGACCCACTGACCAGCGCATACCAGCGATCGGGTGCCCGGCCGCGGGCTGAAAGGCTCACTAGCCAGGCTCTCCACTTTGTGGGTCCGTTTCTAGGGGTGAGGGTCAGGAGCTGGATCGGGCCGGGGTAATTGCCGCGGCCGTTGAACCGCCGCGGGGCTGGCAAGAGACCATGTCTCGGAGGTACCGGCCGGTGGGGAGCTGGTGCCTCCAGAGTTGACGACGTCTGCCCGTTGGTGAAACCTCTTCCGCCATCTCCGGCCCTGTCTGATCGTCAAGCCGGGATGGCCCGCACCCCGGCTGCCTCAGCATGGGGAACGCGGTCAGGCGGCCCACAGCCAACGAGACAGCCGGGACAGTTTGCCCTCGGCGACGGTCCTACCGGGATAGGTCCTCAGTATTGTCGGCTCAGTCAGGCGGTTTGAAGGCTCCCCACTTGATCGTGCACTCGGGCGCGAGCGTCACATCCTTGAATGAGACGGTTCCAGCGGTTCGCTCAGCGCCGTCAAACGTGACCTCACCAGAGAGAAACTGCGCTTTATCGAAGCGAACTTGGGCTCCCGCAAACTGGACTTTCGTGAACCATACGCGCGCCCCCGCAAATTGCACTGCATCAAAGTGAAACGTCCCCGCAATGAACTGGGTATTGTGAAAGGATACGTTACCTCCTGTGAACCGGGCACCGGTTAGGTCGCCGCAATCAAAGATCGCTCCTTCGAAACTGAAATTGCAGTTAGCCCAGCTTACGGCACTAAAGCCCGCGCGCAGGTGATCCCTGATTACGCGGATCATCGTGCGTCTAACTTCTCGCTCGCCTCTACGGTAATTCGGCGATGCGGGATCTGGCTCATATGGGATCCGCAGATACGCACATAGCACATCCACACAGGTCTGCCGCTGAGCCTCCCAGTCGTCGGCGAGACCAGCAAGAGCATAGAGACCGGCCAACCGGGTAGCCGCGCGCTGGTGTCCGAGTTTGTCGGCGGCCGTAGAAAATCGTTCGTTGAAAAGCTGGATGCGCTGGTGTTCGAGGGTCGACCTGATCGTGTACCTGGAGGTAAAGACTGCAATAGAACCAGCGATGATGGCAGCGAGGACCACAGCTGCCGCGCCTACCACAGCCTGTGATCCAAGGCCGGACGCGCTCTTATCCCCTGCTGATACGCCATGTATGCTGGCGAGCAGTCCCAGGGTAGTCAGCCGCTCGTAAGGAAACACGCGTCGATAATAGCAGGATCTTTAGAAGTACCTGATCTTTCCCTCATGCTCATATCCTCGCCATCAAACGGCATGAGGAGCTCTGCCGGATGGCAGTAGTTAAGTATGGTCCGGCACACAAGCCAACATTGCATCAGCCAGCGGTCCGTCTCGCAGACCTGACATTGACGTGCACATATCTGTCAATTCTGAGACACCGACCGCGGTAACGTCAGAGGTATTGCAGTTCACACAGACCGCGGCTCGGCGCGCGGTTATCTAGGGCTTCCCGCGCCGTTGGCAATCCTGGCCACAGCCATCCAGGCAGCGGCGAGGTCATATTTTATGCATGGTCAGCGCTCGCGGTGAACTTCGGCTTCTGCCGCGAGTCGTGCGTTGATGTCACAGTCCGAGTACACGGCGGAGCCCGCGGTCGACCTCACCCATTAGGGCTGCCGGGAGACGCCCGGCTTCAGCGTCCAGATCGGTTTTGTGGAGGGTTACCAGGGCCGTGACGTTGACGACGGAGTCTTTGGGCAGGCCGGAGGAGGCAGCGGGCAGGAAGACGTTGCCGGGCATGGCGGCCAGGCCGGTGTTGGAGGTGATCACAGCGGCCACTGTGGTGTTCAGCCGGCTGGCGTTGAACGGGTCGGCCTGGATGACCAGGACAGGGCGGCGTTTGGCGGGCCGGCTGCCTCGCGGCTCTCCCAGGTCGGCCCAGCAGATGCTGCCGCGGCGGATCACCAGTCCTCTCCGGCCGCCAGCAGTTCACGGCCAGCCCGGGCCGCGGCTGCCGCGGAGTCGTCGTTGCCTGCCGTATGGAGTGCGTCGTTGACCTGCTGGGTCAGCGAGCGTGACGCGAGCTCGTCGAGGTAGCGGCGGGCGGCTCGGGCGAAGAATTCTGACCGGCTGATGCCGAGCTCCGCGGCCTGCCTGGTTGCCTGCTCGAAGGTCTCATCGGGCACCGAGATCGCTGTCTTCATGCCCTCAGTATAACCGGGTTATACCATCGGCCGTGAACTCCCGATGCTCAGCTGCTCATACCTTTGAACCCGAACCGCGCACACTCCCTGCCGCCGAGGTCGGAGATGGGGTGCAGGGCGATTCAGCGCGAAGGGCGAGTCCGGGCAGCAACGAGCGCGGCGAGCTCACGATCGGGACTGATGTGCCGCTTGTACAGCGGGCCGCAGCTCTACCAGGAAGCCGCTCCCTAGCGGGCACTGCATGCCAAGCAGCTGGGCATGTCCGCCGATGATCAGGGTTAACTCTTGAACCAGGAGCTGAGCAAACACTACTGGCCACAGGGGAGCCGTCTTCGGGTGTTTGTTCCTGGCGGGCCGGGCACTGTGCTTGACAGGCGGTCCCCCTCGGTGCACATAGTAGGCGGCACTGAGGGCTCATGAGGGGGGCCTACTGGGCAAGCCGGCTCAGGCCGGAGCCCGGGACCGTGGCACGGGCGTGAGTACCGGGCCGCGGGGTGGGGGGAAGGTGGATCTTCGGATGCACGGGTTTATCACGCGTTCAGTCAGGCTTCTCGCCGTACCGCTGCTGTTGGCGGGCGTGGTGGCCGGGATCTCTCCGGTAGCGGCCGCCGCCCGGGCCGGGTCCCCGGGCCCGGCGGCCGCCTTCACCATCAGCGGCGCACTTAGCGGCGTGGCCGCCACGTCCGCCACCAATGCCTGGGCGGTCGGCTCTACCGGCAGCGGCAAGGCCCTAATCGTGCGGTGGAACGGTGCCGCGTGGACGCAGGTGGCCAGCCCGGCGCCCGCCAGCAGCAACCTTTCCGGCGTGGCCGCCACGTCCGCCACCAACGCCTGGGCGGTCGGCTCCACCAGCAGCGGCACCCTAATCTTGCGGTGGAACGGTACCGCGTGGACGCAGGTGCCCAGCCCCAGCCCCGGAACCGCCGCTGGCCTGTACGGTGTGGCCGCCACTTCGGCCGGAGTCGCCTGGGCGGTCGGATACACCGCCACCAGTACCGGTACCAAGACGCTGATCCTGCAGTGGACCGGTGCGGCGTGGAAGCGGGTGCCCAGCCCGAGCCCCGCGGGCAACGGCGCCGACCTCTCTGGGGTGGCCGCCACCTCCACCTCCCGCGTATGGGCGACGGGCTGCAGCGGCTGCGCTTTCGGCGGGTTCGCCCAGTCCCTCATCGTGCGGTGGAACGGCACCGCCTGGAAGCAGGTGCCCAGCCCGAGCCCGGCAGGTGGCGGTGATCTCTTCGGCGTGGCCGCCGTCTCCGCTAGCAGCGCCTGGGCGGTCGGGGGATATTACGCCGTCAGCGGTTCCAGCTTCTCTGTGAAGACCCTGACCGCGGGCTGGAACGGCACCGCCTGGAAGCAGGTGCCCAGCCCGAGCCCCGGAACCCAAGCAAGCCTCCGCAGTGTGGCCGCCGTCTCCGCTAGCAGCGCCTGGGCGGTCGGCGCTACCGACACCAGCGCCGGTAGCAACACCCTGATCCTGCGGTGGAACGGCAAGACCTGGAAAGTGAGCTGATCGACAGCCGAACGGCTCGCGGTTTACCTGTTGCACATGATCGCCTCGCCGGTGACCGAGGACGTTTACTTGGCCCTCAGCGAGCATCGCCAGCCCGACCCGGCCGCTTACGCCCGGCGGCTGAGAAAATTGCCCGGCGACTGGCCACCACCAGAAACCTTTCGCTTGGTGCGGCGCGGATCAGCGGCCCAAGACCATCGCGGCCCTCTGGCGACAAGCCCGCTTCGCGGCTACTTAAGACTGGTGTTAGGACCGGTGCCGGGCCAGGCTCGGTCCAGGTGCCCGGCGAGACGCTCGCATTTCGCGGCTGCCCGCCAGTGTCATTGGTGTGGCTCTCATCTGGCTTGCGTTCTCGCCGGGCACCGTGCGAGGAGAGGCTCAAAAGGGGTTTGCCCTGCTCGAAGTAGCGGTGCCGAGACCGCAACTTCCGCACATGCATGTTATGCACGTGATCTTCCTTGTCGTTTCGACCACCCTTGACGGGTTGAGTCGTCCGTGACGATGGGAGCTTGTGCTGTGGGTGGTGCCGATCTTCGCGTGACCCGTTCGAGTAGCTGCT
>Ga0306925_10007816_pt1 | contig 10090 bp, 6 predicted proteins | sample flu12Cox44000176_FD_203755 | JGI IMG/M metagenome (GOLD analysis project Ga0306925, IMG submission 203755) | Lab enrichment of tropical soil microbial communities from Luquillo Experimental Forest, Puerto Rico - flux8day.12C.oxic.44.000.176 (v2)... | ecosystem: Environmental > Terrestrial > Soil... | reverse complement strand
GCGGTAGCTTCCCGTGAGGTCGCGCAAACGGCCAATCCAGAAGGGTCCGAAGCCGCTGCCGAGATTGCCAACCGCGTTGATGAGCGCGATACCACCCGCGGCGGCTGCTTCGGGAAGAGCTGCCGTGGCTAACGCCCAAAAGGGTCCGAACATGGAGGACGAGGCAGCAAGGGCGATGCTGAAAGCACCGAGGGTCATGCTGACGGCCGACGAATAGCCCGCGGCCACTAGGGCGGAAGCGCCGCAGAAGGCTGATATTGCGATGTGCCAGCGGCGTTCTGCGGTGCGGTCGGAGTGCGCACCGACGAGAACCATCAACAACACCGCGACCAGATTCGGAACCATCGACAAGAATCCGAGAAGAAGGTTCGACATGCCGGTGAGGCTTTTGAGGACACTGGGCAGCCACATCGTGACTCCGTAAGTGCAAGTATTCAGGCCAAAGTCGACAAGAGCAAATCCCCAAAGAAGCGGGCTGGTGAACCAGAGGCCCGCGGTGGGGCCAGAGTTCGAAGGTGTGGCGGATTTGGAGGCGCCGAGATTTCGCGCGAGCCAGTTCCTTTCTTCCGCGTGAAGCCAGTGGGCCTCCTCAGGCGCCTCGGGTAGATAGAAATAGGCAACGATGCCGAGAACAATCGCAGGAATTCCTTCGACTAGAAACATCTTTTGCCAGCCCGCTAGAGCGGCGAGACCGTGCCAATCGAGGAGCGCGCCGGAAATCGGGCCGCCAATGATTCCGGAAACCGGTCCGGCGGTCATAAACAAGGCGAGCACACTGCCACGCGCGGCCGGAGGAAACCACCGACGGAGATAGTAAATGACGCCCGGTACAAACCCCGCCTCGGCAACTCCGAGCAGAAAGCGGAGTAGATAGAAGGAATTCGCCGAATGAATGAAGAGCATCGAAGAAGAGATCACCCCCCAAAGCAACATCAAAAAGGCGATCCATGGGCGGGCTCCGACGCGTTGCAGAACGATGTTGCTCGGCACCTGAAACAGGAAATACCCCGCGAAGAAAATACCCGCGCCAAAACCGTAGACCGTGTCGCTGAAGCGCAATTGGTCTTTCATCTGAAGGGCAGCGAAGCCGACATTGATGCGGTCCAGATAGGCGACGACGTAAAGAAGAAAAAGAAAAGGCATAAGGCGCCAGCGGAGTTTGGCAAGCAGCGACTCTGCGAACGACCGGTCATTTCGAGCTGCGGCCGGTAGTTGCGAGAGGATTTGCTCGACGATGGCGTCGGGTGGTGCCGCGACATCCACGACCATCGCATCGCGAGGTTCTTCAAGCACGGCAAACTGGTCCGCCAGGATGGCTTCACCGGCGAAGTGTCCTTTGCGACCTTGGAGGCGGCTGTCCATCAAATCGTAAGATCCTTTTAGGTAGACCACGTTCAGCTGCAGGCCTGCGGAAAGAAGCTCGCGATAATCGGCCTTCAGAGCAGAACACGCCAGCACGACATTGTGTCCAGCTGCGTTCTGCCTGGCGAGTTCCGTGTGCATGGCATCGAGCCAGGGAAAGCGGTCCGCGTCGGTTAGTGGAATGCCACTGTGCATCTTTGCCTTATTCGCGGAGGAGTGAAAATCGTCGGCTTCCAGAAACACCCAGCCCAAACGGGTCGCGAGCGATCGCGCAACCGTGGTTTTTCCCGAGCCTGTCACTCCCATCACTAAGAGAATCATTCCAATTCCTGAGGTGCGAGGCGGCGCGCCGAGTTTCGCGCAAGTGATAGCACGAAGTCCAGAGGCGTTTGAGACCAACGTTATTTGGGCAAAATAGGGTAACATCCGCACCTTTGGCAGTCCCTGGGGCGGAGTTTGGAAAAACGACGGTGAGCCAGACACACGCAACGGCGAAAAAAGCCGGCCTTTTTTATTTCGTATTCGTGATGTTTGCGTACACGACGGGCGGCCCGTTCGGCATGGAGGAAATGGTCACGACGAGCGGGCCAGGCCTCACGCTGCTGTATCTGCTGATCATTCCCTTTTTCTGGTGCATCCCGGTGTCGCTGGTCGCCGCGGAACTAACGACAGCGATTCCGGTTGAAGGCGGCTTCTATCGATGGGTCCGGGTGAGCTACGGAGATTTCTGGGGATTTCTGGCGGGCTGGTGGAACTGGAGCGCGTCGTGGCTGCTCGGCGGAAGCTACGCCGTTCTGTTCAGCGATTATCTGGCAATTTATTTTCCCTTTCTTGCAGGCTGGAAACACTACCTAGTGTCCGTGGCGCTCATTTCCCTGCTGGCGTACGTGAACATCCGAGGAATCCACATGGTTGGTGCAGTGGCAACCGTGCTGGAAATCTCCGTGCTCGTGCCAGTGCTGCTGCTTTGCGCGATCGGAGCGACACGGTGGCATCACAATCCGTTTCATCCCTTCGTGCCGCCAGGCGTGCCTCCGTTCCAGCTGTTCGGGGTCGGGCTTGCACTGGGCTTGTGGCTCTATTCAGGGTATGAGCAGTGCTCAAGCGTGGCAGAAGAGATTGACAATCCGCAACGAAGCTACCCACGCGCGCTCGCGATCGTGGTGCCCCTCTCCATGGCCGTTTACTTCCTGCCGGCGCTATTTTCACTGGCGGCGCTGGGCAACTGGCAGGAATGGAACACGGCGTACCTTTCGACCGCGGCGAAGCTGATTGGCGGAGGATGGCTGGGATTTTTGACGACTGCCGCAGCGATGCTCGGGAATGTTTCGTTGCTGAATGCCACGGTGCTCACCAGCACGCGGATGCCGTCTGCAATGGCCGAAGACGGCTATTTGCCGCCATTGTTTGCGGCGAAGCACAAAAAGTTCGAGACACCATGGATCGCTATTCTCATTTCTTCCGCGATTTATGCGCTTTTGGCATTTCATACGCTGGCGCAATTGCTGACGGTGTATGTGTGGCTGCGCATCCTTGTGACAGCGCTGACAGTGCTGGCGGCCTGGCGCCTGCGGAAGAAGCGGCCGGAGATGAAACGCCCGTTTCAGATTCCCTGGGGCAAAGCAGGTCTTCTGTACGTGGTGATCGCACCGATCGTGATGAGCGTGATCGCCCTGGTGGGCAGCGATAAGTTTGCCTTGAAATGGGGGCCGGTGCCGGTGGCCTTGGGAGTTATTGCGTATTTTGTGTTTCCGAAGATCAAGGCAATGGTCGAAGCCTAGCGACCGAGGCACCTCGGGCATGCAATCGAGTAGGACATGAGTTTTCGAGCTTCACAAATCAAGTGAAGAAGTCAAGGAAGCGATAGTAAAGTCCGGCGAGTGGGAGGGCCCAGGTATTGCCGCTACGCAGGCCGATCGGTGGGTTCGGAAAGGGAATTTTCGAAAACGGGCTATCGTCGGGATGGCCGCAAATAACACCCGCGAGTTTCGCACCCATCCAGGTGGCGGCGGCCACGCCATGCCCGGCGAAGCCAAGCGCAAAGTGCATATCGTCAAGCTTGCCGGAATGTGGCATTACGTCAAAGGCAAAATCGAGCGTGCCGCCCCAGACATAGTCGACTTTCGTCTCGCGCAACTGCGGATAGACGGAGATCATGCCTTGACGCAAGAGTTCCGCGCTTTCCCGCACAGTACTTTCGGACTCCGGGAAAAACGCGGCACGGCCGCCGAAGAGCATGCGGTTGTCGGGCGTGAGACGGTAGTAGAACAAAAAATGCTTGGAGTCGTAGATCATGCGGTTGCGCGGACTAAGTTCGCGCGCCAAGTCCGCGGGCAGAGGCTCGGTGGCGATGATGTAAGAGCCGATTGGAATGACTTTCTTGCGGAGAGCCGGCGTGGCGGAGGTGGTGTAGGCGCCGCTGGCGAGCAGAACCTCTTTTGCTTCGAGAGCGCCGCGTGAAGTTTCCACGCGAAAACAGCGAGCGCCGGCAGGCCGCTGTTGCTTTACCCCGAGGACTCGGGTGTGGTCAAAGAGTGCCGCGCCAGCGTGCTGGGCTGCTTTTGCGAGGCCGGCAACATATTGAGCAGGGTTCACGCCGGCGCTGGTCTCGTCGACGAGCCCGCCGAAATAAATGTCAGAGCCGATTTCCCGGCGGAGCTCGCCTTTCGGGATGATACGGAGTTCATGGTTGAACTCGCGCTTGACGCGGGCAGCCGCTTCGGCATAGGCGTCGAAGTGCGCTCGTTTGCAGGCGACTTCGAGATGGCCGCAGCGGGAGAAGCTGCAGGCGATTGCTTCTTCTTTGACGATCTGTTCGACTAGGTCGATAGACTCGAGCGAGGCGGCGTACATGCGCTGGACGAGTTCACGGCCGTAGCGCGTGATGAGTGTTGGAACAGGCAGCTTCAGTCCGGTAAGGACCATGCCGCCATTGCGGCAGCTTGCTCCCCAGCCGAGCGTTTCCGCCTCGAGGACGGCCACGCGCGCACCGCGTTTGGCAAGGGCACGGGCTGCTGAAAGCCCACAGAAACCCGCACCGACAACGGCTACATCGACGTTGTCGGGAGGTAGCTGGGCCGCACCTTTTTGAGGCTCAGAAACCGTGTCGAGCCAATAGTTCGACTGTTTGACGGACATGAGAGCTTTGAACGGATTTTAGCATTGGCATCGGCCCGAGCCAATCGTGGTGCGCCGCTCACGGGGAGAGTGCCCAGGCGGCGAGAAATATAGCTTAGGCGCGGCGGAGAACGATGTGGCTGATTTCGGGCGGAGCCCCGAGGCGAACCGGTGCGCCAACGGTCCCAATACCGCGATTGACGTAAAGCGCCGCAAGGCCTTTCGGAGCATTCGGCATCAACTTGATTGTCTCGCCGAGACGCTTCGGTTGGTCGGGCATGAGCAGTGGCCGGTGATACAGTCCCGCAATGTAATCGGTGATGAAGCGCGCCGGGCTTAAGCTGACATCGAGAATTTCCACTTGGACCTGGCCGCCGTGGGTATGGCCGGCAAGGCTGAGCTCGATGCCGAGTTCCGCGGCGCGGTTGAACGAATTCGGATTATGGGAGAGCAGGATGTTGGGTATATCGCGGCGAATGAGCGGTTCGACGTTGGCGAGCATCTGCATTTTGCGGCCGCTCGACATGCGTTCACGCTGGTAATCAACGCCCATCAAGTTCAGTTGCGCGCCCTTGTAATGGATGATGGCGTTTTCGCGCCGCAGCATTTTCATGCCTGCTTGTTGGTAAAGGCGCTCGGCGAGGTCTTCGGCGCGGGCATAAATCTCGTGATTGCCATTGCAGCCATAGACACCGAGCGGGGCATGCAGGCGGCGGACTTCGTCGACACAATCGTAGACCGAGTCGTGAATGCCCGTAACGAGGTCGCCGGTGACAACGGCGAGGTCCGCGCCTACGTCATTGGCCATATCTACGGCGCGGCGCACGGAATCACGGCTCATATAGCTGCTCAAGTGAATGTCGGAAATCTGGACGATTTCCATGCCGTCCAATTCCGGCGGCAGATTGGTTAGCGGAATCTCGACACGCCGAACTTCGTAGCGCAGACGCTCGGCGGCGTACCCGTACATCACGCCAAGGAATGGTGCGGCACCGGCGACAACGCTGGCCGTACGGAAAAAAGTACGGCGCGAAGGGTCGGGAACATAATCCTCGCGGAGCGCAGGGCGCGCCGAAAGCTTGCCGGCTTGGGCCGGGGCGGGCTGGTGCAAGCGGTGCCAGATCCACTCGATGCCATGAACGATCTTGACGCAGAGGTACGCGCCAAGGGCGCTTAGGAACCACAGCCCGGCGAACGAAGCGATACCCGAGCGGTCGGGAACGATGCGGCCGCGATCCTGCCGGAGGTTATCTGCAACGGCCAGGATAATCAGTACCAGACCAGAGATGTAGAGCAGGCGCACGCCCCAGCGCAGCCAGATACGGCCCCAGTTGGAAGTGACGCGCCAGAGGGCGCGGTACCAGAATCGCTGCGAAAGGAAGAGTATGGTGAGCACCAGGCATACCGCACCGCTTCGCAGGAAAATCCAAGCCAGACTCAAGTGATTGGCCCCCTCAACCTGACTTCATTAGAATATCACGGACCAGGCCGGCCCCCTGCCTATTCGCGGCGATAGCCCATGACCAGTAAACCCCTCAAAAAGCCGGGTTTTCGGCCGGTTCCCGCAAAGACATCGGGGGCAGTTAGCAAAATGACGGTCTTTGAAGGTCGCATGGGGTGAGGGTGCCAAACCGCACATTCCACAGAAACTTCCGGAAGAAAGCTGCGTCTTATGTCTAACAGAGCCGTTTTCCGCTAGTCAACGTTACAAGGAGAGACGCAATGAGACGATTTAACGTGTTGGCGGCCATGCTTGTGGCCACCTGCTGTATGGCACTTCCCCTCCGGGCCCAAGATACGAAAAAGGAACCGCCAAAACCGGCCCCGACTCCCTCGGAAGCGGTGCTGGAGCAGTGGAACGACATCGGGCGCAAGTTGATCGCGATGGCGGAGGATTTTCCCGAGGATAAGTACGGCTACAAGCCTGCGCCGGAGTCCCGGACATTTGCAGCGATGTTGTTGCATGTTGGTGGCTCGATGTACTACTTCACGGATTTTGCGATCGGGCAAAAGCCGCGGTATCCAGATGACCCAAAGGACGAAAACCTGAAGAACAAGGCGCAGATTGTGGCGTTCATGAAGAAGTGCGTCGCGGACGGAGCGGATGAAATCAAAAAGAAGGGCGACAAAGGGTTAAACGAAGCAGTGAACGATGGCGGGCCGCATCTGGACCGGCTCTACGATCTGGCTTACGGGTTGATCGAGCATTCCGGGGAGCACTACGGGCAGCTGGTGGTGTACTACCGGACCAATGGGATGGTGCCGCCGGAATCGCGGCCGAAGAAGTAGTGGGTGAGGTTTGGAATTAGCCGGTGGCCGTGTCGGCGATACCTTTCGCCAGGATTCGAGTCAAGTCTTCCGGGGCCTCGACCGGCGGCAGGCAGGTGTTTCCGAAGCAGACCAGCGCGGAGGCCTGAGCCTTTGGCAAATGAGGCAAGGTCTCGCGAAGGGCGAGGGGCAAGTTCTCGAGAGATGATGCGGGCATTACCCGCAAGACGGTTTTGCCAAAGCGGAAGATGCTATTTGCGGCTTCCTCGAGTGTTTGAGCGGCGGGATCGCCCGCGGGACCTGTGACGACCACTTGGGCGGGGTGGGCGGCGAAGAGAGTGGCGGCCAAGCCGTAGGTCGCCGCGAAAAGTCCGTACTGGGGTGCCACGCCAGCAAAGGTTTCAAGCGTATTGCGGGCCCCATCGTAATATTTGCGGTCGTCGGTGTAGGCGTGCAACCGCGTCAGAGCCATGGCCGCGACAGAATTGGCGCTCGGAGTCGGCGAATCCTGAAAAGGCTTTCGGCGCACGTCCAGCCCACCCATCGGCGGCGCATCGGAAGCGCGATCGAAGAAGCCGCCACCCTCCGCGTCGCCATATTTTTCGATCGTCCAATCCATGGTGCGCTGTGCGGCGTGGAAGTATTTCGCGTCAAGTGTGGCTTCGTAGGCGTCGAGGAGGGCGAGCACGCCGAACACCTGATCGTCGAGTGAACCGCGCAAAGCAGGGCCAGCAATGCGGTGAGCGAAACCCTCCGTTTCGCTCCATGCTTCTTTCAACATGCGGTCGAGTGTCTTCAGCGCAAAGGTTTTGCTGTGCGCGGCGATTTCCCCGGGCAAGGCACGCGCGGCCTGGAGGTACGCAGAGACGAACATAGCGTTCCAGCTGACATACATGGTCTGGTCGACAAAAGGCGTGGGACGCGGCTTTCTTGCCGCCAGCATTTTGCGTTTCGCGGAAGCAATGGTAAGGCGGACGCTGGCTTCGTCCAATCCGAGTGTTTTTGCGATCTCCGCGGCGCTGCGCGCGATCCACAGTACGTTCTTCTCCGGTTTGTGGTGCATCTCGCCGTGAGGCTCGACGTCGTAGTGCAATTCCATGATGCGCGCCTGGTCGGCAGCAAGCGCGGCGCGTAGTTCGTTCAGGGTCCAGGTGAAGTAATCGCCGTCATCGTCGAGAGAGTAGTCCGCGTCCTGGCTAGCGTAAAATCCGCCGGCCGACTGGTCGGATAGCACCTCGTTCACCCAGCCGATGATGCTTTCGGCGGTATCGCGCAACAACGGATTCTGCGTGACCTGCCAGCCATGGAGATAATTCTTCAGGAGCTCGGAGTTATCGTAGCTCATCTTCTCGAAGTGAGGCACGAGCCAGCGTTCATCGACGGAATAGCGGTGAAAGCCGCCGGCAAGCTGGTCGTACACGCCGCCCCTGGCCATTTTTTCGAGTGTGGTTTCCGCCATCGCGAGCAAATGCTTTTCGCCCTTTTGCTGGTAGCGCTCGAGAAGCAGATCGACCGCAGAAGCGTGAGGAAATTTCGGCGCCCGGCCAAAACCGCCGTGACGAATGTCGAATAGCTGCGTCATGGAACCGATCTGCGCATCGACGACCGCCGGATTAAAGCTGGCGCGAGCCCCGGAAAACGCTTCTGCTTTGGCTACACCGTCGGCGAGCGCGTCCGCGGTCTTCAGAAGGTCCTCGCGCTTGTTCTTGTAGGCATCGGCGACGGCGAGCAGAACCCGCCGAAAACTTGGACGGCCTTGCTGATCTTCGGGAGGAAAATATGTGCCGCCGTAAAATGGCCGGCCGTCGGGCATGAGGAAGCCGGTCAGGGGCCATCCCCCCTGCCCGCTGATGGCGCTGATCGCCGCTTGGTAGCGCGAGTCCACATCGGGGCGTTCGTCGCGATCGACCTTCACTGGAACAAAGAGTTCATTAACGATTTTCGCGATTTCGGGATTTTCATAGCTTTCGCGATCGATCACGTGGCACCAATGGCACCAGACGGCGCCGATATCGAGCAGGATGGGTTTGTCTTCGCTTTTTGCGCGGGCGAAGGCGCTTTCGTTCCATTCATACCAGTCGATGGGCTGGTGGGCGGCGGAACGGAGATAAGGGCTCGTAGAATCTTTAAGACGATTTTGGGTCATGGATGAGAACCGGGCTTTCGAAGGCCGGGCTGAGCCCGGTTTCTACACTCCTTGGCGTTTGCTGCCGTTACTGCAGCTTTTCGCCCGGGCCGAGGTCCCGCGGATCGAGCGGCTTTCGCCGGGCGTAGCCCTCATCCTGGCGGTGGTAATAGCGGATGCGGTCTTCACCGAGCTTCCAGCATAAGTACACTTCTTCGTTGTTCACAATCGCCGGGAAATCGAGAAGCCCCATGTCCAAATCCTTGACCAGGCAGCCGGTGGAGAGAATTTTCTCGAGATTGGCCTTCATGACGTCGGCGAGGCTCTGGTGCTCCAAGCGTTTCGCGGCCAGTTTGGCATAGGGCACCAGCACGCCGCCCATCATCAGGATGCGAGTCGAGACAGCAGTCAAGTCCTGCTCGAGCACAGAGAGCTTCTTCCGCGCGCCAATCGCTTCAATGAGGAATGGCTCCAGTTCGCGGCGAGTACGCTCGGCTTCGGTCAATGTAAAGATTCTTTGCGGAGGCTCGGGCAGTTCGTCCTGGTCTTCGTCGTGATCGTCCATGAAGGCTCCATCAATCTCCACTCGCAGAGCGGGCTACCGCTAGTGTAAGGATAGCATCCTATCGAGCGCTACCTTGGCGTAATATCTGGTCCGCTAATCTGGTTGATGATTTTGCAACTTTTCGAGCACCGCCGTAGGTGCCAGGGCGCCATTTGAAGGTCGCGCCAGGCCAAGGTTAACTAGCCTCCGATGAATACCATTGTGCGAGAGGGGGGCACAAAGCCGGGTTCGTTGATGCGATGGCCCTCTTCCTTCTCCATCACGACGGCGCGGACCCAAGCGACAACTTCTTCGTCGGACGCTCGCGCACGCAGCAGGGACCGCAGATCGCGATCCTCTTTGCTGAACAGGCAGGTGCGGAGCTTTCCATCGGCGGTAAGGCGAATGCGCGAGCAATGGCCGCAGAAAGCCTGGGTCACAGGAGCGATCAAGCCGATCTCACCAGGGGCGCCGTCTGCGAAGCGGTACTTGCGGGCGGTTTCGCTTTTCTCATGCGGAATCTGCAGGAGAGGCCACTGCGCTTGGATGCGGTCGTAGACTTCCTTTGCCGGAACCATCAATTCGCGCGACCAGTGGCGGTCCGCGTCCAGGGGCATAAATTCGATGAAGCGCATGATGACACCGCGTTCGCGGGCAAAGGCGGCGAAGGCTTC
>Ga0306925_10007812_pt1 | contig 10092 bp, 10 predicted proteins | sample flu12Cox44000176_FD_203755 | JGI IMG/M metagenome (GOLD analysis project Ga0306925, IMG submission 203755) | Lab enrichment of tropical soil microbial communities from Luquillo Experimental Forest, Puerto Rico - flux8day.12C.oxic.44.000.176 (v2)... | ecosystem: Environmental > Terrestrial >... | reverse complement strand
GTGGCAGCCCCGCGGCGTAATTCGTACCATGGAAGCTGTCGTAGCCGGTCAAGGCGCGGCGAAAATCCTCTTGCATGTCGGGGTGGGCAAAGCTGAGCCCACCTCCTCGATCGTAGGTCACCACCAGGTCGCGTTGCCCGAAGAGGGCTTGGTTGAGAAAGCGCGGCAGGGTGAGAAACTCCACTGGGCCACCCCGCTTCAGGGGCACGTAGTCGCGGACGTTGCCATAGAGTACGAACGTGGCGATGGTGCGTGAATAGTAGTTCTCCGCGAGCTGCCGCGCCCACGGGGGAAGCGCTTCCCGCTGGCCGCTACCCGAGTTGAGCATGGTTGCCATTCTTCTTCCGATTTACCCCTCGCGAGCGGTGTAGGGCCGGTATTTGCCCGGGCCTAAGAGACTGTGTGAAAACTAGCGGCCGTGCCGCAGCGCTGTGCGGAATGGCTTGAGTCTTTTCGCACAGTCCTACGTATTAACCAAGGTTTGCTGCCCGGCCAAAATAACCAGAACACAGCCCTCGCCCCCTTGGGGGAGAGGTTGGCGAGCGTAGCGAGCCGGGTGAGGGGGCTCCAGCCGGCTATTTCGCAACAGCACGGCGGCAAAGCCGCGCGACTCCGAATTGCCAGTTTTCACACAATCTCCTGAGGCCGACCCAAGGGTCGGCCCTACATTTTCATGGCGGAACGTGATTCCGATTACTTAGTGATAGCCCCTTTTGCATGGACAAACACTGGCTCGTCTATTTCCTCCAGCAACTCCTCAAAGTCTGTCGAATCGTGGGTGTGCCAAAACTGGGCCAACTCTTGGATCGAGTCGGTACTGGGCAACCTTTGTGCATTCATCGTCTCATCGTCGAGGTGCAAACGGGCTGTCGCGAACCTTTGCAGGGCTCTCGCCGGGGAACACTTGCTTGGGCAGCGGCGGAACAGGAACGCGATGGTAACGGATGTTCCACTCGCGCCACGATCGGGCGTAGAAGATCCTCGGCGCCGGGTCGTCGAGCGCCGCCTCGAAGTCGCCGTCGGTTATAATGCCGTCGCGCCACCTCCACGTCCTCTGTGGTTCTGTAGGTCATCAAGTACGTCAGGAACCGTTTCGGGTACTTGAGAGCCTCTTCCGGTTCCTCGAACCAGATTACCCGCTTGGCGACAGGTCGCAACTCCTCGGATAGCTCACCGTTTTCTCTCCGGCTTAGACAAACCCTGCCGACATGTAGGGGTACGGCTTGCCGTACCCTGTGGCCCATCGCTCAAGCCAAACCGGGTAGGGCAAGCCCTACCCCTACAGCCAACCGCCTTAGTTCCGGACACGCGCGCGGGGCCCGGAACTCGAGTTCGAGACTGACGAGTCCGTGGGCAGAGGCGCCATTGTGTCTAGCGCGTCCGGCGTGGCCATCTCGAAAACGGCCTCCACCTGGCGCACGGTCTCCTCGGTTTGTTCCACGTCGTGCACCAAACTCTCCAGTTGATCGCTGACTTGCTGCGGGTCGCGCATAGTGACTGACTGATCGCGAATCAACTTCAGGATGTCCTCGATCGCTAGGCACTGCGCTTGAACCACCTTTTGATTCTCGCGGACCTTATCGTATCTCTCCAGTCGCTTCGAGAGGATTTCGACGCGCCGGCGGTTGATCTCCTGGACCTGTGGCGGATCCGAGCTCAGAGTGCGCTCCAGTTGAGCTGCCTCGCGTCTGATCGTCTCCGGGTCGGTGGTCTCGAGATACTCACTATGCTGGAAGTAAGCGTAGAGGAGGCGCAGATAAGCTTCAAGCAGCCCGAGAAGCCTCTGCGCCATTTGTTCCAGGAACATCTGCGAGGTGGATGACAAACGGCTGTAGTTGGCGCGAATGGTTGCGCACATGGTGTCCAAGGCAGCGTAGCGCGTGCGCAGCTCGGGAGGCATTTCATTGAACATCGCATTCAGCTTCATTGTGCGCTGGCGCTTCTGCTCGGCATACTTCCAGGATCGCACCAGCCGCCGAAACCGGCTGCTTCGGGGGACTAGGCTCAGGTAAATCAATTCCAGACCTGCAGCCAGCACCAGGGGCATGCCAGTACCCGACACCAACGCGAAGAGTGCCGCTCCGGTGACGCCGATCCAGTTGTACTGCCACTTCAGCGCTTCCTTAACGAAGTCCATGTGGCTGAGGCCGAGTTCTTCGACGCCCTGTTCAAGGGCGCGACCCAGGGAAGAACCAGGTTTTTCAGTACCTTGCTGGGGCACCTTCTCCTCAGAAACTCGAAGAAATCGGCTGGCGCAGACCTTAAGGTCTGCGAAGCTGCGATAACTCCTGAGGACGCACACCTGATGGTGTGCGCCAGCCCAGTGAGCGCAGATTTTTTTGCAGCTCCTCAGCCATCAAACACCCACCCGGACGTGGCCGCGTCCGGGAGCGCGACGCAAGCAGGCTAGCACATAGTCCTGGAGCTCGTGAAACTCCTGCTTCTGCTTCACCGTCGGATCGCGCGGGCGGCCGAACGGGACCGGCACATCCTCCGCTATAGTACCCGGTCGAGCGCTGAGAATAAAGATGCGGTCAGCCAGATAAATCGCCTCCTCCACGTCGTGAGTGACAAAGAGAACCGTCGACGCGGTCTCCTCCCAGATCTGCAACAACAGGTGCTGCATGTCGCTCCGGGTTTGGGCATCCAGCGCACCAAACGGCTCGTCCATCAGGATCACCTCTGGCCGAACCGCCAGGGTGCGTGCAATGGCCACCCGCTGCTGCATTCCGCCGGACAGTTTGTCTGGATAGGACTTTTCGAAGCCGGAGAGGCCCACCGCCTCGACCAGGCGCGCGACGGTCTGGAGGATCTCGGCAGCCGGAGCGCCGTTGATCTTCATGCCGTAAGCTATGTTCTCCGCTACGGTCAGCCAGGGGAACGAGGTGTATTTCTGAAAGACCATGCCGCGGTTCCGGCCCGGCCCAGTCACCCGCTCGGTCTTCACTAATACCTCGCCCTTGTCGGGAGAATCCAAGCCAGCGATCAGGCGCAGAATGGTCGACTTGCCGCAGCCGGAGGGTCCTAGAAGCACGCGGAATTCGCCCACGTCCTTCCCTTCCGGAGAAAACACGTCCTCAACGTCGAAGCTCACATCGCGCAAGGCCTCGACCTTCTCGCCCTCGGTGCTCAGAAAGGTGCGACAGACGCCGCGCAGGCTCACTTTGAGGTTAGGCATGGCCGGGCACACCTAAGTAGGCAGTCGGCAGTAGGCAGGAAAAAAGAATGGCAAACGGCAAAGAGCAAATGGCAGATGGTCTCCCGGGCCATTTGAAGTTTGCGCCCGCCTCGCGGGACCATTTGCCATTTTGAGAATTCTCTTCTCCTGCCTACTGCTTCCTGCCGACTTGCCTACTAACTTAAGAAGGCGCGAATTTCTCGGGATTTGCAATCATGCTGCTTAGCATTCTCCCGATTTCATCATAACCAGTCGCCAGTTCGCTGTGCCGCTCTTTCGACAAATAACCGCAGTCGCGCGCGAAGTCCAGCCAGACCTGCGTTTCCGTTGCTTCGGCATCGCAGTCAGCCAGCTTACTCACGAACATGCTGGGGTATTGGCGCTTCCGGTAACCCTCTGCCAAGTTCGCGGCGACGCTGCGGGATGATCGCCGGATTTGACTGGTCATCGAGTACCGTTCGTCGTGGAGGAAGGTCTTCGTCTCGTTGAAAATTTGCATCGCCAGCTTGTAAGCCAATTGATACACTTTCAAGTCTCTGAAGCCGCGCGACGCCATCGCCCGCCCACTGTCGATTGCTTACTGCTTACTGCTTACTGCCGACTGCCTACTGCCGACCGTCGACTGCGTACTGTCCTTCACGGTAAGACCGGCGCCTACCGCTGCCAGATGCTCAGTGGCGGGTCGCGAAACTTGACGCCACGGAAACAGGCGGCGCTCGAGGAAGGTCAGGAAGGCGCGAAAGAGGAAGGCTGCGAATCCTATGGCGATGATGCCGGCATAGACCCGCTCAAAATCCAGCACCTTGCGCGCCGCTTCTACCATGTAGCCCACGCCTCTGCGGGCGTTCACCATCTCGGCCAGGATGACATACGTCCACCCGATGTCGTAGAGGATGCGGAAGGAACCGAAGATGCCGGGAAAGGAGGCGCGGAAAATCAGCCAGAGTATATGCCGGCGCTTGGCGCCCAGAGTGTAAGCTGTCTCCAGGAGGCTGTCGTCCACGCGGTTCGCTTCCTCCACCACCACGGCGAGGAGATAAAAGAACATGCCGAACCAGAGGAAGGCTACCTTCATGGTTTCTTCCATGCCAAACAAGGCGATGAAGGCGGGCAGGAAGGCGGTGATGGGCATGGACCGCATCGGCGCCGCCACCGGGTTGACCAGATGATGGACCCAGCGGAAGCTGGCCATCAGTATCCCCAGTGGAATGGCGATACACGCGCACCAAAAGAAGGCTTGGGCAATGCGCCACCAGCTCTGTAGCACATTCCCCAGCAGATTGTAGTCTACCCAAAGACGTCCGAAGGCGTGGATGACTCCGCCGGGCTTCGGCAGCGCAAACGGAGGAAGAACATTCCAGTAGGTCAGGACAAACCAGGCAGCGATAAGGAGACCCCAGCTCGCAAAGCCCAGGGCGAGCCGCAGGCGCGGCGAGACGTCCCCGCGTATTTGGAAGAGATCGTTCATCCTAATGGTATATTGAATGGCGAATTGTGAATGGGTGAAGGACTTGTTCGTTAGCTGCGAAATTCTTCCTGATCTCGCTAGTACCTCTGTGCCCTCTGTCGCGGGAAAAAAGCTCACCACAGAGGTCACGGAGACGCTCCGTGTGCTCCGTGTTAAGGCTTGAGAAGCACAGAGGACACAGAGTCCCACACTTTTCCGGGAGTTCACCACTCACCATTCACTATTCACCCCCTGGGTTGGGATAAACCTTGATGTCGGTGCGCCGATTCTTCTCGCGGCCTTCGGGAGTCGCGTTCGAATCCACCGGGTTGTCGGGGCCGTTCCCCTTCGTGCGCATGCGGCTTGCAGGATAGCCATACTTCTCTGTCAGGTAGCTCTTCACCGCCTCGGCACGCTCCCGCGAGAGGTCCATGTTGTGTTCCCTCGAGCCGGTGGAATCCGTGTTGCCTTCGATATCCACGACGGTGTTTTCGTAAGCGCGCATAAAGCCGGCAATCTCGTCGACGACGGCGCGTGAATCCAGGCTCATCTTGGCGGAGTCCGTCTCGAAGTAAATCGAACGGTGTTGGGTGGCGATGGGTACAGCTCCCTTAGGCGGCGCCTTGTACTCGATGGGCGCCTCACTGGGAGTAGAGGGGAACTTACCGCTCAGTGCCGCAATATAACGCCGGTCGACCGAACTCTCCGGGTCCGCAATGTGCTTGATCAGCCGCTCCTCGCGGTACATTTCCTGAGCCATTTTGAAGATGTTGGCGTAGTCGGACTCGGCGCCTGGCGTGCCGAAGAAGGAGACGTTATCAGCGTAGTCGGCGAGCCTAACCCCTCCCAGCATGGTCTTGGCCAAGTCCGTGGGAATATTAAAATCCTTGATGGTCCCGATCAGCGTGTAAGCGCGCGTGGGTTGTGACTTGATGAACTCCACCCCTTCCAGCCAGCCCTGGGCGAACTTGATCACCGTCTGGGGGTTCTCGCGAGCGAATTGGTCGCTGACCACCAGGATGTCCGCAATCAGCCGATTGGCTACGCGAGTGTCATAGATTTTCTTCGCCCCGGGACGCTTCGACACCGCATCGCTCATATCCGGGTCCCAGGCCACCGCAGCATCCACCTTCTGCTGCGCGAACAGGGTGGCGGGCTCGATCCCATCCTTGGTGTGGACCGCTTTGGCAAAGATCTCGCCGCGCTGGTCGGTCGAGAGGCCCGACTCCTTCAACCCGTTCCAGAGCAGAAAGTGCGACGGAGTGTACGGAGCGAAAGCCACGGTCTTCCCGTTCAAATCTTCGAGGCTGTTAATTCCCTGGCGACCGATGAGTCCGTCGGCGCCCCGGGACCAGTCGACCATGTAGAAAGCATGCGCGCCGAACCCCTTGTCCTGAAACTGACCGAAATCCTTGGCCCAAACGTCGGTAGTGGTTAGCATCACGTCCACATTGCCTGTGGCCAGCGCTGCCGCGCCCTCGGTCCAGTCATCGATGATCTTGAAGGAGACCTTGAGTCCTTGCTTGTCGTAAATGGAGCCAGGCGTCGTATCGAGCCCCCCGTTGGCCACCAAGCCCCCTGCGCATCCCACCCAGATGTTGACGCGAACGCGCGCCTGGTTCGAGGGGGACGCGACTGGAGTTGGCAGCGGCTTGGAGGTATCCAGCGTCACGCCGCCTGCAGTCGGCTGGCCGCCGGGTGAACGCAGCCACTTGCCTAAATCAAGCACGCCATACTTGTTCAGGCTGTAACCAACCAGAGCGACTCCGATCAGAAAGATAAGTATCCAGCCGCCCTTCTCAATCTTGAACGCCATACACTCCCCCCTGAAGTTTCAGCTCCGGTCGTACAAACGGGGTTTCTCATGCGTCCTCGTGCAATTCTTCGAGGCAGAGTTCTAAGACTTCTTTAAGATTGACACGCAACTCATCCAGCGTTGCCGCTTGCGTGTGGGCGCCAGCAACGCCTGGCACGGTCCCCACGTAAAGTCTGGTGTCAGGATCCCATTCAACGTAGGCGGAGAATGTCTTCACTGGACCTCCTTTCACGGCGACTTCCTCATCGCGGCCCAATCGGTAATCGTCAATCGAAAATCGGCAATCACAAGCCCGCCACCACCTTCCGGTCAACGCTCGACTCGGGGTCGGCGGGCGCCCCCTTCAGCACTCCGGTCTCCTGATACATCTGCTGGGCCGCTCGAAAAATCCTGCCGTAATCAGAAGGCGCGCCAGCCGAGCCAAAGAAGGACTTGTTCTCGGCACCGTCGGCCAGCACCACACCTTCAAGCATGGTCTTGGCGAGGTCGGTGGGAATGTTGAAGTCTTTGATCGAGCCGATTAGCGTATACGCACGGGCGGGCTGAGACTTGATAAACTGAACCCCCTCGAGCCACCCCTCGGCAAACTTGATCATCGTCTGCGGATTTTGCGCTGCGAAACGGTCGCTCACCACTAGGATATCGGCGATCAGCTTGTTGGCTTGATGAGTGTCGTAGATCTTTCGCGATCCGGGACGTTTGGCGACAGCGTCACTCATGTCGGGGTCCCACGCCACAGCAGCGTCCACCTTCTGCTGTGCAAACAGTGTCGCGGGCTCGATGCCATCCTTGGTGTGAATTCCATGATCAAAGATCTCGTTGCGCTGCTGTTCGCTCAACCCCGACCCCCGCAACCCGGTCCAGAGAAGAAAATGCGACGGGGTGTAGGGGGCGAAGGCCACTTTCTTTCCCGCCAGGTCTTTTAAACTATTGATGCCTTGAGCGGCGATAACGCCATCGGCGCCCCGGGACCAATCGACCATAAAGAAGGCATGGGCGCCGAAGCCCCGGGCCTTAAACTGGGCGTAGTCCTTGGCCCATACATCCGCGGTGGTCAGCATGACATCGACGTTGTTGGTTGCCAGGGCCGCTGCTCCCTCGGTCCAGTCATCGATGATCTTGAAGGAGACCTTCAGACCCTTCTTGCTGTAAATGGAGCCGGGCGCCGTGTCCAGGCCGCCGTTAGCCACCAGTCCGCCGACGCAGCCCACCCAGATATTGACACGCACCCGAACTGCATTACTCGCGGCGGCGCGCCCGGTGGATCCCGAGTTGATAAGCAGGCAGAGCGCGGTCCCAACAACTAGCATCCAGGGTTTTCCAGTTCTCAATCGCATCATTGCCTCCCGGCTGAATGGGACTTTAGGACCGCGGCTTGCCCAGGAACCACCTGCCCTCCATCTGCGGTCACGAGCGCGGAGACAAACTCAGCTCCAAGCCAGGCAGCTCTTTAACTACCGCAGTTTCGCCTCGCGCGAAGGTACGTGTTCCATGCTTCGGACTAACCACTTCAACAGTGCGCTCCCGTGGGTCAACCCATACCTGAATGACTCCGTTCTTGCGGTACTCGCGACGTTTGCTTCGAATGTCCGCGGGCGTATCGTTAGGCGAGATCTCAAAGGCAACGTCGGGTGGGAAAGGCGCCGGGCCTGAGGGAATGCCGCCCGCCAAGCGCTCGCGTCGTGCGAGGCTCCAGTCCGGGCTACGCAGGTTCCCGGACCTCATCCTGAAGGCGGCATCAGTTGGAACACTTACCCACTCAGGATTGGCATTCACGAATTCCTGAGCCGCCACATTGATTTCCTGGATGACGAGGCTGTGCCCAAGTCCGCTTGGCGACATGAACTTTACCTCCCCATCGATGTACTCCCAGCGCTGCCCTTCCTTACCAGCCGCCAGGAACTCCTCCCATGTCAACGCTGTCTTCGTCGCCATAGCTCCTCTCCGGTAGCCGCCAGACAGTTCCACGCGAAAATGTAGGGCGAACCCTTCGGTCAGGCCGAGGCCCGGCAACCCCTGGCCTTACAAACGTCTCTGTCACGAAGTCTTGTCCGTCTCTTTAGCGCCGATAGTCTTCTCCGCCGTCGCGGCGGCGGGTTCGGGAGATATCAGCCCCATTTCCACCTTGAACTGTTTCACCAATTCGTTGGCGCGCAGCTTTTCGGCTTCTTCCTCGATCTTGACCTTTTGTGAATCCACGTTGCCTAAAGCCATTTCCATGCGGGCCTCGCTCACCGCCGTCTGCTCCTCAATCTTGCGCACCATCTCGTCGTGGGTCTGGCTGATGCCTGCCACCTCAAATTGCTCCATGGCATCGGCCACTTTTTTCTGCCACTGGGAGCGGTGGTAGTCGCGGATAGCGTTCAGAGCTTCCTGCGTCTTGCGCTCCTTTTCACGCAGGAAGGCTTGCTTAACCTGCAGGGCCTTGTCATAGGCAGTCCGTGCCGTCGCCAACTGGCCCTGAGTACGAGCGAGCGCGCCGCGGAGCTGCTCTAGCTGCATCGCGAAGCTACCTGCCAGATCGTCGCGATTAGCCTGGATGGCCGCCTTTATCTTGGCAGTCAAATCGTTGACGTCGTTCTTGTATTTCGCCTCTTCCTTCTCGAGCAAGGTCACATTCGCTTTGACCATGGCGATGCTTTCATTCATGTGTGGCACTTGGTCATTCATATCGCGAATGTTCTGTTCCAGGATCAGTTCCGGGTCCTCAGCCACCGAGATGAAAAAACCGAAGAACGAGCGAAACATCCGTTGCAAGCGTCTCCACATAGGTCCTCCTTCTGCGCATATTCCCAATGTAGGGCCGGGGCTTGCTCCGGCCGAGGCCGACCCAAGGGTCGGCCCTACAACGGCAGGCTGCCTACTGCTTACTCCCGGCTGCCGTAATGGGCTTTTCGGACGTGAAATAGGACATGGCGTCGGCGATCTTCTGCTCCTCCTGCTGCTTCTTGAGTTGCCAGCCGAAGAATCGCTCTTTCTCCTTGGCCACTTCGTCGTTGTTGGCCTGGATGCGAGATTGCATTTCGTTAATCCGTTTCTCAATCTCGGCTTGAAGCTGCTGGTTTTCCTGAGTCTTTCGGGCTTCTTGCTCCTGCAGAGCCTTCTGTTGCAGGCTCTCGTAGGTATCCAGGGCTTTGTCGCGCCGCACCGCGTCCTGGACCACTTCCTGGGCCTTGACCCCGGCGGCTTCCAGGGCCAGCAAGAGCGAACTCCTTTTGACGTCACGGGCAAGGTTGCGAATGTGCTCGCTTTGGAGGAGATCAATAATTTTCAAAATGGTAAACCCGTGGGAAGGGACGGTGATTTCCGCCGCCTCATAGATCTCTTGGAAGGAAGCGGGATGGGTTACCGCACCGGTGAACTTGGGCTCGGCTGTGATACCGGAGGCAATTTCGGCGACTGTCTGGGCCGCCGTCTGCGGCGCGCCAGACTCCTCAGAGGAAGCCTCGTCCTCGCCCTCCTCTGGCTGGTCTACTGAGAGGAAATAGTTGTACCACCGTTTAGCCATCTAGTCCTCCGCTCCTCAGGCTGGGCCGTGGTGCGTGGAGGATTCTCGAAGACCCGAGAAACCTATCGAGCGTTCTCTCCCTAACGACGTCTACGACTCACTATGGCGCCAAGTTTCTCACGCGGGCCGGGTTGCGTCCGTGA
>Ga0306925_10007811_pt1 | contig 10093 bp, 7 predicted proteins | sample flu12Cox44000176_FD_203755 | JGI IMG/M metagenome (GOLD analysis project Ga0306925, IMG submission 203755) | Lab enrichment of tropical soil microbial communities from Luquillo Experimental Forest, Puerto Rico - flux8day.12C.oxic.44.000.176 (v2)... | ecosystem: Environmental > Terrestrial > Soil... | reverse complement strand
TCCCGTACGATTCTCGACGCAAACGGGGCCGAGGCGCTGCTGGGACGCGGCGACATGCTGTACCTGCCCAACGGATCGGCGCGCGTGCATCGCTTGCACGCTCCGTTTGTTACCGAGAAAGAGATTGCCGCGGTGGTCGAGTTCTGGAAGGCGCAGGGCGCGGTCCAGTACCAGGAGAACTTCCTGCAAGCTCCTAAGGAAGACAGCGACGGTGGCAGCGGTCCGGATGAAGAGGGTGACGGGGACGACAGTCAGGACGAGCTGTTCCAGGATGCGGTACGAATCGTGCTGGAGTACGGGAAAGCGTCCACTTCCCTGCTGCAGCGCCGGTTGCGCATCGGCTACGGCCGGGCGGCCCACCTGATCGATCTGATGGAACGTGACGGAATCGTGGGCGCTGCCGACGGTCCGAAGCCGCGCGAAGTGCTGAAACGTCCCGACTGGTTAAACGAAATCGAGGACGCGATGCGGTAGGCGGAGTCTCTTGCCAAGAACTGAAAAGCACCGCAAAATGCGGTGCTTCTTGTTGCCATCAGGAACCTAGAACGTAAACGCAACGCCACCACGAACGCTGCGCGCTGACTGTACCAGGTACACGGTGCTGCCGTCGGGTCCGATAACCGGAACGTAGCCTTGGGCCAGCAGATTGCGCAGGTCAATCAAGGCTTCCATGCGACCGGGTACGAACCGCACGCGAGGCATGGGCTGCCGAACGAAGAGGTTGAAGAAGCTGTCGGTCTGCCCGGCTGACGCGTTGAAGATATCCACCGGAGTGAGCGCGCCTCCACTGGTCCAGCGGTAGGAGACAATCCACTGGGTCCTCCAGCGAGGAACCGTCCCATTCAGCTTGATGGCGGCGGAGTGGCGCCACGTGTGACGCAAGTTGCCGTGCACGGCGTCCCATTCGATGCCAGGCTGTTCAAGATCGAGCACGCCGCCATAGGCGTAATCGAGGGTTCCGGTCAACCCAGGGGAAAGCTTGCGCTGCAAGACGAAGCGTACACCCTGGGAATCCAGAGCCCCGCCGTTGTAGCTGAACGTGCCGGAGTAAACGTCGGGAAGCACATCTCCGGTGTCGACTGCGATATCGCCCACACCCAGAAGCGCCGGGTTCTTGATCCGATCGCGGAAATAGGCGAGCTGAATGCGGCTGTCGCCCAGTCTCTGGGAAATCGAAACCTCATGGTGATGTGCGTTTTCCAGCAACGGTGCGCCATTCAATAGCGTCATGCGAGGTCCGCTCTCGCTCAGGTCGGCGGGGGCAGAATCAAATCCCTTGCTGGCACGCGTGTTGGGTTCACTGGTGGCGTAGCGGTACTCGATTACGGTGTTATCTCCAATATGCCAGTCGGCCGCCCCGTAGGGGCGAAACCCATTGGCACGACCCATGAACTGGATGGTCTGAAGCTCTCCGCCATATTGCAAATCGAGAAAATCACCGATCGAAAACGTGTTGGCTGACGACAGGGCTAGCGCCTGGAGTGATCCGCGGTGCACGAGCAAATCGGGGCCCGAGAAGCGCCGCATGGTAAAGGCTAGTTCGTGATTTGAGCCGTTCTCGCCCCCGGTGGTATAGGAAGCCCGAAGGATCCCGTCGGGAGTGCCGGTGCCGCCTCCCAGACTGCCATCGAACGCCAGAGTACCCGCACTGAAGATCGACCGTTCAAGCGTGAAGCACGTGCCCACATCCGAGCTACTCCCGTAGCCCTCGTTCGAGCCTCCGGCCATGAACGCTAATGATCCCTTCAGCGTTCGGTCCTGCTCACCAGCCTCGACAACCACTGGGATTCCGTCATCAAAGCGGAGAATGGGACGATTGGAATTAGAGCGAAGCGTCCACTTCCAACTGTCGTCTTCATCGTTTCCATGTTTGCGCGACGGCATCATCCGAACCGCTTCAAACAAGGTATTGAGGGTAACGTTCACAACCTTGCTGGATCCGGCAGCCAGCGCAACGCCTTCGAGCAGTGTGGGAAGGAACGAGGGAGCGGTTACGCGCAGTGCGTAGTTGCCCGGAGGCAATCCAACCAGGTTGTAGTGTCCATCGGCGTCGGTGTAAGCCAGCAGGCGCTGGCCGGTGCCCACGGCAAGCATCTCCACCGTCGCACCCATCTGCGCCACACCCGAAGAGTCCCTGACGGATCCCGAGATCGAGCCCGGAGCTACCCCAGCCCCCGCGCTGATACAGAGTGAAACCGCGATGGCAATCCATCCCAATATTCGGGTCATCACCACTCCCCCAAACAAAGGATCTCCGGGTTCCAGAAGACAGCGGGTCGAATCACGTACCCGCGGACCGGCACAACCACAAGTTTATTCAACAGCGAAGCGCACCGATGGCGCTATTTGCTGCTTCGAGACATTATCGTCCACTTTCACCGTCAGCCGGTAGATACCGGGCTGAAAACCACTCAGCGCCAGGCTCTTCTCCAGCGTGACCTGGTCACCAAGGTTTCCCATTGTGTCCGTCGACTCGGCCGAATGAAGAACGGCTTGGTTGTTGGCCACGTTTATGATCTCGTACTCGAACTTGGCGGAAGGCTTCTTGCTCTTCTCGTCTGCCTGTAGATTATAGACCTGCATCCAAATGTTCATGCGCTGATCGCGCTTGAAACTGGCCGGCTTGCCATCCGCCAATTCCAAATGAGGATAGGCGAACTTGGTCTGTCCGATCACGAAATTTCCCGAACCCACGTTCTTGGCGGGCACCTTTTCCATGTGATCCGCCAGAATCACCGACGACGACGCCAGCTTGTCCTCGTTGTACTCCGGAACCGCAACGCCATGGCTCCAGGTACCGACGCGATCGCCGTTCACGTCCTTCACCACCACGTCAAAGCGGTAGCGCCCGGGACGTAACGGAAGCGCCTTCCAGTACAGCGACAGGTGCTCCTGGGTCTTCTCCAACAACTCGCTCGGGACGTCCACCTGCACGGTATCTTCAAAGGTCTGGGCGATCTTCCCAGTGAGGCCGGTAACGCGGCCGAAGATATTCACGGTGCCCCGCTGGATGCCGTCCTTGTTCACAAAGGTAATGTCTTTATTCTTGATCTGGATCGTGACCGGGACCAGCACCGTGTCACCAGTCACTTTCACAAAATCGGTCCTGATGTCGAACGGCATCAGGTTGACGTTGATTTTGTGGCTGACAACTTCCTCCAGATCCTTGAATTTCACCTTGGGCGGCGAATTGAGTTTTGCCATCAGTTCGAGCTTGTCGAACTGCTTGGTTTGATCCATTCCAGACATCGGTCCAAGAGTGCTATTGTTGATTCCAGCGATGCGGTCCGCCTTATTGGCCAGGCCCATTTGCTCGTACATTGTCAGACCAGCGTTGGGGGTATGGAGCAGCGCATCCTTCTCGTTGGGATCGATCGTCATGTGATAATCGCCGCACATGCACGGGTCGACGAATTCGATGATCACTTCCTGCTTATCGATCGCCTCAATATAGCGGTACCGCCAGGTTTCGAAGGGGTAGGTCGAAGTCGAACCGCCGCCTTCTTCCATCGGCCGTTCGTACTGTCCGCCAGAGGGATGGGAGTCGATCTCGTCGGGAGGACCAAACACGATATAAATGCGGCCCCGATCCGTCCGCCAACCTGCCTTGCCGGCAGCAAAATGTTCATTGGCGTAGGCGATGCGACGGTAATGCTCTTCCTTGAATTCGTTCTCGACGGTATCGGGAGTCGGATCGCGGCGCAGCCAGAACTGCTCGATAAACTGGTCACGTTCTTCGTCGTTCGATAGCTGCTTGAAGGCTGAAAGCTCTTCTGGCGAAATGATCCAGCGGACGTCCTCGTTCAACCACTTCTTGTAACTGGAGCCCAGCTCCTGCTTCAGAGCCTTGGCGTTGGCCTTCTTTTGCTTCTCAGTAAGCGGCCTCTTCAGCGGGTCGCCCTGAGCGCCGGTGGGCGCTTCAGCCGGCGCGTCAGCGTCAGAATCGGCTTTCGGGGCCGAGTCTACAGGCTTCGCGACTTTATCGTCGGCAGCGGACGTTGGGGGAGCAGTGCTTTGGGCTGCGGCCACGGATCCAGCCAGCAACACCGCCACAAACCACGAAATTGCAGGGAGAAAAGTGCGGAACTTCATGTAAACCAACGGACTCCTGGAGAAGCACCTAGGGCCTTTAAATTGTATGATTTTGTGACAGCGAAAGCAAGGTTGCATGACTCCCCCAACCGCTTTTGACCCGGTCCCCGAACCCGAGAGTCTCTAACCCAACCGATGGCGGGAAGTCGCTATGTTCGGAGCAAACTGTTCCCGGGAATCCACAGCGTTCCCTTCCCGGCAGTTTCAGCGAACGTTATCGATTCCTGTCCAGAGAGGGGCTATAATCGTTGAGTTCGAGAGCGTCCAGAACCCCTGACTGGGAGCGAAGAACCGTTGAAGCTGCCGGCGAAAAGTCTTGGGTCACGCAACCGGCCTCGAAACGCTGCATTCCAATGGAACTTTCTACTGTCCTGGTTCGTACTAAGTTGCAGATTCGAGTACGGATGAGAGGCGGATTTTGTCGGACTGAGGATTGATGAAGAACTGGAAGAAAATTGCACTCATCGTCGGAGCCATCGTCGTCCTTCTGGCCATCGTGGGATTCACAGTTCAGCAGAGCCGTAAAGGGGTGGTTACCGTACAGACCGGCAAGGTGGTCCGTGAGGACCTCACGTCGGTAGTCACCGCTTCCGGAGAAATTAAGCCGAAGGTGTACGTGAACATCGGGGCCAACGCGTTCGGCAAGATTACGAGCTTGTACGTAAAAGAGGGCGACCGAGTCAAACAGGGCCAAATGCTGGCAACGCTGGAGAGTGTGCAACCGGCGGCGGACGTCTCGGCGAACCAGGCAGCACTCAACGCGGCGGAGACAGACTTTGTCGCAGCCCAAGCCGCGGTCAATACGGCTACCGCCGATCAGCGCCAGGCCGAGGCGGAATATGAGCGTGCCAAGCTCGATTACGAGCGCAGCAAAGCCCTCTATGAGGCCCAGCTGATCGCCAAGTCCGACTACGATACCAAGAACGCATCCTACGGAACAGCAACCGCGCAACTGGGCCAGGCGAAAGCCAAGCTGGCGCAGGCAAAGGCCCAGATGGATTCCTACCAGCGGCGAATCGGACAGAACGCAGCGAACTTGCGGCATGCAACTGATGTGTTGAGCAAGACCGAATACCGGGCGCCGTTTGACGGGGTAATCACGAACCTGCCGGTGCGCGAAGGTGAAACGGTCGTGATCGGCATCCAGAACGCGCCCGGTAGCACCTTGATGACAATCGCCGATACCTCGGTAATTACGGCAGAAGTAAAGGTCGATGAGACCGACATCGTAAACGTGAAGCTCGGACAAATAGCCGAGGTATCGATCGACGCAGTTCCCAAACAGCGTTTTAAGGGAGTGGTAACGGAGATTGGCAACAACGCGATCATTCGATCCACCGGTGTCTCGACGGCGCAATCGACCTCGAGCAGCCAGGAGGCCAAGGATTTCAAGGTCGTGGTAACGATCCAGGATCCACCGGCCAACGTGCTGCCGGGTCTTTCGACGACCGCGAGGATCACGACGGCGTCCCGGAGCAGCTCTCTGGCGATTCCTATTCAGGCCCTGACGATCCGGCAACGCAGCGAACTGACACCGGAGAAGAAGGCCAAGGAAGCCGTGGTCCAAGCCGCCGCGCTCACCAAGGGAAACCCGAAGGAAGAATTGCAAGGGGTATTCGTTCTTAAGAACAAAAAGGAAGCGGTTTTCGTACCTGTGACCACGGGCATCAGCGGGACGACGGATATCGAAGTCACCAACGGCTTGCAAGAAGGGGATGAAATCGTGACCGGAAGTTACAAGGTCCTCCGAACGCTTCGCAACGGAGCCAGCGTGAAAGTCGATAACGCGACAGGCACCAAGAAGGAAGAATCCTAGCCTCGGATGTTGCAGACGTCGGCAGGAAGGCATGGGAATCGGCAACGATGAGCACCCCTGACCAGCTACCAAGCGAGGAGAAGAACAGGATGGCGACCGACCTAATAAGTCTGACGGAACCACAAGCTGGCGCCCCCCCGGAAGCGTGCATCATCTGCACCGAAGACCTATGGAAGACCTACGACATGGGTTCGGAGCAGCAGGTACAAGCGCTGCGCGGGGTAAACGTTCGCATTCAGCGGAACGAGTATGTCGCCATCATGGGACCATCGGGTTCCGGAAAATCGACTCTGATGAACCTGATCGGCTGCCTGGACACTCCGAGCAAAGGCAGTTATTGGCTGAATGGCCAGTTGGTAAGCGAATTAGATGACGACGAATTGGCCCGCATCCGAAACAAAGAGATCGGCTTCGTTTTCCAGACGTTCAACCTGCTAGCACGAGCGACGTCGCTACACAATGTGGAGTTACCACTCATTTACGCGGGCATGCCCGCCCACGAGCGCATCGAGCGCGCTAAACAGGCGTTGACTTCGGTTGGCATGGAGTCGCGCATGAACCACAAGCCGAATGAGCTGTCTGGCGGCCAGCGGCAGAGAGTCGCGATTGCGCGAGCGCTGGTGAATACGCCATCGATCATCCTGGCTGACGAGCCCACCGGAAACTTGGATTCACAAACCGGCGTGGAAATCATGGCGCTGTTTGATCGGCTGCATGAGCAGGGCAACACTATCGTCCTGGTCACTCACGAACACGACATCGCCGAATACGCTCATCGCATCATCCACATCAAAGACGGACAGGTCTTCAGCGATCAGAAAACTGCTCGCGCTTAAGAACCAGCACTACTTTCAGTAAAGCGCCCGCGATTGGGCCGGGCATTTTTTCTGAAGCCGGAATCGCGGTATGCTGACGATGTCGGATCTCGCTATCGTGAGGCTAGAGATTGCATCAGTCATTGCGAATCGGAATCATTTCGCTGGTACTCGCGATGGCATTCGCGGCCGCGGCAACAGCACAGTTCGGCGTTCCGCTTAACCACACTGATCCGAAGATGGAGCTGGTAGCGGTGCGGGAACTGGTTGCAAATTACTGCCGAATGGATTATTCCGGTGTACGCCTTGATCCAAGCGCATGGCCAAAGTTACAGGATCTGGTTTCGTGGAAATCTAATCCTGATTATCCACTGATCATGGTAACGTCGCGGTTCGATGTGGATGCTCAGCCAATTCCGCAGCACGGCAAATACAATGTGACAGTTCACTATCGTGTGCTCGGCAGATACGACCTGGTAGAGGGCTATTCGCAAGAACCGTCCAACGCAGTGCACGACGTTCAATTTGCGGTTTCCGAAGTGAACGGCGATTGGCGGATCAGCGACGTTGAGCCCAACTATCCTCATCCGTCGAGGGCGGCCGCAATGCAATGGCTGAACACGAAGCTGGCCCAGACCCAGGATCCCGCGTCGAAAATGATGTACCAGCACGCCGTGGAAGATTTGCAGCCACAAAAAGCAGCACCGCCGGTACAGTAACGACGCGGTTGGTGTGTAATTTGAAGATAAGAAGCCTCCCAATCGGGAGGCTTTCTGCTGCGCTTTGGAACTCTCAGTTAATGGGTCATGCCGGCTGCGCTCGTGCCGGCCGAGCGCACCGGAACCGACGAAGTCTTAGCCGCAAAGTAATCGTGATCGTAGAGATTCCGGTAGAAGTGTCCTGCGAGTTCGGCGGCTTTCGGACCAAAAGTCGGGCGCCCACCCTCGAGGAAGATTACGGTGACGATCCGCCCGTAGTCAGTATTAGCGTAGGAGGCAAACCAGCCAAATCGCCTGCCGTTTTTCGAGCAGGTGCCAGTTTTTCCCAGCACCGGCTCTTCGACGAAACTGCTGCGCAGAAGGCGAGCCGTGCCATATTCGACGGCCCCTGACATGCCATCCGAGAGTTCTGGAATGATCGGTCCAATGTCCAACACGCGTTTCACCTTGGGGGTGAAGGTCGCAACTTCATCGGCAGTCGTGGGGTGCTGCAGGTAGTACAGGGTTCCACCGTTTGCAATCGCAGCCATAAACGCGCCCAGTTGCAACGGGGTAAGCGAGATGCTCTCACCAAAGGAACACATCTTCCCTACGCCACCAAGTTGGGGGTCAAGTTCGCTGGAGGGAAATGTACCAAGGTGCTCTGTGGGAATGTTCCATCCGGCTAATTCACCCAAACCGAACTGATGCGCGTAATAGCTGATCTTCTCGAATCCGAGCTTTTGTCCGACCGCGGCAAAATAGGCGTTATTGGAATGCGCCAGGGCGCTGGTCAGGTCCATTCGGTAGTACTTGCCCAGCGGAATTGCGGTGTCTTTGGTGATGACGTTCTCGCTCAACGCTGCCAGAGCGACCGCAACTTTGATGGTCGAACAGGGCTGGGCCCCCGCTGACAGAGCCAACTTCTGGTTGACCATGGCCAGGATGCGGCCACTTTCGGGATCGATCGACACGACAGTCCCGTTCATGTTGCCGAGCGCCTCGATTGCCGCTCCGCGGACGATCGGATCTTCGCCGGCGGTAACGTCTCCGTCCACCTGGTCATTGGCAAATGAACTGGCGTAATACCGCTCCGAGTATCTGGCCTTCCTGGTTCTCTTCCCCGTCTTAGAAACTGCGACATGATTGGATTTATTGACGCTCGCAGCCGTGCGCCTGCTGTGCTTCATGCGAGCCATCTTCTTCTGGGCTGCGGCACTCTCACTCATATGGTGCGATTTTGAATGCGGCTTTTTGGGCGGAGCAATGGTGGCTGCCGACGCGAAAGTGCCGGGCAGCACAAAAATTGAAAATAGAAACAGACTAATAATGGCCAAACGCTTCTTCATGGAGACCCTAATGGCTACCCAGACTTCACAAGTTCGCGGCACTTGATTATCTGCCGCCTGACTGGCACCGCGCCAGCAAAAAACCACTTTAAGGCTACATTATCTCTTCCGGCGCCTGGCACCGAAAGATCAGCCGACACACCTTCCTCGGGATTCTCTTAAACTACTTATCACACAAATCAACGCACGTCGCCGTACCACTTTTGGTTCACTGCCCCAAAATCTGATCGTTTTGCAACCCTGTCCGATCGGATCCTGTTTCCAGATTCTCCCCGGAGGTAGGGACGCTCGGCCAAAATGTTTTTCTGTGGTTCGCGAAACTTCCAAAAATGGCTTGTGTTTTGCAGGGTAACAACCCTGAGAATGGTCGTGAAAGCGACTGCCCTCCGATGCGCAATTCGCCCCTGCTCATCGGAGGGCTCTTTTTTGGTCGGTACGTTTACTGCACGTTGGCGGCGGGATCCTGGCTGCGCGAATAAATGTAGTCGTCAATCACTCGCTCCAACGATCCCTGCGCGCGCAAGACATATTCGATGGCATCGCGCACCGCGCCTTTGCCGCCTTCGTGCGGTGTAACGTAATGCGATTCGCGCAGCACCTCTTCGCGCGAGTTCTTCACGGCAATCGCCAGGCCGCAAAGCCGCATCACCGGCAGGTCGATAATGTCGTCACCGACGTAGCAGACTTCGTCAGCCCGGAGGCCCTCCTTACCGAGTATGTCGTGGAAGGCGGCGGCTTTGTCCTGCTGGCCCTGGTAAACGTGCTCGATCTTGAGGTCGCGAGCGCGGAGAGCAACGGTTTCGGAAATCCGCTTGGTTATGATCGCGGCCTTCAAACCGCCCAGCCGCGCCAGAGAAAAGCCGGTGCCGTCGTGGGCGTTGAATCCCTTGGCCTCAATTACCGTCGAACTGGCAATGCCGAAACCAACCTTGTCAGCCATCCGGTCGCAATGCTCCCGGGTGCCAGGGCCGGATGTACCTCCGGGAGTAGGAAATAGAAAAATCGTGCCGTCGGTCATCACCCCGTCGACATCGAAGATGATCAGCTTGATCTTCCTGGCGCGCTCTTCGGACATGGCGCCATCTTAACAGCCGAAAAGCAGGGCAAATAGGACCGGTACACTCGGGTTGACTGCGCACAATGAACGTTCGCAAGGAACTTAGTAGCGAACAATGTCGCGCGACTTTGATAATGTCCCCACGCGGCGACATTAGAAATGTCCCCATGCGACGAGGTTACGACATTAGAAATGTCCCCTAATCTAGAGGTCTCCACAGGAGGCCAGATTGGGACGGACAGCCATGAGCAGCAAAGAGTTGCGAC
>Ga0306925_10007810_pt1 | contig 10093 bp, 13 predicted proteins | sample flu12Cox44000176_FD_203755 | JGI IMG/M metagenome (GOLD analysis project Ga0306925, IMG submission 203755) | Lab enrichment of tropical soil microbial communities from Luquillo Experimental Forest, Puerto Rico - flux8day.12C.oxic.44.000.176 (v2)... | ecosystem: Environmental > Terrestrial >... | reverse complement strand
ACCGTCCACATGTCTTTCCTCCGCCTTTCAGAGGCCGAATGGTTATGCTTCGTGCGGTCTTCAAGCGCTTGGCGAGATTGGATAAAGCGCTCTTTCTCAACCGCGGTGCATGGTTCATCTTCCGCTCAGTTGAGGTCGACTTCAGAGGCAATGTCGATTTCGTCAAGCTATTGGAAGGTATAACGATTCTCGTAGACCTGCATCCGCTCATTTGACCTATGTCAATGAAAAACGATTGCCCGGACGCTTTCGTTGGATCACGTAGACGAGGTCGTAGGTGCAACAGAGGATACAATGGCCCACGCAGCTGTCATGGTGTACGTCGAGGCAGACACGACACCCGAGCAACGCGTGCGACTCGCCGCAGACCTCGCCATGCGGTTCGACGCGCAGCTCCTCGGTGTATCGGCGCTAGCGATCCCGCCTACCCTAACCGACAGGGTAGCTCTGGTCTATCCAACGGAAATCGACATCAAGCTCATGCAGGCGACGCTTGCCGACAAGGAGGAGTGGTTCCGTCGTGTCGCGAGTAGCGATTCGCGAAAGCCCGAATGGCGTTCTGCGCTGGATTTTCCGGTCGATATGCTCACGCGGGAGGCACGCAGCGCGGACCTCATCGTGATCGGCCAAAAGGGGTCGGGAAACGACTATCGATCAGTCGATCCCGGTGAGGCGATCCTGAAAATGGGTCGCCCGACGCTGGTCGTACCCGAAGGAGAGGGCACGCTGCGCGCAGACCATATCGTGGTCGGTTGGAAGGATACCCGCGAGGCGCGTCGAGCGGTGCGCGACGCGCTGCAATTCCTGCAAAGGGCGACGCGCGTTACCATTGTCGAGGCATGTGGGGACGGCGAGGACAAAGCGGCACTGGGACGACTAGATGATGTAGCTCGTTATCTGTCGCGGCACCGCGTCGAGGCCGGGCCCAGGGTCTTGGTGCGGCAGAAGGGCTCGGGTGCAGCCCAGTTGATCGATGTCGCGCGGGAGGAGCACGCTGACCTGCTCGTTACTGGCGCTTACGGACATAGTCGCCTCGGCGAATGGGTGTTCGGCGGCATGACGCGCGAACTTCTCTTGACCAGTCCGATCTGCTGCCTGATGTCGCACTGAGGTAGTACGGAGGTGTCCTTGGGTTCTGCCCTGCCAGTCGCAAGCAGCGCCGGATGGGAGCACTTCCCGCACGACGCCGACATTGGCGTGCGCGGATGGGGTTTGACGGTTGCGGAGGCATTCGAGCAGGCGGCGCTTGCGCTGACTGCCGTCATGACCCACGAACGCGTCGAGCCGGAGGTTGCCGTCGATGTCAAGTGTGATGCGCCTGACCTCGAACTGTTGTTCGTCGAATGGCTCAACGCCATCATCTATCAAATGGCAATCCGCAAGATGCTATTCGGCCGCTTCGCCGTACGGATCGACGGGGAGAGGCTGACAGGGACGTTGTGGGGTGAGCCGATCGATGTGGAGCGCCATGCCCCCGCCTGCGAGCCCAAAGGCGCGACCTATACGGCACTCCGAGTCGCCGAGAACCTGGACGGCACCTGGTCTGCCGGCTGCGTAGTGGACGTATAGCCGAGGTCGGACATGGACCCTGCTCGTTTTACTCAAGTCGACGCCACGACATGGCGGATTGAGCCGCAGGGCGCGATGCGGGTGCCGGCGATCATTTACGCCGATGAAAATCTGATCCGCGACATGGATGACAAGGTCTTCGAGCAGGCCGTCAATGTGGCGACGCTTCCAGGGATCGTACAGGCCTCCTATGCCATGCCCGACGCGCATTGGGGTTACGGCTTCCCGATCGGGGGCGTCGCGGCATTCGATCCTGACCAGGGCGGCGTCGTCTCGGCTGGAGGCGTTGGATTCGACATATCGTGCGGCGTGCGCACGATGCTGACCGGGCTCACGGTCGATGACATCGCTCCGGTCCAGAAGCCGCTCGCCGACTCCCTGTCCCGCCAGATTCCGGCCGGCGTCGGCAGCACAGGGGCGATCACTCTCGATGCGATCGACATGAATGCGATGCTCTCGGGCGGCGCCCGTTGGGCAGTCGAGCGCGGCTGGGGCGAGGCGCGCGATCTCGAACGAATCGAGGAGCAGGGGACAATGGCTGGCGCCAAGCCCGAGCATGTTTCCGATCGTGCCAAGGAGCGGCAACGCCGGGAAATGGGGACGCTTGGCTCCGGCAATCATTATCTTGAGGTCCAGGCGGTTGCGGAAATCTTCGATGCGCCCGTCGCCCAAGCCTTTGGGATTGCGCCGCAGGACGTGGTGGTCACCATTCATTGCGGCTCGCGCGGGCTAGGCCACCAGATCGGAACCGAGTTCCTGAAGGAAATGGTGGTGACGGCGCAAGCGGCGGGCATCGTGCTGCCGGATCGCGAACTCGCCTGCGCGCCGATCAATTCGGAGGTCGGTCAGCGCTATCTTGGGGCGATGCGGGCGGCGATCAATTGCGCGCTCGCCAATCGCGAAATTCTCGGCCACTATGTTCGGCGCGTCTTCGCGCACTTCTTTCCCAATTACGACCTGCACCTGTTGTTCGACGTCTCGCACAACACCTGCAAGGTCGAAACGCACGCGGTCGACGGCAAGCGGCAAAAGCTGTTCGTTCACCGGAAAGGCGCGACCCGCGCTTTTGGGCCGGGCCACGAGAGCCTGCCCGAGACGCTTCGTCCCCTCGGACAGCCGGTCCTCATCGGCGGCAGCATGGGGACAGGCTCATACATCCTGGTCGGCGAGACCACGGGCGAGGAGAAAGCATTCTCGTCGGCCTGCCATGGCGCCGGCCGTGCACTCTCGCGCCATGCTGCGCTCAAGCAGTGGAGCGGCCGCAAGATCGTCGACGAATTGGCGGCGGAAGGAATTTTGATTCGTAGTCCCTCGATGCGCGGGATCGCCGAGGAGGCGCCCGGCGCTTACAAGGATGTGGGCGCTGTGGTGGCCGCGGCCGAACACGCCGGTCTTGCCCGAAGGGTGGCGCGGCTGAGGCCGCTGATCTGCGTCAAGGGATAAAATGTGAGGGTCGCTTGCATCTTATTATGCATCTTTCAACCCGCTATTTTCACCATCCGCATGCGACGATAGCCGATGACGACGGGAAGGAACTTCCGCGAGATCAGCTCGGCATCAAGAGCGGTGTCGCCGGTATCGAATCGCAAGAGCGGCGTGCGAGCGAGCTTCGCGGGCGTGGCGATCAGGATCATGTTGTCCACCCCGATCAACCTGATGACGGTTGGGCTCAGCGGCTGATTGCCGCGCCCGAGCACGAATCCTTGGGCTCCGATCGGGCTGAGAATGAGCTTGCGTTCGCCATACCGAGCGAGGAGTTCGAGGAGGCTTTGTTCGGCCAAATCCCTCCCCACGATTCGTCCATGCGCAATCGCGTCGATCCCAAGCACGGTCTTATCGATGTTGAGCGCGCGGCCGACGGCTTGCACCGAGCTGCCAGGGCCGAGCAGGAAGAGCCCGTCGGGCCGTGCCTCAATCTCCTCGCGCAGGTGCTCGGCGATGTCCTCCTTGACTGCGTCTTCATCGGCGCCGGTAATGATCGCTTTGCCGGTTTGCATATAGGTCGGCTCAAAAGGAGTCCGCGCTGACATATAGAGTCGGACTGCCCATTCGTCGGCCCGGTATTGCTCCTCGTCGAGGTCGATGATTTCGACGCTTGCAAGTCCTATCGCTTGCGTGAGGTAGCGCAGCAAAATCTCTGCCGTGTCCGCTGGCGTGACCCCGAACACGCCGGAATACATCTTCACGCCCGAGGGGATGCCGAGAATCGGCGTCCCTTCTCCGCAGATGGCACAGATGTCTCGCGCGGTACCGTCGCCACCGCAGAACAGTACGAGGTCGGCTCCCGCCGCTAAGAATTTCTCCACGGCCGCCCGCGTGTCCTCTGCCGAAGTTTCAGCAGATGGCTCATGTACGACTTCTATCTTGGTGAAGCTCGCGGCCCGCAATGCATCACATCCCATCACACCGGAAACAGTAAGCCAGTCGATTGCCGGAGCCTGTGGCGTGGTGTCCAGCAGGTGCTTGAACGCGCGGAGCGCTTCGATAGCACGCGTATTCGCGATCGGCTCAGCGCCGAGCCGCACGGCCTCGGCCGCCACGCCATCGGTCCCCTTGAGGCCGACGCGTCCGCCCATCCCGGCGATTGGATTAATGACAAAGCCGATGCGCGACATCACACGAGGGCCAAGCAGCTACCGAGCGCGCTTTGGACAATGTCGTCCTCGACGAAACGAGCAAAGTGGGCACCCCAGGCCGGATTTCGTTCACGGAACCCGATACAGTAATTGCCATCGATACCGTCAATGATCGAGCCGGCATGGGTCTGTGGAGCCGAGAAGATATTGCTCGGCATCGATTATCGCGCCCGGATTAGCCCCGATCTAGCCGCCTTCAACGCCGGTCGTGCGGCTTGATGGAGACCCGACAGGGCTTTCCCTCATCGATTGAAATGTCAGCGATGCCGAACTGGCCAATGGTCCAGGCATTGGTGAGAATGTGAGCGGTCGGCCGCGGGGTGGTGAAGACGGAAGGGTCGGTCGCAAGCGTCAGCGGCAGCAGTAGTTGATCGGCGAGATGAAGCTCAACCGCGGCGTCAGAGGCATGATGTTCAAGGAAAGCCGCGACTGCCTCATCGGCAACCGTCTCAGACGGTTTTCCCAACCGACCATAAGCGGAAAAGCTCGCCGCCAATTCTCCATATTCGGCGACAAGGAAGATGCCTGCACCGGGACACGCTGCGGTGACGCGCTGCGGCTGAATGTCCGCGGGCACGCCAACGTGGCGGAGACACGCCTGAGCCCGGTCGGCCATGCGTTGCGGAATATGGGCGGGCAGGTTTGCGGCAACGGCGCGGCCAGCGATTCGCCGCAAAGGGCCTCGCGCAAGCATCTCGATCGGCTTGAGTAGGACGTCGCTAGCGTCGGCTCCCGGCGGCGCGATTTCGCACACGACCTCGCCGCCACCCACCGGGTACCAGCCCCAGCGCGTCAACTCAGCGCCCACGCGAATTCCCATTCGCCGCAAGACTGGAAAATATGAATTGACCAGATGATCAAACGGCGGAGACCACTCCACATGGGTTCCGCCGCGCAGAACTACAGAAGATGCAACATCGGTCAACGCCAATGGCATCAGCAGCGTTTGGAGAAGAAGAGTGATGGACCCTGCACTACCTCGTTGGGCGACCTCCGCCACGTCGAAGACATATGAACCGGATTTGGGCGAATGGCTTGGGGCAAAGCTCAATTCGGTCGAACCGAGCCGATCTCCTGAGACGATCGCTCCGCTGAGCTTCGCCACGGCTCTGGCTGCAGAAAGATGTTGCGGCAAAAGTCCGGGATTGCGCCGGCCAGCACGAATGTTGACGAGACGGAACGGCCGCCCGGTGATGGCCGACAGGCTCAGCGCCGTGCGTAGTATTTGGCCCCCGCCTTCACCATGCGAGCCATCGAGGGTGAGAGCATTCATCTTGCCTCCCGTCCGCGCTTGACCATGGGCGCGCAGCGCATTCAGTGCATTTCGTTGAGGGTCCGGCCACCGCGTCATCTCAGAAGAATGACAGGCCAAGGCCTTTGAAACGCAAAAAAGCCTGGCCGCAGCGCTCCTTAGGCCCTGACGGGGGTTTGGTGCTGAACGCTTGTGGCAGGGAATGGGATCGGGACCGTTCAGCATCGTTGAAAATTTCTCATCCGCGGCCCCATCCGCCTTGATCTCGATCAACCTCCTGCTGTTGGATCGCGCGATCTGTCGCAGGTCCGAGCGTTGAAGAAAACGCATGCGCCTCAGCTCGAGTGGGCATTTTCGACGCGGCGATCCCATGAGCCGACCAAGATGGCAAATACCCGAATCGCGCTGGCCAACGTGCCCTGCGGAAGCGCGCCAGCTGCAGGAAAAGCTGCGCGGGCAAGTCGTCACTGAGGACAAACTCGACAGCGTGCATGCGATCGCCGGCCTCGATGCGCATTATCGAGTGGACCTCGTTTGGGCAGCTGCCGTGTTGATGACCTTACCGAATCTTGCGACAGTCGGAAGCGCTCTGGTCCACCGACCGCTTGCCTTTCCTTACGTGCCTGGCCTGCTGTCCTTCCGGGAAGTGCCAGCGATTATCGAGGCCCTGCGTCAGCTGCCAGAGAGACCCGACCTCTTGCTGGCCGACGGCCAAGGGCTCGCGCATCCGCGCCGTTGTTTCGGCCTAGCATGCCATTTGGGTGTGCTCGCCGACGTGCCGTCAATAGGAGTGGCCAAGTCGCGCCTCGTCGGTACGTACGAGGAACCCGGCGTTGAGCGTGGCGCCTGGTCGCCGCTCACCGATGGCGGCGAGATCATCGGCGCTGTGCTCCGCACACGACGTGCAGTGCGACCAGTGTTCGTTTCGATTGGCCATCGAATCAGTCTGCAAACCGCTATCGATCTCGTACTCCGCTGCACCCGCCATTACCGTGTGCCCGAGCCGATCCGCGCGGCTGATTGGCTTTCGCGGCACCATCCCGCCGGGTCCGACGGCGCCGTCCGCAACTCAGCGTGTGTCACCTAACCTTCGGGGTCAAACCTCCCTGGTCCAATAAAATGCATGAACGAGTGCGCCAAGCCGTGCTGATCATGAAATGAGCGATGTCCAACCGTCGCAACAACAAACCACACGTCTTGCTGCTCACGGGAGTACCCGGCATTGGTAAGACCACCGTGATCCGACGAGCCGCCGACCGGCTTAAGGACAAGGCAGTTCGGGGTTTCTATACTGAAGAGATCCGCGAAAACGGAGCGCGCAGCGGCTTTCGTCTAGTGAGTTTCGACGGCGCGGTACAGATCATCGCGCACGTGAATATTTCGAATGGCCACCGAGTTGGCAAGTACGGCGTAGACATCCGGGCGCTTGACAACGCGGCGGGGCTGCTAAAGCCCGATCCCGAAGCGCGCGTCTATCTTGTGGATGAGATCGGCAAGATGGAGTGCCTCGCCGAAGGCTTTATCGCGGCCATGCGTATCCTGCTGGCCGGAAATACTCCGGTGGTTGCTACCGTTGGCGCGCGCGGAAGCGGTTTCATCGCCGAGGTCAAGCGCAGGCCAAAGTGCGAATTGTGGGAGGTGACCTATGCCAACCGCGATGGCCTGCCGCCCCGGATTCTGGCTTGGCTCGCCGAAAGAACCTAAACGCGGATCCGGCACGCAGATTCCGGTGCCGACAAATTATAGAACCGAGAGGGTCCTTGATTTTTCTCAATTCGACTCGTCTCTTCGCGCCCAAAGTATCTTCGCAAGCTTCTTGAGGAAAGGCCGAATGCTTGACGCCCAGGTTTCGAAATGAACGGTGCCACATCTGCGCTGTTGACCGATCTTTACCAGCTCAACATGATCAAGGCCTACCTGGATCATGGCGCGACGAACACAGCGGTATTTGAATTCTTCGTACGCAAACCTCGCGCCCGCCGAGATTTCCTGATTGCGGCCGGCCTCGAACAGGCTCTTGCTTTTCTGGGGGACCTTCATTTCTCGCCCGAGGAGATCGCCTGGCTGGCAAGTAGCGGGCGGTTTGGGAAGCGATTGCTCGACTACCTTGCCGAGTTTCGCTTTGCGGGTGACGTGCATGCGATGCCGGAAGGCACGGCATTTTTCCCTAACGAACCGATTCTGCGCGTGACGGCGCCACTTCCGCAGGCCCAACTGGTGGAGACGCGCCTCATCAACATCCTGCATTTTCAATCGCTGATTGCCTCTAAGGCCGCGCGGTTAAAACTCGTCGCCTCCGATAAGCTGCTAGTGGATTTCGGATTGCGCCGTGCGCACGGGTCGGAGGCGGGCCTCATGGCGGCGCGTGCTAGCTACATTGCAGGCTTTGCCGGTACTGCCACCGTATTGGCCGAGAGATGGTTCGGGATTCCGACCTTCGGCACCATGGCGCATTCGTTCATCCAAGCCTACGACGACGAGGCTGCGGCGTTCGAAGACTTCGCGCAATCGCGCCCCGAGAACCTGACGTTGCTGATCGATACCTATGACACCGAGGCAGCCGCGCGGAAGGTCGTCGCGTTGGTACCGCGGCTCAAGGCCCGAGGGATCAAGGTCCGCAGTGTGCGGTTGGACAGCGGAGAGCTGATTTCATTGTCGAAAAGCGTCCGCCAGATCCTGGACGAAGGTGGGTTGGCCGAGGTGGGCATCTTCGCAAGTGGCGGACTCGACGAGGATAACATTGCTGAAATGCTTCGGGCTGGAGCGCCGATTGATGGTTTCGGGATCGGCACGAGCTTGACCACGTCGTCCGATGTGCCTGCTCTCGATTGCGCCTACAAGCTTCAGGAATATGCCGGGCTGCCGCGGCGCAAGCGGTCGACTGGCAAGGCGACATGGCCGGGGCGCAAGCAGGTTTGGCGCCGGTATGGGCCGGATGGTCGTATGGCCGGCGACGTCCTTTCGGTCGAGAGCGACAATCAAGCGGGCGAGGCACTGCTCCAGTTGGTCATGCGGGGCGGCCGCCGCGTCGGGCCATCGCCAACGCTTGCGGATGCGAGGGCGCGAGCCGCCAGCGATCTTGCACGGTTGCCCGAGCCCTTGCGCCAGCTGGAACCGGAGGCATGGTACCCGGTTGAGGTGGCTCACGCGTTGGTACGACTCGCCGCTGAGGTCGACAGCCGTCTGGTGCAGCACGAAAGCGTGCCGTCCTGACCGGCAACCCTCCGGCCGACAGCCATGACAGCGGAGCCTCTCGCTGGCTGCGGGGAACACTCTCTCTCGCGTGCGGCACGGGCCAGCGCGTGGCGCGGAGCGCCCAGAGAAATTGAATCCTTACGCTGCGACCTCAAGCCGCCGTACCAGCATGTGATCGTTCACCGCCCGCACGCCCGGTGTAGTCTCCACAGCGACTTGGATCGCCTTTCGTTCCACCGCAGAGCTGCTGAAGCCCCACAGGTCAACGACGCCATCATTGACAGTCGCATTGAGAAGGCCGCTATGTGCCCACTTTTGCGTATTCAGGTGCGCCATCAGCTTCTCGCGAATCATCGCGTCGGACAGGGGGACTTCCAACTTGGTTCCACTGCTGGCAACTGCCTGGACGAGGTTCGCCCGACTGACAATTCCGACGAGTTGACCGTCCCGAATGATCGGAACACGCTTGATTCCGTTCCTTTCCATTGTCATCGCGATCTCATGGAGCGGCGTCTCCGGCGCTGCGGTACCGGCTCGGCAGCCTTTTTCTCGATCGTCACAGCTTCAGCCATGTCGAAGTCCTCCTTGAAAGTGGAAGCAGCCCCGTATCACGGGCGACGAGCATGACGTTTGATCTGCCTCAAAAAACTGAATCTCCGGTGCGCGAAGCTGACCACCGGAGCGTCGAGAAGGCAGTGCGGATTTTGCGTGATTACAGGAACCAGTTGGAGGAGGGCGCGAAGCTGCTCCTTGAAAAAGAAGCCCTTACCCGTGAAGAGTTCCCACCTCTGCAAAGAACTTCAACCAGCGATGTGGCCGCGACCACGGCGCCGATCTGAGGCCGACAATCCCGCGGCGACGGATCATCAAAGCCAAAAAGAGGGCCGCTTGCGTAAACAAGCGGCCGAGATCAGTTTCTTCGACGGGCGACGCGCCGCAGCTAGCGGTCACAAGGCATTACGCCGCGATCTTCAGGTTTACCGCCGAAGTCTTGCCGGTGCGCCGGTCCGTCTGCAGCTCGTAGGTGACCTTCTGCCCTTCGCTGAGTGCGCGGATTCCGGATCGCTCCAGCGTAGTGGCGTGAACGAACACGTCCTTGCCGCCACCGGCAGGCTGGATGAAGCCATAGCCACGCTCATCATTATACCATTTCACTGTTCCCTTATTCATAGATGTCCTCTCAGTGCAACGTTTGAACGGGCGCGCAGGCGCGGCCCGTCCCGGTCGTTCGATATTTTGGGGAAGCTAGTCTGAACGTGCGCCCGGCCAATGCACAGGCGAACCGGCTTAGTCGTCCGGCCAAATCTCGATGGCAGTCAGATGGGCATTGGGGAGCAGCCTCGCAAGATGCTGGCCGGAGGAAAGTTCATGGATTAAGCCGGGACGGCGGCCAACCTTCTGCGGCCGAACGCCGGAAAAAGGGCAAGTCCGCCCGGCAGCA
>Ga0306925_10007809_pt1 | contig 10093 bp, 10 predicted proteins | sample flu12Cox44000176_FD_203755 | JGI IMG/M metagenome (GOLD analysis project Ga0306925, IMG submission 203755) | Lab enrichment of tropical soil microbial communities from Luquillo Experimental Forest, Puerto Rico - flux8day.12C.oxic.44.000.176 (v2)... | ecosystem: Environmental > Terrestrial >... | reverse complement strand
CGCAGGCCCGGCGCTTCGTGATGCTGTCGCGACATCGGCTGCGACGAGCGTCACCCCTGCAGTAAATCGGTAGCCACGGCCACGAATGGTCTGGATCCAGCTCCCTTCCGTCCGCCTCTCGTCGAGGACCGGCGAAGTGCGGCGATCTGCACGTCGAGATTGCTGTCTTCGACTGCGGTTCCGGGCCAGACCGCGGCAATGATCTCGGCTCGAGAGACGAGCTCGCCCGGCCGCTCGACCAGAACCCCGAGAACCTCCAGCGCCCGCGAACCCATCGGCAATGGCGCGAAAACCCCGCGCTCATCCCTGCGGAGCAGGACGCCGATCCGCCGGTCGAAGCGGAATTCGCCGAAGAGCCAGACATCCGCCGAGGAAGGTGCTTGCACGCGGCTGCTCCCTGTGCATTGCCCGATTTCAGAACATTTTAGCTTATTTTAGGTTGTTTAAGCGCCTCCTCACAGCGCGCTCTCCCTCAACCAGGGTTCGATCGGAGGCCGGCCCGCACCGGCCGAAGCGACTGATCTCGAAGGAGGGAGATAACATGAAGCGCGCAGGACTATGGTTGATTGGTATCGGGGCGCTTCTAGGCGCCGGTCTCCTCCCTATGGGGCGAGCATATGCCACCAGATGCACACTGGCCACGCTCAACGGACAATATCTCTTCAACGGAACGGGAACGCTGTTCCCCTCGGCGTTTGGGCTGACGTCGGGGACAGAGACAGGCACCAGCGCTGGGTTTCACATCTTCAACGGAGACGGCACGGGGACGGATTTTGTGACATTCACCGTTAACGGCGTAGACCTGCACGTGCCATCACCCGTCCTCACAGCGTATACTCTCAATCCTGACTGTACCAGGACCTACTCGGTGCCGAGCGCCAACCTTCATTTCAATATATTCGTCGCGGTTGATGGCTCGGCGTTAACAACCATCGGTACAGATCCGGGCGTCGGCGCGATCTTCTGGGGGCCCCAGCCGCGGGTGGGATCGAGCGAAAGGGCGGATTAAATTAAAGCCGCCCCCGGCCAGGGGGCGGAGCATCCTCGCCGAGCATTCGCTCCCTTCGGGCATGACCCGCGAGAAGTGCCGTCGAGCCGCTCCCCGATCGCGAACCTCATGATGCTTCCGAGGAAGGCAGGGCGAACCGGTGTCCCGGGTCTCAAGGGGTGTTGGGCTCAACGGGAACTCCTGCGGATCGTTATTCCACGGGTCGAAGATCTGGGCCCCGCTCGTTCGCATATCGCTGAGGTTACGCGTAACCAAATAGAGGTCGTGCTCGAGCGCGGTCGCCGCGAAGAGCGTGTCGATCACCGGCGGCGAGTGGCCGGTCAAGCGCTTTGCCGTTCCCGAGATAACACCCCAGCGCCGCACGACCGGGTCGCCGACCGATTGGATCCGTCCGGCGAACCGGGCCGCGAGCCCGTCGCGGGCGGCAATGAACCGCCGCCGGTTGGAGTGGTCGTCCGGCACGTTGTGGATGCCCCTGTCGTACTCGCCCAAGGTCAAGATGCTCAGGAAAAGCCGGCCTTCATCCTGTGCAGCCGCCCACGCCTTGACGGTCGCTGCGCCCTTCGGGTTGATGATCGTGCTGACGACATTGGTGTCGAGAAGCCAGCCGATCACAACTCGGCATCTCGACCATGGTTGGGCTCGCGGTCGAGCTCGAGCCCTTCGACATAAGGGCCCTCCATAAACCGGACGAAGGGGAGGGATCGCGTCGGCGGCAACAGCCGCTCCAGCTCCTCGGCGCTGATCACCACCACGGCATCCCGGCCGCGGACGGTGACGCGCTGCGGTCCCTCACTCTAGGCCCGCCGCACCACCTCGCTGAATGGGGCCTTGGCGTCCTCCAATTTCCAGCCTCGGTAAGCCTTAATGGCTCCGCGGCGCGCTCCAGACCGTGCCGGATTTTGCATCTTGTTTACACTCGATTTTTCTGACTAGCTAAGCTAGTTAGAAGATGCGGATGAGCGCGCGATAATGTGATAATCTTAATTATTGATCGGAGTCTATGCAAAATAGATAGGGACAATGCCGGCAGGCAAATTCCGCTGCCATTCCGCTGGCGACGGCGATTTGCGGCGCTAAATTCCGCTGCCGGGCGGCCGCCAGAGTTTCTACCAAGACATTGATTTACACCAGAGTTTCTACCAAGACATTGATTTACATATGATGTTGAGGTCGGGAGGGCACTTTTACGGCGGGCAGAAAACAATGTTTCCCTGCCGTCAGGGAAATTCAATTCAAACCGGGTCACCCCGGTTTCGAGTGCGGCGGTTCGACCAGCACATTGACCCCGCGGGCGGCGACGGTCAGCTCGCGCCACGTCTCGTCGTCGACGGGCACACCGTTCTTGATGCGCTCGGCGCGGCTGATGCGCTCGGGGTCGCCGGGGATCAGCACCGGCTCGCTTGGGTTCTGCGGCGGCGAGGCGGTAATGTAGGCCGTCATCGCGGCGATCTCCTGCCGCAGCCATTCGCGGTCGATCAGCCGCGCCGGGTCGATGACGATTGTCAGCATGCCGTTTGTCGCGGTACCCGCGCCCTGCCGCTCGGGGCGCATCGTGCCGCCGCCACACAAGGCGCCGGCCAGCATCTCGCAGACAAAGGCGAGCGCATAGCCTTTGTGCTCGCCAAAGGTCAGCACCGCTCCCCGCGGCTGGCGGTACATCGCACCGGGGTCGGTCGTCGGCTTGCCTGCGCCGTCGAGCAGGGTGCCGGGCTTCATCTGCTCGCCCTTGTTGCGGGCGACCCGCACCTTGCCCATCGCGACGACGCTGGTCGCCATGTCAAGAATGATCGGCCGCTCGGGCTCGGGGCCCGGGATCGCGATGCAGACCGGGTTGGTGCTGAAGCGCGCATCGCTGCCGCGCCATGGTGCCACCGCCGGCCGCGTATCGGTGACATTGACGAAATGAAACGAGACGAGACCCGCCTCGGCACACATCTCACCATATTTGCCGACCCGGCCGATATGGTGCGGGTTGCGCAGGGCGACGACCGCGACCCCGGTCTCGCGGGCCTTGGCAATTGCGATCGAGGTCGCTTCGCGCGCGCCGATCTGGCCCCAGGCGCGCTCGCCGTCATAGACGATCAACGAGCCGTTTTCGCTGACCACACGCCCCTTGCGGTTGGCGACGACGGTTCCGGCCGCGAGATGCTGCAGATAGTTCGGGACCAGCCCGACGCCGTGGCTGTCATGGCCGCGCAGATTGGCCTCGACCAGGTAGTCGGCGATCGTGCGCGCCTCGTCAGGCTCGCTGCCCGCCGCCGTGAAGATGCGCTCGGTGATGCCCAGCAGTGCCGCGTGGTCGATGACGATCATGGCCGTTGTCCTTCCATCAATCTCCGTTGCGGGCCGCGGCGGCGATGCGCAGCGGGTGGGCGGGATAGACCCCGAGGATCTTGACCTCGCGCGAGAAGAACTCGAGCTCCTCGAGCGCCAAGGTCAGCGAGCGGTCTTCGGGGTGCGCCTCGACATCTGCATAAAACTGAGTCGCCGCAAAGGCACCGCCGACCATGTAGCTCTCGAGCTTGGTCATGTTGACGCCATTGGTGGCGAACCCGCCCAAGGCCTTGTAGAGCGCGGCCGGCACGTTGCGGACACGGAACAGAAAGGTCGTCACTGTCGGGGTGCCATGCGGCGGCCGCTTGGGCTCGCGCGACATGATCAGAAAGCGCGTCGTGTTGTGCTCGGCGTCCTCGATGTTCTCTTTGAGCGAGACGAGACCGTAGATCTGGCCGGCGAGCTCGGAGGCGATGGCCGCGACGGTCGGGTCGCCGCGCGCGGCGATCTCGGCCGCGGCACCGGCGGTATCGGCGGCCACCACGGGCGTCAGCCCGAGCGAGCGGATCAGCCGGCGGCATTGCGAGAGCGCATGGACATGGCTTCTGACCGTCCGCAGCCCGTCGAGAGTAGCCCCCGGCAGCGCCAGCAGGTGATGGTTCACCCGCTCGAAATGCTCGCCGATGATATGCAGGTCGGAATCCGGCATCAGGTGATGGACGTCGGCGACGCGGCCGGCGACCGAGTTTTCGACCGCGATCATCGCCAGTGCCGCGCGGCCCTCGCTGACTGCGGCGAAGGCATCGTCGAATTGGGTGCAGGGCAAGGTCGCCATATGCGGGAAGACGCGCCGGCAGGCGAGGTCGGAATAGGCCCCAAAGGTGCCTTGGAACGCGATCGTTTGTTTTGTCATGGTCCTACTGTTACTGCCTCTCGTCACCCCCGCGGAAGCGGGGGTCCAGGGGAACCGCTGATCCTCTGGGGCTCTGGATTCCCGCATCCGCGGGAATGACGGACACCATCAGGGCGCGGGCGCGGGCGAGGTCGGCCGGGGTGTCGACCTGCACGCCAAGCCGGGAGGCTGCGATCAGGCTGACCGAGATGCTCATCCCGGCTTCGAGGGCGCGCAATTGCTCGAGGCGCTCGCGCTGTTCGAGCACCCCGCGCGGCGACCCGACAAAGCGCTCGAGAGCCTCGCGCCGATAGGCGTAGAGGCCGATATGCTCGTAATGCGGACCTTCACCCCAGGGTACGACCGCCTTGCTAAAATACAGCGCGCGCGCCGTGCGCGGCGGGTCGGCAAAGCCGGCGACGACCTTGTTGACGCTGGTATCCGCAAGCGCAGCCTCGTCCTCGATGACCGCGGCGAGGGTGGCGATGTCCGTCTTCGGGTCGGCGAGACCGTCAAACGCCACGCGCACCGCTGCCGGATCCAACAGCGGCAAGTCGCCTTGGACATTGATCACCGCGTCGAAGGTGCGAGCAGGATCGAGCTGCGCGATTGCCTCATGGATGCGGTCGGACCCGGTCGGATGGCCCGGATCGGTCATGACCGCCCGGCCGCCGGCGGCTTCGACCGCATCGGCGATCGCCCGGTCGCCGCAGGCGACGACGACCGGCCCCACCTCGGCGGCGACCGCGCGGCGCCAGACATGCACGATCATCGGCGCGCCGGCGATCTCGGCCAGCGGCTTGCCGGGCAGCCGCGTCGCGGCGAGCCGGGCGGGGATCAGGATGATCGGGTTCTGCGGCGCAGCTCTGATCACGGGAAAGCTCCGCGGCGGATCGGGCAGCGACAACATGCCCGGTTCGGCCGAACGCCGGAAGCGTGATAATTCATACGGCGCTGCGGGGGGAAAGGTTGTCGATGTCGGCGTTCGAGTGGAACAAGATCATCGCTTCGGTCCTGACGGCGATGATCGTCGCGATGGTGGCAGGAATTCTCGCCGGTGAACTCGTGCGCCCCAGGCCGCTCGAAAAGCCGGTGTTTCTTCCCGCCGGCTCCGAGCAGGTCGCGGCTGAGACTGCCGAGCAACCGGCGGCCGCAAAGCTCGAGCCGATCGAGCCGCTGCTCGCCAACGCCGATCCCAAGCGCGGCGAGCAGCTCGCGAAGGTTTGCAACACCTGCCACACCTTCAACAAGGGCGGAGCCAACAAGATCGGCCCCAACCTCTGGGATGTTACCGAGGAAGGGATTGCCGCGGTCTCGAGCTATCAGTTTTCTGCTGCATTGCAGGCGGACAAAGGTCAAAAATGGGACCCGGAGAAGCTGAATCAGTGGCTCCATAGTCCGCAATCCTTTGCCAAGGGAACCAAGATGACGTTTGCCGGATTTCCCAAGGCGCAGGATCGCGCCGACGTCATCGCCTATCTGAACACCCTGAAATAGGTCTGTGCCGGAGACCGACCTCGACACCCTTCTAGTCTTCGCGCAGCACCTCGCCGATGCCGCCGGAGAGGTGATCCGACCCTATTTCCGCAAGCCGTTGGCGGTCAGCGACAAACCGGATCTGAGCCCGGTGACCGCCGCCGACCGCGCCGCCGAACAGACGATGCGCCGGCTGATCGAAAAGCAGTTTCCGGCGCACGGAGTCTTCGGGGAAGAGTTCGGGCGGGTGCGCGAGGATGCCGAGTTTGTCTGGGTGCTGGACCCGATCGACGGCACCAAGTCGTTCATCAGCGGGGTCCCGTTGTTCGGCACCTTGATCGCGTTGACCCAAGCGGGGCGGCCGATCCTCGGCATTATCGACCAGCCGGTCTTGCGCGAGCGTTGGACGGGTGCTGCAGGCCGCCCGACGACCCTCAACGGCGCGGCGGTCGGCTGCCGGCCGTGCCCGGTGCTCGCCGCCGCCACGCTGTTCGCGACGACACCCGACATGTTCAAGGGCGTGGACGCCGCTGCATTCGCCCGGGTGTCCAGGGCGGTCAAGCTCGTGCGCTTCGGTGCCGACTGCTATGCCTATGGTCTGCTGGCCGCCGGGTTTGTCGACCTCGTCCTTGAAGCCAGCCTGAAGCCGTACGATTTCTGCGCGATGGTGCCGGTCGTCGAAGGAGCAGGCGGTGCCGTTACCGATTGGCGGGGCGGCGGTCTCGATCTCGCTTCCGACGGCCGCATCCTGGTGGCCGGCGATCGCCGCACCCATGATGCGGCGCTCGCTCTGCTCGCCGGCTAAAGAATCCCGCGGAGGCAAGGGATGCGGAAAGCACCCGCAGCAACAATCGTCGTCGCCTTTCTGCTCGTTTCTGCCGTTGCAGCGCAGGCCGCGGCGACGCACGGGATGTCGCTGTTCGGCGATCTGAAATACGGTCCGGACTTCAGGCATTTCGACTACGCCAATCCGGATGCGCCAAAGGGCGGCACGATACGCTACTCGGCGCTCGGCACCTTCGATACGCTCAATCCGTTTGTGATCAAGGGGATTCCGGCGGCGGGGATCGGCGGCATATTCGACACGCTGACGGTGCGCTCGGAAGACGAGCCCAGCAGCGAATACGGCCTCGTCGCCGAAAAGATTGAGCTGGCGCCTGACAGACTCTCGGTGCTCTACACCTTACGCAAGGAAGCGCGGTTTCACGACGGAACTCCGATGACACCCGAGGATGTCGTCTGGACCTTCGAGACGTTGCGGGTGAAGGGGCAGCCGATGTACCGCTCCTACTACGGCGACGTGACCAAGGTCGAGAAGGAGGGCGAGCGCGGGGTTCGCTTCTCGTTCAAATCAGCCGACAATCGGGAATTGCCGCAAATAATCGGAGAAATGCCGGTCCTCTCCAAGACCTACTGGTCCGGGCGTGATTTTGCCGGCACGACGCTCGACCCGCCGCTCGGCAGCGGTCCTTACAAAATCGAGTCGCTCGATCCCGGCCGCTCGATCACCTATCACCGGGTCGCCGATTATTGGGCGGCCGACCTGCCGGTCAACAAGGGCCGGCACAATGTCGATGTCATTCGTTACGATTATTATCGCGACGGCACGATCGCGCTCGAGGCGTTCAAGGCCGGACAATACGATGTGCGGCAGGAGAACGTCTCGAAGAATTGGGCTACCGGATATGACAGCCCGGCGTTGCGCGCCGGGCTGATCAAGAAGGAGGCGATCCCTCACCAGCGGCCTAGCGGTATGCAAGGGTTCGGCTACAATTTGCGGCGGCCGCTGTTTCAGGACCCGCGGGTGCGCGAAGCCCTCGCCTATGCCTTCGATTTCGAATGGTCGAACAAACAGCTGTTCTACGACGCCTACACGCGCACCCGCAGCTATTTCGACAATTCCGAGCTGGCGGCAACCGCGACGCCGCAAGAAGAAGAACTAAAAATCCTCGAGAAGTTTCGCGGGCAGATTCCTGATGCAGTGTTCACGACGGAATACGACCCGCCCAAATATGACGGCTCGGGCAACATTCGCGACGGGATACGCGCGGCCCTCAAATTGCTGAAGGAAGCGGGTTGGAGCTTCAAGGGGGAAAAACTCGTCAACGACGAAACGGGTCAGCCCTTCGAGTTCGAGATCCTTCTGGTCCAGCCGGAATTCGAACGCATCGTGCTCCCGGTCAAGAAGAACCTGGAACGAATAGGGATCGACGCCCGCGTCCGCACGATCGATCCGGCGCAATACGAAAAGCGCATGCAGACCTTTGACTTCGACATGGCGGTCGTCGCCTTTGGCGCATCGGAATCGCCGGGGAACGAGCTTCGCGACTATTGGGGGTCCAACGCCGCCGACGAGCCGGGCAGCCAAAACCTGCTCGGCATCAAGAGCAACGTGGTGGACGCGTTGATCGAGGAGCTGATCAAGGCGCCCGATCGAGCGAGCCTCGTCGCGCACACCCGCGCGCTCGACCGGGTATTGCAATACGGCTATTACGTGATCCCGCATTACCACGTGTCGGCGTTTCGCGTGGCGTATTGGGACAAGTTCCGGCGCCCCGCAATCTCACCCAAATTCGCGGTCGGCTTGGATACCTGGTGGGTCGATCCCAAGGCCGAGCAATCGGTCGAAGCAAAGAAGGGCGAGGTGACAAAATAGCGAGGATCGCCGCATGATCGCCTACGCGATCCGCCGCATCCTGCTGATCATCCCGACTCTGTTTGCGATCATGGTAGTCAATTTCGTGATCGTGCAGGCCGCACCCGGTGGACCCGTAGAGCTGATGATCTCGCGGCTCAAGGGCAGCAATGTCAGCGCTACCGAACGCGTCAGCGGCGGACCCGGTGAGTTCAAGCCGCAAGCCGATCGCGGCGAGACCAAATATCGGGGTGCCCGTGGCCTCGATCCGGCGCTGATCAAGGAGCTCGAAAGACAATACGGCTTTGACAAACCGCCGCTCGAGCGCTTCCTGCTGATGATGCACAACTATTTGACCTTTAATTTCGGCAACAGCTTTTTTCGCGACCGCCGCGTGGTCGATCTGATCCGCGACAAATTGCCGGTGTCGATCTCGATCGGCTTGTGGACGACCCTGATCACCTATTTAGTCTCGATCCCGCTCGGCATCAGAAAGGCGGTGCGCGACGGCAGCCGCTTTGATGTGTGGACCAGTGCCGTCATCATCGTCGGCTACGCGGTGCCCAGCTTCTTGTTCGCCGTGCTGCTGATCGTGCTGTTCGCCGGCGGCAGCTATTTATCGATCTTTCCGCTGCGCGGCCTGGTCAGCGACAACTGGGCAGCGCTGTCATGGCCGATGCGCATCGCCGACTATTTTTGGCACATCACATTGCCGATCGCGGCGCTGGTGATCTCGGGTTTTGCGACTCTGACGATGCTGACCAAGAACTGTTTTCTCGAGGAGATCAACAAGCAATACGTATTGACCGCGCGCGCCAAGGGCCTCAACGAGCGGCGGGTGCTCTACGGCCATATCTTCAGAAACGCGATGCTGCTCGTCGTCGCCGGCTTTCCGGCGGCGCTGATCGGCATCCTGTTCACCGGATCATTGCTGATCGAGGTCATCTTTTCGCTCGACGGTCTCGGCCTGTTGGGCTTCGAGGCGGCGATCAACCGCGACTACCCGATCATGTTCGCGACACTTTACGTCTTCACTCTGATTGGGCTATTGCTGAAATTGATCAGCGATCTGACTTACATGCTGATCGACCCGCGAATCGATTTCGCCACCCGCCGCGTCTAATCGACTTTCCGGTCAGTCTCATCCTTCAGACGATAGGACAGAGTTGGGCTGCCCGACGATCCTCTCTATCTCGTCGACGGCGACCCCATAAAGCTCGGCAACCTGTGCCCGCGTCATCCCGTAGCTCGCCAGGGCACGGATGCGCCCGAATTGTGAGGCGGGTATCGCGTCTCTGGTGCGCCCGATCGTCCGCCGCCGTGGCCTCGGTTTTGGCCGGGCCGGCTCCTCTGCGCTCATCTCCTTCATTGGCGCTACGGATGGGATTCTGAAGATACGCGGCTGACGTCGCGGTCGCTGCTCGCCGGCCGGAGCCGCGTTTTCGGTGCCTGCCGTTGCCAAGTCGTCGGGGCTGGGTTGCGGCTTTGGCTTGAAGAGATTCTCGGCGTTTTGGCGGGCTTTCTCGATCTTTTCGCGATCGCTATGAGCGTCCGACGGCCGTTCTGTCAGCAAGAGCTGCTCCAGAGCAAATCGTTAACTCGAGGTATAATGATCGCCGGAAAGGCCGCAAGACAAGAGACTAAGCGGCGGAAACTCATCGCCCGACGGCAGGGACCGATACACCCGAAGGTTCAGCTGTCGGTTCGGGTGGCGACGAGGATCGCGCGCGGCGGATCCTGCCATGTGCATTCGGCACCGCCAAAGCCGGCGGCACGCAGCGCGGTCAGATGCCCGTCGACGCCG
>Ga0306925_10007802_pt1 | contig 10096 bp, 9 predicted proteins | sample flu12Cox44000176_FD_203755 | JGI IMG/M metagenome (GOLD analysis project Ga0306925, IMG submission 203755) | Lab enrichment of tropical soil microbial communities from Luquillo Experimental Forest, Puerto Rico - flux8day.12C.oxic.44.000.176 (v2)... | ecosystem: Environmental > Terrestrial > Soil... | reverse complement strand
GCCTCCACGAACTGCGCAAACCCCTCACCCTCGGCCTCCACCCCCACCTCCGGCAGCTCGACACCCCTACCCCTACGACTACCTGGCCGCCGCCAAAGGTTTATCCCCACCGACCAAAATGTGCCGGCCAGCTCAGCGCCCGACGGCGACCGCGTTCTCCCGGCGCCAGGCGACCTCGCACAGGTACGGGCCGGCGTGGCTGGCGGGCCCAGGCGCAGCTGACCAGGCACCCGCAGGGCTGGTGCGACCTGCCGCTGGAACAAGCCCGGCCCAGCCATGCCGCACCCGTCGCGTGGCCGGACGAGCCTGCTGATGGCACTGGCCTCATGGCCCGCGCCGAACGGCACACCGCCCACGCCCGGTTCTGCCGCGCCGCCGGGACCACCCACCCCACCCGGGCGGCGATCAACGTCGCCGGCTGCCAGGCGCCCGGCATCGCGCGGCGAAGGTGACCACCCGATGCGGCACCGAGGTGAACGCCCCGCCTGCCATGTCCACCCGGTTACTCCGGATCAGGACGGAACAGGCGGGGATGCTCCTGCACCGGACAATGCGGCCCTACAAGGCCGCCCCCGCCCGCAGCCACAACGGGGCCGAACAGAATAATCTGCGCGTCGCAAACGCGTACTGCTGATCATCTCACCCCTGCAAATAATCGGGGTTATGGCGTACCGGCGCGCTCTCGGCTGCTGCTGTGGCGGTAGGGGGTGTGCCAGGGGCTCCCTTTGGGGTAGAACCCTGCGCCGCCGGGTTCGCGGGTGTGCCGACCGAAGCCTGGTTGGAGCGGCTGAGGCCAGCCCTTGCGGATCTTCCAGAAGCTGTCGTTGCGGACGATCTTGCCGCTGGGCCCGAGGGGGCGGGCTGGCGCAGGTAGACCGAGCCGAAGATCTCGGCGAATTGCGCGCCGGTGGCCGCGTAGCCCACCTGCTCGACGCTGGCGTACCGTGCGCCGGTGCTCGCGCCCGCGGGCACCGCCAGCGTGAGCACCGCCACGGCCGCGATGAGCGCCGCGCGCCAGCGCAAGCTGCTGCTAACCATGGGCCGCGCCTCCCTCGGGGCTCCCGACCGAGCGGGACCTGCCCCGTGGGGAACTCCCCACAGGTAAGACGCTTTAGGTCAGGCTCCTGAAGGCAGCCGCCAGGCCGGATTTCCATCGTGCACCTCGTAATCCGACACGGGATCACGCAAGTGCCGTTGCAGTACGAAGCGTGCCGCTGCCGTGGGCGCTGGGCAGGTCAAGTCCGGCCCTGCAACTGCAGGCCATACACGGCTACTTGGAAGGTGCCTGCGGGGCTGGGCGGCAGGCGGGTGAACCAGAGGAGCACGTAACGGCCGTGCGCTGGCCGGGTGAGCCGCAGATGCACCACGCCGCCGGCGCCGACCGCGCGGGCGACGGGCCGCAGGCTGGCCAGGGCGGGCGCGGCGCCGACGCGCAGTTGGAAGCTGGCGCCATCGGCGCGGCCGAGTGTGACCCGGGCCGCGGTGATCGTCACGGGCCGGCCCATGTCCACCAGCAGGCCGGTGCCCGGGTACAGGTTCCCGAACCGGGCGGTCGCATACCAATCGGTATGCCAGGCCGTCGCCGGATTCCCGTCGATCGCCCGGACGGCGAGGTCGCTGTTGTCGCCCTGGCCGCCCGAAGAACCGAACGCGGCTGCGCTGGCCGGGGTCAGCGTCCGCGGCGGGGCCGCGGTCGGGGTGGTCGCCGCCGGCGCGGTCTGCACGCCCCCCGCGGCCGATGCCACGGGGCTGGCTTGGCCTGCGCGGCGCGGCAGTGGCGGGTGTGCCCCGGCCGACGGCGCGCCGGCATGCCCGGTGTTCGCGAGGACATAGCCGGCGCATCCGAGCCCGGCCACCAGCACCACCCCCAGCGCCACGGCCCAGGCCAGCGGGCGCCGTTGGCGCCGTCGCCCCGCGGTCAGGGTGACCGGCCCGGCCCGTGGGCGCTCTTGGTGCATCCCGGGAGGCGTGACTGGCCCGGGGTGCTGAGGCAGCCGCACGGCCGGGAGGGGTTCGGTGACCTCCTCGGCCAGCGACGGCGGCGCCGGCCGAGCCGCATCATACGCCTCGATCAGCGGCCTGGGATCGGCCCCAACCGCCGCCGCGATGCTGCGGATGTGCCCGCGGGCGTCAAAATCACCGCCACACGCCGAGTAATCATCCCCCTCGATACCGGCGATGATCGTTTCCCCGATGCGGGTCTGCTCGCTGACCTGGGCCATACTCAGGCCAGCCTGGCGCCGCGCCTTCGCGAGGGCTTCGCCGATGCTCACGCCGCGCCTCCACAGCGGAACCGCGCTGCGCGGCCCGGCGCGCAACGCCGACAATCACGGTGCATCTGCGACGATAGGCCCGCCGCAGAACCGCCGCCCCCAGGTCAGGCAAACCCCGCCAGGCGGCTTACCACCTAGCAGCGTCCCACGCAGCTCAGCGCCACCGCTTCGGCCACCACATCCCGTGATGAGTCCCCGCCGTGCGCTTGAGGCACACGATCCGCCGATGTGGTCGGCAAGCCGGGTCGCCAGGCGGGTGCGTTGCCGCGCCGGAATGGGCGATCTGCGCGCTGCCGACGGCACCCGGCATGAAGTGAGCCAGCAGCGCGCAGTAAGCGATCGGGATCTGCAGTCGGCGAACCGGGCCTCACGGAGTGTGATCGGCCCAGGACTTCGTAAGCGCGCATTCCTGGGCAATCTGTGGGGCATGGCTAGGCCCTATGGCGGGTGCCCTCGGCGGGCGCCGGGGTGGTGGGGTAGGGCCGGTCGTCGACGATGCGTTTCATGACGATGGTGGAGGTGAGTTTCTGCACGCCGGGCAGGGTGGCGAGGTTGTGATCCCGCAGGGTCTGGTAGGCCTCAAGACTGGCGGTGGCGACACGGAGGAGGTAGTCGGGGTCGCCGAATAGCCGTTCCGCGTGGCGGACCTGCGGGATGGCGGCCAGGCGCTGCTCGAAGTCGGTGATGGTGGAGGCGTCTTCACGGTCCATGGTGACGTGGACGAGGACCTCAAAGCCGAGGCCGATCGCGGCGGGGTCGATGATGGCCCGGTAGCCGCGGATCACCGCGGTGCGTTCCAGTTCGCGCAGCCGCCGGTGGCAGGGGGCGACGCTGAGCCCGGCCCGCTGGGCGAGTTCGGTGACGGTGAGCCGCCCCTGCGCTTGAAGTTCGGCAAGTATCTTCCGGTCTGTCGCGTCCATAACAAAGATTATTGCGCTAATACGCGCAATCCGGCATAAAGTCGCAACCAAATTTCGGCAGAACCGGCGTATTTTCACCCACAGAGATCCACGTTCTTGCCGGAGGCCCGCGGCCCGTGATGACCAGCCTGCTCGACTACGCCCCGATCGCCGCCGCCTGCTGCGCGGTCCCGCAGTTCCTGCCCCAGATCCGCAAGCTCGCCGCTACCGGCGACACCAGCGGCCTGTCCTGGTCGTGGGCGGCGCTGACCGCGGTCAACAACGCCGCCTGGATCGCCTACTTCACCCTCGCCGTCTACCCGACCGCGCTGATCCCCTCCTCGTCGGTCACCCTGCTGGCCGGAACGCTCGCGGTGATGCTGACCCACCGCGGCAAGGCCCGGCCACGGCCCGCAGCCGTCATCGGCGCCTGGGCTGCGATGCTGGCCGCCGCCGGCAGCCTGGCCGGCCGTGCCGGGCTGGGAACGCTGCTCACCGCGGCCTTTACCATCCAGGTCACCCCCTCCATCCGGGCCGCCTACCGGACCACCCGCCCCACCGGTATCTCCGCCGCGACCTGGCTGCTCATCCTCGGCGAACTCGCCTGCTGGCTGGCCTTCGGCTTGCACAAATCCGACGCACGGCTGATCGCCCTCGGCATCACCGGCGTCGCCGCCAGCCTGTTCATGCTCACCCGGATCCGCTGGGCAAAGCGCCAAGCGTCCGGCCGCGGCCCGGCATGCCAAATGCGAGACCGACCCCCCGGAGGCTTGGTAACAGCCCGTCACGGCCCGCCAGAGCGGTAACGCCCGCGGAGCCGCCTATGCGCGGCTGATATCCCTTGGCGCGCATTCAGCTGAGGCGCGCAGATCGGGTCGCTAGCACGCGGATTCGACCGGATCTGCATGATTTGCGGGTGAACCTGGTCGGGTGCCTTGGCGGTTGGTCGGTCGGCTGAGTGGTTGGGGCGGCCTATCAGTCTCGCGGGTGCTGCAAGCTTGCCTGTTGCGCCTGGGCGCCCGGTGGGCCGAAGGCAGCGCTGGGCGTGTCCTCGAACAACAACAGCCATGCGACGTTCACCCCGGCAAAGACCAGGATGGTCAGCAGTATGGCCTCAGCGCGCACTGGCGCGGCGTTAAGCCCGATCCCGCTGACGATGCGCGGGGCGATCGCCAATATCCCGATCAGCGCGTAGAGGGCAATCGCCAATATGTAGGCGGTCAGGCCGACCTTGCCCGGCGCAGGGCTGCGAAGCGCGATCAGCACAATCACCCCGCCGATCGCGGCGATGGCGAAGGAGACCCGCCACAACGCCGAGCTATTCGGGTTGACCAGGGCCAGCAAGCTCATCAATCCGGGCAGCGAGAAATGCATGGCCACCCCGTAGGCCCGCCGCCGGTGAAGCGGGCTTCTCCGCCACTCAGCGTGACGAGTCTGCACGACAATGAGCCATAGCCCCAGCAGTGTGAAACATATCGCGGAGAAGGAGATATAGAAGTCGGTCAGCACGAATTCCTCCTCGTCCGCGCTTGGCAGCCACGCCGCCAGCGCAAAGGCGGCCCTTCCCAGCATGCACGGGCGGCCCGCGAGGCACCATGGGCGCAGCATCTGCGGATAAGGAGCCTGACGGGGAACACGCACGCCGTAGGTCAATACGAGAGGCACCGTTCTCCTGTCACGATCTGTAGTTCACGCTGCACGCCGGCGTGAGGGCTTGGTGAGGGTGCGACAAACGAGGCGGAAAATAGCCCGATGGTGCCCGGCCGGTCGGCCCAGCCATGATGGCCAGCAGCGCCGTGGAGGCTGGCTGGCCGGTGCGTTTTGGCTGGTGCAGGCGTAGGGTGGCGGGTGGACAGCGTGGTCTGGCCCAGTTGCGTTTGTGGTGCTGGAGCGCGCGATGGCTGACCCGAAGGGTTTCCTGACCACCCCGCGCTGCGATTGTGCCCGCCGGCCGGTGCGGGAGCGGGTGCGGGACTGGAATGAGGTGTATGACCGGCGGGGCCTGCTGCCGGTGATCAGGGCGCAGGCGGGCCGGTGCATGGACTGCGGTGTCCCGTTTTGCCATCAGGGCTGCCCGCTGGGGAACCTTATACCGGAGTGGAACGATCTGGCCTGGCGCGGCGACTGGGCGGCTGCCATCGAGCGGCTGCAGGCCACCAACAACTTTCCCGAGTTCACCGGCAGGCTGTGCCCGGCCCCGTGCGAGCCTTCGTGCGTGCTGGCCATTAACCAGGCCGCGGTGACGATCAAGAACGTTGAGGCCGCGATCGCCGATCAGGGATGGGAATGTGGCTACGTCACGCCGCGGCCAGCGGCGGGCGCGACGGGCAAGACCGTGGCCGTGATCGGCTCGGGCCCGGCGGGGCTGGCATGCGCGCAGCAACTCACCCGGGCCGGGCACCAGGTCACGGTGTATGAGCGGGACGACCGGCCCGGCGGGCTATTGCGGTACGGGATTCCCGAGTTCCGGCTGGAGAAACGCCATCTGGACCGACGGCTGGCGCAGATGCGCGCGGAGGGCACCCGGTTCCGCACCGGGGTCGTGGTGGGCACCGGCCTGGACGCCGCCGGCCTGCGGCGGCGTTGTGACGCGGTAGTGGTCGCGGTCGGCGCCGCGGCGTGGCGCGAGCTGACGGTGCCGGGCCGGCACCTGGCGGGCATCTGCCAGGCGATGGAGTACTTGCCGCTGGCCAACCGGGCCTGCGCCGGCAACCTCGGCGGCCGGCCGCCCATCAGCGCGCACGGCCGGCACGTCGTGGTGGTCGGTGGCGGCGACACGGGGGCGGACTGCCTGGGCACGGCGTTGCGCCAGGGCGCAGCCTCGGTTACCCAGCTGGACATCAACCCGCTGCCCGGCGCGGCCCGTGCCCCGCACCAGCCGTGGCCGGTGGACCCGAAGATCTATCGCACCTCCTCCGCCCACCAGGAAGCCCGCGAGCTGGCCGCACACCCTGGCCAGCACTGGGACAGCCGTGCCGTCCCCCGGCCCGGGCCCGGCGGGGACGTGCGGGTGTTCTCCGCATCCACAGTCCGGTTCGAAGGCAACGCCCGCGGCCATGTCCGGGCGCTGCACCTGGTCGGGGTGGAACCCCGGCGGCGGCAGCCACAGCCAGGCACCGAGCGGGTGATCCCGGCCGACCTGGTGCTGCTCGCGCTGGGCTTCACCGGACCCGAACCCGACAGCCGCCTGACGGACCAGCTTGCACTGCGGCTAGACCACCGCGGCGGTTTCGCCCGCGACACCGGCTTCGGCGCCGGACTGGACGGAGTATTCGTAGCCGGCGACGCCGGGCGCGGGCCATCACTCATCGTCTGGGCCATCGCCGAGGGGCGCAGCGCAGCAGCCGCCGTCGACAGCTACCTGATGCACACCACCACACTCCCCGCCCCGGTCACCCCCGCCGACCGCCCGCTGGCACTCTGACACGAGCATCATCACCTGGCAGGTTCCCCCAAATGGCCCGCAGGCAACGAGCGCCCCCGAACTCGGCGGTAAGGATCAGCGGACATCTCTCACGTTAAGCGATCGAGCGTCAGATCTTAGGAGGCGCATACTCCCGCCGTTCTGCTGGCCCGGCGGCCTTTCGAAGGTGACTGCTCGGGCAGCGCCAGATCGGGTTATTCGGCGTGCGGGACCGTGGGGTCCTTGATGCTGCTGCCAACCTTTCTCGGCCACTGCGGGCCAGCGACCGCGACGGCGAAGCCCAGACATTTGCCGCCCATGCGACGGGCTGTCCGTCTCCTGGACACACTGGCGCGATGGTTGGTGTCTGGCCTGCGGCTGCTGGCGATGCCGCAGCGATCGCAGCGCCGATGACGCAGTTGGGTGTCCTGGCCGGCCGGGCTAGCCTCAGCTGCCGCGGGCGAGTCGGCCGGGCGGGACCGGAGGTCAGTTCGACAGGATGATCGCGCTTTGGTTGGTGCCCTGGCCGACCGCCAGCACGGTGCCGCCGCTGGAGGCGGCCATGGCACCGAAGAAGCTGACCCCGGCCGGGGTGGTGACGATGGTCCAGCTTTTGCCGTTCCAGTGCTCGGTGAACGGCCCCAGCAGCTGGTGCCCGACCGCCCACACGTCGCTGGCGGAAACCCCGGCCACCGCGCCAAGCCCGTTGTTGCCCTGCGGGTTCGGGTTGGGGCTGGGCACCACGCTCCAGGCGGTGCCATCCCAGTGCTCGATCACCGCCGTCGGGTGCGCGGAGAACCCGCCGGTGGGCACCCCCGGGCCGGTGCCCACCGCCCACACGGCGGCCGGGGACAGCGCGGCGACCGTGCCGACGCCGCCGAAGCGCAGGTGCGCAGCGGTGTTCAGGGTCCAGCTGGTGCCGTTCCAGTGCAGGCTCACGTTCTCGCCGGTGGTCGGGCTGGTAGCCAGGAACCCCATGGCCCACACGTCGGTGGCCGAATCGGCGGAGATCGCGCCGTTGCTGATGGTCACCCCGGTGAAGGCGGGGCTGGACACGATGCTCCAGCTGGTGCCGTCCCAGTGCTCCACCAGTGCGTTAGCGGAGCCGCCGGCGAACCCGACCGCCCAGGCGTTATTGGTAGCGGGGGCGGTCACCCCGGTCAGCTGGCTGCCCGGGGGCAGCTTGGGGCTGGGGGCGACGGCCCAGCTGGTGCCGTCCCAGTGCTCGATCAACGGGATGAACGAGCTCCCTTGCGCCTGGTCGCCGACCGCCCACACGTCGTTGCGGGCCGCGCCGGCCACGCCGCTGAGGGCGGCGTCCAGTGCAGGGGCCGGAACGACGCTCCAGCTGGTGCCGTTGAAGTGCTCGGCGAGCGTCTGGACCGGCCCGCTGCCGCCGCCGACGGTCTGGAACGGATTGCACCCGGTTCCGGTTCCGATGTCGCCGACCGCCCACATGTCGGCAGAGCCGATCACGGCAGCGCCCGACAGGCACGAGTTGGTGATGACCGGGCTCGCCACAACGTGCAGGCCAGCCGTGGCCGCAGCCGGCACGACGCCAAGCGCCCCGACCAGCACCGCGGCCAGTCCAGAAGAGAAGACTGCGAAAACGAGGCGAGGCTTCATAGTCCGTTCCCCTCCGCTAGGTGCGGCATCCCGCCTACCGCTAGCACGGGCCAGCCGTCCCAGCGGTTCACCCCAGCCAGGATCCGTCCCGGAGTACGCGCCTTCTCGCAGGCTGTCCACCCGCGGAGGCGCGGACAGCGGCTCTCGATCCTCGGTCGGCCAGCGCCGTAACCCGCAGGGCACCGTCGGCCACGGGAGCGGGACGTGGGGCTGAAGCCGGGTCGCCTCTACGGGCTAATGCACGGTGGCCGCGGACTGCTGCTCGACCAGACCGGCCGGCTCTCGGTGGCGGGGTGGGCAGATCGGGTCGACCACGTTGTGGAGGTCAGCGAGGACTTGGACGTGTCCGCCGTACTGCAGCGGCCGGTCGGCCACCTGGCGTGGGCCGGTGACGGTCAGCAGGATCTGCTCGGCGCGCTGCCCCGGTGGTTCGGCACCGCCCCGGCTGAGCCGTCCGTCGGAGCGGTGCTTGTCGGTGGCTGGTGCGATGCTGGGACCCTGACCTGCGCAGGCCAGCGGGGTGGTCCCGCTACCTGGGGCTTCGAACCTGGCCAGGCCCGCGCATTGATATCCCTAGAGAGGCGGGAGCGGTCATGCTCAGCACTGACTACGTGCCTGGGGCACCCAACTGGGTGGACCTCGGGACGCCGGACATCGATGCGGCGGCGGCCTTCTACGGCGCCGTGTTCGGCTGGCAGTTCCAGTCGGCCGGCCCGGACGCGGGCGGCTACGGCATGTTCACCCTGGATGGAAAGACAGTCGCCGCGGGGGGCCCGCTGGCAGAGCAGGGTGCGGCGCCATCCTGGACGGTTTACTTCCGCACCGCCGACGCCGACGCCACGGCCGAGGCCGTCACGAAGGCGGGCGGCTCGGTCGCAGTGGCGCCCCTGGACGTGTTCACCGCAGGCCGGATGGCGCAGTTCGCCGACCCTGAGGGGGCGTCGTTCGCGGTCTGGCAGCCGGGTGACGTCAGGGGCCTGGAAGCGGTCAACGACCCGGGCACCCTGTGCTGGACCGAGCTGTACCCGGGCGACGTGGCCGGGGCGAAATCGTTCTACCGGGCCACCTTCGGCTGGGTCACCGAGGACATGCCGATGGGCGACTTCACCTACACCGTGATCAAGCCCGCCACCGGCGGCGAGGAGAGCTCCCAAGGCGGGATGATGCCGCTCACCCCGGAGATGGCGGCCGGGGGCGGGACGACATGCTGGCGGGTGTACTTCGAAGTGGCCGACTGTGACGCCGCGGTCGCCACGGCCACCCAGCAGGGCGGCACCGTGCTGGTCCCCGCCATGGACATCCCGGGCGTGGGCCGGTTCGCAATGCTCCTCGACCCGGCCGGGGCGGTGTTCGCCGTGATCACCAGCTCCGCCAGCTAAGTGACGTGGCCTGACTGAGCCGCAGGTGAAGGCAGCTACAGTCGTGGCGGCCCGTCCGAATGGAGTTCTCACGCCAGCGCCATCGCGTATGAGGCGGCGGGGCACGCTGGCTTGATCGCCCCGGCCTGCCCACGTCGTCCGACCGCTGCAGCCCGGTGAGCGTCCGGCTTGCCGTGAGCCAGTACCCCGGGGATGGTGTCCCGCCGGTTCGCAGTTGCCCGGGGTTGCCATGCAGAGCCGAGGTGGCTCGGCCAGTGGCTCCTTGATAGTCATTAGTTGAGGCAAACAGAGCGGGTCGCTCTGTGCGCAGGCGCCGACCGGTCCTGCATGAGTGGACATGACATGCCAACGGCGCGGCATCGGCGACCGGGTCACGTATTCGAGCCGAACGCCCCTGGCCAAAGGCCGTTCTCGGTGTAGAGGGCGTCGACCTCGTCTAGTTCGACGCCGGCAGTGTGCGAGGCGCTGCAGACACTGTCGGCGACCCACCACTCGGCTCCCGGAAAGCCAGCAGAC
>Ga0306925_10007798_pt1 | contig 10097 bp, 6 predicted proteins | sample flu12Cox44000176_FD_203755 | JGI IMG/M metagenome (GOLD analysis project Ga0306925, IMG submission 203755) | Lab enrichment of tropical soil microbial communities from Luquillo Experimental Forest, Puerto Rico - flux8day.12C.oxic.44.000.176 (v2)... | ecosystem: Environmental > Terrestrial > Soil... | reverse complement strand
AAATTGATCGGCTTGGGCAGCGACCGGCCGCTCATCAGCACTTCGAGGTCGAAGTGCAGGACCGTCGCCATCGGTCGCGCCGTCATCTCCTTCTCCTCGTTGCCGCGGCGGCGCAACAGGTCGAGATACAACACCCCCCGCTGGCATGCGTCGGTGACGTATTCCAGCCAGTGCTGCGCCGTCGCGCCGGGAGTTGCCGTCAGCGGGTTGGGACCGACGGGAAACCCGAGGGCGAATGGGCTCGAAGCCGATGCGGGCTTGGAAACTGCCTGATTTGCCATGACGATCTCCTTGCAGCGACCATCCGTGAGAATTCGCGGGAGTGTACGCCTGCGATGTGACAGCCGCGTGCCGCGCTCGAGAGAAAAGCCGGCTGCGGCCTTCAACACACGGATTAATCGGCGTCAGCAAGAAACGCGCGCACGGTCTTGCGTGGATTGGGACGAGCTTGCGGCGATCTTCGATCGGCGGGATGGGAGCTGGCCGCGGTGCTGCTCACGCACCGTCCACTTGCGTCCGCTGCAATTCGCGCCTCAACCCACAGCCCTAACGCTTTCGCTGGGGTGCTTGCCGAGAATGGCGTTCGCGTAGTGCACACCGATTCCGTACGCGGAGTGCGCTTTGAGGATCTCCATGCAGCCATCGTAGGTTTCGGTGCGCGCCCAGTCGCGCTGCCACTCGAACATCACCTGCAGCGTGGTCATCGGCACGACGCCGGCCTGGATGGCACGCTGGACGGCACGCTCGTGCGCCTCGACCGTGACATCGGCGCAGGCATCGGTGGGAACATGCACCTCGTATCCTTCCGCGATCGCTTCCACGGCGGGGAAGCAGACGCAGAGTTGCGTCCACAGACCGGCAATGATGATCTTCTTTCGGCCGAAGCCGGTCACGGCAGCGTTGAACTTCTTGTCTTCCCAGGAATTCATCGTCGTGCGATGGATCGGGACTTGGTCCGGGAAGACCGCCTGGATTTCAGGCAACAACGCTCCGCTGAAGGTCTGCGCCGCGACGGTGGTCAAAATGACGGGCACATCAAAGAGGTTGGCAGCTTTGGCGAGCGCAACGGCGTTGTTGAGCACCACCTGACGCTCATGCGAACCCACCCCGAAGAACATCTGGGGTTGATAGTCGATGAGAGCGACAACGCTTTCCCCGGGCGTGAGCAGACACTCCAACCTTCTTGACATTCTTCACGTCCATTTGGTCATGGTGGAATGGTCCGACACTCGACTAATGGACCTCTCCAACATCCCCCGGGTCTTGAACACGCTTGCCTCCGATAGAACGGCTTTGCTGTCTTTTGGAACGGTCCATGCGGGCCATTGTCAGGGCCTTGTTGCGATCATTCCCGCCGGCTCGACGCTTAACGCATTGACCATCTGTAGCTGCTCGGCGTGACGCCGACATGCTCCCGGAACCGGCGGGCGCAATGGCTTTGATCCGCGAACCCGGCCGCGAGCGCGACCTCCGAAAGGGGGAGGTCCGTGGCGGCGAGAAGGTCCTGCGCCCGTCGCACGCGGCGTCGCACCACGTAATGGTGCGGGCTCACGCCCTCCGATTGCTTGAATGCGCGGGCGAAATGATACATCGACAGCCCCGCGGCGGCGGCCAGCGCTTGGATGCTGATGTTGTCTTCCAAATGGGCTTCGATGAACTCCCGCACGTTTCGCAGCGCCCGGGGTGGCAAGCCGCCGCGAACCCGCATGCGCAATTGCCCGGCCGATGGGACCACGACCCACCCGTCGGGGAATCCGGTTTATTGGGCAACGTCGGTTGCCCCGCATATACGGTATAACTCGGATTTAGGAGCATGGCCCTCTTCCCCTTCAACGATGAAATACGAACATCCCCGGCTTGCGTGCCAGACCGGCACAGAATCGCCGGCGGCGCCACGAAAGATGCAGCAACGGCGCTCAAAAGCCGAGTTAATGGTTATGAAGGCTGGCTTAGCAGGTCTTAACGCTACAATTGCTGATCACGGTTGCTTACGACGAAAGTATAGATCGGCACCGGTCGGTGACCGGGCATCTACGACGAACGGATGAGGCTTCTTCTGATCGCCTGACCAGGGTCTACGACGGACGAACCAGTGGGTTCGATTTCCTGCCGGCGGCTACGACTAAGGAACCATCTGGAGACCGTCGGATCGGCCACTTTGGCGTGAAAACACGGGCGACGCCCTTCAGCGTTAATTCTTGCAAAGAGTCGCAATTCCGGCCGTAAAAAAGTTCTAGCGTGCACCTATGCGGGACAACCCGTGCGCGATCGAGATGTCGCCCATGGTGTAAATGGACTGTACCATCGGGTCAGCTTAAGGTTTGCCCATTCGCTTCTGCCAACCAGGGGATTAAGCGTGCCGGATCGGACAGCTGCTTCGGCCCACCACGCGATTTCGTTCGCGCCATTTCGGCTTGTTCCATCGCAGCAGCTCCTCCTTGAGGATGGCAAGCCGGTCCGTCTCGGTAGCCGTGCGCTGGATATCCTGATCGCTTTGGCCGAGCGTCCCAACGAACTTGTCAGCAAGGAGGATTTGATCGCCCGCGCGTGGCCGGACACTTTTGTTGAAGAGGGAAATCTCAGGGTTCACATCGCGACGCTGCGCAGGGCCCTCGGTGACGGACAAGCAGGAAAGCGTTATGTCGCCAACATTCCCGGTCGGGGCTATCGCTTCGTAGCTCCGGTCTCGCTCTCTCCGGAACAAGAGCCCCTAGCGCCGCCGCCCTCCGCCGCCACGCGCACCTATGATCTGCCGGCGCCGCCCACGCGGATGCTGGGGCGCGACGACATCGTCAACTCGCTGATCTCCCAGTTGCCGCAGCGGCGCTTCATCACGCTGGTCGGACCCGGCGGAATCGGCAAAACGACGGTCGCTCTTGCAGTAGCGGACAGATCAACTGCGTCCTATCCCGACGGTGTCCGTTTCGTCGATCTCGCGCCCCTGACCGACCCCCTGCTCGTGCCGAGCGCCCTCGCTTTCGTGCTCGGATCGGCAATCCGCTCCGACAGTCCGATTCCTGGATTGGTTGCATTGCTTCGCGACAAGAAGATGCTGCTCGTACTCGATAGCTGCGAGCATGTCATCGATGCGGCCGCCTCCCTGGCAGAACAAGTGCTCAGAGGCGCGCCGGGCGTCCACATCCTGACGACCAGTCGCGAAGCGTTGCGCGCCCAGGGCGAGCGCGTACAGCGACTGGGCCCATTGGGCGTTCCAGCCGTCTCCGCCGGCCTTACGGCAGAGGAGGCAATCACCTATCCAGCGGTTCAGCTCTTTGTCGAACGCGCGACCGAGAGTTTGGATACTTTCGAACTGACCGACGCGGATGCACGGGTCGTCGTGGATGTCTGCCGCCGGCTGGACGGGATCGCGCTTGCGATCGAGCTGGCCGCCGGGCGTGTCGACGCGTTCGGCGTCAGGGGACTAGCGGCGCGCCTAGACGATCGCTTCCGGCTGTTGACGCACGGTCGGCGCACGGCACTACCGCGGCACCAGACGCTGAGCGCGACGCTCGACTGGAGCTACGAGCACCTTCCCGAATCCGAGCGCGTGGTGCTGCGGCGTTTGGCCGTTTTCGCAGGCGGCTTTACGCTGGATGCGACCCAACCGATCACGGCGAGTACCGATATCGACGCCGCAGACATCGCCGATCATGTCGCGAACCTCGTGGCAAAATCGCTTATCACCGCGGACGTGGGCAACGCGGTCGTGCATTACAGGCTTCTCGAAACCACGCGCGTCTACGGTCTCGGCAAGCTCAAGGAATCCGGCGAGTCCGAGTTGTTCGCGCGGCGTCATGCCGAATATTTTCGGCACTTGTTCGAGCGCGCAGAGACCGAATGGGAGACACGACCTGCCGCGGAGTGGCTGACCGCCTACGGCCGCCAGATCGACAATGTCCGTACGGCGCTGGACTGGGCATTTTCGCCAGGCGGCGATACGGAGCTCGGCGTCGGATTGACGATCGCCGCAGTACCGCTCTGGAGACTCCTGTCGCTGATGGAGGAATGTTGCAGCCGCGCCCAGCGCGCGCTCGACAGCCTCGAACCTCACGCGCGCGCCGGCTCGCGCCAGGCCCTGAAGCTGTTGACGGCGCTGGGTGGGGCGTTGCGCTATGACACAGGTTCGGCCGCCGAAATCGAGGCGGTATGGACCACCGCCCTGGCAATTGCCGAACAGCTTGACGATGCCGACTATCAGCTGCGCGCCATCTCGGGGCTGCGGACCATTCGCCTCACCGATGGAAACTTGCGCGAAGTTTTGGCCCTTGCACAGAGGTTCAAGGAGGTGGCTGCGAGGGCGACCGAGCCCAGGGATGTTCTCGTCGGCGATCGCATGATCGGCTTCGCGCTGCATTTGCTCGGAGAGCAGGCCGATGCGCGGCGACATATCGAGACTATGCTCCGCCACTACGTCCCGTCGGCTCACCGATTCCATATCATCCGCTTTGGGTACGATCAGCAGGTCATTGCGCGTAACACCCTTGCATCGGTTCTCTGGTTGCAGGGTTTCCCTGATCAGGCACTGCGTGTTGCCGAGCGCAATATTGATAATGCTCGATCCGTCGATCACGAGCTCTCGCTGTGCAATGCGCTCGGCCAATGCGCGTGCCGGATAGCACTGTTGGTAGGCGATCTGGCGGCGGCAGAGCGTCATGTGGCGATGCTACTTGATCACTCCGCAAGGTATGCGCTGCCTGCGTGGCATGCCTCGGGGCGCTGTTTCGATGGCATCCTACGCATTAAGCAGGGCAATGTCGCCGATGGGTTGAATGTTCTGCGCACTGGGTTCGACGAACTTTCGAAGACGAGATTCGAAACTCGCTACCTTCCTTTCCTCGCCCAGTTGGCAGAGGCCTCCAGCCGAGTGGGCGAGATAGCAAGCGGTCGCGCTGCGATCGACCAGGCGCTCGAGCAGTGCCACCGGAACGAAGAACTCTGGTACCTGCCTGAGCTACTGCGGTTGAAAGGCGAGATTCTGCTTCGAGAGGGAGCATCAGACACCATCGCGGCGGCCGAGGCGCAATTCTTGCAGTCGCTCGATTGGGCGCGGCGACAAGAGGTTCTGTCTTGGGAATTGCGGACGGCCACGAGCCTCGCCCGGTTGTGGCGTAGCCAAGGCCGGCTCGGCGATGCGCGTGATCTGTTAGCTTCGGTCTACGGCAGATTCACCGAAGGGTTCGGAACCACGGACCTGCGAGTCGCGAAGCAACTCTTGAACGAGTTGGCCCATGGCGCGAGCCCCGCTCACTGAGGGCAGCCGGCTTCGACGACTCACGCAGCTGCGTCGAAACCGCGGGCATCGAGCAGCGCCGCGACGCGCTTGCGGGCATGAAACATGCGGGTCTTCACCGTATTCGGTGGTGCGCCGATGATCTCGGCGACTTCGGCGATCGACTTTTCATGATAGTAGACGAGATCGATGACCTCGCGGTGCGCTGGCGAGAGCTGCGTCAGGCACTGCCGCAGAACGGTGCCCTCGTTCTGCTTCTGCACCATCACCTCGGGAGTGTCGGCGCTGTCGGGAATCTTGGTCACGATCTCGTCATTGAGCGGATCATTGGTGCGGCTGCGCAGCGCGGACATTGCCTTATAGCGGGCGATCGAGAGCATCCAGGTGGAAACCTGGGAGCGTCTCTCAAAGCGGTCGGCCTGCTTCCAGACGTCGAGGAACACGTCACTCGTGAGATCCTCGGCAGTGGGCGCGTCGTTCACGAGCCGCAGCAGGAAACGGTAGATCCGCAGGTGGTGGCGCGCGTAGAGGACCTCCATCGCAAGCCTGTCGCCGGCGGCGACGCGCTCCACGAGCCGTTCATCGGCAATGTCGCGGTTCCCGCCGGCGTGATGGGTGGGAACGCCGAACTTCACCTCCCGATTCCATTGCAAAACCAACACGGACGAGGTTTCCAGGACCCGCAATCAAACCAAATCCCCGACCCGCAGGCCGTCACCCGCCGCAGTGAGCTGCAATCAGGTCGTTAAACGCGTCGATCTCGGAGTCGAGCAGGTCGATATCACGTTGACGCTCGCTGCCGACCTCGCAGATAGAGGCGGCCTGGCGCGCCGTGACCGCATCGTAGAATTGACTGCGGTAGGTGCGGCATGTTTTCTCGTTTTGGATAGGGTCGACGCGACTCTGGCGCGCCGCCGCCCAGCGAAGGCGAGCGGCAGCGAGGTCTAAGCCTTGACCGCAATACGATGTATCGGCCTTGGACGCTGTCCCTGGAGTGATCAAAAGGGCGATGGCAAATATCGCGATGCGCAGCGTCAGCGCAGGATTGTGCCGCCTGACTGCTCGCTGCGCGAGTGCGTACATTCTGGCATGGTCCAGCCGGGCTGGCATCAGAGCTACGACGTCAGGAACGACCCGTGGCGCCCGCTCGTGCTTGGCGCGCCATTTCGGGCCGGGACCGCGCATGTAGTGCAGCTCGGGCCGGTAGGGATCGAAGAGGCCTTTGACCAGAACGTGAACGAGGTCGGCGAGATCGGAAGCCAAGCCCGGCGGTTCGCGGCGGGCGGCAAGACTTCGAACCGTCTTTGTGCCCATGACCCTCTCCGCTGCTTTCTCTCTCCCAATCCTCCTACCAGCCGGCCTGTCGCCGACGGCTGATCGTGCCGGTACTTTTACGAACGTGACCCTTTCCGCTCTTGGAAGACCTTGCTGCGATTCGTACGCCGTTGCTGATTTGTCAGTGGAGAACCTGACCTGTGCGTGGCGAGAACTCAGAGCGGAGGCCGGCCCGCGGTGTCAGAATGGCGCAACAGCGTCCCAATCGAGGCAAGTTCGTACACGCGTCCCTCGCCGATACGCCTTACGTGGGGGTCGTGACTTTATTCTCCGCGCGAAGCCGAAAGCAGGCTTGCGTTCGTGTGGGCCGGTTAAAAGGCTCATTGGGGTCGCGGATTGACGGCGGGCGGCATCAGGTTGCACCATCCTCTGCCGCTGCTTAGGGAAATCACGGAGCCGAGGCTTGCAGCGCCCATAGGTGGGGAATGACCATGTCAGTCCGATCGTCTGCCGCCGCTTTTGTAGCGACCTTGGCACTCGCCGTCTGCGGCCCGCTTTATACCGCTCCGGAGGGCCAGCTCCTTCCATCAACCGCGCATGCGCAGGCGCAACGGGCGCAGAAAAACCCCGCCGATCAGTTGCGATCCCAGGTGGAAACCCTCATCAATCGCCTGCGCGGTCGCGACATGCCCGAGGGGATCGTGAAATCGAACGGCCGCATCGAAGCGACGCAAGTCGATGTCGCGGCAAAATATCCGGGCCGGCTGGCGACGCTGACGGTGGACGAAGGCGACGAGGTCACGGCTGGACAGAGGGTTGCCACCATCTCGTCGCCGGAAACGGAAGCCCAACTGCGCGCCGCACAAGCGCAGGTGTTGAAAGCGAAACAGGCATTCGCGGAAGCTGTTGCGCTCATTGCCCAGCGCAAGAGCGACTTGGATTTTACCAGAACGGATTATGACCGTGGAAAAATGCTGATCGAGCACGGGAACATACCGCAGCAGGTCGTCGACCAGCGTCGCAACAAATTCGAGGCAGCGGAGGCCGCATATGTTGCGGCCAACGCCCAACGTGACCAGGCTGACGCCGCGATCAAGGCCGCCGAGGCCGACGTCGAGCGGCTGCAGGCGATTCTGGTCGACCTGGTGCTCGTGTCGCCGAGAAGTGGAAGGGTGCAGTACCGGCTTGCCCGCGCCGGCGAGGTGGTGGCGGCAGGACAGCGGGTTCTGACCATCCTCGATCTCAACGACGTGTACATGACGATCTATCTGCCCGCGGATGTTGCCGGCCAGCTCACGCTCGGCGACGAGGCGCGGGTGATCGCCGATCCCATTCCCCAATATGTCATTCCCGCGACGATCAGCTTCGTCGCGACCGACGCCCAGTTCACGCCGAAGAGCGTCGAGACCGCGGAGGAGCGGCAGAAACTGATGTTTCGCGTCAAGCTCCAGGGAGATCTCAAGGTTTTGGATAAATACCATCGGCAGGTGAAGACGGGCGTCCGCGGCCTCGGCTTCGTACGCACCGACCCCAAGATCGCCTGGCCTGAGGAACTTGTGGTGAAGCTGCCCCAATGACGGATGCCGTTGTCGCCCGGATCGAGCGGGTAACGCACCGCTACGGGAGGACGTTCGCGCTCAACGACCTTACCCTCGATATTCCTGCCCGCTGCATGGTGGGAATGATCGGGCCCGACGGCGTTGGCAAGTCCACCTTGCTCGGCCTCATCTCCGGGGTGCGCAAGATCCAAACCGGCACAGTCACGGTGCTCGACGGAAACATGGCGGACGGCGCGCATCGCAGAGCGAGTTACGGCCGTATCGCCTATATGCCGCAGGGGCTGGGTCGCAATCTCTATCCGACGCTCAGCGTGTTCGACAACATCGACTTCTTCGGCCGCTTGTTCGGGCAGGGCGGAGCCGAGCGCAGAGCGCGCATCGACGTACTCTTGCCGGCAACAGGTCTCGATCCGTTTGCTAGCCGGCCGTGCGGCAAGCTCTCGGGCGGCATGAAGCAAAAAGTCAGCCTGTGCTGCGCGCTGATGCACGATCCGGACCTCCTCGTTCTCGACGAGCCGACCACGGGCGTCGATCCGCTCTCACGCCGGCAGTTCTGGGAGCTGATCGATTCGATCCGCGCCCGGCGTCCGGGCATGAGCGTGATCGTCGCGACGGCCTACATGGACGAAGCGAGCCGCTTCGATTGGCTCGCCGCCATGGACGACGGCAAGGTCATCGCGCGTGGCGCGCCGAAGGAGATCCTCGCGAAAGCGCAAAAGACCACGCTGGATGACGCCTTCATTGCCCTTCTTCCAGCAGAAAAGCGCGCCCAGCATCAAGAAGTCATCGTGCGTCCGCGCACCATCAGCGCTGATGAGACCCCGGCGATCGAAGCGGATGGCCTCACCCGCCGCTTTGGCAGTTTCGTCGCGGTCGACCACGTGAGTTTTCGCATCGCGCGCGGCGAGATCTTTGGCTTCCTCGGCTCGAACGGCTGCGGGAAGACAACCACCATGAAGATGCTGACGGGGCTCCTGCCGGTAACCGAAGGCTCGGCGAAACTGTTCGGAAAGCCGATGGGCGCCGATGACATGGAGGCGCGGCGCAACGTCGGCTACATGACGCAGGCGTTTTCCCTCTACAGCGAGCTCACCGTCCGGCAGAATCTCGATCTGCATGCGCGTCTCTACCATCTGCCGGCAAACGAGATCGAAGGCCGGATCAAGGAGCTGCTGGAGCGGTACGATCTGAAGGACGTGGCGGACGCGAGGCCGGAGAGCTTGCCGTTCGGCGTCAAGCAGCGGCTGCAGCTCGCCGTGGCGGTGCTGCACCGGCCGTCCCTTCTCATTCTCGACGAGCCGACTTCGGGCGTCGATCCGGTTGCGCGGGACGCTTTCTGGCGCTCGCTGATCGACCTCTCCCGCAATGACGGGGTCACGATCTTCCTTTCGACCCACTTCATGAACGAGGCCGAGCGCTGCGACCGTATTTCGCTGATGCACAGAGGAAGGGTGCTTGCCGTCGGCGCGCCGAAGGAGCTGGTCAAAAAGCGCGGCAGCGCGTCCCTCGAGGACGCCTTCATCAGCTATCTGGAGGAAGCGGCCGGAATCGACAAGACAAAGAAGGCCGCGGCGCCGCAACCGGCGGCACCGGCCAAGGCTGCGCCGTCGCGCGCTTCCAGGCGATTCGATCCGGGGCGGCTATGGGCTTATGCCCGACGCGAAACCATGGAGCTGCTGCGCGACCCCATTCGGTTGTCGTTCGCGTTCGTCGGTCCTGTCATTTTGATGTTGGCCTTCGGCTACGGCATCACTTTCGACGTCGAAAATCTGAAGTTTGCGGCCTTCGACCAGGACGAGACACCGGAAAGCCACAGACTGATCGAAAACTTCTCGGGTTCGCGTTATTTCTCCGAACAGCCTTCGATCAGCTCGGCCGCCGAGATCGAGCAACGGATGAAAAGCGGGGAGCTCGCAGTCGTCGTTGAAATTCCTGCCGGCTTCGGCCGCGATCTTGCAAGCCTGCGTCCGCCTGAGGTCGGTGTCTGGATCGACGGCGCCATGCCGTTCCGCGGCGAGACCGCGAAAGGCTAC
>Ga0306925_10007797_pt1 | contig 10097 bp, 11 predicted proteins | sample flu12Cox44000176_FD_203755 | JGI IMG/M metagenome (GOLD analysis project Ga0306925, IMG submission 203755) | Lab enrichment of tropical soil microbial communities from Luquillo Experimental Forest, Puerto Rico - flux8day.12C.oxic.44.000.176 (v2)... | ecosystem: Environmental > Terrestrial >... | reverse complement strand
GCGCCGGGATCACGCTCAAGAGATATGCGCCATTGACGACGTAGGCGCCGACCTGGGCGGCCCGGTTGCCGACATAGCCGTCGATCGGCGCGCGTATCTCGGTGTAACCGAAATTGAGGCGTGCAGTTTCGAGATCAGCGTTGGCTTGAGCGACGCCCGCGCGCGCTTCGGCGATCCCCGCCTCCAGCACCGTCAGCTGCTGCCGGGCAGCGGTGAGACCCGCTTGGGCCGATTTGATGGCCGACTGTGCCTCCTCGTCGACCGCCGCTGCACGCTCGGCGTTCTGCCGCGTGCCGAAAGTAGTCGAAGCCAGTTGCCGATAGCGCACGGCGTCGGCGACAGCAAACGTGGCGCGGGCGCTCTTGGCATTGAGATCGGCCTCGGCCTGGTGGACCATCGCCTGTTGCAGCACGTATTTCGCTTCAGGGCCGGTGAGCGCTGCCTGCTGCTTAGCGGCGACCGCCTGGGCGTGAGCCAGGGCGGCCTGAAAATCCCGCCCATCGAGACGGATCAGCAATTGCCCGGCTTGAACATGCTGGTTGTCGGTGGCCAGGATTTGCGCGACGAAGCCCGCGACATGCGGCGAGACGGCCGTAACGTTACACCCGGCATAGGCGTCGTCAGTGCTCTCGATAAAGCGACCAACGGTCCACCAATAGCGACCGAATCCGACGCCGCCCAGTGCCAAGCCGGCCAACGCCAGATGTTTGTGCCCGGATTGCAGCCGGCTTTTCACCGGAGTGGACGTCGCCACTCGTTCGATGACGACGGTATCCATCACAGTCTCCATCGCGCTACCAAAAGCTCTGCCTGATCCCGAACCTACGGCTGCTCGGCCACAAGGGAGTGGCGCCGTCGCGTGCGCGCGTCGGCGGCCGGCCCCGCGGCCGACCGGAAAGCCGGTGTCGCGAGAGGGCGACCGCTTTTTCCGTCCACCAGTACGGGATCCGCTTCCACGCCGGTCCGGCTGTCGACGACCACCACACTGGCTCCCTCCGGAGCGAAATGCTTGTTGCCCCACGCGAGCAACGCCCATAGCACCGGTCGAAAGTCGCGGCCGGCTTGCGTCAGGACGTATTCGTCGCGCGGCGGTCTCTCACTGTAGCGGCGGCGTTCGAGCAGTCCCGCCTCGACCAGGGCCTTAAGCCGCCGCGTCAGAATATGGGGTGCAATCCCAAGGCTTTCCTGGAACTCATCGAACCGCATCAGCCCGAGAGACGCATCGCGCAGAATGAGGATGCTCCACCACTCCCCAACCCGCTCCAGACTCCGGGCGATCGGGCATTGCATGTGGCCGAAACTCTTGCGCCGCATCGGGTCGCCTCCCCTAACTTGCATGTTGAAAGCTAATAGGTGGCTATCATGATGCAAGTCTCCTTCCGCCTAGCGGGCCGAGATCTCGCATCAGGCACGGGTCTCGGCGGAACGCACGGGTGAACTAGCGAGGCTTAAATGTGCTGTTTCGGCGAGCTGTCTAACCGTCAGCGGCTTATCGAGATTGCGCTTCGCATAGGCGCGGCACGATCAGAACGACTTGACCGGCATTGTGCAGGGTATGAAAATCGCGAATGCTGACGTCCTTGTCCTCTCTGCCTGCGTGCAGATGCCATCGTTAGCCGTTGTTCCAAAGATTGAAGCACTTACGGCTAAACCCGTGGTCACTGCCTCGATTGCAAACGGCATATGCTTTGTTGCGTTTACTTAATCTCGAACCAGTCGTCCTTGGTGCTGGCGCCCTGCTGTCTGGCGCCTATTGAGGCACAGGAGGTATCAACATGCGCGCCGTTCGGCTTACAGCATTTGGCAACCCTGTCGACGGCCTGGAGTATGTCAACATTCCCGAACCCGATGCTTCCGGCCTCAACCAGGTTCTCATCGGCGTCGAATTTTCCCCCATCAACGCAAACGACCTCTTGGTCGCGCAGGGCATCTACAGCAGTCCGCCCCTCGCTTCCCGCCGTCATCGGCAATGAAGGCGTCGGCCGGGTTCTCGCGGTAGGGCCGGGGGTGGAGAGCGTCAAGGTCGGCGACCGGGTCCTGGCGCCGCTGGGCAGCTTCACTTGGCGGGAGCGGATGGTCATACCGGCAGGCGGCCTTTCCGCCCTGCCCCCTGACGCAGACCCTAAATCCCCCGACCGCGGCGCTGCTGCTCAGCGAGTATGTCGACCTGAAGCCGGGCGAGTGGGTGGTGCAGAACGCCGCCAATTCCGGTGTCGGGCGGTGGGTGATCGCCTTTGCGAAAACGCGTGGCCTGAAGACGGTCAACATCGTCCGGCGCCCGGAGCTCGTGGCCGAGCTCAAGGCGTTCGGCGGAGACGTCGTCGTCGTCGATTCTCCGGATGTCTCGGAAAGGATCAAAGCGGCTGTCGGCCGGGCCGAACTCCGCCTGGCGCTTGATGGCGTCAGCGGCCCGGCGACGAGCGTGCTCGCAGCGACGCTCTCGCGCCGCGGCACGCTCGTCAGCTTTGCGGCGATGAGTGAAACTCCGATGTCGATCAATCCGCTGGACGTCATCTTCAAGCCTCTCACGATGCGGGTCTTTTGGTTGGGACACCCGGAAGTTGCGGCCAAAATTGCGCCAGCAATCGCGCGGGCAGCGGCGATGATCGCATCCGGCCGGGTACATACCGGTGGCCGCGACCTATCGCCTCTCCTCGATCAAAGGGGCAGTCGCGCATGCGCAACGCGGCGGAAAGATCCTTCTGAACACTGCCGGATCATCCGACTGACCGCGGAATCGGCATTGATCGTTCGCCATTAACTGGAGACCCGCCGCCAGCACCCCGCCGCCCATCAGCCGCGAAGGTGACCACCATAGAGGGCCTGGCGACGGAGGGTGCGCTGCATGCGCTGCAACATTCATCAATCACGAAGCGTTCCAGTTACGCGCAGTAGCAACCTGCACCGCCGGCTTCCGGAGCCTCTACCCCGCTCGCGCCGCCCGCGACGACCGCACCGGTGGCCCCGATGACCGGGCAGTGGCCGGACGTGGATTGCGGTACGGCCAAGCTCACGACGACCGCATCTCAGCCACGTTGTCGGGTGGGCCTACGTACAGGAGTTCCGCCTGGGCGCAGGAGACTACGGGGCCGGGCTGCGCTGTTGGCAGTGGACCGTGGCGACCCGTTCCCCTTCGAACTTTGGTTTCGCCAAACTCGCCAACCTTCGCTCCGCCGTGGGCAGGTGCGGATTCATTTCGGGGACATCGCGGCGGCCCTGAAATACAACGGGACTGTGGCTCACAAAAGATACCGGGTGGTCGGATGTGAACCAGATCGGCAGCATTATACCGCCAGCTTTACCGCTTCTGGTGGCCAGCCCCCAGCTTCATCTTTGTTGGTGACGAAAACTGCAAGGCGCTCTTCAAGTTGGGCCGCTATGGCATGGCGCCTTTCTGTGGGCGGTTCGCGGCTGGCTTTTGCGGGATTCAGGGCAATAACGTCCAGGATCGTGACCTGCCGTCCTTCGTCGACGCCTTGATCGTCAAGGCACAGTGAGTTGAGCGCCATCGACAAGACGCAGGGGCCCTTGCGCCAGAAGCCTCCCGCAAGCGTTCACCGAGAAGGTAAAGTCCGACGGGTAAACCGGATGTTGGTGAGAAAGAACGTGCGGCATCGTACTTTGTGGCATTGTGCTTGGCCTGGTTCCCGCGCTGCCGGGATGCAACGCCAACTGGCCGGCTCCAGGGTCGAAGGAGGAGGCGCAGTTGCTTGCGAGCATCCCACACTCGGACCACGGGGGAGGGGGGAACCACGCCGGCGAATGAATTCTGTAGCTTGGCATCGAAGCTCGTGATTAGCTGCCGAACGCTATTAGCGAGTCCGGCGACCGATCCGCAGCAGTCCCGGATCTCGATCGCTTCCAATAGAATTGAGCTCTTGTCAGTGCATTGGGAATATCGCTCGCCAGTGATCTATCGCTATTAGGAAATCATGGACCCAGTGCGACGAGGCCAGCGGACCTCGACGGGGAGCCAGAGGATCTCGACCCTTCGGCCTCTGGGCCGATCGCCATCCTCGTCCTGGACCCTCGACAGAAGGCCGCGCGCCGCGACAACCGCACCTAGGCTCTACAACCACCAGCCTGGACCCGATCCGGGCTCGACCCGATCACACCCCTTGCCGCAGGCTGGGCTGGAGGCTGCCAGGCCCCCGGCTCGCCACCCCACGGTGTCAGCACGTCACGACGCAGTTTCGAGCGCGAACGCGATGCCTTGACCGCCGCCGATGCACAGAGTGACGATTCCCCGCTTGAGACCGTCGCGGCGCATAGAGTGGAGCAGCCGGGTCGTCAGGACGGCGCCCGTCGCCCCGATCGGATGGCTATGGGCGATGGCCCCACCCTCGACGTTGACGATGTCCTCCGGCAGCCCGAGCTCGCGCATTACGACGATGGCGATGGCCGCGAAGGCCTCGTTGATCTCGATCCGCTCGACATCACCGAGTTTCCACCCGGCGCGGTCGAGTGCTTGGCGCACCGCGGGGATGGGTCCGAGACCGAACATCCCCGGCTCCACCGCCGCGATACCATAGGAAACCAGGCGCGCTACCGGATCGAGACCGCGGCTTTCTGCAGAATTCCGATCTGCCACGATCACCGCCGCGGCGCCGCTGTTGAGGCCGGGTGCATTCCCGGCGGTAATGCTGCCGTCCGGCCTAAAAAGGCGGGCTTTAGCGCCGCCAATGCCGCCAAGGTCGTCTGCGGCCGGTTGTGCTCGTCGGTCTCAAAGCAGATCGGACCCTTGCGACCGGGGACCTCGACGGCAACGATCTCCTCCGAGAACTTGCCCTCCGCCTGCGCCGCAGCGAAGCGCTGCTGCGATCGCAATGCCCACCGATCCTGCGCCTCGCGGGTGACCTGAAATTCGCCGACGAGGTCCTCGGTATGCCAGCCCGACGCCTGATCCGAGAATGCGTCGTTGAGGCCGTCGCGCAGCATGCTGTCGTAGAGCTAGCCGTCGCCCATGCGGTAGCCCCAGCGGCCGCGCGCGATCAGGTAGGGTGCAAGATCCATGTTCTCCATGCCGCCGGCCACGGCCGCCTCGACCGCGCCGGCCATGATTTCGTGCGCCGCAGACACGATCGCCTGCGCGCCCGAGCCGCAGACGCGGTTCACGGTCATCGCCGGGACGAATGCCGGTAAGCCGGCATCGATGGTGGCTTGGCGTGCCGGGTTCATCTTGGCGCCCGCCTGAACGACGTTGCCCATGACGACCGTCGCGACCTCCGCGGGATCGAGCCCGGCGTGCGCGACAGCGGCTTTGATGGCAACGGCGCCGAGATCGGGCGCCGGAATTTCCTTCAGGCTTCCACCAAAGGTACCGATCGCCGTTCGCAGCGGCGCGATAAGAACGACGGAAGACGGCGACATCATAGATGAACTCTTTCGATCGGAGCGGCCAGCCCGTAAGGCGTCGAGCTCGATTGACGGAAAGGCGTATCCGCACCCAAATAGGCGTATTTACTCTCATGTCAAGAACCAATGGGCGCCGCGCGTGCCCATCATCCACACATCCGAGGCCGCACCCGCCTGATGCCCGAGGCGACGGACACAGCTTTTTTGACTGCAAATGTGCTGGTGAGCATTGTGACCAGCGTCGGGGCGGTTGATCCACGGGCCGAAGCCAAAACGGTCCTGAAGAATTGGGCTGTCAATAAGATTGCTGATCGCGTCGTCTCTGCCGCGGTCGGCGCAATTGTCTGACACCGGCTTGCCGAGACCCCGCCCGGCTGACCACTGGGCGGGGTAGCTCCTGATCAAAGCCCCGCGAACCACAAGTCTCCAAGGCTATTGGTTGGAGATGGTCGCGGTCGTTCCGTCGAATTTGGTCAATTGGACAGTGAACGGCTCGTTATACGTCTGTGCCCTATCGCTGAGGAAGCTGAGCGCCACTGCCTCGCCGAGCATCAAGGAGGTGTCGGTGTCGCTGCGCCAATGGATACCGGCGTGGATTCCATGAGCGAACGAGACGTTGTGGCCGAGCTTATTTAGTTCGCCATTGACCGTGAGTTGACCCGCATAGGGACCGAGCGAAAGGCCATCGCTCGTGGGCACCACCGGGTTCGGGATCACGAAACTACCGTCGAAGAAGAACTTCAGCACCGTGATGCAAGCGCCGCCAACCGTTCCATGCCCTGTCGGGTAGGCCGGGTGCGTCGGCGAACCTTCGGGAAAAGCCTGCGACAGCAACCAAGTCCCATACTTGTTGAAGCTCTGTTGGAGTCCCTGCGAGTTCAGGATGACGTTGCTCAGGCTGACATTGGTTTTGCTCCCCTGCCCGGTCTTGATCAAATGGACAAGTCCGCCTATCGCCTCCGGCCGAGGCCGGAGGTGCACAAACCACTTTTGATACCACACTGCATTCAGGGCCACGGTAGCCACTGCGGTGAGGGTCCCCGCGATATCAGGGCCGCCGAACGTGCCGAAGCCGTTCTCCGTCGTCGAACCGATATAAGGATTGCCAGGATTCAACGGCGCGCCGATGTCCGCGAGGACTAGGAAAGCCGTAAAGTACGCCTGATAGAGCACGTCCACGTGGGTAAAGGCCGCGAGGTCTCGGCCGTTACGCCGGTAGCGGCGCTGTGGATCTTTCTGGTTTTGCAGACCGGTAACATTGCCGTTCTGGATCGTCAGCCAATCCGTGAAACTGGTCCCATAGTCGATGTTCGGCAGATAAGTGACTTGCTGCTGGTCGATGGGTTGCGAGCCGAAGGAGGTGGGCAGAAGGAAGAACTGGGAGATGTATGGCCCCAACGCTTCGCCCGGGAAGCCGCCCCGGAAGAGCAGATCCGGTGTGACTTGGCCGCTGCTGCGCGGACCAAGGTAGGTAAGCTGAGACCCGAGTTCCGCCGCTGCCTGAGCGGCCAGGGAGTTCGAAGGATATTCCGTGAACGCAACATCGCGCAGCAAGGATGCCCAGTAGTGTTCGAGGAGTTCGGTGGCGTTCTGGTCGCTGGCGGCGGGGGGCGCCGGCGGCACCTGCGGCTGGCCGAACTGGGCGTTATCGAGTGCGTCCAAGCAGAAGCATAATCCTCCTTGCGGGCCGTTGAGCGTTCGTGTGCCGCCCATGGTAATCTTCTCAAAATCTGAGAACTTGCCGCTGTTTAATGCCGTCTTGAAGGTTTGGTACGCATGCAAGTCCACTCGGCCGAATGAGTCGTGAGGAAGACCCTTGGTATACGTGCCACCTTTGTCCGGATATCGTGCCTCATCGCCGTTGCTGAGGTTCGTTGCTGCTGGAACCCTGGCGTCCTGAACGGCCTCCGCCATCCGGAGTTCGAATGCTTCCATCACGCGGCGGGTGTTCACACCGGCAAGAGGTGCTAGGCCACCGAGGCTGTTTGAGCTAGCGCCAATAGCCTGGGCGGAGGACACGGACAGGCTCGCGAGCGCTCCTGCCCCAAGGGTCGCCGCCGCACTTGCCTGACCCAGAAATTTCCGTCGGTTCGGGCCTCTTGGCCTCTCGCCGACGGAGGGACTATCCGTTTCCGTGCCGCCACCGACGCTGTCTGTCGACTTGATCACGATGATTGCCCTTCCAGGACGGTAGTGGGAGCTAGCGACGTTCGCCGCCAAAAGTCACAGTACGCAACTTGTAGTCCAATTCGACCTACATCCGTGATCTGAAGAATAAACCGAAAATGCCCCGGAGAATCTCTTATCCCGTGTGCATATCTTCAACGAGTAATCGTGGTTCGCGTATAGGAAGAGTTCAAAATTGCGGCCGAATACCGGATCATCGTCCACCGTGGTCTGCGCCGCGCCGCCTGCGTGCGCGCCAGTAATCGACCGGATCAAAGCATTGTTTACCGAGCAGCGGGACGCACTCGCCGGCGTTGTCTGAGCGGGAAGGGGCCGAATCGCTGTCCGCAACCGCTCGCAGCCATCCGCTAGGGTGGGTCTATAGCGGCGGCGGAACCAATCCTCCACCCCTTGATCGCCGGTCGGGGCTAGTCTCTGCCGATGCGTCTCGACGATTTCGATTTCGAACTGCCGCGCCCGCTGATCGCCGACCGCCCGTGCGAGCCGCGCGACGCCGCTCGGTTGCTCCTGATCCCAGCCTCGGGAGGGCTGCGGGACCGGCAGATTTCCGATCTACCGGCGTTGTTGCGGCCCGGCGATCTGCTCGTCTTCAACGACACCAAGGTGATCCCGGCGCGGCTCGTCGGCCGTCGCGGTGCGGCATCGATCGAGGTCACGCTCTACCGCGACCTCGGTAGCGGTGCGTGGCGCGCCTTTGCCAAGGGCGCCCGCCGGCTGCGCCGGGGCGACCCCCTCGTCTTCGCCGAGGATTTCGCCGCTGAGGTCGCCGAGAAGCATCCCGAAGGCGACGTAACGTTGCGCTTCAAGGTTGAAGGAGAGGGATTCCGCGAGGCGCTTGCGCGCTATGGCGCAATGCCGCTGCCACCCTATATCAAACGCCTTCGCGGCGGCGACCCGCGCGACCGCGCCGATTACCAGACGATCTTTGCCCGCGCCGAGGGCGCGGTGGCGGCGCCGACTGCGGGTCTCCATTTCACCCAAGCTCTGCTCGACACGCTGACAGAGCGCGGCATCGGCTGGACAGCGCTTACCCTGCATGTCGGGCCCGGTACCTTTCTGCCGGTCAAGAATGCCGACCCGCGCGACCACAAGATGCACCCCGAATGGGGTATGCTGTCGGCCGAGACAGCCGATCGTATCGCGGCGACTCGGCTTGCCGGCGGGCGTATCGTTGCAGTCGGAACCACGAGCCTGCGCCTCTTGGAGAGCGCGGCGACCGATAATGGCGAGGTCCGGCCCTTTGCCGGCGAAACCCGGTTGTACATCCTCCCCGGCCACCGGTTCCAAGCCATCGACCTGCTACTGACGAACCTCCACCTGCCGCGCTCTAGCCTCCTAATGCTGGTCGCGGCACTCGCTGGACACGAGCGGATCAAGGCCGCCTATGCGCACGCGATAGCCTCCGGCTACCGCTTCTTTTCCTATGGTGACGCCTGCTTGATCGAACGGCGGTGAGGGTGCCGGCGCGACCGCGGTTCTTGCGCGGCCATGCGGGCCTGCGCCCAATGCTCCCATCACGGAAGCCGGCTGCCGTACCCGGCCATATTCGCAAGGTAGCCCGAATGACGAGCGCCACTATCCATGCGGCCGGACCAGTCTTCCGGTGGAGGAGGCGCCCGGACCGCTCGAGCAGCGGCACCTGCAATACGCCAACTACCGTGCTGTCGCGGAGGGCTACGAGATCGTCGGCGAGAACGCCTCATTCGGCAGCGGCCTTGCACAGCGAGCCCACATCACGGCGCAGAGCTGACTGTGAGTGCGACGAGGTTCCAACCCGGAAGTATTGGAGGAGAGCCACCGATGAAGATTCCGCAAACAGTCCGCGAAGTGATCGAAAAAGGACCGCTCGCTCATTTGACCACGCTCAATCCCAACGGCAGCCCGCAGGTCACCGTCGTGTGGGTCGGAATTGAGGACGAAGAGTTCGTGATGGGCCATCTAGCTATGCACCAGAAAATCAAGAACATCCGGCGCGATCCGAGAGTTGTATTGTCCCTCCTCGGTTACAATACAACGCAAGGAATGCGGGAATACGTGGTGGTCTATGGCACTGCGCGGGTGACAGAAGGCGCTGCAGTGCCCCTTCTGCAACGCCTGGCCCCTATTTATCTCGGATCGAACGCGACCTATCCGCCCGCATCCATGCAAAATATGGCGGGTTATGTCACCAGGATCACCCCGGCACGCTTCTCTGGGATTGGTCCCTGGGTACAACAAGCCACTGGCTGACCATGAGCCGCTAGATCCGGGTACTTATCCGCATTATCAGCTCCCCAGCGACGACTCTTATCGGCGCAATTCCATCCCCGCTTGACACTCGCGAGGACGGTCCCAACTCTTCCGCGAAATACGCGTAATTGCGCGTATCTCCTAGGAAGAAGTTTAGACTAATGAAAAAAGAGATGAGAACCCTCCTTGCCGCCGCATTCGCCGTTGCCGGTGCGGTGACGGCCCAGGCCGCGGATATAGCTCCGGTCACCGGCCATCGGACAAGGCTCGGGGCCGACCGCTCTGCCCTGGTCTATTAGATAGATGAGCCCGACGGCTTCCATGTG
>Ga0306925_10007795_pt1 | contig 10099 bp, 8 predicted proteins | sample flu12Cox44000176_FD_203755 | JGI IMG/M metagenome (GOLD analysis project Ga0306925, IMG submission 203755) | Lab enrichment of tropical soil microbial communities from Luquillo Experimental Forest, Puerto Rico - flux8day.12C.oxic.44.000.176 (v2)... | ecosystem: Environmental > Terrestrial > Soil... | reverse complement strand
CGACGAAAATGCATAGGGCGCGCTCTACGACAGGCCGCAAAACATCCCTATATTGGCCGCCATAGAGGACGACGTCTGCGAGATTATCCTGCTCGAATTTCTTTGCGAGATTATGGAGAAGAGCACCCGGTGGGCGGTTTGGCTCGTCCGGTCTATCTGGCTCGTTTAATGTCTTTTTTGGAGCGTCGGTCAAAGTCGACCAGCGTAAATACATAAATGTACTTTTCGATACCGGTCGTGGTCGGCAAGATCGAACTTGTAGAGCAACCCGGTGTGTTGCGCGTCTGGCGTCGGTATCGGCGTTGGTTTCGGCAGTGCAAAATGGTCGCAGGGCTCGCTTGGGTCAATTACCGGCGGTGGCTCTTGCTTGACGTGCAACGCCTTGCTCAGATGAAGGAGCAGCGTGTCGGGATCGCACCCCGTGTGCTCGCCGATGCCGTGTATGAAAGTATCCGAATACGATTGGTGTCCGGCGCCGGCGTCAGTTCGGTAGTTCCGAAGAGTTTGCTCGGTGGCGTCTCGGGATGAACCGGAATTACCTCGGGCGGAAGGTAGTAGCACGATCCGGTTACAACGCTGAGACAGAGGAGCCAAACTCGCCGCATACGACGTGTGGGCATAACTGTGTCCCCCCTTGGTGGTGAGGTTTAGCTCCTGCACATTGGCCGATGATGCTCTCCATCCTGGGGAGGGCCGAGGGACACCATGATGTCCGCTCGGCCCATATTCGCCGGATAGCGCGCTTCTGGTATCAGCTTAAACGCACCGGGGCGATCCCCAGGGGGATCGCCCCGGCTTCTACCTAATGCGAACTAGTTTCGAACACGCCGTGCGGCCCCGTTAGTCGGCGGCTGCCGGGGCCTTTGGAGCAGGGGCGGCGGCCACCATCGCCGGGCCTGCGCCGCCAAGTGCTGACTGGAGGGCTTGGCCGTGCACGCTACCAAGGCCAGTGCAGGCGTCCCAGCCAGGGCCGGCGTTGTAGCCTTGTACCCGGCCAAACGAGTTGTTGGCCGGACCTGGTGCCCCGAGGATGTCGCGGAAGGTGACCGCCGGTAGGCTGTATAAGGTCGAGTTGAGGAACCCGGCCGGATGGCCAAGGTTGGCGTTGATCCGCGCCATCAGACCGGCATAGAGGGGTGCGACGGCGCTGGTTCCGCCAACCGACTCGGGTGGCCGGCCGCCGATAACCTGGAGATAGCCGCTATTTTCGCTGGCGTTTCCGGCGATGTCCGGAACGCCTCGGCCGTGCTCGCCGGTGTGGACGCGTGGCGGTACTGAGACCGACTTCTGATAGTCAGGAACCTCGAAGCGGGCGCTGACCCCGCCGCCGGTGGCACCTGGCCCGGCGCCCCCAATGTCGTTCCAGACATATTCATCGAACGACGATCCGTTGACGTTGCCAATCGTAGTGCCGCCGCACGCGGTTACCCAGACATCGCTCGCGGGATAGCTGGTTTGAGCCTGGGTACGGCTGGCGATCTGCGCGCCGGAATCCCCAGAGGAAACGAGGACTGTGATCTTGTTGGTCGCCGCGTCCTCGAACAGGCCGGTGATCTGGGCAAATTCGGCATCGGAGAAGCTCGGCGTTCCCCGGTCGTCCGGCCCCCAGCCATAACTAATTGAGATGATGCTCGGGACAGGATCACCCGCATTGGGATGGATCATCTTCTGCAAGGCGTGGATGATGTTCTGGGTTTCCCCGCCGGCGAAATAGACGGCGATTTTGGCCTTCGGCGCAATGGCCCCTGCAACAGTAATGTCGAGGCCGGTTTCGCCGTCGGACTGACCCGAATTCTGAACCCCGTCGACTGCGACGTCGACGATTTGCGGCATTGGCAAATCCCCAAGTGCCCGCATCGTGGCGGTAATGTCCGAGGGGTCGTAGCCGGCCGGACCCTCATTAGTCTCCATCTCGTAAAGGCCGATCGTCTGTCCCGCGCCGTCGCCCTCGGGGAAGCCGTAGAGAGCAGCAACCTGCGCCGGCGTCAACGGCCGGGTGTTCGCCGGATCCTTCGCCGCCCCACGGCTGCGGGCATTGCTCTCCTTGCCGAGGGCCCTGCCGCCGTGCCGCCGTGCGGTCGAAAAGTGCTGTGCGTGGACCTGGCGGTTGGTGAGCCCAACAACTGCTTCGACATAGTCGGCGACCGTCGACGGCAGTTTCACCTTGCCGTCATGACTGCGATAGGTTCCGCGCTCGTATTCGTACTCATTGAGCTCGACGTTGAAGGCCTTGTTGACAGCGTCGGCGGGTCCGCGAACGATGACCGAACGGCGAGCGGCGTCGGTTTCTAGGACCTTCATGCCGTTGTCTTTGGCGAAGGCCGCAACCGCGTCCAGCTCCTTGGGATCTGCGCCACGTTGGCTCGCGAAGGCTTCCCGCGTGGGCCGCGGCGCGCCGGCGAGCATATGTTGCGGCTGCATTGCGGTGTGTCCGGGTTTGCGTCGAAGGAGCAAAGTGACGGTCACTTCCTCCGAGCCGCTGGTTCGTCTAAGCTTTTTGTGATCTGCAGGGTGGGGGTGGTCGCTGCCTTTCAGCGAACGATATGCTACCGATGACGTCATCTCGACCTCCAGTTCCGTGCGCACGCACGCAGTGATTTCGTTTCCAGCTCTACGCCCAAAGTATTTCCGGCGCATACTTTCCGTTTACTAGGATCCGCCTAGATCAACGGCGGATGGTCTAACGCTGGAAAGATAGCGCAAGGAATTGCTCGAGATGTGTGAGGTAGTTCACACTGAAGAAAAGTGTCGATCTTCAGACCGGCGCAAGGAGTTTCAGCCCATCTTCCGGGCGTTCCAGACGCGATATGAGCGCCCGCGCGGCCGCTCTGCCGCGCGAAACGTCGGGATTTTGTTAGTTGCCGATGGAGTTCATCGATCCTGGATTGAGCCGGCACCCGTTCGAGCTATCTCGTGCCGCCCACCCGCTAGTCAGCGTCACCGGAAACTGCGCGTCAGCCCCAGCCGAGCTCCTTCATCGCCCAGCCGGCGTTCCAGATTTTCGTCATGTGCCGGATCTTGTCGCCGGCGAAATCCATGACATAGACGTAGTCCGTCGTCGTGCTCTTGCCGGTCGGCGGACAGGGACCGCCTTCTCCGGTATGGGTCGCCGAAAAGACGCCATAGGCGCACACGCTGCTTCGATCGTCGTCGGTGGCAAACGACTTCACGGCATAGCGCCCGTCGGGCATGAACGAGAGCAGCCCTTTCATCCAGTCGGCGTAACCCTGGAGCGTGCGAATTTCGACCAGCGGCTCGGCTTGCGCCGAGAAGCTCGCATTGGGTGTGCAATAGGCACGGCACCCCTCCCAGCCTTTCCCTTTCTCACAGGCCTCGAAAAATTGCTGGGCAACCGACGTGATATTCGACATGCCTCCCTCCTCCTCACGCCTTCCCGCCATCCTTTTACCAAGATTTGAGCGTAGCTTTATAGCCGATTGGGGTGGCCACGGTTCGCCACCGCGGCGGGCATCGAGCGGGACGAAGACGCCGGACGGAGCGGTTCCGACTTCTCCCTGCTCGCCCTCAGACCCTCAGTTCGGCTCTCTGCTCGCCTCCCTGAGCAGTCCCGAAGGTTTCCCTCCCAACCTATTGATTCAGACAAGGATATTGCCGCTGCAACCGATCATTCGTCGAGCGTTTTTGTGATTTTTCCCTCAGCTGAGGGAAAACCGCGCGAGGGTGGTGGGGGAGCCGGCCACGGATATGGACGGCGGCTTCGCGGGTTAGGTGAGCAGCTTCTTCAGCCGCTCGGCGATCTCTTCGGGCGAGTTTTCGTGCGTGAAGCTGGCCGTAAAGCGCCCCTGCGGGTCCATGACATAGATGACCGAGCTGTGATCCATCGAATAGTCGCCACCCTCTTCCGGATGTTTCGCGTAATAGACGCGGTAACCCTTTGCCGCCTTGGCGATCTCTTGCGGCGTCCCGGTCAGCGCGAGGATCGGGGCGTCAAAGGCGGTGACATAGGATTTGAGCACTGCCGGCGTGTCGCGCTCGGGATCGACGGTAATGAACACCGGCCGGACCTCGGCGCGCTTTGGCCCAAGCTCGTCGAGTGCCACCGCGATGTCATTTAGGGCCGTCGGGCAGGCGTCGGGGCAGTGGGTGTAGCCAAAATAAACCAGCGACCATTTGCCTTTGAGGTCGGCGTCGGTGACCGTCTTGCCATTTTGGTCGACGAGCTGGAAGGGGCCGCCGATCGCGCTCGCGAGCAGGGTTCCGGCGGCACCCCGCGGCGTGTCTCGAGATGCGAGGCCGAGAAACACGCCGCCACCCAAGATGACCAAGCCCCCGAGGAAGGCGGCGATCAGGGCATAGCGAGGCAATCCGATCCCCTTCAGCGCTGCGATGTCGGGCCGGCGGCGCCGGGCTTCTCGACCGCAACCGTTACCTCTCGCGTCCCGGCCTTTTCAAAGGTCAGGGTCAGCGGAAAGGACTGACCTTCGCGCAGCGGCCCGCTGAGGCCCGTGAGCATGATGTGCTCGCCGCCGGGCTTCAGGGTGACGGGCTGACCCGCCGGAATGTCGAGGCTCGCGACTGGCCGCATCTTCATGACCATCCCCGACATCTCCATCGTGTTGAGCTCGACCTTTTTTGCCACCGGCGAGGAGACCGAAACCAAGCGGTCGGGGGTCGGCGAACGGATCGTCAGATAGGCGATGCCGGTCTCCGCTTTGGGTGGAGTCGCTCGCGCCCAGGCGTTGCTGACCTCCACCTGCCCGGTCTGCGCCAGCGCCGCACCGGCGATCACGAGGCAGGCGGCGATCGCGAGAAGCTTATGTCCGACCATGACGCTCACCCGTGGCGGTGGATCGGGTCGATCCAGCGGACCTCCTCGGGGCGTTCGACCGGCTCGATGTCAAGATTGACGACGACCGCCTCGTTGTCGCTGCGCACCAGCACACACTCGAGCGTCTCGTCGGTCGAGGCATTGATTTCCTGGTGCGGCACATAGGGCGGGACAAAAATAAAATCGCCCGGGCCCGCTTCGGCGACGTATTCGAGATGGTCGCCCCAGCGCATCCGTGCCCGCCCCTTGAGAACGTAGATCACGCTTTCGAGGTGGCCGTGATGATGGGCACCGGTCTTGGCGTTGGCATGGATCTTGACGGTGCCTGCCCAGATCTTCTGGGCGCCGACGCGGGCGAGGTTGATCGCCGCTGCACGGTCCATGCCCGGGGTCTGGGCGGTGTTCGGGTCGAGCTGATCGCCCGGGATGACCTTGACGCCGTGGGTTTTCCAATCGACGCGCTCGTGCCTGTCGCCGCTGCTCATCCCGATCACCTGCCCGATCCGGCCTCGCCTTGATATGGTTGCCTGATCGCGAAAAAGGAGTTCCCGATGAAGCTCGCCGTTCCCGACCTGATCTCGAACTCCTATTTCCCGGCCGCCGCCGCGGTCGAGCTCGGCTTCTTCAAGGAGGAAGGGCTCGACGTTTCACTCGAGCTGGTCTTTCCGGTCGACCGCGCCTATCGCGAGATGCGTGACGGCCATATCGATTTTGTCGGCGGCTCGGCGCATTCCGCACTCGCCGCCTTTCCCGAATGGGAAGGGGCCAAGCTGCTGTGCGCGCAGGCCCAGGGCATGTACTGGTTTCTAGTCATGCGCGCCGATCTGGGTGCCAAGCGTGGCGATGTGGGCGTAGTCAAGGGCCGCAGCATCGGTGCCGCACCTTGGGTTGAGATGGGGTTGCGCCGGCTGCTGATAGAGGCGGAGATCGACCTCGAGCGCGATCAAGTGAAGATCGCCCCGGTGCCGGGCGCGTCCGGATCCGAGGCTGGAATCGTGAATTTTGGCTTGACCGCGGCAAAGGCTCTCGAAGACGGCCTGATCGACGGGTTCTGGGCGAACGGCATGGGCGCGGAGGTCGCGGTGCGGCGCGGTGTCGGCACCGTCGTTCTCGATGTGCGCCGCGGCGACGGGCCCAAGCCCTGCTTCAACTACACGATGTCGGCGCTGGCGACGACCGACCGCCTGATCGCGCAGTCGCCCGATGTGGCCGCTGCGGCGGTGCGCGCCCTGGTCAAGACCCAAGCCGCCCTCAAGGCCGATGTCGGCCGCGCGGCCAAGGTCGGCCGCAAGCTCTTTCCCCCCGCCGAGGCCGAGCTGATTGCCGAATTGATCCGGCGCGATTTGCCGTATTACGACCCGACGATCTCGCCAGAATTCGTTGCCGGCATGAACCAGTTCGCCCGCGACATCGGTATCCTGCGCGGCCGTATCCCCTACGAGAAAGTCGTTGCCACCCGCGTCGCGCCGCTGTGGAAGGGCTGAGCATCCCTTATAATCCCCGAAATGCAGCAGCGGCGCAGCATCACCGATCCGGTTGTTCGATCCGCATTAGGCGAGCCCGATCGTCGACTGCGCGCCAGGTTCGACCGCAAATACCTCAGGCTCGTGCTGTTCGACAGTCGCGCCAGGGGCGACAACTTCCCGGAGAGCGATGCTGATGTCGCGGTAATCCTGCGCAGGCCAATCTCCGACCGCTGGGCCCTGAAACGCCTGATCATCGAGGACACCTATCCGATCCTTTTGGAGACCGGGCTCTATATCCAGCCTTGGCCACTTGAGGAACGGGAGCTCGACGACCCGGAACGATCGTGCAACCCGGCCCTTATCCGAAATGTTGTCCGGGAGGGCATCACGCCGTGACACCGGCGGAACTGTTAAGAAAGGCGGACGCTGCTCTGGCATCGGCGAGGAGAGACTTCGACGCAGGCGATCTCGATGGCGGCCAACAGGCTCTATTATGCAATGTTTCACGCTGCCCGAGCGGCATTGCTGAGTATTGGAGAGCCTGTCCGGAGAAGGTATGCACTGTCATCGCTCAATTCGACCGCCACTTCTGCAAGGATGGTCCTTTACCAACCGAGCTCGGGCGAGTGATCAACGAAGCCCAGGAGCTCAGAGTCGAGGGCGACTATGGAGCTGGAGCACCCGATGCGACCGAGGTAAGGGCGTATGTCGCAAAGGCTGCAGAATTTGTCGCGGCGGTTAAAGGCATTGTGTCGGGAACACCATCAGCTTCCTCGCCCTGAAGCTTTGTCGCCCTCGTCTACGCCGGCCTCCACATAGCCGCCGAGGCGGAACGCTCGGCGCCAATCAGCTCGCTGCCCGAGCCCCCGTCCTTGCCTCGCGGATCGCCTGCCACACCTTGAATGGCGTTGCGGGCATCGAGATGTCGCGCACCCCGAGCGGCGCGAGCGCATCGAGGATGGCGCTGACGACAACCGCAAGCGCTGGCGTGCAGCCGCCTTCGCCGCCGGCCTTGATGCCGAACGGGTTGGTCGGCGATAGCACCTCGACGATCTGGGTGGCGAAGGACGGCAGATTGTCCGAGCGCGGCATCCCGTAATCCATGAACGACCCGCACAGAGGCTGGCCGGTTGCCGGGTCGAGCGCGCATTCCTCCCACATTGCCTGCCCGACGCCTTGGGCGGCGCCGCCATGGGTCTGCCCGTGCACGATCAGCGGGTTGATGCAGCGCCCGACATCGTCGACGACGGTATAGCGGGTAATTTCGACCCAGCCCGTCTCGGGATCGATCTCGACCTCGCACACGGCACAGCCATTGGGAAACACCGGATCGTGCATTTCATTGTCGGTGACGACGGCTAGCTCGTTCTCGAGACGGAGGCGCGCCGCCTCCTGCGCCAGTTCGAGAAAGTCGAAGCTGCGATTGCTGCGCTGTGCGACAAACCGGCCATCGGCGAATGCCACCTCGTCAGCCGTCGTACCGAGAATTTGGGCGGCCATGGCTTTCCCTTTGCCGATCAGCTCCGGGGCCGCCATCGCGAACAAGGTCGCGGCGTGCCGCATGGACCGGCCGGAATGCGAGCCGCCGCCGAGGCTGACGATATCGGTGTCACCGGTGATCAGATCGACCTTATCGACCGGTACGGCGAGCACGGCCGAGACGACCTGGGCAAAGCTCGTCTCGTGGCCCTGGCCGTTGGGCGCGGTGCCGATGACGACCTCGACTCGGCCGGCTGGCGTGATGGTGATCTCGGTGCGCTCACGCGGTGCACCGATCGATGACTCGACATAATTTGCCAGACCCAATCCGAGCAGCCTGCCGCGCGCTTCCGCCTCCTGCCTGCGCGCCGTAAAGCCGTTCCAATCGGCGTTGCGCATCGCCAGATCCATATTGGCTTCGTAGGTGCCGCTGTCGTAGCGGGCGCCGACTGCATTGGGGTATGGCATCATTTGCGGCCCCACGAGGTTCTTGCGGCGCAATTCGACACGGTCGAACCCGAATTCGCTTGCGGCCTTGTCAACGAGCCGCTCGATCGCATAGGTCACCTCGGGGCGGCCCGAGCTGCGATAGGCGTTGGTCGGCATCGTGTTCGTGAACACCGCGCGCGAGCGCAGGCTCGCCGCCGGGATGTCGTAATTCCCGGTGACCAAGGCCGAGCCCTTGCCGAGCGGCGACAATGATACGCAGCGCCCGCCGACATTGCTGATGTTGTCGGCACGCATTGCCAGAAACCGGCCATCGTCGCGCAGTGCCAACGCCACCTTGGTTACCAAGTCGCGGCCCTGAAAATCGCTGAGAAACGCCTCCGAGCGGGTCGCGGTATATTTGACCGGCCGGCCGAGCCTACGTGCCGCCCACAGCACCAGGCCGAACTCGACAAAGACCCGGTTGCGCACCCCAAAATTACCGCCGACATCGTAGGACAGAACCCGCACCCCTTCGGGAGCGACACCCAGCACCGCCGCGAGCTCTGCCTTCTGACGGACGGGACCACCGCTGCCGGCGTAGAGTGTGTAGCGGTCCGTAGCCGGGTCGTAATGGCCGAGCGCGGCGCGCGGCTCGATCGGGACCCCGGTCACCCGGCCAATGTGGAGATCCATTTCGACGACATGGTAGGCCTCGGCAAAGTCGCGGTCGGTCGCCTCGCTGTCGCCGAACATCGTGTCGACAAAGACATTGTCCCGCACCTCGTCCCAGACCGGCGGTGCGCCCGGCAGGATCGCGGCCTGCGGATTGGTGACCCGGGGCAATTCCTGATATTCGACTTGCACGGCCTCTGCAGCGTCGAGCGCCTGCGGCAGAGTTTCGGCGACCACCATCGCGACCGCCTCGCCGACATGACGCACCCTGTCCGCCGGTAGCAGCGGCTGCGGGCCAAAGAACATCGCGCCGCCGCCGGGTCCGGTCAGCTTCAAGTCGTAGCGGGTCGACGGCACCGGGCTGTGCGGGATTGGTCCGAGGCCATCCGCTTGGCAGTCCTTGCCGGTAAACACGCCAAGAACACCCGGCATCCGCCTTGCCCGCGTTGCGTCGATTTGCAGGATCCGCGCATGCGGGTAGGGCGAACGCACGATGACGGCATAGGCTTGCCTCGCCATGTTGAAGTCGTCGGTGAACCGTCCCTTGCCGGTCAGCAGCCGCTGATCCTCCTTGCGGCGGACCGGCCGGCCGATCGCGCTGATCGCGGCGACCGCGTCAATGTCGATCGCGTCGTTCATTCCCTGGCCTCCGGATCTTATTCGCCGAGCAGCATCCGAGTGTAACCGCGCCGATTGCACGTGGCGAACCCTCGCTGGGACAGCTCGATAACCGAAAAGTGAGGTGCGTCTTGCGCGGAAGGGTGCAACCTCTGTTGCGTCATAAGCATGAACTAATTCGAGGGGAGGGTCTGGTCATGTTCTCGAAATTCATCACCGCAGTCGTCATCGTGTTTCTCGCCGTGCCGGCTGCTCTGGCTCAGGCCCCGTCCGCGGGAGCGCGGGTGCGGGTCGCCGGCACGGTCGACAAGCTCGACGGCGATAAGCTGACGGTCGTCGACATGAAGGGCGGCCAGCCCATCACCGTCGCGCTCGCCGATAACGCAGCGGTGTTCGGGGTCGAGAAGCGCACTATCGCCGACATCAAGCCCGGTGACTTTCTCGCCTCGGGCGGGGTCAAGGGCACCGACGGCAAGATCCATGCGGTCGAGGTGCGGATTTTTCCGGAATCCTTACGCGGCACCGGCGAAGGCCAGCGCCCATGGGACGTCAAGCCGGACGGGGTGATGACCAACGCGACAGTCGGCACGGTCAGCCAGTCGCCGGAGGGCGGGGTCATCCGCGCCAAGTACAAGGGCGGCGAATC
>Ga0306925_10007794_pt1 | contig 10100 bp, 8 predicted proteins | sample flu12Cox44000176_FD_203755 | JGI IMG/M metagenome (GOLD analysis project Ga0306925, IMG submission 203755) | Lab enrichment of tropical soil microbial communities from Luquillo Experimental Forest, Puerto Rico - flux8day.12C.oxic.44.000.176 (v2)... | ecosystem: Environmental > Terrestrial > Soil... | reverse complement strand
GATTTCGGGTCCATGCTCGCTCCGCCAACCAGCACGCCATCGAGTTCTTCCTGTGCCATCAACCCCTGAATATTGTCAGGCTTGACGCTTCCACCGTAGAGAATCCTTAAGGAGAAAGCAAGGCCGGCGTTGAACTGCTCCGCTGCATACTGGCGAACAAACTTATGTACGGCCGCGGCAGTTTGCGGTGTCGCCGTGCGGCCCGTGCCAATTGCCCAGACCGGTTCGTAAGCTACGAGAATACGGGAGAATTCTTCGGCGGTCAACGCGCCGAGACTGCCGCAAAACTGGGATTGGCAGACCTTTTCCGTGTGGCCGGCTTCGCGTTCGGCAAGCATTTCGCCGATACAGACAATCGGTGCAAGTCCTGCAGACAGAGCGGCTTTCGTCTTCTTCAAGACGGTCTCGTTGGTTTCGCCAAAGAATTGCCGTCTTTCGGAGTGGCCGACGATCGTGTACCGGCAACCGGCCTCAACCAGCATGCCCGTGGAAATCTGGCCCGTGAACGCGCCTTCCTTCTCCCAATACACATCCTGCGCGGAGATGCCGATCCGTGTGCCTCTTGTGGCCTCCACTGCAGCAGGAATGTCCGTGAAGGGTGGCGCGACTACGATGTCGCAATCCGTGACGCCCACGACCAGCGGATTGAACGCGGCGAAGAAGGCCCGCGTCTCCGCCTGGTTCTTGTACATCTTCCAATTGCCCGCGATGACGCGGCGCCGCTTTGCGGTGCTCATTTGTTGGTCAGGGCCTCCACGCCCGGAAGTTTGCGGCCGCCGAGAAACTCGAGCGAAGCGCCGCCACCCGTCGAAATGTGCGAGATTTTATTGGCGACGCCGGACTGATGCACGGCCGCGACGGAGTCACCGCCGCCTACGATGGAGGTCGCGCCGTTTGTTGTAGCTGCGGCAACCGCCTTGGCAATCTCCAATGTGCCTTTTGCAAATGCGGGCATTTCGAAGACGCCCATGGGGCCGTTCCAGACGATGGTCCTGGCTTTGGCAATCTCGGAGCTGTATGCGGATATCGTCTTGGGCCCAATGTCCAAGCCCATTTGGTCGGCGGGGATTGCGCCAACGTCGACGATCTTAGCGGGCGCGTCGGCCTTGAAGTCAGGCGTGATTACGTTGTCGAGAGGCAGAAGCAGCTTGAAATTCTTCCGCTTGGCATCGGCAAGGATTTTCTTGGCCAGTTCGATTTTGTCTTCTTCGACCAGCGACTTCCCAATCGAGAGGCCCTGCGATTTCAGGAAGGTATAGGCCATGCCGCCGCCAATCAGCATCGCGCCGGCAATTTTCATAAGGTTTTCGACGACTTCGATCTTGTCGCTGACCTTGGCGCCACCGAGGATGGCCACGAACGGACGCGTCGGATTGCTGACTGCCTTGCCGATGTAGGCGATCTCTTTTTCCATGAGCAAACCTGCCGCCGATTTCTGAACGAACTTCGTGATGCCGACGACGGAAGCGTGCGCGCGGTGAGCCGAGCCGAAAGCATCACACACAAACAGGCTGTCGCACAGCGCCGCAAGTTGCTTCGAAAAGGCTGTGTCGTTTTTTTCTTCCTCCGGATGGAAGCGCACATTCTCCAGTACGAGAATGTCTCCATCCTTCAACGCCTCACTCTTCGCCTCTACATCCCGGCCAACGCAATCCGCGGCGAAGGCAACCGGCTTGCCGAGCAGTTCTTCGAGCTTCTTGGCCGCGGGCTTCAGCGAATATTTCAGATCCGGACCACCCTTAGGCCTGCCCAGGTGCGATGCCAGCACCAGCCTGCCTCCCTTTTCGATAGCCAGTTTCAGCGTGGGCAGAGCTTCCTGGATACGCGTATCATCCGTGATCACGCCATCTTTCAGCGGCACGTTAAAATCCACGCGAATGAAGACTCGTTTCCCGCGTAGATCGAGGTCCTTAATGGTCAGTTTATTCATCGCTGGTCAACTTTCTGTGTTCGGATATCAGCGATCAGCTATCAGGAATCAGTTTCAACTTGAATCGAAATCCGCTTCCCAGGATCTTCTTCCATTAGGGATCCGAGATTCGGAGCTGTATCAATACTGTGTTTTTCGAATACGGCAGTCGGGGCACGGCTGAAGCTGTGCCCTGACTCTGAACCTCGGCCTTAGCCGCTGAGGGCTAATTCTTGGAACTCCCACGCAAACTCTTCAGTCCCGAGACAAGCTTCAGAATTTCGACGCCAGCAGTTTCACGAGATCGCGGCAACGGCAGGAATAGCCCCACTCGTTGTCGTACCACGCCAGCACTTTCACGCAGCGGTCGCCGATCACCTTGGTGTATCCCGCGTCCACGATCGATGAGTTGGAATTGCCTTTGAAATCGGACGAAACTAGTTCTTCTTCGGTGTAGCCGAGAATCCCCTTCAGCGAGCCAATCGCCGCCGCCTTCAACGCGCCATTCACCGCGTCCTTGCTCGCCGGTTTCTCCACAAACACCGTCAGGTCTACAACGCTTACGTTGGGCGTCGGTACCCGCATGGCGTAACCGTCAAGCTTTCCTTTCAACTCCGGAATTACCAGATGCAACGCTTTAGCCGCACCCGTCGAGCTTGGGATCATATTGAGCGCCGCGGCGCGCGCCCGGCGCAAATCCTTGTGCGGCAGGTCCAGCAGCTTCTGGTCGTTCGTATAAGAGTGGATCGTGGTCATCGTGCCACTCTGAATCCCAAATGTCTCCTGGATCACCTTCGCCACAGGCGCAAGGCAATTCGTCGTGCAGGAGGCATTGGAAATCACGTGATGCTTCGCCGGGTCGTAGGTTTTGTCGTTCACCCCAAGTACGAACGTAGCATCCGGATCCTCCGCGGGGGCCGAGATGATGACCTTCTTCACCGGGGCGCGCAGGTGCTTTTTCGCTTCCGGTCCCTTTGTAAACAGCCCGGTAGACTCAATAACGACATCCGCGCCAACGCTGGCCCAGTTAATTTCCGAAGGGTTCTTCACCTTGAAAACCTTGAAACTCTTTCCCTCGACGCTGATGGAGTCGTCCGTATGCGTAATCGTGTGCGGCAGGTTGCCGAGTACGGAATCGTACTTCAGCAAGTGCGCGAGGGTTTTGGCGTCCGTGATGTCATTCACGGCGACGAACTGGATATCTTTGTCGTCGATCGCGGTGCGCACAATATTGCGACCGATGCGGCCGAAGCCGTTGATACCAACCTTGATGGCCATTACTTCCTCCGGCGCGAAATTGTAGATTGCGGCGAAGAACAGAGTGGAACGGCGCCGCGAGCAGAATAGAAAATGCTAGGGGCTGTGCAAGGAAAAGTCAACGCGGCACGACATGTCTTGGGTCACAAGCCCGCGCTCTTTGTTCGTTCTTTTCCTCGACTTGCTCTTTCAAATTCGACAAAAATCATGTTTGTCACATCTCGATCTTAATTTTCGATACCATAGAGCGTAAATTCATGCGAACGTTTCAATTTGCATCACACCTCTTTTTGATTTCCCCAACCAGCCTCTGGGGATGGATCAGCGTCGCCGTTATCGCCGCGGTGATTGCGATTCCTTTCCTGAGCCTCAGAGCCGGCCGACCTTCCGCCCTGCCCCTTTGGCCCCACTATTGGCTAGGGCAACTTGCAACCGTCATTTCGCTATGGCATGCCTGGATTCCCATGAAAGCGGGTCACATACCCCACAGCGCCTTCAACGGATTGTGGTTGGCGACGATTGCTCTTGGTCTCCTCCTTCTGCAACTCTTGCTTGGCTTGGTGCTGCGCTACGGCGGGCCACGCTACTTTGCCTATCTTCGCCAGACTCATTTTGCGTTGATGTTGGGAATCGTTGCGCTCATCGCTGCGCATTTGTGGTTTAACAGCCGCTTCCTCCATTCGCTCTTTTGACTGCGCGGGCCAATTTTGGCTTGTCCATCGCTAATTCTTTCCGCGCTCATCCACGATAACTTTCACGCCGTATCTCGGCCGTAAGGTAATGGACGCGAGCGGTACCACCGGATGGTCCTTAACCAACCGAAAACGAAATCGCCGTGCAATTGTAGCCAACGTCAGGGTTGCCTCCATCAACGCAAACGCATTGCCGATGCACTGCCTCGAACCCGCGCCAAATGGAAAATAGGCGAGCCGTGGAATTCTCTTCAACAGGTCGCCTTCCCAGCGTTCAGGAAGAAATTTTTCCGGTTCGTCGTACCAGCGCGGATCACGATGGACGACCCATTGGCTCGCGGCGACGCCCGTACCCTTGGGTATGGGATACCCGGAAATCTCATGGTCTTCAATGGCCATGCGAGCCATGGCCCAGGCGGGAGGATACAACCGCATGGACTCGGTCAAAACGTGCCCGGTATAAGGCAGGCGAGGCAGATCTTCCATAAGCGGCACACGGCCGCCGAGCACTCCCTGCAGTTCCGCGTGGAGCTTTTCTTCCACTTCTGGATGTTGTGCCAACAGCCACCACGTCCAGGACAGGGCGCTTGCGGTCGTCTCGTGTCCAGCAAGAAACAGAGTGATGGCTTCGTCGCGGAGCTGCTGGTCGTCCATGCGCGAACCGTCCTCATCTTGGACACTGAGCAGCATCGAGAGCAGGTCGCCAGTGTCTTTTGCCGAGGACCTTTTTTCCCGAATGATGCGAAAGATAATCTCGTCCAGTTGCCGGACTGCCTTTTTCGCTTGTAGGTTGCGCGCGGTGGGAAGCCACTTCGGTGTGAAGATCAGTCGCCGGAAATCGGAAGCGAATTCGAGAAGCAGATCCAGAGTCTTACTGACTTGCGGCGCGTCGCGCTCGACATCAGCGTTGAACAGCGTCTTGCCGACAACCTGCAGCGTGAGCCGCATCATCTCGCGATGCACGTCCAACTGTTCGCCCGCTTTCCAACCTTCCATGAGATGCGAAGCAAAATCGGTTATGGTGCCCACATAGGCGGCAATGCGCGCGCGATGGAATGCCGGTTGCATCAATCGCCGCTGCCGGAGCCATCGTTCTCCTTCGCTCGTTAGCAGGCCTTCGCCAAAAAGATGTTTGTTCGCGCGCAGCGCACGCCCTTTGACAAACTTCCGCGCGTTCGTGACCAGTACATCTTCAATGTCAGCAGGATGAACCAGCAAGTAGGTCCGTACGTGCAGAAATCGCAAGCCCACGACGTCCCCAAACTCGCGCGCTGCCCAAGTCATAAAGGTCAATGGATCGTGCCGTATAGGGCTCCTGAGGCCGTCGAAGAATCTTGGTTCCGGGCCAGGCGGCAATTTTTTTCGCGATGCCATCGGTTTCCTGCAGACCTGCGTTCGCCCCGGCTATTTTGCGGGATTGGCTCCGTGGTGCTTGATCCGAATCTCTGCCTCTTCTGTCAAACTTCGTACGGCCAACTGGGTTTCGTGCACCATCAGGGTACAGCCCACACTCAGCCCCACAACCGCCGAAGCGCCCGTGAGGATCGCTAGAGTGGCCCCCACTTCAAACAGGATTCTTGACCCATAGTAGGCTGCCATCGAACCCACGACAGAGACCAGCGCCGAGGAAGCAAACAGCCCCAGGGCTGCATAGAACATCCGCATGGCCTTCAACAGCATTTGCGCGCGGATCTCGAGCACCCTTAACTGTGCGTTCCATGCAACAAATTCAGCGGATCCGACGGCGTAGAAAGCGATGGCGCCAGCAACCACCCTGGTGCGGTCCACCACGCGACCCAGTCGGTTACCGGTGCCCAATGCGAGCACGGACGACGCATTCGTCAGGATGGCTGGCGCGACGATGGCCGTCAGCACTGCGAATGGATTATTCGCAACAAACTGGTATTGCACTCGAACCTGCCTCACTGCCGTGGATGATTTCTTCTCAGCCCGGCAACGCCAGCGGTAAGCATATTCAATTTCCGCCAGCACACAAGAGGTACAATCGTAATGATCAGAATTCGAATAAAAGCAGTTGAGAAGGACTACTGCGGGTACTGCTTGATGGTGGTGACCTTTTCGCCGGTGAAGCGGACAAACACGGTCTTGTCCGGGGGGTGGCCGTAGATCCAATCTTCGGTGTCGTTGCCGTTGGCGTCGCGTTCCCGGACCTTGCGATCGGGCTTGCCCATGGCTGCCACAACTTCCTCGCGGTCCATCCCCAGGATGGCATGGCGTTCGGTAATAGCTTTCTTCATCTCCGGCGGCAGTGTGTCGATCCAATGCACGGAAGCGGATCGCACCCTGGTAAAATCCAGGAAGGGCGAAAGAATCTGCTTCAATTCGTCCGGGGTGAGATCCGGGACAGACTTGGAAAACTGGACGTAAATCGTCCCGCCCATGCCTTGCTGGAATCCCGGCGGCCCCTGCTCGTCAGACGAAACAGTTGGCTGCGTCGGCACCGGACTGCTGCCCCCCAGGCCAATCTGGATATGATCACGCCAATGTTTCTTGGGGCGGCCACCGCCATTCACATCCACGATAATAGTCTGCTCGTGAAACTCGAGATTCGTGATTTGTGCGTTGTCGCCACTATTAACGGCAGCGCCATGACTGGCAACAGCGCGGTCCAAGTATTCCTCATTGATAGGCTTGTCCACGTACAAGATGAATCCGTCTTTGCCGCCCGGCAAAGGCTTGCGTGCTTTCGCAAATTCACCGGATACATAGCGAATCAGCATCAGCTTCGAGGATTCCTGCAATGTGGGGCTCTTCTTGGCTGAAGCCGTCGGGGCGGCGTTGGTGTCTTGTGGGTCGCCATTCATCAGTGTTGGGAACAACGGCAGATTCTCACCCGGAGGGAACGCTTCCACTATGGGAGGTTTTTCAGACAGAGAAGAAGTAAGCCGCGGCAAGTCCGCAGTAGCGGACAGAAAAAACGTCAGAGCCAAGGCCATCCGGTATGACATGTCGCCAAGGGGGTAGCAGCCAGGAGGGCCCTACCCACTTCCCTATTTTATGATGCAAGAGCGGGATTGAATAGCTTCACCTTTGGAAAAAATTATTGGGAGACGACGGTCACGCCCTGGCGGTCAATCTGCATCGGAAGCAGCTCCCCGCCTGAGTCCAGTATGGCCTTTTCCACCCGGGGCCGCGCATCCGGCTCGATCAACAGCACCACGCAACCCCCGCCGCCGGCCCCACACACCTTACCGGCCAGCGCGCCTTTCCGGCGCGTGTTCGCTATGATGCGATCAATCTTCTTGGTAGAAATCGTCGGGAGGTTCCTCCGGCGGAATTGCCATTCCACGTTCATCAACTGTCCCACTTCGTTCCAGTTTCCCGCCTCCAAAGCCGCGCGCATGCTTTGCGCAATTTGGGAGATGCGCTCCAGGTTGCCCTGCACCGCGCCTTTACCGTCAATATGGGCTTTGAACACCGCCCAATTGTTGATGGCGGATTGCCGTGGATTGCCCGTGTAGCAAACCACCAGGCGGCGTTCCAGTTCATCCAGATTGACGTTCAGCTCGATGCGGCGCTCTCCGCCGGGCATCAACTCGATGGCTGCGGCCCCGCCGAACGCCGGTGGGTAGTGGTCTTGCATGCCGGTCGGAATGCGGATGACAACAGCCTCCGCGTCACGGCTGATGTGGACCCAGTCGACTTTGCTCTTCCCTGCACCGATGAAGCGGTCGAGCGCCGCGCAGATGGCCACGGCCATTGCGCTTGAACCGCCAATCCCCGCGCCGGCAGGCGCTTCAGAGTTCGTTGTTAACGTGAAACCACCCTCGGGGCGGAAAAACTTCACGATCTCCGCGAGGAGTGGCAGGCGAAAATTCTTCGCGCGAGCGAGCTTAGCAAATGACGCGAAACTCTCCGCACGGTTGGTGTCCAACGAGACGAGTCTAATGGCTTCGTCGCCCGCGGGATGACTCTCCAGGATACATTGCGCGTAGCGTGAAATGGCCGCGTTCACCGTCACCGCTCCCGGATGAAAGAGATAGAGCGGCCAGATATCCAGTGTGCCACCAGCTAGATCCACACGAGTTGGAGCTTTCGATTCGATGCGCATGGTTTTCCTGTTGAAGCAAAATTAAAAGTGAATTGTACGCCGCCGATCACACTAAGTCGTGCCACCGCCCGCCAAGCGGTTACGTCTGAGGATTTGCGGCCCCGTCTCACGGCGGGCGTGGGCTGGATTTGGCTCAAAACAGCGCCGGCAGCGGGCCTCGTACGCTCCGCTGGCTCCAACGACGAGGAGTTTGGTGATTTCTTCCGCGATCGCCAAAAGCCGCGGCATGGGTTCAAAAGGCCGTCCGCGATAATCCGTATCCAATCCCGCCACAATTACACGCTTCCCCAGGTTTGCCAGCTTCGTGCAGACATCCACGACTTCTTCGCCGAGGAATTGCGCTTCGTCAATGCCGACGACTTCCGTCCTGGGCTGAAGCTTCTCCATGATCTCCGAAGCTTTGCTGACGTTATCCGAAGGAATCCCAAGACCGGAATGGGAAACGATCTCGTTGACCGCGTAACGTGAATCAATCGCTGGCTTGAAAATCTGTACGCGCTGCTTGGCGAACTCCGCACGACGCAGACGCCGGATTAATTCCTCGCTTTTGCCCGAAAACATCGGTCCGACCACAACCTCGATCCAGCCCATGTTGCCCTTCACAATGTCCACGCGTTCTCTCCTTCACTCTCTAGCATACTTCTCTTTGGCCACCGTAATTCAATCAAGATCATGAACCTGCGGGCAAAGTTTAGCGGGAATCGCGAGAAATGTTAGCGGGATTTTGGGGAGCTGAGGAAAATCCAAGAAGGAAAATGGAGGGGCCTATCAGAATCGAACCGACACCCGAACCTTGGCAAGCTTGAAGCCAACGGAAAATCAGGAACTTACAAGGCACTTTCAGGAGCATTCAGTAGCGTTTTAAAGACCGGCGCGGAAAATGACTATAGCGTTGGCACCATTTGGGGCGTGACCAGTAGCGGATTTTACTTGCTGCACCTCTGGAGGCAGCGTGTAGAATTCCCCGCACTGAAACGGAAACTGGCAACGCTTGCGGCTGAGTGGAATCCAAACGTCATACTCGTCGAGGACAAAGCATCGGGACAATCGCTCATTCCGGAGCTACGTGCGGGCACAACGCTGCCGGTGAAACCGATCAAAGTGGAGCACGAAAAAGGCGTCGTGGCTAAAAGCGTTCCTGGTTAGCGTTAATCCGACACTAGGCCGGCTTACCGGGGCGGTCAGCCCTTTTCGCTTGAAACAGTCGCTTACAAACGGTACAAGCCTGCTGCTCAATCCAGCCATAGCCAATGTAAAAAAGGAGCAGTAGACCCAAGAAACTGGATGATGAGGAAAGCCGCCAAGCCTGTAATCAACAGTACAAACGCACTCGGTTCTGGTGAGACCACGGGCGGTGCTGTGAGGGGCTGTGACGAAGGAGGACTGGAAGAATTCCCACAGCAAGAGCCGACAGGGGACGGCGAAAGGAAGAGAGTACCCGGTCCGGAAGGTGGGTAGGGACCATTGCCGGAAGCGAAAAGGATGGGTGCAGGAGAATCCATCCAAATCGGAGGGATCGGCAGCGATTTGGTAGTCAAGTCAGGCCAGCTAGGCGCGACGGGTGGGTTCATCGTTTCATCGGCTGGTTCCGCGGGAGAGGTCGGTGCCACCGGAACATCTGAAATGCGATTGCCGCAGCGAGTACGTGCGAGGTGCACACCATCGGTGAGAAGGGTTTCGCCGGCGTGCATCGTCACTCTCTTCTTTGTCCAGAAGATGCGGTCTCCGAGACGATAAGAGACATAAGCCTGACGCTCCTGGGCCAGCCGAATCACGTGAGCCGAGTGAACATTAAAATTAGAATAATGTGAAGAGACGACAGAATCGTTGTGGATGGCGGCTTGAAGTTCACGTGAAGTCATGACTCCGCGAGGAATTACAGAATAGGGAAAAATAGGACGACCGGACGAGGTGTCGGCTGGGAGGGGCACGAAATCTTTATTGTCCCAGTTGAAAGGCAGGGAGTCTGAGCGCGACAAAACGGTCGCAGGCTGCGGGACTTCAAAGTGGGAAGAGCGAAAGAATGCCCAAGAAACAGTTGATAACGCGAGTCCTAGGACTACTGTAGCGAAAATTGTTGAGGGAGCCGATAGTCCTTGGTGTTTTGTGAGCCTTGTCGTTATTGGTTTCCTCACGTTTATGCTAGATAGGGCAGGGTTTCCCCGCCCTC
>Ga0306925_10007791_pt1 | contig 10102 bp, 7 predicted proteins | sample flu12Cox44000176_FD_203755 | JGI IMG/M metagenome (GOLD analysis project Ga0306925, IMG submission 203755) | Lab enrichment of tropical soil microbial communities from Luquillo Experimental Forest, Puerto Rico - flux8day.12C.oxic.44.000.176 (v2)... | ecosystem: Environmental > Terrestrial > Soil... | reverse complement strand
ACGCATCGCCGATCTGACCGATTTCCTGCTCCGCCGAGCGGCCACCCGGCCAACCATCACCTACCGCCAGCTCGTCGACGGCGCTCAAATCAACGGAGCCCTACCTGCTCTAACCGGATAGGGAGGTAAATTAATCAAGCTGTTAAACGAGGCTCCGACCCCACCTCGCATTGAAACACTCACTGCTGATATAAAAACTGTGACACAGGGAATTTTGAGAAGAGAATGGAAGCGGGCGGCACGGGCGAGGTAGTCAACTCACCGAAGGAGCTTACCATCATCCGTTCTGGGCTTTCGCATCGAGGGAGACCCTCTAGTGGATAACTTGCGACAGGGGTCAAGAACAGAAGAGAGGCTGACGACAGCAAGGTTTGTATTTCATAGCGCCAACGTGTTGCCTTCAATGAACGCGAGATGAGGATTACAGCGGCGCTCGCGGTCCCCGTAATGCTCGTTGCGACGCCGCCCGCCATGGCTGGCCAATACGAGGAGGAGCGATATGCAGCATTCGTGCGCTGTCTGAACGCTAACCTTGCTGCCGCTCCAATGGACAACCCGGTGAGGGGCTGCAACACCCAGTACAATGCATTTGTTGCTCAGTGTAGCGCAGATAATTGGGGGATGCCGTTACCGGAGGCGTTTTGCCGAAACTTCGCCTTCCAACTTGTGATGCAACTTTTGCAAGAGAAGATGCGCGAGAAGTTACACCATTAACACGTCGCTCTCCAGTTCGTACCCTTCTGAGACATTTGGCCCGCGGCCCTGGAACGGCAGCTTCAGGGCCAGGTGCCGCCAGGTGTCACCTAATCGGGGCGCCAGTCGCTCTGATGCCAAGGGAGAAGCACAAGCGGCGAACACCGTGGTCCTTCACCCGAATATTGTCTGCGCCCACCCACAGCGCGCCCGCGAGCACCGCCCGCGCATCTGGTCCCGTACCAGCGCCCCTGACCAGCCGCCTATGTCGCTGGCGCGTCAATAGGCGAGAATAACTGCCGCGCCTTCTTAGTCTCGCACAACTCCGAGTAGACACGATGGCGCGGCCGTGCAAACGCGATAATGTCGGCACCCGAAGGAAGGACCCGACCGAGGGCGAGGGCAGTGCTCACCAGAGACATTCTTTTCGGCATGAACCTCCTCACCCTGGCCGGGTTCGTCGTGATGGGGCTCACGCTTACCCTTATAACCATATGGAGCAGGCGGGTAAGGCTTTGAGTATCGGCCTCATGGCCGCAGGGACTGTTCTGGTCTTCCTCGGGCTGTATGCAGGGGGTTGGTCAGGATAGGGCACGCTTCCCCGCCTCGATCGGGGTTTCAGTCCGCCCAACGAGATCTCATGCCGCGGTGTGAAACTTCCTCTTGGAGGCTTTGGAGCCTGCGGCGCGCGGCCGATTTGCCGCAGGTGGGCCCCTCGCTCAAGCCTGTCGGCGGACGTTCCAAAAGAGCGGCCCCCCACTCGCGGTCAGCACGCCCGTGAGGTCGGAGCGGAAGGCTGTCGGAGTAAAGTTGATACCGAGCGGATAATATGGCGCGTCGATGAAGGCCTGCTCCTGGATCTCGGCGGCGAGCTTTTTTTGGGTGGCCAAGTCGGATGCGTCGAGCCACTCCTCTCGCAACGCCTCTATTTTGGGGCTGCTTGGTCAGCCCCACAAGGGCGCCTCCTCGCCATTGCCGCGCAGCGCACTGTTCGTGGCCGGGGAAGAAGAAACTACCCCCGTTAAAGCGCCGACGTAAGCGCTCCACCCGCCCTCACTAGGCGGCTTCTTACTGGCGCGCCGCTGCAGGCTCGCAGCCAGGTCCATCACCTGATAGTCAACATTCATGCCGGCCCTGCGCATCATCTCCGCGGCGACGCTACTCCATTCCTTGAAGAATGGTTGAGTTGACGCCAGAAATACAACCGTCTCGCCTCGGTAGCCGGCAGCCTCCACGTCTTTTCTCACCTTCGCGTAGTCGCGGGGGCCGTTCAGCGCCGCCATCCCCACTTCGCTCACAAACGGCGAGCTTGGCGCGAAGAAGCCGACCGGTACCTGCCACAATGATCTGTCAGGTCCAAACGCCGCGGTCATGAACTCGGCTTGATCGACAGCGCCCATCAGGGCCTGCCTCACTGCCCGATTGTCGAATGGCGGAACCATGTGGTTCGGCCGCAGGTAAGGGCAGAAGCCGCCGGTGTAGCCCTGGATGCCAACCTTGCTGTCCTGTCGCAGTTGCGGCAGAAAATCGGGGCTCGGATATGCCCACCAGTCCATCTCACCCGCTCGCAGCGCCGCGGCGGCGGTAGCCGGATCGGGAATAACGTGCCACTCGACACGGTCGAAATGCACGACCTTTGGGCCGGAGGTCCCGTCGGGAGAGCCATCTTCGCGCGGCTTGTAGTCCTTAAATCTCTCGTAGACACGCAGCGAGCCCGGTACCCATTCGTCCTTCTTGAAGCGGAACGGGCCGCTACCGATCATCTCGGTTACCTGTTCGTAAGGATCAGTGCTGGCCAGCCGCTCCGGCATGATCGCGCACAAAGTGCCGGGCGCGCCGGTAAACTGGCCGAGCGCGATGGGCAACAGAACGAACGGCTTCTTAAGCCGGAATACGATGGTCCGGTCGTCGGGTGCGGACAGCTCATCGGTGCGTTGCATCAACGTCTGACCAAGAACATCTCGCACACCCCAGCGCTTGACGCTCGCCACACAGTCGCGAGCCAGCACCTTCGTGCCGTCGTGGAACATCAGACCGTCCCGAAGGGTCAGCTTCCAGATCTTCCCGTCGGCCTCCACAGTATGCCCAGCTAACATTTGCGGTGTCGCCGCGTAACCTCGCTCCGGCCCCGTTTGGCCGTAGAGTGTATCGAACACCATAATGCTGTGATTAACGCCACTCGCGGTCCACACCGGATCGAGCACCGCCTGGTCTACTGGAAACGGGATAAATTTCAGAACCGAGCTCTTGTCGCCGCGCGCCACGGCTGGCAGTGCGAGCGTGGCGGCCGAAGCCACCAAGAATTCGCGTCGTCTCATGGCTTCCTCCCTGTCGGCCCGGAGACGTTACGAGCGGAGACAAAGCCGATCTCCGGTGCCGCCTTAGATTACCACCTTCCTTTCGCAGGCATAAGGTTATCGAACCCCAGGTGCCGAGGTTGCGGATGACCCTCCAGACGCACCCGCTCTTCACGGCGAAGGTACTTCTGGTCTGCCATTGGAGCAGCTCTTCAAACGTATTCCGCGCGCCCGAATAAAATGGTGGCTCTACGCGCTTCTGCTCTCGACCATGATCCCGAGCCTGGTGAACCTCGTGATCGGGGGGACATCGTTGGTGCGTGGCTTGCCTGGGGTGCCCTCGCTGCTCCTGCGGTACATCCCCGAGCGCGGACAACCTCATCAGGGGAGAGGACCATCCCGGAACGCACTGGAACCCGGCGACGGTCGGCACTATCCTTGGCCTGCTGTGCCGCGCTGCGAAAAGGGCTGCCGGCGCACCGAGTGCTCTGGATGCGTGAGGTCGGGTAATGAAGTTCCCCCAGCTCCGCCAGACCGGAGGCTGCCAATGCGGGACGATCCGTTACGAGGTCACGGAGCCTGCGCAGCTCGGCACATGGATCTGCAGCGGCCCAAAGCCCGACCAGGCAACGCGAGATGCGCTCCGCGTCCGAGCCAGAACGTTGGACGACACTCCTTGGCCGCGCCCGACAGCGCATTTCTGGACCCGCAGCGCGCAGCCTTGGGTCGTATTGCCGGAAGAGGATCAGAGGTTTCGAGACGCAACCGGAGGACCTCGCCTGGATGCGAGCCGGCTCGGCGTGAGCCGGTCGAGATTTGTCCCCGGCTGAACTATGGGATAACCGGCTATGCGTGGCATGTCATCCGGCCCTCGTACTGCCCGCGGGGCACGGGCGGGAAGGCTGACCGCCGCCGAGCGATCAGCGCTCAACCAGGCCTCTGGCAAAGGCCCTCACCTTCCGGGACGCTGGGAAGCTGCAGGAGGCTCGGGAATGGGCCGTTGAACTGGTCCGGCAGTTGAAATCCCATGACCACTGACGTGACGGGTTCAATCCAGCCCTGATCCCGCTGGGGCGACGGTCACTCCTCCGGCATGCCAGCCTTGCGCAGGCCGGTGAAATAAGTGGCCTCGAACAAGGCGTGGATCTTCGGCACTCCCCATGGCCGACCGGCCTTCAGGCGGGCGATGCTCGAAAAGAGATCTTTGTTCAGCCTGCGGGCCTCGGCGAGTTCAGCGGCAGCGCGCTCAGTCTCGCCTCTCAGGGCGTAGGCGGCGGCGAGGCGGCTGCGAAAAATCGGTACACCAGGCATGGCGCTGCGCGCTTTTTCGAGCCAGACGATCGCCTTTTCGATGCGCGATTGCAGCAGATGCACGTTTCCAATCAGGTTGTAGCAATGGCCAATGCCGGGATCGCGGGGGCTGAGGCGGATGGCTTGCTCCACGAGCGGGATGGCCTCCTCTATCGACCCTGCGTAGAGCTTGCACAGGCCGAGGCTGTTTAAAGCGTAGACCGAGTTGTGATCCAATGCGAGCGCGGCTTCGTATTCGGAAATGGCCTCCTCCCATCGGCTCCGAACGCGCAACACATGGCCTTTGACGACGTGTGGAAACGTATAGCGAGGCGACGCCGCCAAGGCTTGATCGACCAGTCGTTCCGCACGTGCGATATCGAGCACGGCTGAAGCCGAGTTAGTCATTCCAGTGCCCACGCTCATCACCAATACAGCGGCCAATCGGCTCTGCGCCTCAACTGACTGAGGGTCGAGCGCCAATGCGCGCTCGTACAGATCAATGGCCTCCCTGTGGGTTTCCGGCGTCCGGGGCTTCAATAACACCGCGCGCCCGCGAAGAATGTAGTCGAGCGCATCGGGGTGCTCTTTCGGCCGAGCGGCCTCCGCAGCAATCAGCTCGACGCCGAGCGCGTTCGCGAGCTGGCTCGTAATCTCGCTTTGCAGAGTAAACAGATCGGCTGTGTCGGCGTCGAACTGCTCCGCCCAAAGATGTGCGTCAACCGCGGCGTCGATCAGTTGCGCGCTAACCCGAACTCGGTTGCCCGAACACCTAACACTCCCTTCAAGCACATAGCGCACGCCCAGCTCGCGCCCGATCTGTTTCGTGTCTATTGCCTTGTTCCGGTAGGTGAAGGCGGTGTTGCGCGAGATTACGAAGCTGTGGGCGATGCGCGACAAATCGGTCGTCACATCCTCGGTGATCCCATCAGCGAAATACTGCTGCTCTCGATCGTCGCTGAGGTTCGTGAGGGGCAGGACGACGATCGACAGGCGTGGCGCAACGGCAGGCTGCGGGATTGGCGGCGCGGACGGCACACTTGAGGCCGGCAGATCGGTAAAGCCCTCCGCGCGCAACGCATAGACCCGCACCGGCCGTGCAATGTTCTTGACGCTCTGCTCGCCTAGATCCTCGAACTGGTAAGGAAGCTTGTCTCGGATTTGGTCGCGCACCATTCGCGAGATGCAGATCCCGCCCGGCTCGGCCAGCCCCTCCAACCGCGCTGCTACATTGACCCCGTCGCCAAAGATGTCGTGCTCCTCGGCAATCACGTCGCCGACATTAATGCCCATGCGAAACCCGATCCGCCGCTCCTCCGGCACAACGGGCTCGCGTTCGGGCATCCCGCGCTGGATCTCCACCGCACAGCGGACGGCATCGACGACGCTCGCAAACTCTACCAAGAAGCCGTCGCCAGTATTCTTCACAATGCGACCGCGGTGCTCGCCGATCTTCGGATTGACCAGTTCCTGGAGATGGGCCTTGAGGCGTTCGTGTGTGCCTTCCTCATCCCTGCCCATCAGCCGCGAATAGCCCGCCACGTCGGCGGCGAGAATAGCGGCTAGGCGGCGGGCTGCGGTCATTCTGTCTCGCCCATCGCGAGCCGCAGGCCCGACAGGAGAAGCTGGCAGTCCTCGGGCTTGCGAAAGGGCAACGGGTTAGGCGGGATGACCGCGGCCATCGTGCGGAGCCGCTCAACCAGATCACGGGCCTCGGAAAGCCGCCCCATATGGGCATAGCAGGCGGCCAGATAACGGTGGGCAAACGGTGAACCCGGCTGCTCCTGGATCGCCGTTTGCAGGTGTCGCGCGGCCTCATCGAACTGACGCTTAAAAAAATACGCCTGGCCCAGAACTAACGGCTGCGAACCGACGCGGGACCGCGGGCTCAGGCGCAGCGAGATCTCCAGACGCTCGATCGCCGCATCGTGATCACCCGCCCGCGATTTCATAGTGCCGCTCAGATACCAGCCGCGGGCGAAGCTCGGATTGAGCGCCAGCGCGCGGTCGACAATCCCGAGCATCGTGTCGTTGTCCTCGCCGAAATGCGACAGGACATAGGCGGCATGGGTGAGCGTCGCAGCATCCTCCTCGCCGGCGACAAGGGCCCGGCGCGCGTAGTCCATGACGATGCTGCGATTGCGCTCGGGGTCTTCGCTCCAGCCGTTGACGTCCACAAATTGACGGCACATCGTCGCCCAGCCGAGCGCCGGGCCGTATTGCGGGTCCCGCCCAATGGCCTTTTCTAACAGGGCCAGCGCCTGAAGAATTCCGTCCTTGCCGAGCGACGAGAACAGTCGCTGCGCACGCAGGCAAAGATCGTAGACGGTGAGGTCGCTGGTTGGTTTCCGGGCCACGCGACGGATCTCGCTCGCCTGCAGTGCCGGCTCGATGACCCCGGCCACGCTGGTCGCGACCTGATCCTGCAACTCGAACACCTCTTCCAAAGCACCGTCGAACCAGTCGGCCCAGAGGTGCCCGCCGGTTTCCGCCTCGATCAGCTGCACAGTGATTCGCACCCGGCTGCCCGCCTTGCGCACCGAGCCTTCGAGGACATAGCGGACGCCGAGCTCGCGGCCGACTTGCTTCACGTCGACGGACTGGCCCTTGTAAGTGAAGCTCGAATTGCGTGCGATGACGAAGAGCCAGCGGATGCGGCTAAGCGCCGTGATGATCTCCTCTACCATGCCATCGGCGAAGTATTCCTGCTCTGGGTCGCCGCTCATATTGGAGAACGGCAAGACCGCGATTGACGGCTTGTCCGGCAGTGGCAATGCAGCCGGCGCGGTTATTGTTTGGCTGGCCGCTGGGGATGAGCCAACGCCGTAGACGCGCAGAGGCCGAGCAATGTTTTTGAGGCTCCGCTCACCCATATCGGCAAACTCGACCTCGACCTTGCCGCGCACCTGGCGAAAAGCGTCCTCGGAGATGCAGATCCCACCGGGCTCAGCGATGCCTTCGAGCCGGGCGGCGATGTTCACCCCGTCGCCGAGAATGTCGTCGCCCTTGATTAGCACGTCACCGAGATGGACGCCAATGCGCCATTCCATTCGGCGGTCACCGGCAAGCGTGGCGTTTCGCTCGGCCGCCAGGTGCTGCAGCGCCAGGGCGCATTCGACGGCGCCGACCACAGAGGCGAACTCGATCAAGATGCCGTCGCCGGTGGTCTTGAACACTCGTCCGCCATGCTCCGCGATGCGCGGATCGGCCGCGACCCGATGCTCATGCACCGCCTGCGCCGTGCCCGCCTCGTCGAGCCCCATCAGCCGACTGTAGCCGACGATATCGGCCGCGAGGATCGCAGCGAGACGACGGGTCGAGGCCATGGTTGCGGCGGGCCCCCTGGGTGAAGATCGAGCGCCTTGAGTTTACCACAACTCGCGTGGCGCGACAGGTGCCCTGCGAGCAGCTCGGGGGCGCGTCTGCGACGCAAGCAGGTGTCCGGTCCCGAGCCACTGCTGACCTTCTTGTGCGTCGAAAGCAATGCCGGCCGGTGCCCCTTGCCGTCATTGAGGGAGCAACCCCGGTGGGGCGTTAACCGCAACTCAAACGCTCTGTGGAGGTCCCCCTTCGATAACGCGGAGAGCCGGTTGGCTCACTGCGAGTTACACATTGTAGGCCACGACCGGCTGGGTGAGGCCCTTGAGGGCGAGCGCGCCAACTTGTTCCGTGGCGACGCTTCCCTTCAGCGCGACATTGACGCGCTGACTGAGCAGAATTTGGCCGTCCTTGGCCTCGGCACAGAGACGGGCGGCGACATTGCACACGGTGCCGATGGCGGTGTAGCCGGAGCGCTCGGAGAACCCGATCTGACCCAACGTCGCGTAACCCTGCGCGATACCGGCGCCAAAGCCCAAATCACGACCACGCTCCCGCCAGTCGGCGATCAGCGTGCCGGCCGCCTCGCGCATCGCGATCGCCATCTTGACCGCGCGCTCGGCCGGGTCGGGGCATGGGACTGGGTCGTTGAAGAACACCATGATCCCATCGCCTGAGAACTGGTCGAGCGTTCCCTCGAACTGGGAGACGAGCGGCCCCAGTGCGCCATGGTACTCGCGCAGGAAATCGAGCACTTCTTCCGGCTCGGCGGTTTCGGTGAAAGCGGTGTAGCCGCGCAGATCGCAAAACACGACGACGATGTCACGGCGGTGACTTTCGAGGATCTTCTCATCCCCTTGCGAGACGATCAACTCGGCGAGTTGCGGCGCTAGGAACCGCTTCAGCCGGCCGACCCGGCCGAGCTCCTCAACCTGCTCGGCGACCCGTGCTTCGAGATCGCGGTTCAGCTCCGCTACTTGATCAGTGCGTTGACGCAATTCACCTAAAAGGCGGGCATTCTCCATTGCGATCACTGCCTGAGCCGCAAAACTCTCCAAGAGGGCGATTTCGTTGTTGGAGAATGGCCGCACTTCCGGCCGGCTGGCGCCAATATAGCCGAGCAGAGCGCCGCCATTCCGCAGTGGAACTGTCAGGAGAGTTCGTATCCCAACCGCCTCGACCGCCGCGCGCGCCGCCGCATGATCAACCGCGGCCAGGTCAGGGATGTGGACGAAAGGTTCTCCGGCGAGCAAGGGCGCAACTGCCGGGATGTCGGAGCCCCGGAAGCCCCGCCGCACCCGGTCGTGCCACACTTCCGTCCCACCGCTCACAGCCACGGCGCGGAAATGCTCTCCTTCCGAGAGAAATAAAGCTCCAAAGGTGGCTCGGCAGAGGCTTCGCGCCTTCTTCAAGATCGCATCGGAGACCGGGGCGAGCTCCCCGGGTGACGCATTGATGATCCCGAGTACCTCAGCGGTCGCGGTCTGCTGCTCCAATGCGTCGCGCGTCTCGGTCAAGAGCCGCGCATTCTCCATCGCAATGACTGCCTGCGCGGCGAAGTTCTGGAGCAGCGCGATCTGCTTGTCGGTAAACGGTCGGACCTCCTGGCGAAACACCGAGAACATGCCCAGCAGCATATCGTCTTTAAGCAGTCCGATATTCAGCATCGTGCGCGCGCCACCGAGTTCGACCGCAGCGCGCAGTCCCGGCCATTCTGCCAAGTCCGCTTCGGCGAGATCGATGATATGAGTGGACCTGCTTCGGACATCACGCTGGCGGTCGGCGACGGGGCGCGGCGCATTCTGGTTAAAGGCGTATCCGCGGCGAACGAAGTCGTTCAACAGATCAGGAAGACCGCGCGTCGCCGCAGCGCGGAGGCGCTCGCCCTCGGGAATGAAGAAACCGCCGAATGAAGCCTCGCAGAGAGCCATGGCTCTTTCGAGCATCGCATCGAACACCGGCGTGAGGTCCCCAGGCGACGAGTTGATGACCTGCAATACCTCGGCGGTGGCGGTCTGCTGTTTTAACGCCTCATCACGCTCGGCTGTGCGCTCGACAAGCTGACGTTGCAGATCGGCTATGCGCTGCTCGGGATTGGCTAACGTGCTGTCGGGCGTCGCGCTCATTTTGCGGGCCTCGTCGGGGCCGACCTTCCGGGCGGATCATACCGCGATCGACACGGCCGCCACAGGTTGTTGATCGGGGTGATCACCGTAGCGCCGCCAAATGACCGCTATCGGCCAGTCCCGTTGGTTCCGCTCGGCGAATGGCCGCAATCGGCGCGACCTAACGGTTCGCCACGGGATCGCGAAGGTCGGCAATCCATCCCGATCGGGCCAGAGAGTGCGGCCGGCGCGGCCCTCAGTGACCCGAGCCAATCCATGCTTGTCTTCCTGGTTGTCGCCGATGCTTCCGAGCGGACCACTGGCGGCCGCGGCTCATCCAAGGTGTTCTCCGATCAGTTCCTTCGTCAGCTCGATCACCGGGGCCACGTCGCCGAGGGC
>Ga0306925_10007786_pt1 | contig 10105 bp, 9 predicted proteins | sample flu12Cox44000176_FD_203755 | JGI IMG/M metagenome (GOLD analysis project Ga0306925, IMG submission 203755) | Lab enrichment of tropical soil microbial communities from Luquillo Experimental Forest, Puerto Rico - flux8day.12C.oxic.44.000.176 (v2)... | ecosystem: Environmental > Terrestrial > Soil... | reverse complement strand
CGTCAAGGAAGACGCGCGCGGCGGCGTCTGAGCCTTCTTCCATCGTGACGAGCGTGCACGGAGCAACGATGCTCCGCATGCGGGGGATCTCGAAGTCGTTCGGCTCCGTGCACGCGAACCGTTCGATCGATCTCGAGGTGGCTCCCGGCCGCATCGTCGGTCTCCTCGGCGAAAACGGCTCGGGCAAGACCACGCTGATGAACATTCTCTTCGGGATCGTGCCGCCCGACGCCGGCACGATCGTCTTCAAGGGCCGTCCGTTGGTCGGCCATTCGCCCCGCGAGGCGATCGCCGCCGGCATCGGCATGATCCATCAGCACTTCATGCTGGTACCGGCGATGACGGTCACGGAGAACGTCATGCTCGGCTGGGAGGCGACCGGACGCTGGCTCCGGCCCGCCGGCGTCGCCCAGCAGATCAGCAGCGCCAGCTCCGCCTATGGACTCGGGCTCGATCCCGCCGCGCGCGTGGAGCTGCTGCCGCTCGGCGCCCAGCAACGCGTCGAGATCGTGAAGGCGGTGCTCCGCGGCGCCGAGCTGCTCGTCCTGGACGAGCCGACCTCGAGCCTGAGCCCTCCGGAGGTCGCCGGACTCCTGCGTATCCTGCGCCGCCTTCGTGAAGAAGGCCGGTCGGTGATCTTCATCTCGCACAAGCTCGGCGAAGTGCTGGAGGTCTGTGACGAGGTCGTCGTCCTGCGCGACGGCGGCGTGGCGGGCCGCGTCGGGGCCGCCTCCGTCGACCGTCACGAGCTTGCCCGCATGATGGTCGGTCGGGAGGTCAACGCGCCCCTCGATCGGATCGCGCGCGCGCCCGGAGCCGAGCGCCTGGTCGTCGCGAATCTCACCGCGCGCGACGCGCTCGAGATCGAGCGCGTGCGCGGCCTGAGCTTCTCGGTGAGGGCGGGCGAGGTGCTCGCCCTCGTCGGCGTGGACGGCAATGGGCAGGCCGAGCTCGCTCGCGTGATCGTCGGGATCGAGCGACCGACCGGCGGAGCGGTCTTCGTCGACGGCGCGGATGTCACGGCCGGCGGTGTGGCCGCGCGGCGCGCCGCCGGCCTCGCCCACGTCCCCGCCGACCGGGCGACGACGGGGCTCGTCACCGACATGACCATCGCCGAAAACCTCGCGCTGCGCGCGTTCGACGAGCCGCCCTTGCGCCACGGCCCCTGGCTCGATCCCGACGCCATGACCGAGCTGGCGCGCGAGCGGATCGCGGACTTCGCGATTCGCGCGCCCGGGCCGGCGACCGTCGTCCGGACGCTGTCCGGCGGCAACCAGCAGAAGATCGTGCTCGCGCGCGAGCTGGGCAGCCGGCCGGCCGTCCTCGTCGCCGAGCAGCCCACGCGCGGGTTGGACCCGGGAGCCACGCGCTTCGTCATCGACCAGGTGATCGCGCTGCGCGCCGCGGGGGCCGCGGTCCTCTACGTCACGACGGAGCTGGAGGAGGCGCTGCTGGTCGCCGACCGGATCGGGGTGATGCACCAGGGACGGCTCGTCGGTCTCCTGCGGCGAGAGCACGTCGACCTCGGGCGTCTCGGGCTGATGATGGCCGGCGCGCTCGAGGAGCCATCCGACCCCGCCGCGCTGTATGGCGTGCCCACGCCGTGAGACCGCTCCTGGCCGTTCTCCTGGCCCTGGCCCTCACGGCGCTCCTGATCGTCGCCGCCGGCAAGAATCCGCTGCTCGCCTATGCGGCGCTCGGCCGCGGCGCACTCGGTTCCTGGGATCGCGTCGGTGTCGGCCTCAACAAGGCAACGCCCTACGTGCTCACCGGCATCGGTGTGGCGCTCTGCTTTCGCGCCAGAGTGATCAACATCGGCGCCGAGGGCCAGATCGCGCTCGGGGGACTGGCCGCCACGTGGATCGCGCTGATGTTTCCGCAGGCGCCTCCCGTCGTCCTTCCCTTGCTCGCGCTCGCCGCGGGAGCCCTGACCGGCGCCGGGTGGGCGGCCCTCGCCGCGGCCATCCGGCTGCACCGAGGGGTTCACGAGGTGCTCGTCACCTTGCTGTTGAACTTCGTGGGCGTCCTGATCGTGAGCGAGGCGCTCCAGGGCTCGCTCGGCGAGCCCGGCGCCGGCTTCCCGCAATCGCCGCTCTTGCCCAGAGCGTCGTGGCTTCCTCGCGTGCTGAAGGGCAGCGATCTCCACGCGGGGATCGTCATCGCCGTCATCGTCGTCGTCCTCGCGCACGTGCTCCTCTGGCGCATGCCGTTCGGCTTTCGCCTGCGTGTGCTGGGCGCCAGCACTCCCGCGGCCGTGTACGCGGGGATCTCCCCACCGCGAGCCCTCCTCGGCGTGATGTCGCTGGCCGGCGCGCTCGCCGGGCTCGCCGGCGCCGTCGAGGTGCTCGGCGTGCATTACCGCCTGATCGACGGCTTCTCGCACGGCTTCGGCTTCAACGCGGTGGCGATCGCGCTGCTGGGCGCGCTCAACCCGATCACGGTCCTGCCGGCCGGCCTGTTCTTCGGATTCCTCGAGACGGGGGCGCTCGCCATGCAGCGGGCCGTCGGCGTTCCCACTCCCCTGGTGGCGGTCATCCAGGGACTGACGATGATCTTCATCCTGTCGGCGATGGGCCTGTCCGCGCGCCGCTCGAAGGTCTGAGCCGATGGACGTCGCCGCGGAGCTCCTCGCCGCCGCACTCCGGATCGCGACGCCGCTGCTCTTCGCGGCGCTCGGCGGCATCCTCTCCGAGCGCGCCGGCGTCTTCGCGGTGGGTCTCGAGGGCATGATGCTGGCCGGCGCGTTTGCCGGTGTCATCGGGACTCATACGCTCGGCCACGCCGGGCTCGGTCTGCTCGCCAGCGCCGCGGGCGGTGCCCTGCTCGCCGCCGTTGTGGCGATTGCAACGGTCCGATGCTGCGCCGATCAGATGGTCACCGGGCTGGCGGTGAACATCCTGGCGCTGGGCTTGACCAGCTACCTGCTGCGCGGGCTCTTCGGCCGGGGCGAGGCGCCGATCGTCCGCGTGACGCCGCTCACCCAGATGCCGATTCCGGTGCTCGGCGACATCCCGGTGGTGGGCCCGCTCCTGTTCCGGCAACCCGGACTCACCTACGTCGGGCTCGCGCTCGTCGTCGTGATGGTAGCTGCGCTTCAGCGCACGCGGGCCGGGCTCACGCTGCGCGCGGTCGGCGAGAATCCCACCGCCGCGTTCGCGAGCGGCGCCAATCCGATCCGTGTGCGGGTTCTCGCCGTGCTCGGCGCGGGCGTGCTCGCCGGTGTGGGCGGCGCCGTGCTCTCGCTCCAGCAAGTGGGCACGTTCACCGACGGCATGACGAACGGCCGCGGCTACCTCGCACTGGCCGCGATCATCGTCGGGCGCTGGTCGCCGGGCGGCGCCCTCGTGGGCTGCCTGCTCTTCGGCGCCACCGACGCGCTGCAGCTTCGGATCCAGGGCCTGCGCTTGCCCTTCAGCTCCTACGTCATCCAGATGCTGCCCTACGTCGTCTCCTTGACCGTGCTCGCCGGCCTGGGTCGCAGCGCCCGGCTGCCGGCAGCCATCGGCATTCCGTTCTTCCGCGAGCCGCGATGATCAGGAGGCCTCCATGCAACGCGTCGAAGTCCACCGCTTCCCCACGTCGTCGCCCGACGACATCTCCGGCCTCGCCGGCGCACTGGACGCCGGGACGATCGACCCGGCGAGCGTGATCGCCGTCCTGGGCAAGACCGAGGGCAACGGCTGCGTCAATGACTACACCCGCGGCTTCGCCACGACGTCCTACGCGGGACTGCTCGCGGCCCGTCTTCGTGCGTCGGTCGCCGAGGTGACCCAGCGCGTCCAGTTCATCATGTCGGGCGGCACCGAGGGCATCATGACGCCGCACGTGTCCGTGTTCGTGCGCCGCGACGCCCGCGAAGGTGCGCGGCCCGGCAAGGGGCTGGTGGCCGGCATCGCGAGCACCCGACCGATCGAGCCCGCGGAGCTCGGGACGATGGCCCACGTCCGCGAGGTCGCCCTCGCCGTGGAGCGCGGCATGGCCGACGCTGGCATCACCAGCCGTACCGACGTCCACTTCGTGCAGATCAAGTGCCCCTTGCTGACCACCGAGGCGATCTCCGGGGCCCTGGCATCCGGCAAGCGCGTCGTCACGACCAGCACGTACGGCTCGATGGGCTACTCGCGCGCCGCCGCTGCCCTCGGGGTGGCGCGCGCCCTCGACGAGGTCCCGGCCGCCACTCTCGACGACGCCGCCATCGCCCGGCGCTGGGATCTGTTCTCTCGCGTGGCCTCGACGTCGGCCGGCGTCGAGCTCGCCCACAACGAGATCCTCGTCCTGGGCAACGCCGACGGCTCCGCCAGCGACCTCGTCATCGCCCACGATGTGATGCAAGATGCCATCGACCAGGCTGCCGTTCGCCGTGCCCTGAGCGCCGCCGGCGGCGACGCGACGCCCGAGCGCGTCGTCGGCGTCTACGCCAAGGCCGAAGCCTCTCCCTCCGGCCGGATCCGCGGCCGCCGCCACACGATGATCGACGACTCCGACATCAACCACACCCGGCACGCGCGCGCCGTCGTCAGCGCCGTGATCGCGTCGGTCGTGGGAGACCCGATGGTCTACGTCTCGGGCGGCGCTGAGCACCAGGGTCCGAGCGGAGGAGGACCCGTCGCGGTCATCGCGCGGAGGTCGTGAGAGGAACGCTCGCGGTCAGGGCACCGTGATCACTGCCGCTATCTACGCTCCTGCCAACCCGTAGAGCGCGGCCGCGTTGTCGTGCGTCAGCTTGCGGCGCATCTCCGGCGACAGGTGGTGCATCTGCCGCGCGATCGCGTCCCGGGAGTTGGGCCAGACGCTGTCGGGATGGGGATAGTCCGACGCCCACAGCAGATGGCCCTCGCCGAAAAACGGAATGAGCGACATCGCCACGTGGTCTTCCTGGAAGGTCGCGTAGATCTGACGCTTGAAGAGCTCGCTCGGCTTCGTGACGAGCGCGCTGCCGCCCTTGTCGGCCCAGAACTCCTTCGCCTCCCAGAGCCGCCAGTGGCGGTAGTCGAGCTCCTGAACGAGCCAGGGGAGCCATCCCGTGCCGGCCTCGGCCATCACCATGCGCAGCTTCGGATGCCGCTCGAGGATGCCCCAGGCGAAGAGGTCGACGAAGGGCTCGAGGAAGTTCGCGAGGAAGAACTTGGTGTTTTCGAAGACGCTGGCCGCCTTGCCGACGGCGCGGTCGCCCGGCTTGCCGACGAACACCGTGATGTGCCAGGAGAGGAGGATGCCGCTCTCCTCGAGCGCCTGCCAGAGTGGCTCCCAGGCCGGGTCGTCGAGCTTGGGGTTGATGTTGGCGATCATCAGATTCACCTGGCGCACGCCGCCCTTCGCCCTCACCCGCTCGAGCTCGGCGAGCGCGCCTTCGGGCGTCTCCGGCAGCATCGGCAGGCCGATGAGCCGCTCGGGCGCCGCCTTGCAGAAGTCGAGCAGCCAGTCGTTGTAGACGCGATAGCAGGCGGTGCGGAGCACGGGATCCTCGGTCGAGATCTGGAAGATCGGCCCGAAGATCACCTGCGTCGCGACGCCGTCGCGGTCCATGTCGGCCAGACGCAGCTCGGCGACGGCCGGGCGGCGCGCGCTCGGGTCGTGCATGCCGCCGCGGTCGAACGCGTTGTAGAGGGCCTTGATCGGGCGCGCGGAGCCGGTCGCCGGCGGCTTGCCGTCCCAGCGGCCCCACACCTTGCCGTCGCACACCCAGACCGCCTGTCCGTCGCGCTCCTCGACGTGCGGCGCGCGGTCGAGCAAGGACGCGGGCAGCCGCGTGGTCCAGAGATCCGCGGGCAGCTGGCTGAGATCCATGTGATCGTCGCAGGAGATGAGCCGGTCAGTCATGGGGTCCTCCGGTCGATCGGCGTGCACGCCGCCGGCATCGACGGGCCGATCCTACCGCGTCCAGCCGCTCACGCAAGACATTAACCCCGGCCGGCCTTCGCGCTCCTCGAAGTACGATCACCGTTGCGACTACTGCTCGATCCCGCTCCTCTACGGACCGGGGACCTACCGGTACCGCCCCATCGATGAGGTGGTCCGCGAGGTCGCGACCAGCCCGACCCGCGCGGTGGTGTTCTGGGACGACAACATCGGCGCGCGCCCGCGCTACGCGAAGGAGCTTTTCAGGGCGCTCACGCCAGTCGGGAAAGTGGTGGACGAGCCAGTGCACCGCCAACGCGGCGAGCGACGAGGAGCTCGTGGAGCTCGCGGCGCGAAGCGGATGCAAGGCGCTGTTCCTCGGCTTCGAGTCGATCTCGCAGGAGAGTCTCGTGTCCACGAACAAGGCTCACAACCGCGTCGACGACTTCGGGATCTTCCGCCGCACTGCAGACTTCCTCGACGAGGCATGCGTCGACGTCGCGACGGTGAGCATGGTCGTGCCCATGCCCGGCACTCCGACGTTCCGGCGGCTCCGTCGCGACGGGCGCATCCTGACCACCGACTGGTCGAGGTACGACGGAAAGAAGCACTGCGTCTTCCAGCCGGCACGGATATCGCCCGCGGAGCTCGAGGCCGGAACGGAATGGGTGGCGCGCCGCTTCTACTCGCCGCGATCGATCGCTCGGCGGCTCGCGGGCTCACGGGCCGGGCTCTGGTGGAGTCTCGCGCGGAACGCCGGCTACATGCTGGCCGGTCTCTCGAACGCGGGGCCGTGGTGGGATCCGGCCGAGCCGGAACAGCGGATCAAGGGATCGGGACGGGGCTCTCCATGACCACGTCGACCAGCGACGGGCCGTCGAGCTCGAGCGCCTTTTTCAGAATCGGGGCGAGGTCGTCGGGCTTGTCCACGCGAAAGCCCGGTACGCCCATCGATTCCGCCATCCGGTCGAAGCGCAGCTCGGGATCGGTCAGATCCATGGCGGTGAAGCCCCGCCCGCGCGCGGCCTTGCCCAGGTACTCGACCATGTTCAGCTTGAGGATGCGATACGCGGCGTTGTTCAGCATGACGTAGGTAACCGGGATCCGATGGTGGGCGGCCGTCCACAGCGCCGAGATCGAGTACATCGCCGCGCCGTCCGAGCAGATGCCCACGACCTTGCGGTCGGGCCGCGCCAGCTGAGCGCCCAGGCTTCCCGGTAGCCCGGGCCCGATGCCGCCGCCGCGCACGCGCACGAGGCGCCCCGGCTCGTCCGGCATGAGAGCCTGCGTGAGATGCGTGGAGTTCGTGATGGCCTCCGCGAAGACCAGCGCGTCGTCGGGCAGCGCGTGGCGGATCTCGTGCATCAGGCGCGGCGCGCTGATCGGCGTCGCGTCCCAGCTCTTCTTCGCCTGCTCCCAGTAGCGCGCGCGGGCGGCCTTGGTGCGCTCGCCGATGCTCTCGGCGCGCGCCGCGGCGACGCGAGCCTGCTGCGGCGTCCGCTTGCGGCGCACCTGGTCGACCAGCTCGGCGAGCGCGGCCTTGGGATCGGCGAGAAACGCGAGATCGGGGTTGACGTTCTTGCCGATCTCCCAGGGATTGATGTCGATCTGCACGATCTTCGTGCTGGCCGGCACGGGGCTCTGCACCTCCGGGAAGATCAGCTGGAACATCGGCGCGCCGACGACGAGGAGAAGGTCGCACCCCTCGAGCGTTGCCCGCAGCGGTCCGGGCGTGACGAAGTTCAGCGCGCCCTGGTTGAGCGGGTGGCTGGCCGGCATGGTGAACTCCGAGGCATAGCACTCGAAGACGGGAAGCCCGGCGGCCTCCGCCAGCGCGACGACCTCCGGCTGCGCGTCGGCCAGCGCGATCCCATCGCCGACCATCAGCATCGGCCGCTCGGCGCCGAGCAAAAGCGCGGCGACTTCAGCCATGCCCACCTGATCGACGCGCCCGCGCCAGCGCGTGAGCGTCGTCGGCTCGATATCGACATCGGCCTCCTGGTCCAGCGTGTCCATCGGCAGCGAGAGAAAGACCGGTCCCTGCGGCGGCTCCATCGCCACCTTGAAGGCGCGGCGCAGGGCGCGCGGGACGTCGTGGGCATGATGGATCTGGCTCGCCCACTTGCAGACGGGTCGGGCCATGTCGACGAGCGGGCCGGAGAGGTGCGGCTCCTGCAGCAGGGTGGCGCCCGGCGACTGGCCCGCGTAGACGACCAGCGGCGTCTTGCCGACCGCGGCGTTGTGGAGCATGCCGAGGGAGTTGCCGAGCCCCGGCGCGATGTGGACCTCGACGAAGGCCGGTCCGCGAGTGACGCGCGCGTAGGCGTCCGCCATGCACACCGCCACGCCCTCGTGCAGCGCCAGCATGAATTCCATCTGCGGGTAGTCGCGCAGGGCGTCCATGAACCCCTGCTCCGTGGTGCCCGGGTTGCCGAAGATGCGACGCACCCCGTCGGCCATGAGCTGCTCGATCATCGCGCGCTTGCCGGTCATCCTCGGCATGGTCGGTCTCCAGGAGTCACCGTCGTGATGTCGAACTGACGCAGTAGGACTTTCAGGTTGACCCGATATTTCTCCCGCAGGGCTTGATCCAGATTGGCGAATGGCTCGTCAACCAGGAAGACTTCCGCGTCTCGGGTGATGCAGCGTCCCAGGGCGACTCTCTGCTCCTCCCCCCCGGACAGCGTGGGGGGCTTGCGATCGAGAAGATGCGCGAGCTCGACGCCCATGAGCTCGCTGGTTCTCTCACACTTGGCCTTCGCCAGTGCGTTCAGCTCCGGAGTCTTCTTCCTGAACAGGAAATACGAGAGGACGTTCGAGCGCGCCGTGTAGTGCGGATAGAGCGCGTAGCTTTGAAAGACCATGCCGATGCGTCGGGCCCCGGGCGGAATGTCTTTCATCTCCACGTGGTCGTAGCGCACGACGCCCGCATCGGGCTGCATCAGCCCGGTGATGACCTTCAGCAGCGTGGTCTTGCCACAGCCGCTGGGGCCCAGGATGACCATGGTCTTGCCGTCGGGAACCGTCAGGCTCAGATCCCGCATGGAGAACGTCGCCTGGGGGCCCCCTCGGGCCTGGTCCTTGAGCGTCTTGCTGACGTTGATCAGATCGATCCGCGCCACGACGGAGAGCCCGACCCGCTCATACCCACTTTTTCTCGACGGTGTCCGACAGCTGCGCCGCCGTGAGCACACGCGGATCCTCGACATCGACAGTCAGATGCTCGGTCGGCTTTGGCGTGGCGGTCACCAGGCTCACCCCCTCGGGTGAGTGGAAGCGGTGCCAAGTCCCCTGCGGCACGATCACGGTCATCCCGGCGCTCACCGCATAGGATTTCGGCCCGTCCGCCGTCATGGTGTGCAGCGTCGCCGAGCCGTCGACGATCTGAACGAGCTCGTCGCCGTTCGGATGGCGCTCCCACGCTCCGTCGCCGGAAAATTTCGCGCTGAAGATATTACCATCGCGAAACGGAGCCAGCGTGGCGAAGGCCCCGCTGCCTTTCCGCTCGACTTCAGTCATCTGCGGCGTGCGCCCGCGCAGCAGCGTGAGCTTGTCCAGCTCGGCCTTGAGATCCAGAATCGTGATCATTCTGCCCTCCGCTGGGCTATCGCTCTTAGCACCGTCAACCTCGCCATCGGTCTCTTCCACTAGGCCCGAACGCCGATGATCGTGTCCCAGTCGGTCGCGTGCTGATAGGCGTAGGCGACCCGCATCAGGAGCGGATCGTCGAAGAAGCGCCCGACGAGCTGCATGCTGACCGGGAGACCCGCCGGCGACTTGCCCACCGGCAGCGCGAGCGCCGGGTGGCCGGTGTAGTTGAAGGGCTGGGTGTTCCGGGAGCCGGCCCTGCTCGCCGACATCAGGTTGTCCTCGACGGCCTCGAGGTAGCTGCCCGGCCGGTGATTCTTGGGTGCGGTCATGATGCAGGTGGGCATCACGAGCACGTCGACGTCCGCCAGCGCGGCGTCGTAGGCCTTGATGTAGGTGGGCCGCACGTTCTGGGCCTTGGCATACACACCGCCGTGATAGTTGCGGCGGCTCAGCTCGGCGGTGATCAGCGACAGCTTGGTGCGCGGCGCGAGCACGTCGGCCTGCGCGGCCCACAGCTTGTTGATGGCGGCGACGACGGAAGCGGGGTAGTAGGTCCGCGTGAAGGCGCCGAAGAAGCCGGTCTTGAATAGCGCCAGCGCGCCCTCGCCCGAGAGCGCCGCCTGGGCGGTTCGGATGGCATGGTGCTCGGGGATGGAGACCTTCGCCACACCGGCGC
>Ga0306925_10007785_pt1 | contig 10106 bp, 11 predicted proteins | sample flu12Cox44000176_FD_203755 | JGI IMG/M metagenome (GOLD analysis project Ga0306925, IMG submission 203755) | Lab enrichment of tropical soil microbial communities from Luquillo Experimental Forest, Puerto Rico - flux8day.12C.oxic.44.000.176 (v2)... | ecosystem: Environmental > Terrestrial >... | reverse complement strand
TGGCGCGGATACCGGGCGTTTTTATCTGTTGTCGGACAGCCCGCCAGAGCGTGACCTCGAATGGACCGAAACCGGGATCGAGGGTATCTGGCGCTACGTCAACCGGCTGTGGCGGATGGTCAGTGAACCTTCCGTCGCGTTGCCGCCGCCAGGCTCGGCGGTTCCGACCTCACCGTCGCTCGCAGTCGCGGCCATCCGGCGCGCGACTCACAAGACAATCGCCGCAGTCACCGACGACCTCGACAAATTCCGCTTCAACCGCGCTGTCGCGCGGATTCGTGAATTAACCAACGCTCTCGACGAGCTGCCGACGGACGCGCCCGGCGCACCCGAGGTGCTTCGCGAAGGGCTTGAAACCCTGGCACGCCTCGTCGGACCAATGATGCCGCATCTCGCCGAAGAGATGTGGCAAGAGCTCGGCGGCGGCGGCCTGCTCGCTGAACAGCCCTGGCCGTCATTCGATCCCGAACTTACCCGCGATGAACAAGTGACACTTGCCGTCCAGGTCAATGGCAGGTTGCGAGCGACCCTCGAAGTCCCGCGCGACACGGCGACGGATGCCCTTGAAAACGCGGCACTCGCATTGCCGCAGGTTATGCGCTGGCTCGACGGCCGTTCGCCGCGCAAGGTCATCGTCGTGCCGAACCGGATCGTCAACATCGTTGCCTGATCCGCGATGACGACATCCCGCATGTTGATCGCGCTCGCCGCCGGCGCGGCGCAGCTGCTGTCGGGCTGCGGCTGGACGCCGCTTTACGCCGACGTCGATACCGAAGCAGCGAGCGAGGAGTTGCGGGCAATCAAGGTTGATCCGATTGCTGAGCGGATCGGCCAACGGCTCGAAATCGCTCTGCGCAACTCCCTCAATCCGACGGGCGAGTCGACTCCGACGCGCTATCGGCTGAGCACCACGCTGGCAACCTACCTGGGCAACCTCGGTATCCAATCGCAAGGCCTGGCAACGCTCGGGCAAGTTGACGCGTATGCAACCTTTCGGCTGATCGATCTCCAAACCGGGAACGTTCTGCTGACCAACTCGATCCACGTCGCCAATTCCTTCGACCTCAACCCAAATCAATACTCGACCATTGTCGGCGAGGATGACGCCGGAGTTCGCTCCGTCGCGGAACTTGACCAGGAGATCGTGACCCGGCTGACACTCTTCATGCAGCGACGCATGGCCGAGAAAAGCGCGAAGCCGGCGTGAGTGAGATCCGGTGAAGATCTCGGCATCGCGGATTGCCGCATTTCTGCAACGACCGGATCAGGAAATTCGATCCGTACTGCTCTACGGGCCCGATGCTGGTCTGATCCGCGAGCGTGCCGACACTCTCGCGCGCACCGTCTGCGAGGATTTGAAAGATCCGTTCCGGATCGCCGATCTGAGCGGCTCCCTTTTCGCCGCAGACCCTGCGCGCTTGGCCGACGAAGTTGCTCAAATGAGCCTGATCGGCGGGCGAAGGGTAGTTCGCGTGCGCGATGCCACGGACCGCCTGGCTGGTTTGTTCGCGGGATTTCTCGACACCAGCCCCGGGGATGCTTTCATCGTAGTGGAGGCGGGTGACCTGTCGGGGTCGTCGACCCTGCGCCGGGTGTTCGACACCTCACCCCGCGCGGCCGCGATCGGCTGCTATCCCGATACATCGCGCGACCGCGCCGCCCTCGTCCGCGACACAATGCGGGCGCACCGCATAACCGCGAGTGGAGAGGCGATCCAATATCTCATAGAGCACCTTGGCAGCGATCGCCTGCTGACCCGCGCGGAACTCGAAAAGCTCACGCTGTACGCTGGCGAGGGTGGCCGCGTCGAACTCGATGATGTCCGCCTCTCGATCGGTGACAGCGCGGCACTTGCAACAGACGACGCCGTCATGGCTGCAGCGGAGGGCGACACAGAGAGGGTGGATCGGGTGCTCGATCGCGTCTTCCAAGAGGGCGAGTCGGCGGTTTCGGTCGCGCGGGCTATGCTGCGGCACCTGCAACGTTTGCATGTGCTTGCCGTCCGGCTGGCGCGAGGAGCGGCGGTCGCGGAAGTAATGCACAGCGCCCGCCCGCCGATTTTCTATAGGCAAGAGGATAATTTTAGACGCCAGCTCGCGCTGTGGGACGAGGCAGGACTGCGCGGGCAGCTCGATCGTGTCGCCCAAGCCGAATTGCACATGAAGCTGACCGGCCTGCCTGCCGCGGCGATCTGCCGCGAGGCGATGCTCGGCATCGCGCAGGCGGCCCGCTCACGAGCGGTGGGGGAAGGACTCCCGACGCGGGTGTAAGAGCCACGGCGTTGCCTCGCACACATTTGAACGGATGTCGCGAACCCAGCGCCATTTTTGGCTTCTCGTTGCACCTTTCCTTCCATAGTCTTTCTACTCGATAGCGTGTCGTGGGAAGGGAAAACATGCTTCGTGCTCCGTCGCTGGCTCTGGGTCTTCTCTCGGTGTTGTTGACCTGCGGAATTGCACAGGCCGCCGAAGTCAACTTCAAGGCGGATCTCAGCGGCGCCAGCGAGATTCCGCCGGTTACCACCCCGGGCAAGGGCACCGCTGCGGCGGCGCTGGACACTACCACCAAGACGCTGACCTGGACGGTCACCTATTCGGGCCTCAGCGGTCCGGCGACGGCCGGCCATATCCACGGTCCAGCAGCCCCGGGAGCGAATGCCGGTGTCCTCGTGCCGTTCAGCGGAGGCCTGGCAAGCCCGATCAAAGGCTCGGCACCGCTGACCGATGCGCAGATCTCCGATCTCGAGGCCGGGAGGACGTACATAAACCTCCACACGGCGGATAACAAAGGCGGGGAGATCCGCGGCCAACTCGTCCGGGCGCCGTAACCCGCAGGGAGATCTCGACCGCTACCGCTCCGAATCTTTGGGATCGCGACGCCGCTCTAAGGAGCAGGGATCTCCGTCACCCGCAGCCGGGCCGATCCGCACCAATAGCTGACCAGTTAGCCCGCACGAGCCGGTGGCAGGGCCGAAGAGGCAGCCCTCAAAGGCTTGGAGGGTCGTGTCGCGAAAGATCGCACTGACGACAGCATTGTCTCGAAGCCACAGCGCTTCGGCCGCTGCCTGATACCCGCTTGCCGGAAGTACCGGGATCGCGCAAAGCTGGTCCGGGTTGCCAAAGTCGGTCTGCAGCGCCGCCAGTATCCCGCGGAAGGCGGGCGGGTTGACGCCGTGGCGCGGCCGCTCGAGCTGGATGCGCTTCAGCCCACGGCTGACCTTGTCCATTTGGAAAAACACCACCATCGGGACCCCGCCAATGGTCTGGCGGGGTAGAACGACGTCGACATAACTGTCACCAAAGTCGAGCGCTCGCGGCAACCTCATGGCATCGCTGCCGAACTGCCGGAGCAATGCACCCGAGGACCCGCCCCAGTGGGTTTGCAGCCATAGTCCTTCGACCCCCGATGCGGCGAGTAAGGGTCCGGCAAGCGCCACAGCTGCAAGCCCGACCGCGAGACGTAACGACCAGGGCGCTAAACCAGAAGGAAGCCAGAGCCGCGGAGGCACTGTCCGCCTCCGCGTCTCTTCCTTGTCACCCGGGCTTGAGCTCGATCTTTCTCGCTTTCGCGGTCTCCGCCTTGGGGAGGACGAGATGTAGAACGCCGTCCTTGAGCGTAGCCTCGATGCGATCTCGGTCGATATTTTCCGAGAGGGTGAAGGCTCTCTCGTAGTCGCCATTAGCGTATTCGTTGTAAACCCGCTGATAGCCGGCATGATCGTTGGCGGCGCTTCGTCCGCGGATCGTCAGCACCCGCCGTTCGAGGGTGATATCCACCCCGTCGAGAGCGACACCCGGCATCTCGGCGAGCACGACGATGCTGTCGCGCGTTTCATAGATGTCGGCGGGCGGCAGGAACATCGGCCGAGGGGCCGATCGCTGACCGGCTTCTGTTGTTTGCGGCGTCCGTTGTTCGACAGTTCTGACTTGGGCCATAGTTTGCACTCCCTCGCCTAATGTCACGCGCCACGGATCTCGATCTTCTTAGGCCGGTCCGCTTCCAGCCGCTCCAGTTCGATTTCCAGGATGCCATTGTTGAAACGGGCCTGCACCTTGTCAGGATCAACCCGGAACGGCAGTTGGACCGCACGCGAAAACGTGCCGTAAGCGCGCTCGCGACGCTGCCAACTGGCCTCCTGCTGCTGGGTCGGGCGTCTCGCTCCCTCCAGGGTCAGCACGTCTTCCTGCAGGCTGATCGTGACATCGTCCCGGGTCACGCCCGGCAGCTCACCAGTTACCACCACGCTGTTGTCGCCGAGCCAAATGTTGATCGGCGGGAAATCGCGGGCCGTTGTGGTGAACCCGGAGGAGAACAGGCGGTTCATTTCGCTTTGCATTCGGCGAAGCTCGACAAAGGGGTCGAAGCCCAACCGCGGGAATTCCGAAAGCGCCATGGTCATTACCTTCCTTGCATGTTGGCACGAGTGTGGCGGCGGATCCCGACCAACTCGGCACGCAGGGAGAGGGTTGGAGCCCATGATTGCGCTTTGCAGTGACCGCAGACGTTCGCCCGTCCCGCTCGGCGGGAAGGAGGAGTGCGTAACGATCACATCCTCACAACGAAGCGATATGACCGCGGCCGGGCAATCGATACTCCGACCGTCATTCCCTGCCGAGATCCGACAAGCGGCATCCGGCACCCCTTCGATCTAGTCACGCTGCGGCGCCATTCAAGCGGTGCGCTGACGGAGAGGTTCAAGGATTTTTGATTTATCGAACAAAAACAGGGCGATAGAACCTATGAGCCGACCCTTGAACGGCGTCGTCGGAAAACTAGATACCGGTTCACTGGGCGCGGCCCGACGACCGGCTAGCGTCCCGGAACTTCCGAATGACTGATCCGTTAGATCTTTGGCTGAACCGTAGAGGATCGTCGGGAAAATGCGAATTGCACAAGTAGCCCCGCTATATGAGAGCTGCCCGCCCCAACTCTACGGCGGCACCGAGCGGGTTGTTTCGTACTTGACCGAAGAACTGGTCCGGCAGGGGCATGAGGTTACCTTGTTCGCCAGCGGCGACTCGAAGACCAGAGCAAGACTGCAGGCCCCTTGCGCGCGAGCTTTACGTCTTGATCCCCAATGCAAAGATCCGCTGCCCTATCACTTTATCTCACTATATCGTTTGGCGCGAGCTGCTGACGCGTTCGACATTATCCATTTCCACACCGACTATCTCCACTTTCCGCTGTTCGCAGAGGACTGGGGTAAGACGCTGACGACACTGCACGGCCGCCTCGACTTGCCTGACCTTCCGCCAATCTTGCGTGAGTTCGCGATGATGCCGCTGGTGTCGATCTCGAATGGGCAGCGTGCGCCTATGCCCTGGGCCAACTGGTACGGCACGGTTTACCATGGACTGCCGTCGAGCCTGTATGCTGGCGGCTGCGGCGACGGCGGCTATCTCGCCTTCATTGGCCGCATCTGTCCGGAGAAGCGACCGGATTGGGCAATCGAGATCGCCCGCCGCGCCGGACTGCCGCTGGCAATCGCGGCGAAGGTCGACAAGGCCGATCGCACTTATTACAAGACCAGGATCAAGCCGCTGCTAAAAGATCCACTGGTCGAGTTCATCGGTGAGATTTGCGATCGCGAAAAGGGAGCATTCCTGGGCGATGCGATGGCGCTGTTGTTTCCGATAGATTGGCCGGAGCCGTTCGGCCTTGCGCTTATTGAAGCGATGGCCAACGGCACGCCGGTGATCGCCTTTGGGCGGGGCTCGGTGCCCGAGATCGTCGACCACGGCGTCACCGGCTTGATCGTGGACAGCGTTGACGAGGCGGTAGCGGCAGTGCCGCGCGCAAAGGCGCTCGATCGGGTCGCGATTCGCCGCCGTTTCGAGGAACGCTTTTCGGTTGAGCGGATGGCACGCGACTATCTGGCGCTGTACAATGCGGTGCTTCGCCGCGGCACCGTAGACGCGGTCTTGAACTCCGCGGCCGCGGCTCAGGCGGCTGCGAACGCTGCCTGAGCTGCCAAGCAATACCGGCCTGACCGAGCCCGTTCCTGCGCGGGCCGGCGACGGCGAGGCGTCGCCGTTCTACATCGAGTCGAACGTCTCCTTTCATGAGCGGCGAGTGCGCACGCTCAAGCACGGCGATACATTTGCGGTATTCGATCGTCGCGGCGACATCATCGCTGCCAATGGCGGCTCCGACGGGATTTACCACCGCGACACGCGCTACCTGTCGCGTCTCGTGCTCCGCCTCAACAATGCTCCGCTGTTGCTCCTCAGTTCGAATGTGCAGGAGGACAATGCGGTATTGAGAGTGGATCTAGCCAATCCCAACATGCCCTCCCGCCGATTACGCGGCGAGTTACTTCATGTGAACCGCCTCAAGTTCATCTGGAATGCTGCATACTACGAGCGAATACTGATCCGTAATTTCGATGTCCGGGAGCACGAGTTGACTTTCGGCATCGAGTTTGACGCCGATTTCGCCGATCTCTTCGAGGTACGCGGGCGACAGCGGGTCCGCCGCGGCCAGGTATCGGCAGAACGCCGGTCGGATTCACTGGTCGCCCTACGGTACCTCGGTCTCGATGGAGTGGAGCGCGTCACCAGCCTCGCTTTCGAGCCGGCGCCGAATCGTCTCGATGACGCAATGGCGCTGTTCGAGCTCTCGCTCGGGCCGGGGCAAGGAGCACGACTCGTATTGCGCATCGCTTGTGATATGCGGAGTCAAGGCGATACCGTCGCGCGAAGCTTCTATACCTCGCTGCGCGCCGCGCGGCGCGCACTCCGGGATTCGAGCGGGCGCGCGGCCAGTCTCGATAGCTCGAACTCGCTGTTTAACGAGATGGCACGCCGCTCGGTCGCGGATCTCTATATGCTCATCACCCAGACCGAACACGGCCCCTACCCGTTTGCCGGGATACCCTGGTTCAGCACCCCATTTGGACGCGACGGCCTTTTGACTGCGCTATTCACCCTGTGGATCGATCCGGCGATTGCCCAAGGGGTGCTTCGGTTCCTTGCGGCGACCCAGGCATCGGAGGTTGATCCCGAGCGGGATGCGGAACCCGGCAAGATATTGCACGAAATGCGCGACGGCGAGATGGCGCGGCTCGGTGAGGTTCCGTTTGCCCGTTACTACGGCAGCGTCGATGCGACACCATTGTTTATTCTGGTTACCGGCGAATACTTCAAGCGCACAGGCGACCTCGAGACGGTGCAGGCGCTGTGGCCGCATGTCCAGGCGGCGTTACATTGGATCGATACCTATGGCGATCCGGACGGCGACGGCTTTGTCGAGTACCACCGCAAGAACGCCAGCGGTTTGATAAATCAAGGCTGGAAGGATTCGCACGACGCGATCTTCCACGAAGATGGCCGAATGGCGGAGGGTCCAATCGCGTTGTGCGAGGTCCAGGGCTACGTCTACGCGGCAAAGCGGCATGCCGCCACGCTGGCTTCTGCGCTCGGTCATGCGACCACTAGCACCGCCCTTTTGCAACAGGCCGCGGCGTTACGAGAAGGGTTCGAAGCGGCGTTCTGGTGCGAGGACCTGTCGACCTACGCTCTGGCGCTCGACGGGGCCAAGAAGCCATGCCGGGTCGTCGCCTCGAACGCCGGGTATGCGCTGTTGACCGGGATCGCCGGTCCCGGACGTGCGCGCCGCGTCGCAGACACGCTTCTCGGCTCGGCCTGCTTTTCCGGATGGGGGGTGCGGACCACCGGGGTTTCGGCCGCGCGCTATAACCCGATGTCATACCATAACGGCTCGGTTTGGCCGCACGACAACGCGCTGATCGCGTTGGGTCTCGCCCGCTACGGCATGAAAACCGAGGTGCTCAAGATCTTCCGAGGGCTATTCGAGGCTGCAGGCTACATGGATCTGCGGCGGCTGCCCGAGCTGTTCTGCGGCTTTCCGTGGCGTAGGCTCAACGCGCCGACGCTCTATCCGGTCGCATGCATACCTCAGGCCTGGGCAAGCGCTGCGGTATTCGCCCTGGTTCAGGCGAGCCTCGGCATCGGATTCGATCGGGGGGCAGGGGAGATCCGCTTTGATCGCCCGGTTCTCCCTGAATTTCTCGACGAACTGCACCTGCGCGGTTTGCAGACGAAACATGGCACGGCCGATGTGCTGCTGAGGCGCTACCGCGGCGACGTCGCGCTCAATATCACGCGGCGACAAGGGAACGTGCCCATCATCGTGTCGCGTTGACGGTCAAAAGCCGACGTCCAAATCCGCGACGCCGGCGCCGAAATAGGCTTGGGGTTCGGAAGGCTGCTCCCCGAGCGCGCGCTCCATCCGGCGCACGCACTCTCTCGATCCATCGGCCACCGCGCGCCAGGTCGCGGATTTTGGCAATGCCCCGAGTAGGCATTCGTCGAAAAAATTATAAACGCGATGGACTTGACAACCAAAGGACGGCCGGTCGTTGCGCGCAGCGGTGAGGACAATGCGATTGGGCTTTGCCATCTTTCCTTTAGCAAAGCCGCCACTGTAGCAGGCCGAGACGACCACCACCGTCGGCACGGCTGCGCATCCCCGCGACAGCGCCTGGGCAAGCTCATCCGGGCTGAGCGCCGTGTTCGAGCGGGCGAGCCACAGGCCAGCCCCTTGCTCGCCGTGCGAGGTCAGGAAGATCAGGCACCGATCTCCCGGTCGCGCCGGCAGCGCGCCTATCCGTCTTAAGAGAACGTTGGCAAGAGCCGGCTCGACCGCTGTTCCCAACTCACCAGCGCTCGCGCTGAGCCGGTGGATGTTTCCTGTCGGCACGCCCGCAGCCGCGAGGCGTTGGCTCAAGGCGCGCGTAGCGTTGTCGAATACCGGCTCGGCGTCGTCGCCGGCGGCGAGAACCACCTGCCACCTCGCGGCGGGGTTTGCCCTCGTGGCATCTGCGACGGCCTGGCTCATGAGCACACAGAATATGAGTACGGCCGATGACAGGCGAGCAACGGACCGAGATGCCATCGAACCCTTCTCCACCTGCGCCTATATCTCGATTTATCGTACCCCATCGAAGAGGTCGCACGATGCCATTAGCACTCGTCGAAAAGAGTTGCACCCCCTGTCGTGGCGGCATGCCGCCGCTGACGCGGGAAGAGGCCGTGAACTATGGCGGGCAAGCGCCGGATTGGGAGTTGCTCGACGGAGCGAAGCGGATCGCGCGGACCTACCGTTTCAAGAATTTCCGCGAGGCCTTCGCCTTCGTCGAGCGCGCAGCCGCGCTCGCCGAAACCGAGGGACATCATCCCGAGATCACGTTTGGCTGGGGCTACGCCACGGTCTCGCTACACACCAAGAAGATCAAGGGTCTGCACGAGAACGACTTCATCATGGCGGCAAAGCTCGATCACGTCGCAGCCGAGGGCGTGCAACTGACGGCCTAAACGATCCGACACCCTCCGCCACTGGGTAGCGGAGGGTGGGGTGTGCTGGCGCATATCGGTTCGATGAAAAGTTCGCTAAATTAGGCGACAAGCGTCACGCGGAACGCGATCGATGCGCCCCGAATAGGCGGGTGCGCAACCGGTAAATGAGGGAGGGGCGCGGTGCCCACTTACATCATGCTCGCCAACTGGACCGACCAGGGCGCCCAGAAAGTAAAGGATTCGCCGCGGCGGCTCGATACAGCGAAAAAGGCGCTCGTCGACATGGGGGGCGAGTTCAAATCGGTTTACATGACGATGGGCGAATATGATCTGATAGCCATCTACGAAGCCCCCGACGACGCCGTCGTTGCGCGATTCACGTTGCTGCTCGGGTCGCTCGGAAGCGTACGGACGAAGACGTTGAAAGCCTTTCCCGAGGCAGCCTACCGCGAGATCATCGCCTCGCTCGGGTAGTCGCCGGCCTCACTCGGCGGCAACGGTCACCCCGGCGGCGGGCAGCGGCCGACGCAACAGAAGCAAGAGCGGCAGGGTGACGATGATGATGATCATCATCAGCTTGAAATCGTCGATATAGGCGACCATTGCTGCCTGGCGTGTCGCTTCCGCATTGAGCGCAGCGAGGCCGGAAGGGTCGGTCAGGCTGAAGGGTGCGGCCATATGTGGCACTCGAGCCAGCGGGTTGTCGGGGCGCAACTGCTCGACGAGCCGCGAGTGGACGATCTGGGTATTCTCGACCAGCAGCGCCTCGACGATGGCGATGCCGACGCT
>Ga0306925_10007773_pt1 | contig 10111 bp, 8 predicted proteins | sample flu12Cox44000176_FD_203755 | JGI IMG/M metagenome (GOLD analysis project Ga0306925, IMG submission 203755) | Lab enrichment of tropical soil microbial communities from Luquillo Experimental Forest, Puerto Rico - flux8day.12C.oxic.44.000.176 (v2)... | ecosystem: Environmental > Terrestrial > Soil... | reverse complement strand
GAAAGAGCTCGTTGGTCACCCCCTGTTCGACGTTGTAAGCCTCGCCGGCAAAGATCAGCAGAGATTTGTTCTGTGCTTTCCAGCCGAATCGCGTGATCGTGCCGTCATTGGCGCTGCGATTAAATACGCCGACGCGAATGCCCAAGGATTCTGCTAGAATACGATTCTCGTCCTGCGCAGCTTGAAGGTTGCCGTCGGGGACGTTTTCGACCAGCCCGAGGCCAAAAAGTGGCGTCGGGATCCGGAAAATAACATTGTGGTTGGCGAGCGCCGCCGCGAAGTCGGGCTGGCTGATTTTGCATCCGGTTGCGTCGTTCCGTCCGCTTATGACGAACAGGTCATGCACCCCGCCGTCCGGTGTCCCGTCGGGGTTGCGGACAAAACGTGCCTCACGGACCGGGCCAGTCATGGCGATAAACGACGGCACGGCATTCTTGGCGCCGTCCAGTGTTGCGATTGCAACTTGAGGGTTGACCGCCGGGCTGGATCCTCCGACGGCTGGAAACGCATGGCAGCCGGCGCAGCCATTGAGATTGAACCGCGGGCCAAGGCCGACGCCGGCTTCACCCGGCATTTTGCCTGAAACCGAAGCGATCTCCTGAAATCTACTCCGTGCGGCGGCAAAAAGCTGTTTATTGCCAGCGCCGACACCGGCCAGCGGGCCGCCGGCACCAGGTGCTCCGCCGCGCGGGCCTGGATCAACCGCCTTCGGTCCACCATGGGACGGCCAACCGAAATTCAGGGCATTGACACTTTGCGCAGCTGCGGTCCCCGGTAGTGCGATAAACCGGTACCCCAAAATCACTAAAGCCGTGACCAGCGCCAGCTGGCCCAAACGAAATTGCTTCATGTTCGCCTTCCCCCGGTTTGGGCGTGGGGAATTGTTCAGACCACAGAATTGAAGATCGATCAGAAATGTCACCGCCTTATTAAAATTTACAGTGCGTCAACTTTTCGTCACCGGGTGCCGAGCCCGACCGGACGATAGAGGGACGCTTTAGTCGAGCACCTCGAAATGCGCCTCGGTCGGCTGCATTGCCAGACCATTGATCGGCAGCAGATCCTGCGGGCAGGCCGAAAATGCGACGACGCAGTTCATCTCGGCGCGCAACGCCACATAGCTGGCGGGCGTACTGACTGGAGGACGCATTTCGACCCGGTTGCCGTCAATCACCGGGATGTTCATAAAGAGGTTCAATGGCGCCGGCGTTTCTGGCGGTGCGAGCCCCAGTGCAGCCAGTCCTGCTGCGAGATTGTCGGTGCAGTTGTCGTGATAGTCCGTGCAACCGAGCGTTTCGTAGCGCCAGCGATCGCAGGCGGCGAACAGCGTGTCGTGGATCCCGCCCGAGGTGTCCTCGACCAATGTCAGAATCGGCCGTCGCCGGTTGGTGACGAGCGTGTCGCCGATCCCGGGAATGATCCGCCCGATCGCGACGCGGCTATGCTCCATCGACATGAACTCGCGCATATCGTCGGTGTTGAACGCCCAGGTGTCGACGACCTGCTGCCCCCTCGTATTGACGACCTTGACCATCTGGCCTTTTGAGACGCGTGCGGCTCTGCCTTGGCGCGCCGGGATCTCGATCATCTCGTTTCTCATCCTGTTGAGCGTCGACGATCCTAACGCCGCCTGCTAGGTTGCCCAAGCTGGCGCAGAGGAGACCCGCGTGACCGACCCTCGCTTTCTGACCGTTCGAGAGGCGGCCCGGCAGATTGCCGAGCGCCAGCTGACTGCCGAGGCGCTGACTGCCGCCTATCTCGACCGTATCGCGGCGCGCGAGACGGTGGTCGGCGCCTGGCAATATCTGGACCGCGAGCGCGCGCTCGCCGCCGCCCGGCAGCGCGATGCCGAGCCGACGCGCGGACCGCTGCACGGGATCCCGATCGCGGTCAAAGACCTGATCGATACCGTCGACATGCCGACCGCTTACGGCTCGTCGATCTACCGCGGTCACCGGCCTGCGGCCGATGCGTCCTGCGTAGCCCTCGCCCGCGCCGCCGGTGCCGTCGTTCTCGGCAAAACCGTGACCACCGAATTCGCCGCCTTTACGCCGGGCAAAACCGCAAACCCGCGCAACCCGGCTCACACCCCTGGCGGCTCGTCGAGCGGCTCGGCGGCGGCGGTCGCCGATGGGATGGTCCCTTTGGCCTTCGGCTCACAGACGGCGGGGTCGATTATCCGCCCGGCGGCGTATTGCGGCTGCATCGGCTACAAGCCGAGCTTCGGCCTGATCAACCGCGCCGGCGTGAAGCCGCTCGCCGACAGTCTCGATACGATTGGCGTGTTCGCCGGCACGGTCGAAGATGCGGCGTTCTTTGCCGGCGTGCTGTCCGAGCGGCCGGCGCTGCGCCATCTCGCCGTGCCGAGTGAGGGCCGCCCCCTCCGTTTCGGTCTCTATCGCACACCGATGTGGGAGGAAGCCGGGCTGGCGACCGCCGTCGCTCTCGACGCGGCACGGGCGGCGCTCGAACGCGCCGGTGCCGCGGTCGCGGAGCTGGCCTTGGCGCCCGAGCATCACGGGCTCGCCGAAGTGCAGAACACGCTCATGGGGTTCGAGATGGTTCGCGCGCTTGCCTATGAGCGGACCCTGCACAGCGCCGAGCTCTCGCCGCGCCTCGCCCAGATGCTCGATGCCGGAATGACGATCGGGGCCGACGAGTACGATCGGGCGCTCGCCCGCGCCGCGGAGGCGCGCACTGGTCTCGATGCGTTTTTCGGCGGGTGCGACGCGGTTCTGGTTCCGGCGGCGCCAGGCGAGGCCCCGGTTGGGCTCGGCAATACCGGAGACCCGGTCTTCAACCGCATGTGGACCTTGCTCGGCGTCCCATGCGTGACCCTGCCGGCGCGCTGGGCCGAGAATGGTTTGCCGACCGGCGTTCAGCTCGTCGGGCGGTTGGGGAACGACCCGCGCCTGCTGGCCTGCGCCGGCTTCCTCGAGCGGGCGCTTACCAGGCCCTGATGACAATCGCCCAGGCGATCGTGCTGCTCGCCTCGCTAGCGGGCTGCTCTGCACTCGATCCCTACGCGACCTTTCCCCGAGCCGCGCGACCCGGCGAGGACGCGTCGCTGGCGCGGGTCGCGATATGTTACGACACGTTCGTCAGCTCTCTCGATCAGGTCCAGGCGGCAGCGCAGGATGAATGCGCAGCCGACACGGTCGCGATCTATTCGAGCACCGACTGGTATTTGCAGAATTGCCCGCTTTTGCTGCCGGCCCGGGCGACTTATATGTGTACACCAAAGAAATAGGGCCACAGCCTCCGCGACATGTCGCCCCGTGCGGACCCCCGAGGATATGTTAATATGCGGTCGTCTGGGTGACCGTGCTGGCAATGGATTACGAAGCCTTCTTCAGAGAGCGCCTGGAGGCGTTGCGCGCCGAAGGGCGGTACCGCGTGTTCGCCGACCTCGAGCGGCGCTGCGGCAAGTTTCCGCGCGCCTTTGATCACCGGATCGGTGCCGAGGTCACCGTCTGGTGCTCGAATGATTATCTCGGCATGGGCCAGCATCCAGCGGTCCTCGCCGCGATGGAGGAAGCGCTCCGGGCGATGGGTGCGGGCGCCGGCGGGACCCGCAACATCTCGGGCAACAACCATCTCCATCTGTTGCTCGAGCACGAGATCGCCGATTTGCACGGCCGCGAAGCGGCACTGATTTTCACCTCGGGCTACGTCGCCAACGATGCGGCATTGTCGACCCTGGCCCGCGAATTGCCGGGCATGGTGGTATTTTCAGATGCATCGAACCATGCCTCGATGATCGCCGGCATCCGCAACAGCCGCGCCGAGAAATACATCTTTCGCCACAACGATCCCGCCGATCTCGCGCGCTTGCTCGAGCAAGTGCCGGGCGAGCGGCCCAAGCTCGTCTGCTTCGAGTCGGTCTATTCGATGGACGGCGACATCGCCCCGATCGGCGAATTGTGCGACGTCGCCGATCGTTTCGGCGCGATGACCTATCTCGACGAGGTCCATGCGGTCGGGCTCTACGGCGTTCGCGGCGGCGGGATCGCCGAACGCGACGGTGTTATGCACCGCCCGAGTGTGATCCAGGGCACTCTCGGCAAGGCCTTCGGGGTGATCGGCGGCTATATCGCGGGCTCAACCGCCCTCGTCGATTTTCTGCGCAGCCACGCGCCGGGGTTCATCTTCACGACGTCGCTGCCGCCCGCCCTCGCCGCCGGCGCGCTCGCCGCAATACGCCACCTGAAACAGAGCCAAGCCGAACGCGAGCGCCATCAGGAGCGTGCCGCAACCCTGAAGCGTCGCTTGACCGAGGCCGGGCTGCCGGTGATGCCGTCGCCGAGCCACATCGTCCCGGTCATGGTCGGCGACGCGGGGCTGTGCAAATCCGCCTGCGACGAGCTGCTGCAACGCCACCGTATCTATGTCCAGCCGATCAACTACCCGACTGTGCCGCGCGGCACCGAGCGCTTGCGCCTGACCCCCTCGCCATTGCACAGCGATGCTGATATCGACGCGCTGGTTACAGCTCTCAGCGACGTCTGGGCCCACCTCACCCTCCGCCGCGCCGCCTGACGGGGCCGCGCGCTCTTGGTAATCTACATAACGAATTAGTGGACACTTAGAACCAGCTTTTGAAATTCCCAAAACCCCGCGACGCGCGAGGCCTCCGGCTTTACTGGTGCGCTGTCTCCCCACCCGGGGGCGCTATCCTGGACCTCAGTTCACTGGGGGTAAGTCCAAAGCGTTGACGGAATAGTCGCGTGAAATGCACAGGGTCCTCAAAACCGCAGCGGTAGGCGATATCGCCAATTTGCTCCCTACGAACATTATCACGAGCAAGTAACTCGTAAGCGCGCCGTAGACAAAGATCGCGTACATACCCGGCTACGGTCTCGCCTTGTGCGGCGAATGCCCGATATAGATGAGCACGCGAACAACGGAGTTGCCGGGCGATGATCTCGGGGCTCAAATGATAGAGGTCAGATGTCTTCTGATTAATATCAGCCACGCGCCGGGTTCATCTTCACGACGTCGCTGCCGCCCGCGCTCGCCGCGATACGCCACCTGAAACAGAGCCAAGTCGAACGCGAGCATCATCAAGAGCGTGCGGCGACGCTGAAGCGCCGCTTGGCCGAAGCCGGCCTGCCGGTGATGCCAGCTCAAGCCACATCGTGCCGGTCATGGTCGGTGACGCTGCCCTCTGCAAGCCGCTTGCGACGAGCTGCTGCAGCGCCACCGCATCTATGTCCAGCCAATCACCACGGTGCGCGCGGGAACGAGCGCCTGCGCCTGACCCCCTCGCCATTGCACAGCGACGCCGACATCGATGCGCTGGTCCGCGGGCTCGTCGACGTGTGGACGCGCCTGACCCTGCGCCGTGCCGCCTGATTTCAGGACACTAGACGAATGCCGCTCTCCGCGCAGGCGGCAGCGGGTGAGTGTGAGGGGCCACTTGGATGCGCTCGATATGAGTGCGCGTTACGGACCGTTACAGAGCGTCCGCAAAATTTTTCCAAATAAGGCATTTTACGGGTTTTTTGATGATGCGAAGGTAATGCGCGTCAAGGGTGAAAATTTAAATAAAAGTGTCCCTAGGTTGCCCATAGTGGGCAGGGCATGCACCGGAAGCCCAGCACGTTCCCACAACTGTGCCGAGGGAGGGAATACTGATGCGTCGTCGCACACAAACGCTTGTAAAAATAGCTTTCGCAACGGTGGTGGGGATGCTGAGCGTCCCTCTCGCCGGGCTCACCGACGCGCGAGCACAAAATCCGTTCCCGGCTCCGATATTTCCTCCACCGGGTTTCGTGATTCCGCCGGCAGATCATCCGTGCATTTTGGGCGGCAACAGGCTGGACTTGCAGTGCATTATCGCCAATGACCCGGATGCACAGAGAATTCGCGCGGAAGAGGCGGCGCTGTTCGCGGAAGCGCTGGCGGCGAGCCAGGGCATGCTCGATCCGTTCCACCAGATCGAAACCCTGGGAAAGCTCGAAATTTTTGACACCAACCTCTCCGTCAACAACAACTTGGCCTGCAGCTTCTGCCATGATCCGATGGCCGGTTACGCAAACGGCGCGTCGATCTTGAGCGTCTTTACCGGAGGAAGCAACCCTGGTTCGGTGCCGATCACCGTGGCCGGCGCCTATCCCAATAACCGGATCGCCAAACGCAACCCACAAAGCTACGTTTACGCGCCCTATTTCCCACCGCTCCAGTTCAATACGACGCAAGGAGATTTCTACGGCGGCAATTTCTGGGATGCGCGCGCGACCGGGTTCCGGCTGCACAATTCCGCGGCCGAGCAGGCGAAAGATCCGCCGCTCGATACTCAAGAGATGGCGAACCCCGACTTTGCCTGCGTCGTCTTCAAGCTCTCTCAGAGCGTCTATGCATCTTTCTTCGAGCAGGTATGGGGAACCGGTTCGCTGTCAGGCATAAATTTTCCAGCGAGCACGGCCCAGCTGTGCAAGACCCCCGCAGGCGCGGTCACTCCGCCGGCGCCAACGATTCCTTTGAGCCCGACAGATCGGACCCGCGCGCAACAGGCATACGATGAATTCGGACAGGCGATCGCCGCCTACGAAATCGGAGCCGAGGTCAGCCCATTCACGTCGAAATTCGACGCTTTCTTAGCTGGCAGCGCCACGTTGACGGCAGCAGAAACGGCCGGTTACAACTTGTTCCGCGGTAAGGCAAACTGCAATACGTGTCATCTCGATGGCCGGTCGAACACCCAGGCATCCGGCGAAACCGACAACGGCATGGCGACCAATGTGGCGCCATTGTTTACCGACTTCACCTACAACAACATCGGCCTTCCGATGAATCTCGCGCTACCTTGGTACTCGGAAAACAAACCGGATCAATTCGGTTTTACCGCCTATCCGCTTGGGGTAGGGTTCATCGATTTTGGCGTAGGGCTGTTCCTCGACGGCTATTACGGGTCTCCGCCGCCAAATTTCGACTGGATCGCGCTCAATCCTTTCTTTGTCGGCAAGTTCCAGACTTCAACCCTGCGCGATGTCGGCCAGGTACCGCCGCCGCCGCCCGGCAGCGCCGTTTTTGTCAAAGCGTTCATGCACAACGGGTACCTGTTGAGCCTGAAGGAAGTCGTGCATTTCTACAACACGCGCGACAAATTCGCGTTCAATGTCCAGTCGGGGCACTGCCCGGTAGGAACGGTGGAAAAGGTGACCTGTTGGCCGACGCCCGAGGAGCAGGACAACAAGAACATGACGATCGGCAATCTCGGTTTGACCGATGCAGAGGAAAACGACTTGGTCGCCTTCTTGCAGACGCTGACAGACGGGTTTGTTCCGATCACCTCGGCATCGCTCAGCAAACCCGCGGTGATGGGAAAAGCGGCCCTGCCGCCAAGCCACCAGTAAGACGGCAATCGGCGTTGCACCAACGGGGCGAAACGGGGTTGCCCGGTTCGCCCCGCCACCTTTATTCAGGCCCGAAATGAAAAAGCTGGTCTTCGTCACCGTCGTATTCGCGGCGGCGTGCGGTCTGAGTACGCCAAACCGGCTCATCGCGGACGACCAGAGCCCCGGTAATGCGACCGCTCATCGGGTGCATATCACCGAAGGACCGCAGCTCGAGAGCGCTACCGACAATTCGGCCATTATTCGATGGACGGCCGATCGCGTTAAGGGAACATCCTTACGCTATGGAGTTGTCCACTATGGCACCGATCTTCATGGGCTGAGCCAAACGGCAAAGTCTCCTAACCGCTGGAACGGCGCCTTGCCGGCCATGATCTATCGGGTGCAGATCAACCACTTAAAACCGGAAACGACTTGTATCTACCGCGTGGAATCGGTCGACGCGAAGGACATCAGCGAAGGACCGGAAAGCGCTGTCAGCCAGTTCACCACACCCGCCGCCGGCGAACGCATCGTGAATTTCACTCAGCCGGAGTAGCGATAACCAGCTCGGGGCTCCACATCGATGTGTCCAGCCGATCAACTACCCGACCGTGCCGCGCGGCACCGAGCGCCTGCGCCTGACCCCGTCGCCATTGCACAGCGACGCCGACATCGACGCGTTGGTCCGCGGGCTCGTCGACGTGTGGGCGCGGCTGACCCTGCGCCGCGCCGCCTGAGCGGCTAGGCATCGAGCGTCTCCAGCAACGTCTGTGACCTCCTGTAGGTCGGGTGTCTCGAAACCTTCGGTAAACCAACCGTAGACCGGCGCAAGAAGGGCGCGGGCCTCAGCTTGTCGCTGCTGGGCGCTCAGCAGGCGGGCAAGATCGACCGCGGCACGCAACTCGAACCCGCGGCTGCCCTGTTCTCGCGCGAGGGTTAGCGCCGTGCGAAAACAAGTCTCGATGTCCGACCAGTCAGTGGATGGCAGTCGCCCCAGAAGGCTGCCGCGCAAGCGGTGCACCTCCGCATCGGCCCAATGCGTACCGGAAGCCTCTGCTGCAGCCAACGCTGCAGCGAGAGCCAGCAAGCCTTCTGCGACGGCTCCGGTGAGGGCCAAGGCCTCCGCCATATAGCAGAGGACCATCGGCTCCGAGCGCGTCATGCCCGTTGCTTGCATCGCCGCCAAGCCTTGAGGGATCCGGTCGACGGCGCTGCTCGGGAAGCCAATCAGCAACCTTAGAGATTACTTCATATGAAAACTCTCGGCCGAGCGCCGCACCGATCTGCGCTACCTCCTTTCCCGGGCCCGGACGATCCAGACCGGCGGTCAACAACCCCTGGAACGTGCTGGGAATTGCCAACGGCGAAACCGGGCCGTGCAGCAGACATTGGTCGTCACGATCGAGCAGCAGCCCGCGCTCCAACACGGTCTTGACCAGCTCTGCGACGAACAACGGCACCCCGTCCGAACGCTCGATGATTTGGTCGCGGACCTCGCGTGGCAATCGTTTGCCAGTAAGATGATCCGCTATCGCCGTCACTTGACTATTGCCCAGACGGTTCAGCACGATGGTCGTCGCTTGTGCGTGGTTCGCCCAGACGGCCGTAAACTCCGGACGGTAAGTGATCAGCAACAGCGTCGGCAGGTTTCTGACTCCGTCGACGACCGCGTCAAGCAGTTCACGCGAAGTCGGGTCTATCCAATGGACGTCTTCGAAAACCGCAAGAACCGGCCGTTCGGTTGCCAAACCAGCGAATTGCGCGATCAACGCCTCCAAGGTCCGCTGCTTGCGGCGTTGCGGGCTGAGACTGGGTAGCGGGTAACGCTCCTCTGCGGAGATCGACAGTGAAGCAGCGATCAGCGCGATCGCCTCGTTGCCAACCGACGGGTGAAGCAGGGCCTCGAATTTTGCCAAGCGTTCCTCGGGAGTATCGTCACGCCTGAAGCCGGCGGCGCGTCCGAACTGAGCGATCACTGGATAGAGTGGACTGTCCTGATAACTCGGAGCGCAGTAGAAGCTCAGGACCGCATGATTAGCCAATCTGTCCTGGAAGGCGCGGACCAAACGCGACTTGCCAATTCCCGGCTCCCCTGAGATCAGCACCACACGGCCTTCGCCCGACTGGATTTGCTGCCAGCGCCGCTGCAGAAGATCAAGCTCTTCACCGCGGCCTACCAGAGGGGTCAAATTCCCCTCACGCAGCGCTTCAAAGCGGCTTGCGGCGCTCGTGCCGACCACCTGCCAAGCCGGAACCGGTTCGGACGAGCCTTCCAGTGGGACGCGTTCGACCTTGTGATAGTCGAATAGGCCGCGCACGAGATCACGAGTGGTCGCGGCAATCATCACCACGTCTGGCGCCGCTATCGACTGGAGCCGAGTGGCGAGGTCCGGTGCCTCGCCGATCGCGACGGGCCCACGGAACGCGCCGTCGACGCCCTCTCCACCGGCCACGACGAGTCCCGACGCAATGCCGACCCGCACATGCAGCGACGGCGCGAGGCGGATGGTGAGCCTTGCTACCGCGTCCACAAGCGCAAGCCCGGCCCTCACAGCCCGCTCAGCATCGTTCTCGTGGGCCTCGGGGTAGCCGAAATAGGGCGAGCACGTGATCGCCCACGAAGGGCGCAACCATCCCGCCAAACGGAGCGATGACCTCGGTGCAGCACCGATGGTACTCGTCGAATACCGCGCGTAAATCCTCGGGATCGAGCCGAGACGCAAGGGCCGTCGAGCCGACAAGACCGCAAGATATTACCGTTAGCTGTCGCC
>Ga0306925_10007770_pt1 | contig 10114 bp, 17 predicted proteins | sample flu12Cox44000176_FD_203755 | JGI IMG/M metagenome (GOLD analysis project Ga0306925, IMG submission 203755) | Lab enrichment of tropical soil microbial communities from Luquillo Experimental Forest, Puerto Rico - flux8day.12C.oxic.44.000.176 (v2)... | ecosystem: Environmental > Terrestrial >... | reverse complement strand
CCCAGTGACGACCAGTGCAGATCCTTAAGATAGCGAACGGTGCGATCGACCAATCCGCGATACTGCTTAGGCAGCCGATGCTTCTCGCGCCGTAGGAACCGGGCGATCTCGAGGTCGCTGGGCGTAGCTTGCTGCGTGCTCACGTGATCCTTCCCCCGAGTTTTAAAAAGAGACTATGCAGATACCGATGTTGCCGCGGTGTCGGCTCGCGCTCCCACACCGTGCGCGCCGCCATGTCGTCGACGAACTGGTGATGGTTAGCCGGCAAGCGTTGCTTCTCACGCTGCACGTAGAGCGCGACGGCTTTCCACTCGTCCGACCCGTCGGTGCTGCTAAATCCGGCGGCGTTGAATGAGACCCGCTTCTCGGCCGCGCGCACGCCTTCGGCATAGCCGTCCTTGCGCGCCTGCTCGATCGCGGCGCGGATCTGCTTTTTCTGATCCTCGTTCAAGCCGCTCGGCTTCTCGAGACGGGAGGCGATCTCGTGCAGGTCGATACCCTTAGCGTTCAGCAGCATCCGCTGCGCGCCCGCTGCCCCGGCGCTGCGTTCGCCTTCGTTAGTCGACAGCAACATCCGGAAACAGGCTGCTAGCCTACCCACGAAGGCGTCAAACGGATTACGTGCGGCCGCGCTCATGGCTTCAGCCATTCCGCGACGATCTTCACGTTGCGAGCAACGTGATCGGGGACGTTCTCACTGCGGTCGAGATGCGCGACGAGCTTGGCGATGGCCTTTCGCGGGATGGCGGCCGCGGCCTGCTCCAGCACCTCAGCGAGGGCCTTCTCGAATATCTCGGTTCGGCTGAACAGCTCGGATTCCGCTTCGCGCAGGAAGTCAGCCATGCTCTCCTCCCTGATTACTCGATTTCCCAGCAGCGCTTGCGATAGGGGCACCATCCGCACCTGTGATCTTCCGGGCTGTCGAAAGCGCGCGGCAACAGCTCGTTCGCGCGTGTGGCCGCGATGATAGAAGCGGCGCGGTCTGACCAAAATTGCGCGCGCTCGGCATTAAACGGGACCAGGAAGAACAGAACTTCACAGGTGTCCGCATTCACAACGCTGACCAGCGCCGGATTGGTCACGTCAAGATAAGCCTGGTACAGCGCGATCTGCGCTGCATATTGCGGGTAAACCTTCTCGAGTCCGTCGCGTTCGAGCGCGCGCCAGCCCTTTGCTCCGAGCGCTTTGTTTTCCCATATCGCTGGATAAACCAGGTAAGTCGCCGTGCCCGCGATCAGGATCCCATCAGCGTGACCGCGCAGCGCACCACCGACAGCGGTGAAGGCGCACGCCTCGTCGGCCGCGAATTTGAAACCGATTGCCTTGAGGTGATCGCGGACGCGCCTCTCGAAGAAATGCCCGCGTTGAAAAATTTCGCGCGTGCGAGCCGTTAGATCAGCCTTTACCCACCAGGCATATTGCGTGCGGCGTGCGCATTCATATCCGACAATGCTTGCGCCCAGATAAGGCCGTGGCTGCTCGGCGGTTGCCATGGCAATCCTTTCGATCTCCGTATTGAGCGCGGTGTTGATCGGGTCGAGAGAAAGCGTGGCGCGGTTGAGATTGAGCACAGTTCGTTCCCTCAGATCGTCGTGATCTCGTCGTTGAACTCGGTTGGATCCATAAGCGAATTGCCAGCCGCCGCGTTGGCCTGCCGAGCGATCTGGCTCGCGCCTGTTTGCCGAGTGATACCTTTGTCGCTCATATCGCGGGCGATCTGAGCCTTGCGGATCAGCGGCATAGCTTTGAGCAAAAACTCGATGATGGTTTCGCGCGGCCACTGCGCGAGCGGCTTCGACCAATCGACGACACCGGCGCAGGCATCCGCGAGTTCGGGCAGGATCGCGGCGACCGCGCCTGCGTCCCACGGCTGCGGATCGAGCGCGGTCATTCGGATGGTGCGCTCGGTGTCGAGCTGCTCGGAAGCCGCTTGCTGTGCCCTCACCGTGATCCAGGAAAACAAGATTGCCGCGACAATCCATCCCCACTCGGTTTCGCTCAGCCGCCCGATAGGCGTAAGAGGCGGAATGGGGCCGCCGATCTGGACGACCCCTTTCGCGCCGGCAATTGCCGCGGCCGTGGCGTCTCGCTGCCACTGGTCTTCGAGTGCGGAGAGCGATACCTCCCCGATGGCGCGGACCTTCTTCATCGCTCAGGCCCAATCCGGGCGCTGCACGACCGCGGAGGAAGCGCCCCCGCTGTTGCCCGCCTGCGGAGCGCCATCGAACGGCGGCGGCTGCTCGACCGCCTTCCAGTCTGCCATCCCGCGCACGATCACCGCGGCGATGTTGTTCTTATCCGGCCAGGACTCGCCGGTGGGCTGATTGGAGCTATCCAACTTCGGCTTGCCCTTCTCAACGCCGAGCTTGACCATGAAGGTGGCGCCCTCGAAGTCCTTGAGCTCGACCGTGCGCTTGGCGCGCGCTTCCGCCGACATATCGTTCGGCTCGAGCCCGCGCGTGGCGTCGAGGATCGCCTTGAGCGTGGAGCGCGAGATCTCCGCCGCCTGCTGCTGGCCGGCGCTGGTACCCTCGAGGATCCAGTATTCCCAGACCTTCCGCCCCTTGAACTCGCCGTCGGTGACGGTGAGTTCGGCGTCGATCATCTCGCAATCGCCCCTGGCCGAGCGCTTGAGGATGCCGTCCTCGCCGGCACCGCCGGGGCGGAGGTGGAGCGAGACCGTCACGATGGTGCCCGCCGGCATGGTGTCAAAGCTGCGCGCGGGCTGCGCAGTACTGTAGTCATACGGCATGGAAAACCTCCCTTACTCTGCCGCGTCAGCTTTGACCGGGCTGACGATGACCGGAACCGTGGTGATCTTGGTGATGAGCTTGCCCAGATCCGGCGGCTCGGTCTCACCGAGGCGACCAGAGCGATCCTTGGCCGGATAATTCCAACGGTTCGGAGAGTTGCAAACGAAGCCGCGGATGGGCGGCTTTCCGTCGCCGAAATTCAGCCATTCCATAACGATGAACTCGTCGACGATGGCGGGAATCTCGCGCGGGACTTTGGCGCCCTCCGCTTGGAGTTCGTAACCGACAAATCTGCCGAGTTCGTCGGTCGCTCGCTCAAGGATGCCCGTGTAGACGACGTGCGTGTCACGCGCGCGTTGCATCTGGTAGAGCCAGGCCAACATCTCACGGGCGTGCAGGCCGTAAGCTGCCCTGGTGTCCTTGGCGCCGTTGCGTGCGAAGCATTCCGGTTGCTGCTCGCTCCAGGCGAAGGAAAGCCGGCTCAATGCGGTGAGGCCGTCGACAAAGATCACCCGATAACGATCGAGGTTCTCGAGCGCTCCGCCGACCGCGTTGTAATGCGCCGATGAATAGGTGTGCGTGGCCGCGTAGCCCGGATGTGGACCGCCAATCCGGCATGCGAGGTCGCGCGCGGCCGGCCAGTCGTCGATCTGCACGGCGTCGAGCTTGAGATCCTGTATGGCCAGGTCGCCGTGATCGACATCGACGAACAGCGCGCCCTCGGTGTCGATCGTACGAACAAGCGAGGTCTTGCCCACGCCGGTCGGGCCGAGGATCAGGAACTTAACGCCGCGGGCGGCAGCGAGGCGCGCTTCGGCGCTGATGATCTTCACCTGGTTTCTCCCTTCGCACGCTCCGCCGCCATGACCACCTCGGTGGCGAGCTCGAGCTTGGCGACGACGAGCAGCGGCTTGCGATCGGCGCGGATGACGAGGAAGTCGCGACCGTCGAGCCAATCGTAGAGACGGTTAAAACCATTCCCGCGCGCCTTGGCCTCGCCGCGCAGATCACGACCGAGCACGGGCACGGAGATGTCGCCACCGAAGCGGCCGCGCGCGGCGCCGGAAAGGGGCACGCGTTCACCAGCGAGCCCACTCTCCTGCAAGAGCCGCACGATGGCGCGCTCGTGCGGTTTCCCTTGTCGCGCGATGCGCGGCCGCCGCGGCTCATGGCGTTACCTTTGCAAGTTCGTCCTGGGTGTACCTCGTCAAGATCTCGCCGCCGCCCGCGGCCTCGAAGCACGCCTCGAGGATCGCGGGAGGCGCCTTCCCCGTGCGCGACGAATAGGCGTGTCGCGACAGGCGCACGCCGCGCCCCACGTCGAGTTTGGTGAGCGTGGGCAAATCGGCATGCGCGTGGTCTCGCCGTCGGCGAAACGCGCGACGAAGACGGGGCTGCGGCTTGTGAACCGAATGTCAGTCATCGACATCCTCATGCTTAAGCGCGGTGGTCGCGGTGTCACGCTTGGCGCAGAGCTTGGCGTGCCGCTCGGCCAAGTAGCTGAGCGCGAACTCGAGCTTATTGAGGTGCCGGATGCTGTCCTCGAGCACCTCGTAAATCACCGTGGTCATGGCTTCGGCCCCTCCAGCGCGCGCATGTACAATTCGACGGCGGCCGCCATTCCCTCGGGGTCCGCGGTGTCGACGAGGTCACGCGGGTCGCATTGCAGCCATCGCGCGAGCTTCAAATGCCGCTTGAGGCGCACGGCCGGATCATTCAGGTGCTTCTCGTACTCGCGCATGAAGTCGTTCGGCATGATTCAGTCCTCCACAGTTGCCTCGGCGTTGATGAGTGATGGGTTGCGCCGGTAATAAGCCGCGGGATCAGCGAGCACTGCTGCCACCGCGGCCATGAGCTCGTCGACGCTTTCGGTGAACAGCCAGAACCGGCAGTGGATGAGCTCGCGCTGTAAGCGACCGTCGGCAAAGCAGACGATCACCGGCTTGCCGAGCATCGAGGCCATCACGGCCTCGCCGTGCGCGTCGGTGCCGGCCGGCAACAGCAGGACGAAAACGTCGCACTGCACGATGGCTTTGCAGTAGGCTTGATAGTGAAGACGGGCAGGGGAGGTGGGATCGCGCAGCTCGGCAACGTGCCGGGCGATCGTCCATTCCTTATAGTTGGGATCGATGTCCTCCCAGCGGAGCGGTGGATTGGACCAGTCGTGGATCTCGTATCCGGCCGCGCGCATGCGGGCGACCAACGGCTGGTAGAACGGGTTGCGCTTCTTGCTCGAAGCGACGTAGACCCGCGGCGCGCGTGCGGGGACCGCGGCCTCCTTCTGAGTGGCGTCCCCGGTCACATCGGTCGTCGACTTGTCAGCCCATAGCGGGCCGGTCAGGAAGCGGCTCAGCCCGCCCATGCTGTCCCATTGCGCCCTGATGTTTTTGGCGTCTTGGTATTGCCGGCGGTCGCGCTGCTCGCGCCAGTTTTCGAAGTCAGCATCGTCTTTCATTGCGTCACTTCCTTTCGTTCTTTCCTCCAAGCAGCTACCGAGACCGGAGCAACCTCCTCAGCCAGCTTGGCCATCGCTTCGGCGTATTGACGTATCTCGTATTGCGCGTGCTCGTGGCAGCGCAGGGTGAGAAAGCGAAAAAGGTTGAGTAGGTTCACCGTCGCGAACATGTGCGAGTAGGTCGCCACGGGCAGCACCGAGCGCGCCAGTTCTCGCGGCACACCGCGTTCCAAGAGAATGCGATAGCTATCAAAGGCGAGCTTGCAGCTTGAGCCGATTATCGAGGCCGAGGTTTCTTGTTTGGCGTAATCCGCTTCGGCCTCGTCGAGGTCACGTGCTTGCTTATTGTCCTTCGCCTGCGTCCCGATGATCGAAGGCTCGGGTACGTAGAACTCCTCTGGCAATTCGCGATAACGCGCCGATAACTCGTTATAGCTCCACGTCCGATGTCGATGCCACTGCCGGAATACGAAAATGGGAGCTTTCACCTCGAACGTCAGAGTCACAGCCTCGAAGGGGGACGTATGGGCGTGCTTCCAAAGGTAATCAATGAGGCGCCTATCACTGCCCGCGTCCTCGCCTGCGCGCCAGGCGGCGTCGTAACTGACGCGAGCGGCTCGGGCCACGGAAAGATCTGAACCCATGCTGTCTACAAGCCGCACGAAGCCGTGATCCAGCACGTCGATCCTGCGAGACGCGGTGTTGATGGTGAGGGTCACAGCGGTAGCTCTGCTTGCGTTGTCAGTTCAGCCGACAGAGATCGAGCGTGCGATTTCTGGATCTGCCAACCCGTGACCAGCGCGCCGGCGATACCGCAGCGCTGCAATCGCGTGAGCGCTTCCTCGCCGAAGGCCGCCAGGATCGGCGGCGCGCCACTGTTCGCCGGCTGTCGCGATCCATCCGGGCAATGAAAATGATGGCTAGGCTGGCCGCGATAGCAGCGTCGCGCGCGAAGAAATCGGCAGCGCTGCCGGGCTTGGGATTTTGCAGAAACACCTCCATCACGCGCCCGTTGACAGAGCCGACAGTCGCGGTGAATTGCAGGCCCGCGACTGTGAGGTCGAAGCTCATGGCTGGGCGGCGGTCGGGGAGGCGGGTGCGCATTTGACGGAATCCTTTCGAAAAAAGAAGCCGCCGCAGCAATCGCCGCGGCGGCCTGGCAGGATGGTTCGGAGTCAGCTTTGCTTACGTCGTCACATGTCGCTGACTGCCCGGGTGCAGCCCGCCTTCATTGCGCAACAAGCGGCGCAGTGTCGCCCGCGAGTTGAGACGGGACCTAAAATCGCTCGGGCTCTGGGGAATGACGAGGAGATACCGATATCCCCGAGCGTCGGTCCAACGGACCTTCACATGCCGACCGCTATCGTCGATGGTCGGCACGTGGCCGTGCGCTATCAGGATCTTGACAGCGTCGGCGACGTGCATTCTGGCGCGCGGGTTCATGCCGCGACTCCCACCGCAACCGCCTTGATCTGCTCGATGAGTCGCTCGGTGCGGGCGATGCCGAAGCGAGCAATGTACGAGCTCATCTCCGCGGGGCACGGCGGGCGGGCGGTATGACCGAGCGCCCGATGGACGAGCTTGGGATCGACCTTGACCTGTCGCGCCGCCATCGCCGGCGTCGGACAGGCAAGATCCAGGGTACCAAGCACAAGCTGTGCGCCGCGCTTGGCACGCGCGCGGTCTTGCCGTGGAGTTCAGCCTCCAGCACGATGCCGGTGACCAACCGCGCCACGGTGAGCCGCTGTTCTGAGGATCCGCCCTGGGTGAGCGGGGACTTGCACTCGGCAACGCCGGGTGCCATGTCTTCGAGCGTGGTACGCAGCATGGACTTACCTCCGTTGCTGCTTTGCACGGCGGGAGTGCTCGGGCTTCGAACACTCTGTCACTTCGGAGCACTCCCGCCGGCTCCTAGCCACGCCTTTCACGCAGACAACCTCGACCGAGGCCGCGCGGCAATTGCCGCGGCCGAGGCATTCTTGAATTCGTCATGGAACTTCTGATAAGGGAGCGGCGCTCGCTCCCTGCGCGGGTCTGTCGGCTTCCCAAGCCGCGGCCCGCGCCCTCAAATTCATAAACCGGGACCGCGCCGCCGCAGACGCAAGCGGGGAGGACCCAATTCGCACTTTGATAGATCCGGTTAGTATGGCCGCCCGGCTGGATTGGCACTTCGTGCTAATGCCCACTCCAAGGAATTCGGCCGCCCTGCGGCCGCTCCTGCCCTTCCCTGGCGCAAATCGAATTGCGCACGTAGGTCGCTCGATGTCGTGGCGTATCGTCGGCCTGCTCACGCTCAGCCCAGTTCGCCAGTCCTAGCCCGTCGCCACGGTCCATCCCGCGAAGCATCACGCCGGGCACCTGCATCCGGGGATTCTTTTGCTCGCTCCTCGGACCTTCGTTCTGACGTGGCTGGGCAGGCCGCCTTCGCCCGAGACACAGTCCTTCCCTGTTCGGGCGCGCGCTAGGCGCGCCCGCGTTGAGCAGTTTTCGATATGACGTTCGGTTACTTTCCGGGCGCCTTCTCAGGCTTCCAGCCTGGCGGAGGCGGCGGTAACACCAGCGCGTCGTAGCGCGTCATGAACTTTTTCCGCCGACCGATCCGCAGCACGAGATGCTTGTAATTCTCTTCGAAGGATCCCGGGTCTTTGAACCCGTTCAACTTCGCGGCCTCTGCCAACGTCAGCCTCTCGTTGAGCTGCATCGGTGTGAAGCCGACAAGGGATGCGGGGAGCGGAACGGTAGCGGTCTTGCTCATGATGTCCGATCACGCTCAAGGCCAATCCGGCCAGTCAAGGGGGGCAATTCCGGGGGCCTGGCCGGATTCAAATGTTTGAAATGCAAGATCGATTAGGCCTGGCCGGGTTGCTGGCCGGGTCTGGCCGGGTTCAAATTTTTTTTTGCTGCACAGCCTTGTCGAAATATCGCCGCAACGAATCCGAGTCGCCAAACGGAACAGGCTCAAAATCCAGCTTCATCTGTTCGTGGGCAACCCGGAACCACTCTGCTTTTTGTCGCCTCTTCCTGGGAGGGGGGCGTTGCCGAAGCCGCTCTTTTAGCCAGCCGTCGACATCCTCACGCGTTAGCTTTTTTGCCGGTCCCGGCGCCGGCGCTGCTGGTTCTTCTTGCGCCGGCGGTGCCGGTTTTCGCCACGGCGCCCCTAACCATCCCGCCAGCGTCTCGAGTAGCTTCATGAGAGGCGCCGCGAAGGAAACCTTGACGTGAGACGTGCCTAGCTCCGGAGGTTCAGTGCCTCGCAACGCCGGGTATTTCGCGACCACGTCTTTCCAATCGAAGATCACATCGCGCAAGGTGAACGTGTAAAACCCGACAGCCCCCGCGTCAGCGGGAAGGATCAACACGTTGCTGATGTCGGAGGCGTTGATCTTGACGTTGCTCAGACCCGTGCGCCAGAAGCCGGGCGGCAGGGCTTCGCCGGTGTGATCATAGGGAAGACTGCCGTCGCCGCAGTCCTGAAAGATGCTGCGCGTGATGCTCTCTTCACTCCGACCGAGCTTTCTGAGCGCCGTCGTCACCACTTCCAGATAGACGCGTTTTGGGGCAGTTTGCGAATTAGCCTGAGCCACGGGGACCATCCGTCGGTCTTAGGTTAGAGAACCGCCCGGCGTTGAATCCGCTGGGCGGTTCTCGCTTATATCACTTCCGGCGCCGTCTTAACTGCACGACCTTGGCTTTCCGTGGCGCGGTCCCCGCCAGCTCCATGATATGTGCGCCCCAGCGCTCGAGCGCGGTCGCGCGCTCGTCGAGATACAATGCCCGGTTATAGGTTCCGGCGACGCCGGCCTTGTGCCCGCCCACATGCCCCAGGATGGCCTCGACCACGTGCGGCGCGACGTTGAAGCGCTCATGCAGCGCGGTCGAGAGCGCGCGGCGGAAATCGTGCAGAACCCAGCCTTTCACACGATGCCCCGTCTCGGCGATCCGGGCGTCGAGCTCCGCCTTGCTCTTCGACCAGCCTTGGAATCCGCGCTCCGCGCCATTGCCGAAGACGTGGTCCCGGGGCGCGCCATCGGCGCCAGTCCGCCGCGGCTGAGCGGCCAGGAGCGCGAGCGCCGGCTCTGACAACGGGATGATGTGCTCGCGCCGATTCTTGGTCCGCGCCGGCGGCAGCGTAATGGTGGCATCGCCGAGGTCGACCTCGCTCCAGCGAAGGGATCCGATCTCGTCACGGCGGGCACCCGTTAGGAGCAGGAGCTTCACGATGGCGCCATAATGGTCGTCGGGCAGGAGCGCGCGCCAGATGGCGCGCAACTCGTCGTCGCTGGGGACGTGCCCGCGGGCGCCAATCTCGACCGCCTTGTTGGTAAAGGCGACCGGATTGGCGTCGACGTAACCCGCGCGCGCCAGCCACATGAAATAGGCCGAGAGCGAGGCCCGCACCCGGTTAGCGGCCGCGGGACCGCTCTCCTTCTCGATTTCCGCCAACCGCGCGCCGATGGTCCGTCGATCCAAGCCCTCGACCGGACGCCGGTGAAACGCTTTGCAGTGCTTCGTGAGGTGGCGTTCGGTCTCCTCGTAGCTGCGCGGTTTCTGCTTGGCCTTCTGGCGCTCCAGGAAGCGTGGCAACAGCGCGGCGAAGGTCTCCAACGCGCGGGCCCGGGCGTGCTCCCTCTCGGCGGCTGGGTCGTGACCGAGCCGCACCTTGGCCAGCAAGGTCTGCGCGATGCCGCGGGCTTTGCCGGGATCGAGCGCGGTCAGCAGGCCGAGCACGATCCGCCGTGTGTGCCCGGCGATGGCGTACTGCACCATCCACGAATGCACGCCGCTCGCCCGCACCCGCAGGCCGAAACCGGGCATGTCTTCGTCAAAGTAGACCTTGTCGATCACGCCCGGCGGCAACTTGATCTTGCGGATGGTCGCGGCATTGAGGCGCATCATTCGGTCTCCG
>Ga0306925_10007768_pt1 | contig 10115 bp, 8 predicted proteins | sample flu12Cox44000176_FD_203755 | JGI IMG/M metagenome (GOLD analysis project Ga0306925, IMG submission 203755) | Lab enrichment of tropical soil microbial communities from Luquillo Experimental Forest, Puerto Rico - flux8day.12C.oxic.44.000.176 (v2)... | ecosystem: Environmental > Terrestrial > Soil... | reverse complement strand
CGCTGGCCCAATAGCTCGTCACCTTGATCCCGGCCGTGAACCTAGTGTCGATAAAGGGCGTGTGAAACCCGAGGCTCGCGCGCGGGGTAACACAGATCCGGTTGAGCGGGACGATGCCGAGCACCAGCGTGCAAGCGGAGTTGCAGACGCCGTCGATGATGACCTGCTTGCCGCTGTCGCGGATAGCCGCGTATTTGAGCTTGTACTGATCGAGGAAGCCGCCGTAATCCTTGCGGATGCGATAATCCGCAAGCGCGGCGCCAGCCGCTGCGGCGAGCACGCTTCCCGCGCACACGACGGACAAAAAGAAATTGGAAGGATGCAACCCCGGCCCCAACGCCCGATACGCCGAGCCGATCATGCCTCCGTTGTCCGGCAGAATTTTGACGCGCGCCTCGCTGCATAGCACTCCCGGGAGCTGCTAATCGAGTATCAGTCCAGCCCCTATTCGATAAACGTCGCTGCGCGTTGCAAATCACTCCGCGTGATTAACCATTCAAGGAGAAATGTGAGCGCGTTTAGGAATTGTAAACTAAGATGATTGTGCGGGTTACGCCCATTCGGGGAAGCCTCTAATTGCAGTAGTCAGGAATTTGAGGACGCCCATTCTTTTGCGCATTCTGTGGCGTTCTGACGCGCTGTTCGCAGTATTTCTGGCGCTACTTGTGTATGGAGCAACGATAATAGTGATGATGTGTCTGTTGATGCTGGTCGATCTCACCGAGAATTGGCGCGGGGGTGCTTTTGGTCAGATCATCTTACAGCGGGCAGAGATAGGGCAAACAATAAAAGCGAATTCATGTCTGACTGGAATATAAATCTACGTCGATTTCCTGACCTGCCAGGCAAAACACGATGATGCTTAGAAGGTAGCCTCAGAACAACTCACCTCACGATTGACGGCTCGCAAAACAATAACATAGCACCAATCGTTGTTAACCGTGCTGATTGCGCGTCTTGAACCATCTGCTCTGCCATCGTGACTAATCTGTCGGGGATCATCTGGTGCTCGCGCCAAGAGCGGGGGTAATCATGCACGTACAAAATTGCGAGGTTATCACGTCGTCGCCCGTTCTAGGCGCGGAAATCACCGTGCCAGCAGCGGTTCGAATGAGGGCGAACCGGTTTACGCGCAGGGTGGCACGGCTGTGCGGAACGGTTGCTCTCGCTGGTTGGGCTATTTCCGGGCTTACCGGTTTCGATTCGCCTCGCATTGAGAAGCCAAATTTGGCTCCGATCGAAGATCAACGCGCCGCATCTCTAAGCGCCAAAACCGAGTCCGTTAGCGCCAATACCGAGTCTGTGGATGCACCGCAACTGGCCGCAATCAAAGAGACCGGCGCCTCCGGCGCGGATATGGTGACGACGGCGCCCGGAGCTACAGGCTCCGATCGGTCGGAATCAATCGTTGAGACCGCGGCGGCGCAATCCTCGCGGAAGCTTCCGGTCGAAACGCCATCCGTGCAGATGGCGACGAGGAGCGAACCCGATGCGGTGCACACGGATACCGGCGGCGCAGTGAGGCCCCCCGAAACTGTCGACGAGTGCCCAGCTTCGGAAATCTGCATCGACCAATACTTGTGGTCGCTTTACCAGCGAACACCCAAACGCGACACAATTAAGGTTGAGGAGCAAAGGAAAATCACAGTTAAGAAGAAAGGTAAAACGCGGACCGTCACCGAAAAGTTTACCAAGCTCGTCGACGAGGATTTCACGTGGAAGGATCCGAAGGCGGCAGAAAAAGCCAGCATGTCATTGAAGGATTACGTGATCGGAGGCATCGATCGGAGCTTCAAACTGAAGCTCTACCATGCTCTTCGGGCGCTGGACGAGGCCGGGCTCTCGCCGGGGATAATGAGCGCATTCCGCGATGATTACCGTCAATCGCTCGTAAGCGGCCCGAAGGCCGCGTCTGACAGGTCATACCACGGCGGTAGTTTGCGCGGTGGCTACGGCCACGGGCTTGCGGTCGATCTCGTGAGCGTAAAGGGCGAGACACGTGCAGAGCGATCCGTCTCCAGCGGAAGCTTGTGGAAATGGATCGATGATCACGGCAAGGAATTTGGGATCGGGCGTCCGTATCTAGATAAAGATCCGCCGCATGTAGCACCGATCGACGGTCAAGAATATGTCGAGCATCACCGTGAGACGCATGGGCAGCACGCAGGATCGGAAAAGAAGAAGCGTACCCTAGTTGCGCGGGATTCAGGTAAAGCGTTCAAACCGCATCATCCTTAATGCTTTCCGCCGTCGACCTTGACCTGCCGTGAAATGACAGCACCGAATCGCCTTCAGCGGGCGGCCATGATAGTACTACCAGTCAGAGGACCCCATTGCTGAGTCTACTCCGCACGGCAATACACGGCTTGCACAGATTGAAAATGCTCGCACCGACGATGGGTGCGTTGATAGGAGCAGTTGTCTCTGGCGTTCCCGGAGCAATTGTGGGCGCAGCATTAGCCGCTGCAATAGCAAAAAGTTTCGCGGATGATTGGGCGGCTGTTCAGAATCTGCAATTCAGGATCAAAGATTAAACGCGCGCATCGAGTTTGGGCAAGATTTCCTGACGTTCCCGAATTTGCATCAGATTCCCGCAGTATTTCAGGACAGTAGCGAGCAATGGTCCTCGACATGCCAACAGGCCGAATGAGCACCATCAGCCACGCCGCGCTCTGGCCGCAATTTGCCGTAGTCGGAGCCGGGTGATTCTCAAAATGCTGACAAACATCTCGAGTGGCTTGGGCATGCCTATCGGTTTGCCCTTGGTGGTAGACTGGTGCGGTTGGTCGGGATATTCGCAGGTCTCGCGTGCCTAAGCTGATCCGCCCTCGCATCGGCTAGGGTCGCAAGCGAGCGGCGCGCACCCGCCGTTCATCTCACAACCGAGCAGCTGTTGGCGCAGGCGCTCTGCTCTGGACCCGTCGATTACCGTTATTGTAAGCAAACGGCTTGTTGGACCTGCCGCGTACAGATCGCTCAGCGGCCTCCAAGGCAATCGGGCCCACGTTCCCGAGAAACACCTTTTCGTGAGCGCGCGTGAGCGTCTCGATGGCTTGTTTTAACGACAGCCATTTTACAGCCTTGACATCCGGCGTCAGCTCGCGCTTAGGGCCGCCGATGACCCGCATATGCCAAAACTGGACGATCTTGATTCGGCCGGCAGCTTCCGAATACGACATCGTTCCGAGAAATTGGTGAACCGAAACATCGTATCCGGTTTCTTCCATAACCTCCCGTTGGGCGGCAGCAACCGCATGCTCGCCTAGATGGAGCTTACCTTTTGGCAGGACCCAGGACTTGTCCCTTCGCAATCGTACGATTGCGAACCGCGGTCTTGACCCCTCCTGTAAAACAATCCCGCCCGCCGCCAGAATCGGCGCATGAGCCTCCGCCGAATCACCCATATCAAACGGTATGCCGGACGCACGCGTGCAGAGCAAGCACAGAATTTGTGCGATGACCGATTGCTGCCGACACAGCGCTAAAGCATAACTCGGCTTACTCGATGAGTTTGGTCTTTGCGAGCGGCATCCTCGGTTCTGTGTCGGCCTGGAGCAAGACCGTTGCCGTTCTTGCCGCGCTTCGGACTGACTGTCGCCAGCACGCCCGCGCTCGTTTCAGCTCCGTTCTGCAAGGCCTTCTTCAGCGCCACCGCAAAGGCGTGGTTGGCTGCGATCAGCTGATCGCGTTCCGTCGCCGGATCGGCAGGGACGATAGGCGGGCCAGATCATAGTTTGCTTCGGCGCTCAATGCCCATATCGTTTTCCGTCTCTATCCCGCGAACATCACTATTTGGACCACACTGCCACCGTGATTGCAATTGTGGTTGCGATTTTTTGTACTGACCATTTGTTCTCGCCCTTTGGAATGACAGTGAAGCAACTGGGCTTCGCGTGTTGCCAGGTCGTACAAAAGCCCGTCGCATTTAGTTTCCATGTACCGTTGTTCTTGGAACCCGATTGTGCGAGAGGCTCACGGGTCATCTTGCCGTCTGGTGTAAACGTCATTGTAAATTTGGTGCCGCCAGGCGTTGAGGCAGTGAAGGACTGACCATTGAAGAAAGTTGCCTTGATGTTGCTTGGGGCCATCTGTTCAGCGACAAAGGCGGCGCTCCCATACACGAGGAGTATGGATGCGACGGCCAATGACCTTCCGCGAATCAACTCCGAAGCACGGGTCACCGCCAAGACGATGAGGACGGCAATCGCGATGGTGAATATGGTCAGCACGAGCAAATGTCGTCAGTTCACGCATCGCTTTGTGCGTTTGGGTGCTAAACTTACCAGAGGCGGGCGTATCCGCCCTGGAGAGATGCGGAGCTACGCGAGCTGTAACTTGGCGCATAGGAATAATTATTGCGCCCGCCGGACCGAGATTCACTCCACGCGTGCCGGCCCGACCGGGATTCATTACGGGCGTGATGAACTTGCGGTCGCGGCTTTTTGGCGGCGATAGCTGGAGGAGTGGGATCGACGATAGGGGCCGCGTCAACAGGCGTCGCCTCCGCAACAGCTGTCTCCATTGCGGCCGGGATGGTGCTCGGCGGGTCCGGTGGAGCGGTTGGCGAAGGATTGGCCTCGACTGGGACGGATGGCGGCGAAGGAAGCGTCGCGGGGTCCTCCCGGTGACCGATGGGCACAGCACTCACCTCTGCACCCCAGCCCACCAGCGAACATACAGCAAAATTGCGAATAATAGAAGACGGCTACGCGAGGCTGCAGACACTCGTCGCGTCGGTTAATGGTAATTCGGTCTGGTTGGGCTGCGGACAACCTGGCTTTTATAGAGCGCGAAATCCGCCGGCCAAAGGGGCGAGTAAGCTCCGGTCGATCGCAGCCATCGCCGGGGTATCGCCCGATCGCCCTATCATTCTTTCTGTTTTGATCATCTCTTTAATTCTTCCGTGTGCAGAACTTGTCGTCGAACTCTTTCGAGTCATAGGACCAGATAAGGTCCTCATCGGGCGACTTCCGATCCGAACGATACTAGCACTTGTGACCATCAACGAGCTGCGATCGCCAGTGTATGTCGTCTTCATCCGGGATCGATGTGTCGGGCTTGACCGGCGATCTCAGGATTACTGTGGCCTGGATGAGAAATCCGGCCGAGGCTACCACGAGGCAGGTCTCGGCGCCGTAAAATTCGCCGACAATGGCACCGATGGCGGCGCCGATCAGTCGGGCTCCGCCCCTCGCAACGTGCCAGATTTTCATTGCCTGCCCGGAGGCGGTGCTTAAGCCAAAGTCGCTCGATTTGCCTTCGGCACCGAGCAGCGGAACTCGGATGAGCGGTCGAAAGCTGCTGCTGTTCTCTTTCTTCTGCCCCACTTTTTCGATTTAAGAGCAAAGAACGGAGTGCCGGATAGCGGTGCCTTCTCCACACTGGCGATTATGTTGTCGTGCGATCCGCCTTTATCGTCGGCCGCTAGCGCGCATCGAATGGGGTGTTTTGGCCAGCAGCGCGCAAGGCGTTGAGCGGTGGCATGGGCTTATGCATGAGAATAACTCAACTATTACCTGAGAAGAGCTCGTTTGTCCAACGGTCAGCTCAATATAGCTAGTGTTGGCGCGCCATGGATGAGGGATACTGAACAAAGAAGATTGCAATGATTCACGACACCCATTTCTTCACTCACTTCGCCGGCAACCCCGCCTCCAGTGGCAATGGCGACCACAAGCCCGGCCTGCTGAGGCGGATCGTTCGAGCGATGGTCGAGTCTCGGCAGAGACAGACAGACCGGGAAATCGCCCGCTTTCTTGCCCGATCAGGCGGCCGCCTCACGGATGATATGGAGCGCCGGCTGACCCAGTATCTGTTGAGCCGGAATTGCACCATTCCCGACTGAAGCCAGAGCGGAATCCTCATTAGAAATTCTCAGTCACATCCGAGAAATGATGCTTGCCGACAATAAGCCCGCTGACGACGCGCCGACAGGCAGCGCCGCTGTGACCTATTGGAAGCCGAGCAGGTACGTTGTTTTGATGGTGTTGCGGTTTGGTGACAGGCCGCGCGCTCGCTGCTCTGTATCATCAGCTACCCGGTCGACCTGTTCGCCGGGTCTTCCTCGCGCCAGAAACCGAGCACTTCCTGCGCAGCGCGGTCGGAATAGCTGAACAGGACGCATTCGCTCTCGGTCACGATGTAATAGGACGTCCACGGCGGCACTACGAATACATCGTGTGGATCGAAGATAAGATCGTCTTCGCCGATGTGCGCGCGTCCGCGGCCCTCGACTACGTTGAACACCGCACCATCAGTGCTGCGATAGGTTTGGCCGGAAAATCCCTTCGGCATCCATTGAATGAAGACGGCGAGCGTTGGGTACACATAGCCGCCGTCGTTCGGGTTGGCATAGCGCATCTTCGCGCCGTGTGCGGGATGCAGAGGCTCGTTGCGCGCGACGCGGTTGAGCGCCTCCCGCGTGCGGTCATAGGGATAAACCAGAAGCGGAGACGCGCGGCGCTGCGGCCGGTATTCGACCGGCATCAGGTTCGAGCCGTAGCGCGCGGCCGCGGCACCCTCGGCCTGCGTCACCGGATGGGTGTCGCCGGGGTAGTTTTCGCGAAAAATCGCCCCGAAAAACTGACCGAAAGGATTGTCGAGCGCGTCAAGCCAGATCACCGGCTGAGAACCGAGATGACCGTGATCGTGCCAGGTCCAGCCGGGTGTGAGAACAAAGTCGCCGGGATGCATCGGGACCCGCTCTCCGTCGACCGTGGAGTAAGCGCCTTCGCCCTCGATGATGAAGCGCAGCGCATTGGGTGAGTGCCGGTGCGCAGGCGCGATCTCTCCGGGTTTGATGACCTGAAGCCCACAATAGAGCGAGTTAGTGATGTAGCCCGTACCCGGCAGACCTGGATTCTCCAACATGAAGACGCGGCGTTCTGCTTCCTTGGTCGTGATGAGCTCGACCGCGCGCAGCAATTGCGGGCGCATGTCGCGGTAGCGCCAGATTGTCGGAACAGCCGGCGAGCCCGGCCCCATGCGTGCCGTGCGCTCCCAAAGCGGCTTTGCGTTCAGTGCCTCGAGATCGAGCGAGAGCTTTGTCAGCTCCGAATGGGCCGTGGCTTCCATAAGCTCCGTCTCCTATCGAACAGCCGTCCTAGTGCGCGGGCTTCGCGAAGGCGCGATGAATGGCCGCAATCCTGTCGCGTTGCTCCTCGATGGCGGCGGCGAATTCCTGTGACGTGCCAGAGCGCGACACCGTTCCGCCTGCTACCAGACGGGAGCGGAATGCCGGGTCGGCGGCAACGGCCTGCACGTCCCGCACGATGCGTTCGCTGGCATATGCCGGCATGTCGCGCCATCCGAACAGGCCGATGCTGCCCTCGAAGGTCAGATCGGGATAGCCTGCCTCGCGTGCTGTCGGGACCTCCGGGACCTGTGGCGAACGCTCGCGATTGGTTACGAACAGGAGCTTGGCGGTACCGGCTTGATGGTGGGGAAGGAGAGGCGGTACCCCCGTCGCGGCAACGTGCAGACGTCCTGTTGCTAGGTCTTGCAGGGCCGGGCCAAATTCGCGGTAGCCCACCTGCACCATCTCAATTCCGGCGCTCTTTTCCAGCGCGAGCACGACGTAATAGGGCAGGCCGGGCGTGGCAGCCCAATTGAGCTTGCCTGACTGCCTGCGGGCGACATGGATGAGCTCCGCAACCGTGTTCACTTTCAAAGTTGCCGCTGCCGCGACCCCGATGAAATTGTCCGATACTTGGACCAGCGGTACCAGATCTGCAGCCGGATCGTAGGGTAGTCGATCGTGAATCAGCGGATTGATTGTGATGATCCCAGCAAACGACAGCAGGAGGGTATGGGTGTCGCGTGCCGAAAGGAATGCCGTTACGGCGGGAATGCCGTCTCCGCCTTGTTTGTTCTCCACGACCACCGGCTGACCCCAGCGTTGCGCCAACCGCTCCGCAAGCAGCCGGCCGGCAATATCCGTGCCGGTCCCCGGCGGAAGTGGGATGATCAGCTTGACGGTGCGCTGTGGCCAGCTCTGGGCGAGCGCATGGGGAATGGACGCCAATGCGGTGGTGAGGACGAGCAAAAGAACGCGCAAGCCGGAGCGAATCACCGTGCACATGACGATCTCTGGTTGCCGACCCTGCTCCCTTACCCGCCGGGCGCGCCGGAGGTGTTGACCCAGAGCGCATAGAGCGCCCGGCTTGCCACCATGAACAGGCGACTCCTGCGGTAGCCGCCGAAACAGACATTGGCGCAGCGCTCCGGTAGCTCGATGTGGCCGATGGGCACGCCGCCTTTGTTGAAGATCATCACGCCGTCCAGGCCCTCACCGCCCGCCCAGCCACACCACAGATTCTCGTCCACATCGACGCGCAGGCCGTCGGCAGCGCCCTTCTCCGGGCGGATGAAGGGTCGGACGTTGGCCAGCCGCGCGCCGTCATCAACCACGTCGCAAGCGCGGATCGTCGGGGGCGTCGAGCCGTCCTCGACGATGTACAGGGTCTTCTCGTCGGGTGAAAAGGCGAGGCCGTCGGGCCGATTGATGTCATCCGCCACCACCGTGAGCTTGCCGGTCTTATCGAGGCGGTAGACATTCATCGGCAGCTCGCGCTCCGCGACGCTGCCGTTGTAATTGTTGAAAATGCCGTAGGGCGGATCGGTGAACCAGATCGAATCATCCGATTTCACCACCACGTCGTTCGGCGAATTGAGGCGCTTGCCTTCGAACCGGTCCGCCAGGACCGTGACCTCGCCATCATACTCGGTGCGGGTGACGCGACGCGTGCGGTGTTCGCAAGTGATCAGACGGCCCTGACGGTCTCGAGTGTTGCCGTTTGCCTGGTTCGAGGGACTGCGAAATACGCCGACCGCGCCCGTCGGCTCGTCCCATCGCATGATGCGATTGTTGGGGATGTCGCTCCACAACAGGTAGCGCCCATCGCCAAACCACACCGGTCCCTCGCTCCACGTCATGCCGGTGGCAAGCCGCTCGACCCCGACAATGTTCGGCCGGTATTTGAGGAAGCTCGGATCGAGCACTTTGATGGTCGGATCTGGATAGCGGGGGTTCGGCGCCCAGTCGGCAAGGGCGGTCCCAGTGAAGCCCGTCGCCGCGGCAGAACCAGCTAGCATGCTGCGTCTCGTGATCTCCATGAACTATCCTCCCGTGCTCGGAACAAGATAGTCTGGTCGACCGAGTGGGTCATCCACCCACCCTCGTCGAAGGGGAAGTGTTTCACTGGGTGTCCGCGATAGACGTAGCCCATCAAACCATCGAACCGCGAAAGGGCTGGCACACGGCGCGAGGGGTGCGGCAGGAGCCGGCTTGCCAATCGCCGCGGATTGCAATGGTGCGATGGTCGTGGGGGGCGATGGCTGTAGGCCGCAGTACATCCCCGAACCTCATCATGCTAAATTTTTTCCGCAGTTTGGTCACTTTCTCACGGCACGTGCCCCGAATCTGCCGGGTGCGGCCCTTAGAATTGCCACTGGTTTCTTTGCACAAGGATTTCCATGTCGGGCGACCCTTCCTACTTCTCGCGCTTCTTTGGGAAGTTCGTGGAGATCATCGCGGCTGGCCTAGCGAGCGCGATCTGCGCCTACCTGCTTGCTCATTTCGGCGGCCTACTATCCTCTCCCACTCCAGCTTCCGCGCCGACGTCGGAGGCCGTCCAGGTCGGTGGGACCGCCAGCGGGGTCGCAGGCCCATCAACCCCGCCCGTTGCGGCCGCTGCCAGGGACGAGCACCCGGCTATGCAGCGGGACGCTCCCGAGGCGAAGCTCGCGCCAAAGGCCGGCAGAGAAGCCAAGCCGTTGCCGCCGCGTAAGCAAAAGACCGACACAACTGCGGCCGAGGAAGCTCGCAGCGAGAAATCGGCCGAAACCCTGGTCCGAGATGCACTCGCTAACGTCGACGCGAAGCGGGCCCCGGCTGACGCGCCCTTGGGGTCGGGCCTTGCCGACACTCCCTCAGTGCCGGTGGACAATCTCCCACCCAGGCAGGCCATTGTGCCGCCGCAGCAACCTGATGCCGGACCTCGTCCGGTCGAGGTTCCGTCACGCCCCGCCGTCGAGGCGGTGCCGTATCCCGACGTTCCGCTGGAGCCGGTCCAGTCCAGTCCGGCGTCGAGCACGAACCTGCCACCACATTCCCC
>Ga0306925_10007767_pt1 | contig 10115 bp, 10 predicted proteins | sample flu12Cox44000176_FD_203755 | JGI IMG/M metagenome (GOLD analysis project Ga0306925, IMG submission 203755) | Lab enrichment of tropical soil microbial communities from Luquillo Experimental Forest, Puerto Rico - flux8day.12C.oxic.44.000.176 (v2)... | ecosystem: Environmental > Terrestrial >... | reverse complement strand
GTTTACCGAGGAAGCACTTCATCCGCCCCCTTATCCACCCCGCAGACCCCTCCGGCTTGCGGATTTGCCGCTTGCTTGCGCGGCCCTCGTTGCCGCTCGAAATGGTCAAGCCCTGCAAGTTCCTATGCAGGTTCGATAAAAACGACCGGACGAAACGGGGTTAACCGGATGACATACCTTCGGCTTCGCAGCCTGGATGGAGTTGCGCCCTTGCGCGCACGCTGGCGGGTGGCCGCGACTTGGCTCTCGTTCGTAACGTTGATCGCCAACAGCCTCCTGCCGGCGGCACTGTCGATTTTTGTTGGCCTGAGCGAGCCAAACCGCGCCAGCCTCGGTGCCACCTTTTGTGGCGGATGGTCGGGGGATAACCCGGGCAAGACCAAGCCCGGGCTGCCCGTGCGGCATTGTCCCTTGTGCACCGTGCCGGCCGCACCGCTCCCGCGATCACCGGGGTTGTCTCCCCCATTCGAGGCTGCTGAGGCTGAGCTGGCGCAGCCTTGGGCGGCTCATGCGCTCGCTACGATTCGGCGCGGTTCGGCGCAGGCGCGCGCCCCGCCCGGGGCGGTCTAGCCCCTCCCCCATCGCAACCGCAGCCTCGGCGCGGCGGTCCGCGACCGCCGCGGTCTCGAAAGGAATTCCGATGTCCATTAAGACTCTCGCTTTAGTTGCGGGGCTCGTCGTCACGAGCGCTGCGCTCGCGCAGCCCGCCCAGCTCGAAGTGACTAATGCCTGGGCGAGAGCGACTCCAGGCAAGGCGGAAAACGGCGCGGCCTATGTAACGATAGAGTCGCCGACTGCAGACCGGCTCGTCTCGGCATCTTCCCCGGTAGCGAAGAAGGCCGAGCTGCACACCATGTCGATGCAGGGCATGGTCATGAAGATGCGGCCGATTGCTGGACTCGATGTCCCGCCCGGCCAGTCGCTCACCTTGAAGCCCGGTGGCGAGCACATCATGCTGATGGGTCTCAACCAACCCTTGCACGAAGGACAATCCTTCCCGCTGACCCTTGATTTTGAGAAGGCCGGCCCGCGCACGGTGACTGTGGCTGTCGAGAAGGCCGGCTCCAATGGTCCTGATTCGGCGGCGGCTCACGCGCACCACTGAAACGACGAGGATCGCAACATGCCCCGCACGGTCTCCACGACCCGGCCTTCAGGCCCACCGCGTTTTCTGCTGGTTGCCGCTATTCTCGCCGGGCTTGTCATCATCGGAACCGGCACCTTCCTTGTCCTCGCCCTGCGGGATACCCCGCGGGGCGCAGCAGGAACGGCGCTCACCAGTGCGATCGGTGGGCCGTTTCAGCTGGTCGACCAGAATGGCAAGACGGTGACCGACGCCGACCTCAAGGGAAAGTGGTCGCTGATCTATTTCGGATACACACACTGCCCGGATGCCTGTCCCACGGCGCTCAACGACATCTCGATCGCGCTCTCCGAACTGGGGCCAAAGCGTGACGCGGTTCGCCCGGTGTTCATTACCGTCGATCCGGAGCGAGATACCCCCGAAACGCTAAAAGCCTACGTCACGAGCTTTGACGCGCCGATCCTGGCCCTGACGGGGACCGCCGATCAGGTCGCCACCGCAGCAAAGGGGTATCGGGTCTATTACGCCAAGCATCCGGAAGCCGGCGACGATTATTCGATGGATCACAGCTCGGTCATTTACGTCATGGATCCGGAAGGACGATTCACCGCCAGCTTTACGCACGAGAGCGCCCCGGAGCAGATCTCCGAACGGCTCAAAAAGCTCATCGGATAAAACGTCGATCAGAATTGCACTCTCTGGGTCAGGGCGCCGTCGACGATAAGGTTGGTGCCGCTGATGAAGCTGGCGCGCGGGCTCGCGAGGAACACGACGGCGTTCGCGACCTCGGTCGGCGTCCCCATACGCCCCATCGGGTTGCGTGAAACCATTGTCTGGAATAGGTCGGGGTTGTCCTTCTCGAGAACGTTCCACACCCCGCCTTTGAAATAGACGTTTCCCGGAGATACCATGTTGGCGCGGATGTTTTTGGCGGCGAGATTGCGGGCAAGCGCTTTGACATAGGGCAGCAGCGCCGCCTTGGCCGATGCATAGGGGCGCGGTGGCCCGGCGATCTCGATGGCGCCAGTCGTTCCGACGACGACGATCGCACCCGCCGCCGATCGCTCGAGGTGTGGAATGGCCACCTCGATCCCGGCGACGGTCCCCATGATGTCGATCTCCAGACTGCGCCGCCACGACTCGTCGTCCATGCTCTGCGCCAGCGCGCTGACATTGGCGACAAAAATGTCGAGCTGACCGAGCGCCGCCGCGGCCTCGACAACCCAGGCGCGCAGCGCCTTGGTGTCCGCGAGATCGGCGACACCGCCCCAGCTTTTGACACCTTTGCCGGCGAGCGCGGCCACGGTCTCGTCCACCGTCGCCCTGTGGCGGGCGCACAGCGCCACGTTGCAGCCTTCGTCCGCCAGCTGCTCGGCGATGGCACGGCCGATGCCGCGTGTGCCGCCGGTGACGATTGCGTTCTTGTCTTTGAGGTCGAGGTCCACACTCCACTCCTTTCGGCTGACCTGCCGGTACTATAATGCTCGATCGAGCCAAGTCGCCGATAACAAAGGAGGGTTCGTCAATGGCTCTCACCAATGAGCGCGTCGCCTGGTTCAACGGCAAGATTGTCCGCGAGAGTGAAGTGCTGATCCCGTTCCGCGACCAGGGATTTCTTCGCGGCGACGCGGTTTTCGATATGACCCGCAGCTTCAACGGTAAGGCGTTCCGGCTCGCAGAGCACATCGGCCGGCTTTACCGGTCGCTGAGATATCTCGACATCGACCCGGGCATACCACCCGCTAAGATGGCCGCAATCAGCGAGGACGTGCTCACGCGCAACCGACACCTGCTCGGCCCCGACGAGGATTACTGGCTGGCCCAGCGGATCAGCCGCGGGATTAATCGCGTGCCGGGCGACAACTGGGACCACTACGGGCCGAATGTGATCGTCGAATGCGTCCCATTGCCATTGCGCGAACGCGCCAAGCATTTTCGCGACGGTATCGACGTCGTCACCCCATCCTTGCGACGCACGCCGCCCGACTCGCTGTCGCCGCGCGCCAAAATGCACCAGTATCTGAACCTGGTGCTCGCCGACCGCGAGGTGAAGGCGCAGCAACCCCACGCCTGGGCGGTGTTGCTCGACGTCAACGGCAATCTTTCGGAAGGCCAGGGCAGCAATATCTTTCTGCTGCGCGACGGCCGTCTGCTGACCCCGCGCGAGCGCTACGTGCTGCCGGGTGTCAGCCGTCAAGCGGTGATCGACCTCGCCCGCCAGCTTGAGATCCCATTCGAAGAGCAGGACATCGACCTTTATGACGCCTACACCGCCGACGAGTGTTTCCTAACCTCCACCAGCCTATGCATCTGCGGAGTGCGGAGCCTCAATGGCCGCACCTTCGCCGCCAGCAAGCTTCCGGGGCCGGTCACGCAACAGCTGACCGAAGCCTACAAAGCGCTGGTCGGTTGCGACTTCGTCGCACAATACCTGCAACGGCTCGACGACTGAATTGTGCACCGTTCAGCACACGCGTTAGTGGTGCTTCTGACCCTGGCCGCCCCGGCGCGAGCGCAAACGGCGACCCCGATAGAGCATCTGATCGTCGTCGTCGGCGAGAATCTCAGCTTCGACAATCTGTTTGGCGTTTACCGGCCGCGTTCGAACGCGGATATTCGCAATCTGCTGTCGCAGGGGATCGTCAACCGCGACGGCGAGCCGGGACCGGAATTTACCAAGGCGGCCCAGCGGCGCGCCGAGGGGCGCGACACCTACCAGGTAACGCCGCGCATCATCGGTACCTACGGCGAGCTCCCGCGGCCCGGGACGACCCACGCGGCCGGTTTGCCGCGTAATGTGGCGGACACGCGATTTCCCGCGTCGTTGGCGAACGGGCCGTTCCAGATCACGAAATACGTCGATTACGCCGCATCGGTCGGCGACCCGGTGCACCGGTTTTTTCAGATGTGGCAGCAATTCGATGGTGGCCGGCGGGATCTCTTCGTCTGGGTGGACGAGACCTCGGGCGAGGGCTCGCAGAACCGCGCCGATCCAGGCTCTTGCACCAATCAGGGCGCGGTCGCGATGGGCTTTTACAATATGGCCGCAGGCGACGCGCCCTATTTTCGGCAGCTTGCCGATACTTACGCGCTGAGCGACAACCACCATCAGCCGATCATGGGCGGCACCGGCGCCAATTTTCAGGCGCTGGCGACCGGGCACGCCATCGCGTATTGGCGGGACGGAGCGCCTGCGCAACCGCCAGCCAACCAAATCGAAAATCCGAACCCGCGGCCCGGGACGAACAACTGGTACTCGCAGTCGGGCTATTCCAGCGGCTCTTATACCAACTGCTCGGACGCGAACGCGCCCGGAGCTAAAGCCATTCAAGCGTATCTCAAGACATTGCCATATCCCGCCTTCAATAACGGCAATTGCGAACCCGGCGCCTACTACCTGGTGAACAATTACAGCACAGGTTTCTTGGCCAACGGCGAACCGGCACCCCTGGGACCCGACATTTTCCGGGTGCCGCCGCAGTCGCAGCCGACGGTGGCCGAGGCTTTGTCGGCGAAGGGGGTAAGCTGGAAGTGGTATTCCGGCGGCCGCACCGCAGGCGGCATCACGCGGGAATATTGCGGCGTCTGCGACCCGCTGACTTATTCCAGCGCGATAATGACTAGTCCGCTCAGGGCCAATCTGCAGGATCACGCCGCGCTCTTCCGCGACATCGATGACGTCTATGCGATGCCGGCCGTCGCCTTCGTTATCCCGCCGAATACAGAGTCCGGTCACCCGGCGTCATCGACCGTATCGCGCTACGAGGGCTTCCTCCGCAAGCTGATCGACAAAGTCCAGTCCAATCCGGCGCTGTGGGCGAAAACAGCGATGCTCGTCACCGTCGATGAAGGCGGCGGGTATTGGGACAGCGGCGACATCCAGATCCTTGACGCCTTTGGCGACGGAACCCGCATCCCGCTGATCGCGGTTTCGCCTTTCGCCCAAAAAGGCCGAGTCGACCACACCTACACCGATCACGTCTCGATCCTGAAATTCATCGAGGCGAATTGGCGGCTCCGCTATCGGTGCGCAGCCGCGACCAGCTCCCCAACCCCGTCCGGGATGCCGCCGACCCGTACGTTCCGGCCAACCGGCCGGCAATCGGCGATCTAATGAGCCTTTTCCGATTTTAAAGCCGGCTGGCGGTAAACGCATAAGCCTTCCGATTTGGGCACGGCAAGAGCGAGCCAGCATCAACCGCCGACGACCTCCAAAATGGTCAATGCGAGGGCCTGGGCGCGCGGCACCAGGGTGTCGATCCGGCACCATTCGTCGTCGCGGTGGGCGTTGCCGCCGACCGGGCCGGTGCCGCACAAGGTCGGCGTGCCGAGCGCCGCGGTGAAGCCGCTGTCCGCCGAGCCGCCGGTCGGCTCCCCCGAAACCTGAAAGCCGAGACCCGCCGCCGAGCGGCTGTAGAAGTCGAGCAATTCGCGACTCTTTTCGTCCTGCTCCAGCGGCAGGAAATTGCCCTCTCGCAGGATGCGGCTGTCGCTGCCTGGCAACTCGCAGCAGCGACAGATCTCGCGCACCTCGCCGAGTATCTTTTCCATGATGTTCATTGTCGGGAACCGCACATCGATCGCCGCGGTGGCGCGCGCGGCGACGGTGTTGACCGCGGTGCCGCCCTGCACCAGCCCGACATTGACCGTCGTGCCGAGATCGTAATCGGTGAGGCGGTGCAATCGCTGGACCTTGCGCGCCATCGCCTCGATGGCGCTGACCCCCTGTGCGTGCGCCGCGCCGGAATGGGCGGCCCGTCCGGTCACCTCCAACTCGATAAAGGCTGCCCCCTTGCGCCTGGAGACGAGATTGCCGCTCGGCCGCCCGGGCTCGGAGTTGAAGACCGCGCGAGCGTCCTTGGCCTCGGCCTCGATGACCGGGCGCGACGAGGGCGAAGCGATCTCCTCGTCGGAGGTGTAAAGGCCGGTCAGCGGACACGGTGCACAGAAGCGATGCAACGCTTCGAGCACGAAGGTGTTCATTACGAGGCCCGACTTCATATCGGCGACACCCGGGCCGGAGGCCTGATCGCCGTCGATCCGGAAGGGCCGCTGCGCCGCGGTACCGTCGGGGAAGACGGTATCGCGGTGGCCCATCAGCACGATCGGCCGGTTGCCCCCACCAGTGCCAGGGACACGCGCCGCCATGCAATTGCCAAAAACTTCGTTTGGAAACGTCTCGCAAGGAATACCCGCCGCCTCGAGCCAGATCCGCAGCCGATCCCCGACCGCATCGACCCCGCGCTTGTTGTAGCTGCCGGAATCGATGTTCACGAGCTCCGCCAGCAACTCGACCATCGCCTGATGCTGCCGTCCAAGATGTTCGATGACGGCGGTTTTCGCCTCGACGCCCATGGCTTCGCTCCCACTTAGGTTTGCGGGGACAGTCGGAGCGATCATCGGCAAAGACCGCAGCTAACTCAACAACCGTGCAGGTGCGAATGACTTGGATCCATTCGATTTCAGCCTGGGTGCCGTCCTGGCTCGTCGGTGCCGCCGCGATCGTCGTACCCGCGATCATAGTCCTTGCGCTTTCCAGGTGGATCATCCACCGGCTGATGCGGGTGGCGGCGCGATATAGCCCGTTCCTGGCACGGCTGCTCGCGCGCAGTCAGGGCCCGGTGAGCTTGATTCTCGTCACGGTCGTCGCCGGTATTGGGTTGGCCGGCGCGCGCTTCCCGTGGGAAGTGACGGCCGCGATCGGGCGGGCGCTGGCGGTAGCGTTTGTCGTTGCGATCGGCTGGGCCGCGGGCATCGCGCTCGACATCGGGGTCGAGATCTATCTGCGCCGGTTCCACACCGACACCGAGGACAACCTGCTCGCCCGCAAGCATGTGACGCAGATGCGTATACTGCAGCGAGTCGCCAAAACCTTATTGGTGATTTTCACCGCCGCCGCGGCCTTGATGAGCTTCGAATCGGTCCGGCAGTATGGCGTCAGCCTGTTCGCGTCAGCCGGGGCTGCCGGCCTGGTCCTGGGGCTCGCGGCCCGACCCGTGCTGAGCAACCTGCTCGCCGGGATCCAGATTGCGATGACGCAGCCGATCCGGGTCGACGACCAGGTGGTCGTCGAGGGTGAAACCGGCTCGATAGAAACGATCACCAGCACTTATGTCGTGGTCCGGCTGTGGGATTTGCGGCGGATGATCGTGCCGCTCAGCTGCTTTATCGAAAAGCCGTTCCAGAACTGGACCTATGAGGGTGCCGCGCAGATCGGTGCTGTCCTCCTCAGGGTCGGGTATCGGGTATCGGTTGATCGCCTCCGCCGGAAGCTCGATGAGGTCGTTCGCCAAAGCCGGTTATGGGACGGCAAGGTAGCGAAATTGGAGGTCACCGACATGACCACAGACACGGTGGAGTTGCGCGCCTTGGTCAGTGCACGCAATCCCAGCCAGACCTGGGAGCTGCGCTGCGAGGTACGCGAGAAGCTGTTGGAATTTCTGCAGAGTGAGGTCTCGCAGGCGTCGGCGCCTGCGTGATTGGGCGGGATGCGGCTTCTGGCCTGGAACATCCGGCAGGGCGGCGGCTCACGTCTGCCGCGGATAGCCGCCGCACTGGAGCGTCACGAGGCCAACGTCCTGGTGCTCTCCGAATACCGCGGCGGCCCCTCGGCCGTGCGACTGCTGGCCGCGCTCGATGCCCTCGGGTACCGCTACGCCACTGCCCTAGCGCCGCCGCCCGGCCGCTGTGGCGTGCTGATCGCGGCGCGCCACTCCTTTTGTGAGCACGTCGCCCTCGACCTCAATCTACCCGAACCCTATCGGATCGTAAGCGTCGGCTTTGCCTCATTCCGGCTGCTCGGCGTCTATATGCCGAACCTGCTGGCCAAGATCCCTTATTGGGAAGCGCTGATCACGTTGTGCAGCGACTGCACCGGACCCACTCTCGCGATTGGCGATTTCAACACCTGCCGCCCCTATCTCGACGAGGCCGGCGCGATCGACCGCTGTGCGCATTTCATGGACCGGATCGCGGAGATTGGGTTTTGCGACCTATGGCGCCGGCGCAATCCCGAACTCCGTGAATTTTCCTGGTTCAGCACGCGTGGCAACGGGTTTCGCATCGACCACGCCTTTCTGTCCGAAGCCCTGGCCGCCCGCGTCGGTCCGATCCGCTATTCGCACGACGAGCGCCTCGCCGGCCTCTCCGACCATTCCCCGCTGATCCTCGAACTGGGAATCTGATCCTTCCCCCTCCCCCCGACGCTGGCTGATATCGCTGATAAATGCAGGGAAAGAACAGCCAGGAGGCCGGCGCGAGCAACGGAATCCCTCAGGTTCCGCCAGAGCGCTCGTGAAATAACAGCCAGAAAAACAGCCAAGTTGCTAGGCTGTTTTTCGCTGTTGTGGCCACGATATTGTACTGTAGGAGCAATGTTGAGCAAGATAAGCGCCCCACTAAACGTGTAAAGAAAATAATCCGTCATTGTGGCAAATTTCCGGTCAATGCTTATGCATTAGCCATCGCCTATGCTAACCACGACTAACACGGGAGTGGCGCGATGAGCGGTCGCTCTGCTCATGCGCGCGACATAAGCCAAAGCGTTGTTGTGACGGGTGACAGCAACAGGGTTACTCTCACCTTTGGCAATTCCGGTGCCAGCTTGTCTCCTCGGCATTGCCTGCCGAGTATAATCTCCCTCCGTATAAAACCGCGCAGAACCAAGGGAAAATGGGAGCCGTTCTTGTCGAGGCCAAGTTTTAAACCAATATCCTACGCGGTCTTTTTCCGGTTTGGTTGACAGATCTCGGGAAGGGCGATACGCGCCGGATTTTACCAATACCTACTCGGAACACACGAGCCTTCTTGTCAAATGTCATGCGGTGCATGCGTGAGCAAAGACTTTCAGATTATTCAACTGCAAATCGACAAGAATGCGATCAAACGGCTGACGAGCCGCGAGCGCAATCAACTTGTAGGGTGCATGCACGCTCACAATGAACTGACGGTTTTGAACCGCCTATTCATGTGTACGATCGAATATCCCGAAGACGCCGATGAACTTCATAATTCCGCGCAAACCGTTCAACTATGGTGCCTATTACAAGTTCTGGTTGGAAAGATATTTGAAACCTGGAAAATGCTTCGTGACAGGTTCCTTGGGTGCAATCCGGTTGATCCGGTGGTCGCCGGATTGGGCCCGGAGCATCGGAGCTGCCTCATATGGCTGGAGCAATATTTCACCCCAAAAGATAACGCTTTGGCGACAATCCGCGATAAGGCAGCATTCCACTACGACAAGCTGAATACTGAATGGGCGCTCTCCTATCTAGCTGCTAAAGAGGACACGGTTATCTCGCCGAGCACCCGGTTAACGCAGTCTACTACCTGGGCTCATCCTTGATATTTCGCACACTCTTTACGATGATTTCTGACAACGAGGATGGCGTCGCTGCAGGCTCGCGCGGAGACCGCACTAACCAGGGTGTCAACATCGCGATCCGCGATGCCCGTCAAGCCAACTGGAATTTGCACCGCGTCCTTTATGGCTTGATTGAAGCGCTGCTGGAGAAGGCCGCGGGAAAGCCTCTCCACACGTTGAAACTGGATCGGATCGACATCAGGGGAGCACACGACCCGGATACGGTCCGGCTACCACTATTCCTCGATATCCGGCGGCCGACGTCGCAACCGCCAGTGCCGCATGTCGTCTCGCGGGCGGAACATGGCCGATAGTCTCGGGACTAAATAAATTCAGCCAATGTTGCGATCGAGGTGCTACTGGCGCGTCGCCGGGTCCGATCGGTCTCGTCCTCTCGCGCCAGTTGGTATTCGACGGTTCGAATGACGACCAGCGGTTCAGCCGGTCTCCTGGCATCCGCGCGGCGGCCAGATGCCTTCGAGACCTTTGCGCAAAAGTTCAAGCTGCATGAGGTCGCTGAGTGTCGGCCCCTTCTCGGCGGCGCGTGGGCAGTTCTTCAAAAGTCCCCCTGCCAGCCACCCGTTTTGTGGCCTGGGACAAAATGGTCAGACAAATGACCGCCAAATTGCCGAAGACCCTCTCGCTCTTTCACACCCATAATCGTTGGGT
>Ga0306925_10007764_pt1 | contig 10118 bp, 8 predicted proteins | sample flu12Cox44000176_FD_203755 | JGI IMG/M metagenome (GOLD analysis project Ga0306925, IMG submission 203755) | Lab enrichment of tropical soil microbial communities from Luquillo Experimental Forest, Puerto Rico - flux8day.12C.oxic.44.000.176 (v2)... | ecosystem: Environmental > Terrestrial > Soil... | reverse complement strand
GCTCGAGATGGCCTGCGTGTTTGATGCGCTCGGCAACCGCGTGAGTGTGGTCGAGCTCACCCGGCAGTTGATGCCGGGAACCGACGCCGATCTGCTGCGTCCGCTCGAGCGGCGCATCCGCGCGCGTTACCAGCAGATACTCCTTGGCACCCGGGTGACGGCCGTCGCGCCCGAGACGGCGGGACTGCGCGTGAGCTTTGCCGGCGAGCAGGCGCCGGCGACGCCGCAGCTTTTCGAGCGCGTGCTGGTCGCGGTCGGCCGCTCGCCGAATGGACGCGCGATCGGGGCTGAGGCCGCCGGTGTCAGGGTCTCCGATCGCGGCTTCATACCCGTCGACCGCCAGATGCGCACCAACGTTCCACACATCTTCGCCATCGGTGATATCGCTGCGCCACCACTGCTCGCGCACAAAGCGATGCACGAGGGCAAGGTCGCGGCCGAGGTCGCCGCGGGCGAGAAGCGGGCGGCGGACTGGCGAGTGATCCCATCGGTGGCCTACACGGATCCCGAGATCGCCTGGGTGGGTCTCACCGAGACCGAGGCCCGCGAGCGCGGCACCCCGATCGGCAAGGGCTCATTCCCCTGGGTGGCCAACGGGCGCTCGCTCTCGCTCGGACGGGAAGACGGTTTCACCAAGTTGCTGTTCGATCCCGAGACCCATCGGCTGCTCGGCGGTGGCATCGTCGGCACGAATGCGGGCGAGCTCATCAGCGAGATCGCACTCGCAATCGAGACCGGCTGCGACTCGGCCGACATCGGGCTCACCATCCACCCGCACCCGACGCTCACCGAAACGGTCGCGGGAGCGGCCGAGGCCTTCGAGGGCACGCTGACTGACCTTTATCTGCCGAAAAAGAAGTGATCGCCGCGGGCCGTACTCACGGTAAGCGCTGCACGATCTTCACGAACTCCGGATCTTTCCGATAACCCTGGAACTCGGGATAGCCGCGCAGCGTCGGCAGGTTGTGATCGTGAGTCGTCTGCGCCCGCGTGAGCCACTTCAGCATGCCATCGCGGTCGTTCGCGAGCGCCCGATATCCGGCCACCACGACCGGGGACCCAGTGCCACGGTCGCAGCTCGCGGCCTCGCTCGCGGAGAGCTGCTCGAGCATCGCCGGTCGGCCGCCGCTGCGGAAGCGCAGCTCGACGAGCCGCAGCACCTCAATGGCTTCCGCCTGTCCGCGCAGCTGCGCGGCAAGCGTCGCCTCGCGGAGGAAATCCGCGTCGCGACTGATGATGAGATACACGTGTGCCAGGTAGTAATGCGAGGCTTCGAAACCCGGATCGTGCTGCACCTGGCGCTCGAGAGTCGCGAGCGCCACCGTGCGTTCCCCGCTCCCGAAGCGCAGCCACGCCTCGTCGGCGACGATTGCGCGGTTGTTAGGATCGAGCTCGCGCGCGCGGCCGATGGTTTGCAGCGCCTGGTCGTAGTCGCCGTGCGCATAAAGCGCGGTCGCATACCAGTGCAGCGCCTTGGCCGAGCGCGGCTCGAGCTGTAACGCGGTGTTGAATCCGCGGAAGGCGGATGCGGGGTCGCCGTGCCACCACCACTCGATGAAGGCCTGGTCGAGCCAGGCATCGGCCAGCTTCGGATCGAGCGCGAGTGCCGTGCGCGCCGCGCGCTCCGCCTGGGTATAGGCAGCCTCATCGCGTAGCGAGCCGAATTCGCGCAGCAGGAGATAGGTGTCGGCGAGCCCGGACCAGCCGGCGGCGCGGTCGGGGTAGCTCTGCGTGAGATCGTGGAACGCCTGCTCCGCGGCGGCGAGGCTGCCGGCGGAGCGTGTGGCAAGCTCGAAGCGTGCCGTCATGTAGGTCTCGCGCGCTTCGGGATTGTCATCGTAGGGCCCGCGCACGACGCCGCCCGCAGAGGGGCGTGTGTGCCGCGTGGCATTCCACAGCAGGAAGGCTGCGGCGATGAGCAGAACGAGGAGAGATGCCGCGGTGGCGGACGGCATGCGGCGCCGCTCCCTGCCGGTGCCGTGCGGGCCGACCGACCCGGTTGCAACCGGCATATCCGTGGCGCTCTGCGTGGCGGCAGCCGTACCGGCTTCCGTGCTCGCCTCGGCACGCAGCGTCGCCTGCACCTCGCTCGGTAGCGCCTGCAGCCAGCCGCTCAGCTCATCGGGCGTCGCCCACACCGAGCTCCGGCCGCCACCAGGGATGCGGTGCACCGGCATCCCGCGATAGGCCTCCCAGCGCCGCGCGGTGCGCTCGGTGCAGCGCAGGAACTGTCCGATCGCCTTCCACCCGATCAGCCGGCGGCTTCCCGTGCCGTCGACACCGGCCCCCGTGCGGCCCGTTCCCCTGTCGACCAAAGTCCCGCCTCGCCCATGAGCGAACGTGGACCCCCTTTTTGTTCTTTGCCGGGCCGCAGACTTCTCTGCCAGGCCGCCGTGGCGCTCTCCTGGTCACTCACGAGTCAGCTGGCGCGGCGCTGAGATTCTAGCAGTGTGCAGGAGACGGCGGCGCTCGAGGTGAGGCTCAGCGGCGCGGCCGCTTGCGTGGGCGCACCCGCGAGGGCAGCGGCAGACGCCGCGCGACTTTCCGCGGAACCGCCGGTGTCTTGCGCGGGTATTCGCACAGGTCGCGGATGATGCAGGTCGGGCACTTCGGCACGCGGGCGATGCACACGTAGCGGCCGTGCAGGATGAGCCAGTGGTGCGCGTTCTTGCGGAACTCGGGAGGCGTGTTGGTGATCAGCGCCTGTTCCACCTCGCGCGGGGTTCGCCCCGGGGCGAGCCCGGTGCGGTTCGCGACACGGAAGATGTGAGTATCGACCGCAATCTCCGTCTCGCCGAACACCATATTGAGAATGACGTTGGCGGTCTTGCGGCCCACCCCCGGCAGCGCTTCGAGCTCGGCGCGCGTGGCCGGGACCTCGCCGCCGTGCCGCTCGATGAGCTGCTGCGCAAGGCCGATGAGGTTCTTCGCCTTGGTGTTGTAGAGCCCCACGGGCTTGATATAGGGCTTCACTCCCTCGACCCCGAGTGCCGCGATGGCGGCGGGTGTATTCGCGACCGGGAAGAGATTGCGCGTCGCGGCATTGACGCTGCGGTCGGTGGTGTGTGCGGAGAGCATGACCGCGACCAGCAGCTCGAAGGGCGTGGTGTGCAGCAGCTCGGTCGTCGGTGCCGGGTTCGCAGCCTGCAGCCGGCGGAAAATCGCTCTGCGCGTCGCCGCATGCATGCGCTAGCGCTCCGTGGCGTGCTTGCGGGCGCTGAGCAGCGCCGACCGCTCCGCCGCGCGGCTCGTGAGACGCGCACCATGCGCGGCATAGCGTGCCCGGTTCTCCGCCGCGCTCGGCTCGCGCGCAGCTTCGGGCACGGCGGCGCGCGGCACCATCGAGATGCAATCGACGGGACAGGGTGCGATGCACAGCTCGCAGCCGTTGCAGAGCGAGAGCACCACGGTGTGCATCTGCCGGCGAGCGCCGATGATGGCATCGACCGGGCAGGGGGGCAGGCACCTGGCGCAGCCGATGCAGACCTCCTCATCGATCAGCGCAACGAGCGGCGGCCCCTCGATGCCGTTGGCGGGATTGAGCGGGAGCGGCGCGCGGCCGAGCAACCGGGCGAGTGCCTCGATGGTAGCGGCACCGCCCGGTGGACACTGGTTGATGGGCGCTTCTCCCGCGGCAATCGCCTGCGCATAGGGTCGACAGCCCTCATAACCGCAGCGCGTACACTGGGTCTGTGGCAGCAGAGCGTCGATGTCCTCCGCGGTCGGCATGCGCGTGACTTCGCGGGTGAGCCTCAGGTGACCTTCATGCCGGCTGTCGCGCCCGCATCGGGCGCGAGCAGGTAAACGCCCGAACCCTCGCCACTTGCCGCGAGCACCATGCCCTCGGACACACCGAACTTCATCTTGCGCGGAGCGAGATTGGCGACCATCACCGTGAGACGCCCCTTGAGCGCAGCCGGATCGTAGGCCGACTTGATGCCCGCAAAGACCGTGCGGCGCTCCGAGCCGAGATCGAGCGTGAGCTTGAGCAGTTTGTCCGCACCGGTCACCAACTCGGCCTCGACGATGCGCGCGACACGCAGATCGAGCCGCTTGAACTCATCGATCGAGATCGTCGCGGCGCCAGGTGTCCCGGAAGCGCCCGCAGGCGCGCTTGCCGTCGTCGCAGGGCTCGCAGCTGTTGGCGCCGTGACAGCCCTCGCCGCTCTCGCAGCCTTGGCCGCCGTCGCAGCGCTTACCGCTGCAATGGTGCCGCCGGCCGCGCGCCCGCCATCCTCGTCGAAGAGCGCATCGAGCTGCTTCGGGTCAACGCGCGTCATCAGGTGCTGATACGGGTTGACCCGCTCAGGCGCAATCCCGGCATCGCTCCACAGGAAAGCCCGTTCCATACCGAACAATTCGCGCGCGACGCGCTCGGCGACGGCGGGCAGGACCGGCGCGAGAAGCACCGAGAGCACCTTGAAGCCATAGAGGGCACGCGAGCAGACGTCCTGGAGCTGCTCAGCCTTGCCCGGATCCTTGGCAAGAACCCACGGGCGCTCGCCATCGAAGTACTGATTGAGCCAGTCGGCGAAGTCCATGCACTCGCGCATCACCTTGCCGAACTCACGGGCCTCGTAGCCCTCGTGCGCGCCTGCCGCAGCGCTGCGCGCCGCGTCGGTCAACCCCGAGAGATCACCGCGGTAGCGCAGGGCACCGTCGAAGTGCCGGGTGATGAAGTTGGCGGCCCGGCTCGCGATGTTGACGTACTTGCCGATGAGATCGCTGTTGACGCGTGCCAGGAAGTCATCGGGGTTGAAGTCGAGGTCCTCGACGTTGGCGTTGAGCTTTGCCGCGATGTAGTAGCGCAGCCATTCGGCGTTCATGCCGATCTCGAGGTAGCGCAGCGGGCTGATGGTGTTACCGAGCCGCTTGCCCATCTTCGCGCCCGACACGGTGATGAAGCCATGGACCCAGACGTGGTCCGGCACCTTGTAGGGGGCGCCGGCGAACTTCAGCATCGCGGGCCAGAAGAGGGTGTGGAAGTAAATGATGTCCTTGCCGATGAAGTGGATCTGCTCGGTGTCTGAGGCGCTCAGGAACTCCTCGAAGCTGCGCCGCTCGCCGTGGGCGCGCGCCTTGCCGAGCTCGAAGTAGTTCTTGAGAGCTGCCAGGTAGCCGATCGGCGCATCCAGCCACACGTAGAAGTACTTGCCCGGAGCATCCGGTATGGGAATGCCGAAATAGGGGGCATCGCGCGAGATGTCCCAGTCGCCGAGTGTCTGCTCGCCCCTGCCCGCGAGCCACTCGCCGGCCTTGTTGACGACCTGCGGCTGCAGGCGTCCGGCGGCACCGAGCCACCCCGCGAGGAACTCGACGCACCTGCGGTCCGAGAGCTTGAAGAAGAAGTGCTCCGAGCTCTTGAGCACCGGCTTCGCCCCGGTGAGGGTCGAGTAGGGATCGATGAGCTCGGTCGGTGTATTGACGATGCTGCACACCTCGCAGGCATCGGCGTACTGATCCTTGGCGTGGCAGTTGGGACACTCGCCCTTGATGTAGCGGTCGGGCAGGAACATGCCCTTCACGGGATCGTAGAACTGCTCGACCGACTTGCGGTAGATGAGCCCCGCGGACTTGAGCCGCCGGTAGATGTCCTGCGAGAGCTGGGTGTTCTCCGGCGAGTCGGTCGTGTACCAGTGATCGAAGCTCAGGTGAAAACCCGCGAGATACCGCGGACGCTCGGCCGCGATACTGGCGACGAGCTGCTGCGGCGTGACCCCTTCGGCCTGCGCCTTGAGCATGATGGGTGCGCCGTGGGCGTCATCCGCGCTGATGAAGTGCAGCTCGTGCCCCTGCATCCTCTGGAAGCGCACCCAGATATCGGCCTGGATGTACTCCATGATGTGGCCGATGTGTAACGGACCGTTGGCGTAGGGAAGCGCGGTGGTGACAAAGATCTTCCGGGTCATCGGCCTAGTCTACAGGCCGGGGGCGGCAACCTGCAGGTTGCCGCCCCCCGAACGCGGACGATCCCGGGCGCGAGGACTATTTCGGCAGCAGCGTTACCGGTACCTCGGTGATGGAATCGACCGGCAGCTTGTTGGCGGCTGCCGCATTGCGCACCGCGGCCTCATCCGGCCCCTCGTAGATGCAGTAGGTCTTGGTCTTCGCTGCGTTGGCATAGGACATCAGCCAGTGCACACCGAACTTGGCGTTGTTGGCGTTGACCTTGGCTTTCAAGGCCGCATCGAGTCCATCCAGGGCGCCGGCCGGAAAGGTGCGTTCGACCAGATAACGGTGCACGGGGGCATCGGCCGCCGACGCTGTTGCCGAGTGCGCGACGGCCGCCAGCGCCGCTACGAGGAGCACGGGTATCAAGGTGACGGTCACTCTCTTCATCGCGGGTCTCCCGAGTTGCCTCAGCGGCTGGATCGAGGGCGGTGTCACTCTCAGCCGGGTTGGTGCGCACAGGTCACGTGCGTGTTCCAGTCTGCATAGGAACCCTGCGGGTTGCGCTCCCACGCCCAGACGTGGATCTCGTAGAACGCGGGCAAGCCGTAGCGGTTGGGCGCGTCGACATAGTTGAGCAGATTGCCGTCGAGCGCCGGAGGCGGACCGGAGGGATGTGCGTGAGCCCAGGCGTCCGCCAGCACGATGAACTCGGTCCCGACGAGGCGCATCCGGCCATCGTCCATCGGCTCATAGATGAGCAGCTGCGGCTCCGCGGGATTGAGTGCAGGAACCAGTCGGGAGGGCAGCAACAGGTGCACGCCCATTGCTCCGGTATTCGGCCCACTGACGCACGGAGTGGCAGTCACCCACCCCTCGTGGAATGCCACGTTGATGTCGCGGTACTGCGCTGTCGCCGTGCGCACTTTGTCGATGAGCGGTGTCGCGCCGTCGTCGGCCGTAGCGGGCGCCGCGAGAGGCAGCAGGAGCAGAGCGCCGAGCGCGGCGAGCGGCGTATTCCTTGCAGAGCTGATCATGGTTATCTCCCCTGAATACTCGTGTTAATTGAAGAAATAGGGATCGAGAACCCTGACCTCGGTGATGCGCGCGACCGGCAGCTTGTTGCGAGCGGCGGTGCGGCGCACCGCCTCGGGTGAGGGCGCGTCGTACACACAGAAGGTCTTTCTCTTGTCCGCACTCACATAGGAGTGCACCCAGGTCACCTGGTCGGCGAGGTTGCCCTCGATCATGGCGAGGCAGGTACGGACGCCGGTCTGATCGATCGGGATCTGTAAACCGTCTGGAAACTCTCTCTCGACGAGATACCGGGGCATAGCGCGAATTCCAGGGTGGTGATGCGTCTTGAAACATAGGCGCACGCACAAGCTGGCAACACGAGGGATCTACCCATATTGCAGCCGCGAGACCCCTAGATTGGCGCTTGCAGGCGCGCGGGCGGACGCCCCTGCGGGGCGACACTCGCTGACTTCAGGTCCGCTTCATGGTCCGGTTGCGCACCAGCACGACAGCCTCTGCCCGCGATGACACCCCGAGCTTGGCCAGTACGGCCGAGATGTGATGCTCGACGGTCTTGCTCGACAGAAACAGCCGCTTGGCGATGGTCGCGTTGCGCAAACCTTCCGCCAGCAGCTCCAGGATCTGGGCCTCGCGCCTCGTCAGGCCAAAGGCGTTGTCGCTGGTCGAAGCACGGGCGCCCCGCGGAATGCGCCGCACACCCTGCCGCCGCATCTGCCGCCTGAGCGCTTGCGCCGCGGGCTTGGCGCCGAGTTGCTCCAACGTTGCGAGTGCCTGGCGCTGCTCGCTCTCATCGCCGTGCCACCCAAGCAGACAGGCCTGCTCGTAGGCGCAGCCAAGCGCCTGCCACGCACTCGCCGCGCCGCGCCAGTTGCCAGCCATCTCCATCGCGTAGGGTTCGGGGATGTCCGCCGGCCGCTCCTCGAGCGCGCCCACCCGCCACAGCCAGGCCGCCAGCTCGCCGTTCATGCGCGGATCGCGACGGCTCTGCGCTCGCGCATACACCGCCTGGATTTCGCGGATCACGCCGCCGCGGTCGCCGGCGAGCCATTGAGCTTCGGCACACACCAGGGCGAGCATGCCCGCCTGCTGCAGTTCCTGGTTCCTGCCGGCGAGAGCGCGTACTTCGTCCATTGCGGTCTGGGCTCCCGGGTCGCCGCGGCGCACGCGCAGATGCGCAAGCGTGCGCAGCGCCGGGATTCGGGCAGGCGGTGCGGTGCGCGGATGGCGCAGCACGGCCTCGATATCCTGGCTCGCTCCATCCCAGTCGCCCTGCTCGAAACGCAGGCGCGCGCGGTAGGCGAGCATGTAGGGCAGGCAGTAGTCGAGGTCATGCTCCTCGCTGTACTGCAGGCCCGCGCTCAGATAGCGCGCAGCCTCGCAGTAATCGCGGCGCGACACCGCCATGGCGCCCAGTGCGTTGTAAGCGCTGGCGACCTCTTCCTGCTGCTCTCCTTCGAGTGCGAGCTGCAGGCTGCGCTCGAGATCGGCCCATCCGGCCACCTCCCCGCCGATCAAGCGGGCGAGGCCGAGCACATTGAACGCATCGGTGAGAATCCCGCTGTCCTGCCAGGGCTCGGCCAGCGCGATGGCACGCTGCGCCCAGGCGATCGAGGAGTCGAGCTCGTGGGCCTCCACGTCGAGGTCCGCCTGGTTGACGTACGTCGCCGCAAGCTCAGGTCCAGGCGTCAGTTGCGACAGTGTCTCGATGGCGGCGGCCACCCAACGGCGGGCCTCAGTGCCCTGGCCGAGGAACCAGTGGATTCTCCCCAGCCAGCGCATGGCTTCGCCTTCGCTGACCGGGCGCTTGAGCTCACGCCAGATCTCGAGCGCCGCGCGCTGGGCGTCGAGGGCGCGTTGTTGCTGGCCGGTCAGGTAGCACTCGTGCCTCAGCTTTTCGAGCAGATGGGCACGATCCTCCGCGACTCGGCCTTCGAAGTAGTCCAGGGCCAGTTGGTAGTGAGCCGCGGCCTCGCGATGCGCGCCCACGGCGGCCGCCTGCTCTGCCGCCGCACAGCCATAACACACCACTTTCTCGCCGTTGCGGGCGCCGTCAGCGTGATGCGCCAGGCGGGCCGCGGAGATGTCGCCGCGCTGCTCGAGCGCCGCGAGCACGCGCGCATGCAGCTCCCGCCGGCGCGCTTGCGGGAGCGTGTCCTCGAGCGCGCGGCGCGCAAGCTCGTGCCGGAAAGCGAGCGATGCGTCTTTGCCGCGCACCATGCCGATACGCAGACAACCCTCGAGCGCCGCTTCATCCGGATGCGTCGTCTGCTCCAGCAGCCAGGCTTCGGTCTTCCCTGGCACCACGCAGGCGAGCTCGGCGACTGCGCGCGCCGCCGGGGCGAGCCGGGCGGCGCGGGCGAGCACGGCATCGCGCACCGTCGCGGGGATGCTCTCGGCCGGGGCCGCCAGGGCTTCGGTGACGAACAACGGGTTGCCGCCGGTGATGCCGTGCAAACCCTCGGGCGGCCGGCCCGCGCGCTGTGCAAGTTGCGCCACGGCAGCTTCCGAAAGTGGCGCGAGCAGCAAGCGGCGCGTGCAGGCGTGGGGCAGCTCGCCGATCACGACTCGCAGCGGGTGGGCGCGATCGAGCTCATCGTCGCGGTAGCTCGCTACGAGGAGCGTCCGTGTGTGGTGGATGCGGCGTCCGAGGAACTTGAACAGATCCAATGTGGCCTCGTCCGCCCAGTGCATGTCCTCGAACACCACGAGCGCGCGCTCGGCGGCCAGCTCGTTGTACGCCGCGGCGAATATGGCAGCGGCATCGGCGCCCGCGGCGATCGCCGCCGCGAGTGCGCCCCGGGTCTGGCGGGCGATGTCGTGCAACGGGGCGAGGGGGCGCGGCGTGAAGAGCGCATCGCACGCACCCCACAGTACCCGCACACTGGACTGCTGCCGGGCGAATTCCTGCAGCACGGTGGTCTTGCCGATGCCGGCTTCACCGCCGAGCAACGCAATGCAGCCCCCCGCCTGGCCAGCGCTCTGCAGCCAGTCGGTGAGATCGGCAAGGCTTCGTTCGCGCTCGAGCAGGTCCATCGATCGTGGCCCTTGCGGCGACGGGCGGTGCAATTCTAAACGTCGAGCCGCGCCCGCGTCGTCACGGCGGGCCCCCACTCCCTCAGCCCGTGCCGCGGAACTCCTCGAAGCGGCTCTTGTTGATGGCCGTCTTGAAGGCTTCGGCGCCGGTGATCTGC
>Ga0306925_10007762_pt1 | contig 10118 bp, 7 predicted proteins | sample flu12Cox44000176_FD_203755 | JGI IMG/M metagenome (GOLD analysis project Ga0306925, IMG submission 203755) | Lab enrichment of tropical soil microbial communities from Luquillo Experimental Forest, Puerto Rico - flux8day.12C.oxic.44.000.176 (v2)... | ecosystem: Environmental > Terrestrial > Soil... | reverse complement strand
CTCCGGGCGGCGGCGTACGCGGAACGCACTGGCAGATCGTCGGATCGTAGGTGGAGGGACCTTCGCAAACGGGGCGAACGGGGGGACACGTGCACCTGCAGGTGTCGGGGTTGAAAGTGAACGGCGGGTCGCAAACGAGCGGCCTATTCGGGTCGCATGCGCCCGGCGGCGGCACGCACTGGCAGGTTGCCGGATCGAAGGTTTGCCCTGGCGCACAATCGACCGGTGGGCATGCGCCGGGCGGCGTCTGGCACAGCCCGGTGACGGGATCGACCGTCGAGCCGGGCGGGCAGCACTGCCCGGTCGGGGTCAGCACCGAGCCGGCCGCGCAGCATTGGCCCATGTCCGGCGGCAACGGATATCCGGTGCCGCTCGGACAGATTTGGTGACACTGGCCGTCGAGCGCGATCTGCTCGCCTGGCTGGCAGGCATGCTGCTGCGGCGTGCGCGCGCAAATCTGCTCGTTGTCGATGGCCGGAATTCCCGTCTGCCCCGCCGTCTGGCCGACCGTGGTCTTCGTGGATCCTGCCGGACAGACTGGCGGGTTGACGGCGGGCGAATGATCAAGACAGGCCAGCAGCAGCAATTGCGGCGTCAGGTTCACGTTCTGAGCGTTGACCAGGGCGGGTGTGCTGCCGCCGAAGCATTGCAACAAGCCAGGGTGGGCCGGGTTGTAGGTCGTGGGATCGATGCCCGCCAAGCACAAGGCGAGGTTGAGGATGCCGCCCGAACTCTGGGCGGGGTCCACGCCGGGCGGACAGGGCGGCGCGCACTGACCGCTCGCATTCATGAAGGTGCCGGAGGGACAGCATTGGAATCCGGGCTGCCGCACCGTGCCCGGCGGACAATCCGACGGCGGCGGTGGCGGCAGGCACTGGCCGGTCGCCGGATCGATGGTGGAGCCGGGCGGACAGCATTGGCCGCTCGGGGTCACCACCGCGCCGACGGGGCAGCACTGGGCGATCAGCGGCGGGGGGATCGGATAGGCCATGCTGTCGCTGCCGGCGGGGCAGAGCTGGTGGCACTGGCCGTCGGCGCCGATCTGCTGGCCGCCGGTGCAGGCCTGCTGCTGCGCGGTCGGCGCGCAGACCTGCTGATTGTCGATGGCGGGAATTCCCGTCGGACCCGGCAAGAATCCGTTTGCCGGCGCTTGGCCGACCGTGGTCTTGCTCGATCCGGCGGGGCAGGCCGGTGGGTTGAAATAGAGGGAGTGGCTTAAGCAGAGATACCCAACGTTATTCGGATTGTTTTGTATCGCGTTGAAATCTGGCGTCGCCCCGCCCATGCAGCGCAGCTTGGTCAGATCGCTGGGATCGTAGGTGGTGGGATCGAAACCCATTGCGCAGAGCCAGCCGTTGGGAGAGCCATTGGTGCTTTGATTGGGATCGACGCCGGGCGGGCAGATCGAGGCGCATTGGCCGGTGGCATCCATGTAGGCGTAAAACGGACAGCATTGGTATCCCGGCTGCGGGGTCGTGCCGGGGAGGCATGTTTGTGGCGGCGGCGGCGGCAGCGGCGGACCGCCGGGCGGGAAGACGAGTCCTGGCGGCAGCGCGAGTCCGGACGGTGGCAGCGCGAGCCCGGGCGGCAGCCCCGGTCCCGACGGCAACTGGCCGAAGCCGCATACGCGATAGATGGCGATGTCGCCCATCTATCCGCGGGCGTCGGGATCATCGAACTTGTCGTCGAAATCGACGTAATAGGACTGCAACGGCGGCACGTTGGCCGGGCGAACGAGAGCGATCGCGTTGCCCTGCAGCCCGTTGACGATCTGCGCGCCGCCCTGCGCCAGCTGCGCGGCAACCGCCGCGTCGTGCGAGACGCGCAGCTGCTCGCCGGTCGACCAAAGGTAGCCTCCGCAGGTCGCACGGTCGATCGCGCCGGTCGCCGCATAGCTGTAGCCGACGGCGACGCCGCCATTGCCGTTGCGCAGGTGGAGCGGGAAGCCGATCGCATACTCGTCCGGCTCCTGCTGCCAGGTGCCGTCCGGCTGCCGCGCATAGCGCAGCACGCGGCCGATGCCTTCCTGGGTCAGCACGTCGAAGCCGTAGTCGCCGGTCGGGATCGGACGCTCGGCGAGCAGCATGCGGCCCTCGTCGTCGAACGTGATTTTCGAAATCTCGCTCGGGCCCTCGCTCGGCGGCACCGTGATCTCGACGCGTGCGTCCGTCCCGAACGCTCCGTTCGGCGCGACGCCGACCGACCAGATCTGCATGTTGACGGCGACCGCGTAATAGAGCCGTCCCGCCCGCACCGCGAGGCCGAAGATCAGCCGGTCCGGCGCCGCGAAGCCCCAGGTGCCGGGATTGGTGCTGTCGAAGCTCGGCTTGGTGATGTCGAGCCGCCGCGACGGGTCGTAGGGCAGCGGCGGCAGCTGCGCCGCCAGGCGGCCCTGGATGCCGTGATCATAGACGCCTCGGTCGGCTCCACTGAGATCGAACCGGTGGATCATGCCGGTCGAGCGGTCGGCGGCCAGCAGGGTGTTCGAGCCGGGGTCGAAGGCAAGTCCGCCGAGCGCCGGGCCTGGGTTGTCGGCGCCGTTGAGGGTGACGTTGGCGAATCGCGTGATCGCGCCGCTTCTGCCGTCGATCTTCCAGATCGACCCGGGGCCGCCGTTTTGCGCCCGCGGGCCAAACAAACCCGGCATGAAGGTCGCGCCCGCGCGCCCCCGTTTCGTCCGGTTCGGTCCAACGACGATGGGCAGCCCATAGGCGGAGGTCGCGGCGACGTAGATGTTCGGCGGCGTCGCGTTGTCGAGCGCGACGGCGAAGACCTGGCCGATCTGCGCCGCGGTCGCGGTATAGGGCTTGGGCACACTGACGAGCTGTGCGGCCGGCGGGCCGCCCATGTTCTGCAGATCGATGATGCGGAAGGTGGCACCGTTGAGGTCGATGAAGGTCTTGTCCTCGGGGTCGGCTCCCGGCGCGATGGTCTGCGGCGCCGCGGCGCCGGAGAAGCCGGTGACGGCGGCATTGCCCGGCGCCAGGATGCCCGGCACGGTCTGCGCAAGGACGGCGCCGCCGTGGATGGTGCCGGCCGCGACGACGAGCGCGGCGAGCAGGCCGCGTGGCGCGGCAGCGATTTTTGGCCGAAGGATCGACAAAATAGAATGTGTCGCTGCAATCAAATTCGCACGCTGCAGGCGCAATCGCGCAATAGCCATGTCACGTCTCCTGACGCCGCGAGTGCCAGTCGAGGACGAAGTGCGCATGGCCGAAGCCGAGTGACAGCATCAGGGATCGTTACAAACGAGTTTGCCGGGCGTGCAGACCGTGTAGGTGGGGTTGCACGGCCCGCATCTTCCAGTGGGGCAGGGTGTTGGGCACTTGCGAGTCTTGGTGACGCAGGTCGGCTTCTCGCGATGGCAATGCTTGATCGGCTTGTCGCCCGGCGGCACCGCGCCGGCGTGGCCCAAGCCGGCCATCACGAGGGCGGCGGCCAGCGCCAAGGTGGACGGGGTCTGCATCGATGCTCTTCGTAGCGGCCGGCGATTTGCGAGGAGGTGACGCTAGCCATCCGGAGGTGGCGCCGCTTGGGCCAGAGCGAACCGCCATTTGGACGGGAGCGAAGTCGCGTTAGCGAAAATTCGAACGCCCGCACGAGGCACGGCGTGCTTTTTTTGACCACGCGGCGCCCGTGGTTTGCGGGGTTTTCAGCACCGCGCTGTTGGGAACGAAGGAGCCATTGGATAGGAAGTCGTCTGTTTGGTTTGAACCGACTGCCCGCGTCCGACACTAATCATGGAATGTAACGGTAGGATCGTGCCATGGCTTCGACGGCCTCCGTGGCGGGGAACGTTGCGAAGTTTCGGTTCTCGACCGATGACTTTTCGGAGCGGGAGCGACTCACCGCCTGGCGCGAAATTTTTGGCCGCACCGTTTGCCGCCTCGATATCGAGCCCTTAGCCGGTCCGCGCTTCCAGGCCGAATCGACGGTCTATGCGCTGCCCGGCATCGGCGTGCTGTCCGGCTCCTGCTCGGGAGTCGATCTAACCCATTCTCGGGAATTGATCGTTGATGACGACCTTTCCTTCATGACCGGCTCGATGCGGAGTTGGACCGCGTCACAGCTCGGACGATCCCCTACGCTCGGCCCCGGTGATGGAGTCCTGATGTCGAATGCCGAGGTCGGCTCCATGTTGCTGCCGGCGGCGCAGCATTTCGTCACTTTCAAGGTGCCGGTCAGCGCAATCGCGCCATTCGTTCCCGACGTCGGCGCGCTCATCGCGCGGCGCATCCCGCGCGAGACCGAGGCGCTTCGGCTACTGGTGCGCTATCTCGACGTGTTGCAAAACGAAGGGACGCTGAAATCGGCGGAGCTCCGGCGCCTGGCGGTCACGCACGTGTACGATCTGTTCGCCCTGGCGCTCGGCACCACGCGCGATGCGGGCGAGGTCGCCAACGGACGCGGCCTGCGCGCCGCGCGCTTGCTCGCGATCAAGAGCGACATCGACACCCGCCTCGGCGAAAGCGATCTTTCGGTCAACGCTATTGCCGCGCTACGTGCAGATGCTTTTCGAGCGCGAAGGCACCACGTTTTCGGAATATCTGCTGGCACGACGGCTCGATCGCGCCCATCGCATGCTGGAAAGTCCCCGCTTCGTCGGCCTCACGATCACCGCCATCGCCTTCGAGGTCGGCTTCAACGATTTGTCCTATTTCAACCGAAGTTTCCGCCGCCGCTTTGGCTCCGCTCCGTCGGATGTGCGAGCTGCAACGCGGCACTGATCGCATGAACCACGCGGTCCATGACTTTGGTCCGATCCGCTTCTCGACCGACGATTTGCCGGCGCGCGACCGAATCGCGATGTGGCGCGAGCTGTTTGGCCGCCGCATGCTGAAGGCGGGAGTTTGAGGCATTCTTGGACGCCCGCTTCTTCCACACAACGACCTTTCGAAATCTGTGCGGCCTTACGCTCGGGTTTTCTGCGGCGGCCGGCTTTCGCGGCACGCGGACCCGGCAATCACTGCGATTGCTGACAAGCTATCTGTCAACCGCGGACGAGGGGTTGACTTTTGCGAATCCCGAGTTGCGACATCTTTTTGTTATGCGTGTGTACGATCTCATGGCGCTGACGTTCGGCGCTACGTCGGACGCAGCGGAATTGGCGCAGAACAGAGGGTTGCGGGCGGCGCGGCTGAGCTCGATCAAGTCCGAGATCGACGCGCGTCTCGGCGAAGGCACGCTGACGGTCAACGGCGTCGCCGCCGCCCACGGCGTCACGCCGCGCTACGTCCAGCTGCTGTTCGAGCGGGAAGGCACCACGTTCTCGGAATATCTGCTGGCGCAGCGGCTCATCCGGACTCATCGCATGCTGGCGAGCCCGCGCTTCGCCTGTCGCACCATCGGCACCATCGCCTTCGAGGTCGGCTTCAACGATCTGTCCTATTTCAACCGAAGCTTCCGGCGGCGCTTCGGCGCCACGCCTTCGGACGTGCGGGCCAATCTTGCCGGCGGTGCGCGACCCGCCACCCATGATCCGGCGATCCGCCAGATAAAGAGAACGCTTCGATTCACCTGATGGATCGACTGGGCGCGGCCCGGCGCGACGACGATGCGAGAATCGACATCTAGCCCCTTCTCGCCCGGATCAGACCTCGCAAGACAATCGGGCGCCCGGCCGCGCAGACCCCAACCCGTGAGCTCGTCATCAATCTGCATATCCCCAAGATGCTCTCTCTCGATGTTCCGCTGACGCTGCTCGCCCGCGCCGACGAGGTGATCGAATAGGCGTGGATTTTGCTGCACTGCGTTCGGGCGCTATTGGCACAAAGCGGACAAATCGAGCTGTCTGCTATTTGTCCGCTTTGAGGGGTAAAGCGGACATAGTCCCTTAGCGTCGCTTCGTCCGGTTATGACCCGCTGCGCCACTCGGCGGCCGTCCACATGGCCGAGGACGGCGTCCCGATGGAGGAGATCGCGCAATACCTCGACCATTCCCAACCTCAACGTGACGCGGCGCGTCTACGCGCGTTTCTCGCCGACCTACCTGCGCAACGCCGCACGGGCGCTCGAACTCGGTGCGCCTGGTCAAGCTTTGACCAAAGATCACTTCTCGCGCGTTGCGAGAAATGCCGATAAAATCGAGGGATTCGTGGTGGGCGCGACAGGGATCGAACCTGTGACCCCTACCATGTCAAGGGCAAGCTCTGCCCCTTCCCACGCCACACCGCGCCATGCAAAAGGTGCTCATGGGCACCGTTTCTCCTTGTTTTACGGGCTTATCCCGCCATATTGCTCCATGCCGAACCATACGAAGCAGACGAAGGGCGGTGCCTTCGGTGTGCCTTCAGGATAAGATGCCTGCCATGACCTGGAAGCTGACCGAAACTGCGGTGAAGCGTGCGCCGGCACCGACCGCCGGCCAGACCATGGTCTGGGATAGCTCGGTCACCGGCTTCGCCGTGCGCATCCTGCCGGGAGGCTCGCGGACCTTCTGGTTCCAGTATCGGACCCGCGGCGGTCGCGCCGGCAAGAACCGCATGGTCCGCATCGGCACCTGGCCGACCGTCTCGCTCGCCGCCGCCCGCAGGACCGCAAAGGTGCTCGCCGGCCAGGTCGCCCACGGCCAGGACCCGGCCGCCGAGCGGCAGGAGGCCAAACGCCGCGATAGCTCAACCCTGCGCGCCCTCCTGATCGAAGGCGGTCCCTATCAGGACGACCTCGAGCGCCGGGGCATCGTCGCTCGCAAGGTTGTCCTGAGCGGCCTCAACCGCGGGCTCCACCGGTTGCTGTCCAAAGACGTCGCCAACCTTACCCGCCGGGATTTCGTCTCCGCCATCTCCGCCCTCGAGGCCGCCGGCAAGCCCGGAGCGGCGGGCGAACTGCGCAAGTACAGCCGCACGCTGCTGGAATGGTGCGTGAGCACAGGGCGCGCCAGCCACAACGTCCTCGCTGGCCTGCGCCGGCCCAAGCGCTCACGCGCCGAACGCCTCGCAGCCGCGGCCAACGGCGGCACCGCCCTAACCGATGATCAGGTTCGCAAGCTGTGGCAGACCGCCGGGGACTTCGGGGCTTTTGGCGCCCTGGTCCGCCTGGCGCTGCTCACCGGGGCCCGCCGCGGCGAGCTTGCCGGGCTCGAGCGTAGCCACCTCCTCGTCGACCGTCTCGTGGTCGTGCCCGAGCACGCCAAGACGGGGGCCCAGCATGAGGTCCCTTTGACGCCCCTCATGCGGGCGGTCATCGCCCGCGAACCCATCACCACCGCGCCGCTCGTCTTCCCGTCGTCGAAGACCGGCGGCCGCATCAAGGGCTGGACCAAGCTGGTCGCCAAGCTGCAGCAGGTCTCCGGCGTGGACTTCCGCCTGCACGACCTGCGCCGCACCGCGCGCACCCTGATGAGCCGCCTCGGCGTCGCCGAGGACATCGCCGAACTCGCCATCGGCCACGTCCGCGTCGATCTCATCGCCCGCTACAACAAGGACCAGGCCTGGGAGGGCCGCTGCGATGCCTTCGCCCGCGTGAGCGCACATGTCGAGAGCTTGATCGGCGCGCGCGAGGGAGCCGCGGTGATCCCGCTGCGAGGGTAATCAACGACCATGAAACCCACCACCACCATCGTGCTCTAGACCTTCTGGCGCTTCCCGCCAACGCGCAGGACGGCGGCCGCATCTTTCACGACGCCGCCGGTCGCGTCACCGGAAGCGCCAGAACCGACGCCAACGGCGTCACGACATTCCACGACCGCGCGGGCTTCGTCACCGGTACGGCACGGCACCGATAGCAACGACACGACCACGTTCCACGACGCCAGCGGTCGCGTCACAGGGCGATCAGGAGATGAAGGCCAATGGCTAAGCACGAATTCTCGGTTGGCGCCACGTCGGAGTGGTAGGCCCAACGTCGCCCTCTCACGGCGAAAACAGGGGTTCGAGTCCCCTAGGGAGCGCCAATGATTTCAACGATTTAGTGGTATCAAAGCCTGTTAGGTTATCGGCATCTCCAACTTTTCTCCAATGGGCGGTGCCTCCAAAGATCGGTTCGAGGCCACCCGGCGATCGTCGGCTCGACGCATGGCAGCCACATGCAGCCCGATGGTGGCTCATGAGACTCATGCGACATGCCGCGATGAGGTGCTGAAGTCCGCTTTCGGGGAGAAATCGCGAGCAGAGCACCGAAACAACATCAATAACCTAGGCTGGCTTCGTCTGCGCCAACCAACAATGAACCAACAGTGGAACCCCTTGAGGGCCTAGACGCACCCTCTGGAAGGGCTTCGCGACTGGCCAAGGGGCCGCCTCTGGTGCGTTTGGAAGGGAGATCCTAACAGGGGCCCCAAAAAAAGGGCTGATGCCAGTCGTTGAGTCAGGCGGTCGAACTCCACTCGCAGGGTGATCATGCCAAGCGCCAACTCTTTAGCTTCCAAAGAGGTTGTCACGGCCGCCCTCCTGGTGATCGGTGGCAAGATCCTGTCTGGCCGCACCAAGGACCAGAACTTAGGCTATATCGCGGAATACCTGACGGCGGTCAGCATTGATCTCAAGGAAGTGCGGCTGGTTGGCGATGAGGAGAGAGCGATCGTCGATGCACTCAATGCGCACCTATGTCTTCACCACCGGCGGGATCGGGCCGACCCGCGGTCTGCGTGGTGAAGACGTTCGGTGTGCCGATCGACACCGATCCGGGGCGCGCTCGCCATCCTGCACGAATGGCTGAAGACGGCTGGCGCCGAGATGAACGAGGCGCGCCTGCGCATGACGCGTATTCCCAAGGGCGCAGATCTCATCTTCAACTGCCTGCAAGCAGCAGAGTGAGCGCTCCCAGCATCGGCAGGTTGCGCCAATTGCGTCCGGCGAGGATTTCGCGGGCGACGACGCAAGCGAATACTGACGGGAAGGCGAAATCGAGAAGATGCGATTTTTACATCGAAACGTGCGGAGAATAGGACGGCAAGGCGCCCCACGGCCCACAGCAGCAAAAGGTTACTTGCGCGAGCAAGGGTGAAGCCTGAGGCAACTTTCAGGTTTCTGGAGTGGCTGCACTGGGTCTGGCTAATCGTGAGTTTGGTCACCGTTACCGGCGCGGTCGCCGGGACCCACGGTCTGCTGCTGTTCGAATGATCGGCAAGCGCGGCGCAAGTGCGGTTGCAGCCTCAGTCGTTTTTCAATGCACTGAACCGAGAGCCTGGAGAAGACCCCGTCTCGCTGCGGAGTTGCTTCCGCCGTGCGTTCGGGGCATGGCCGGAGAGAGCCCACGACGGCGCGATGCGTCAGTATTCATTACCGTTCAACTCATGAACGTGAAGCGGGCATCGGATCCGGTCCGCATAGCGTCAGGAGGCGCTGTGGAATTTGACCGAGATCAAAGCAATTGTGGCGCTTCCGTCGTGGTTCGCCTTGCAGGCACTTACGAATGCGGCCTGGTGCCATGATCCTGCGGCATTCGGATTTCTTAATGGATCGCCAAAGCGCGCCCCTATGGAGGCACGATGTTGAAACTCAGGAGCCTCGTTGTTCTAGCCGTGACCACATGGGCATTCGTCGTTTGCTTTGCCGTGTGGCTGATGTTCGGTGTAACCGGCATTCCGATAAGTCGTGAGCTGAACTTGAATGGGATCCAATTTGGTTTGCTGACGTCCACTCCGGTGCTCACCGGCGCCCTGTTTCGCCTGCCACTCGGCATCTGGACGGACAGATTCGGCGGCCGGATCGTGATGTTCCTTCTGCTGGTTGTTTGTGCCGTACCGCTCTGGCTCTCGAGCTATGCGAACCAGTTCTGGCAATTCCTCCTGCTTGGGTTGGCTCTCGGCGTCGTCGGAGCCTCCTTCGCCGTCGGCACGCCCTACGTCGCGCGCTTTTTCCCCAAGGAGCGGCGAGGCTTTGCCATGGGCGTGTTCGGCGCCGGCACCACCGGCGCGGCGATCAACATGTTCATCGCTCCGGTCCTCATCGCCCAATATGGCTGGCAGGTCGTTCCCAGGGTCTATGCCGTCGCGCTGCTCGTCACGGCGGTGATCTTCTGGCTGCTGTCGGCGCCGGACACAAACGCGCCCGGCAAGAGCGGCGCATCGCTGCGCCAGCAATTGGCGGTATTCAAGGACCTGCGCGTCTGGAAGTACTGCCAGTATTACTCGATCGTTTTTGGCGGCTTCACCGCGCTGTCCGTTTGGATGCCGCAAT
>Ga0306925_10007759_pt1 | contig 10124 bp, 6 predicted proteins | sample flu12Cox44000176_FD_203755 | JGI IMG/M metagenome (GOLD analysis project Ga0306925, IMG submission 203755) | Lab enrichment of tropical soil microbial communities from Luquillo Experimental Forest, Puerto Rico - flux8day.12C.oxic.44.000.176 (v2)... | ecosystem: Environmental > Terrestrial > Soil... | reverse complement strand
AACTGCTCGGGACTAGTCGTTGAACTCGGCGTCGTGTTGCTGATAGGAGTCAGCAATGAGCAAGCCGGAAGAACGCAGTCATCGGAGGCGTCGAGAGGAGCCGTCAAGTCAGTTTCCGTGAAATTCGAATTCTGGTTGATGCGGAAGGCCCAAAAACGAAAAGTGTCAACCAGTCGCACATGTGGGGTGAAATGCAACGTGGCGGTGAAATCGGCCACGTTCGAAATTTGAGTGGCGTGTGCGGGGCCAGTCACGGTGGTTTGACGGACGCCGGAGCGCGAGGAGAAGCCGTTGAAAAGCTCGTCCTGAGGAGCGTTCATGTCCGCCGAGCTGTACGCGTAGGAGGCAGTCAAGTCCAGCCGCTCAAAATAGTTGCTGCGCAGGCTAACCCGTTCCGTGGGCGTGAAGGTGTGAACGTGATCGGGGCGACTGTAACTGTAAAATCCATTGCACTGGATGTTGGTGAGGGTCCCTGTGTTATCAATCAGACTGGTCGCCGGTGGATTGAACGTGCAGGGATTCTTGTTCGATGTGTCGATCGGTAGCCCAAGTTCCACGCTTCCGGGGACTCCCGGCAACAGCGCGGGAGCGAATGAACCCAGTTGCGCTGTGGTTTTGCCGTAGTAGTAGTCGAGAAACTGGTCGTAGCTGATAACGGTTTGCGGCAAAACCTTTAAGTCCACGCCAAAGCGGTAAGAACTCAGCGTCGTATTCAAAGACTGGAGGAGCAGTGCGTCGGTCCCTTCGTGGACGCTGGAAAACGCCGGCCCGTCCATGACGTTGTACCAGTATCCGAATCGGAAAGAGACGGTCGACTGAGGCAAAACAGTCAAGTCAATATCATTCATGCGATGGCTGTTCAGGAAATTGTGCGGTGAAGAGGTGACCGGAATGCTCGGACTCGAGGTCGGCGGGTTCAGCGGGTTGGCCAGCAAGTCGAAATTGAAGAAGTTCTGATCGCGGCGGAAGTTTGCCCGGAAGTCGTACCACGTACTCTTGTCGACCCGAAGGTTGAACCCGGTCATGGCGTCGCCGCCCCATCCGAAACCGTTGACGTAGAGGTTGTCAAAAAGCAGGCCATTGTGATCCTTCGACTGGAGGGACAGCGTCTGGTCGAGGACGCGCGGTCCACTATTCAAGTTAACGATTGTGCCGTACATCGCTTCACTGCCGGAGACTTCCGAAACGCGATAGCCGAGCTCGACGGACTGGTGAACTATGTAGCCGCCGCCCTCAATTCCTTCCAGGTTCGGCTGATTTTGACTGGAGGAGTTGTCATCCGGGGACTGAGCCTGCGCCGCAAAAAACACAGCCAGAACAAGCAAAGGCAAGCAGTTCATTCGGCGCCAATTTAGAAACATGACTCGCCTCATCATTTGAAGAAGACGTTACTGTAGTTGGAACCGTGGATGGCCTGATGACAGAGCGTGCAAGCCTGATATTTGGTTGCTTGGTTGTGAGTCGGGCCGGCTGGCCCCTGCACGGGAAACGTGTGACATTGCAGACACAACAGATTCACCTGACTCACGCGCAGCAAGCGAGGATTGGTCGAACCATGCGGAGTATGGCAACTGGTGCAGCCCTCCGTCTTGACCGGTACATGTTCGTAGACAAACGGCCCCTGTTTATCGGCGTGGCATTTGAAACAGACAGCGTCTCCTTGAGGCAGAGCGCGCACCTGGCGCAGGGTGGTCGTGCCATGCACGTTGTGGCAGTCACCACACTGAATCAAGCCTTCATCAACACGATGATGATAAGGCTTGGCAAAGTCAGCTTTCTCGGTCACGTGGCAGCCAAAGCACAGTGTCGGCTGCGCGTGAACCAACAAATGCTCCGGTTCTGACGCGTGGTGGGGAGAATGGCAGTCTAAACAGCCTACATCGCTGCCGGCGTGCATGGAACTAGCGAAGTGGCGTTGCTTGAGACTTTCACCGTGGCAACTCAAGCAGCGGGCGTTCGTTTCTTGCCTGGACAGGTTTTTGAAGCTGACGATTTTCGTGATATCTCCGCCTGCTGCGACGTGCTCGGAACCGGGACCGTGGCACGATTCGCATCCGTGTCCGTTCGCCAGCGTGGTTTTGAAATGGGGCGTGTTCTCGAAATTCTTTTTGAATAGGTCCTCATGGCAGGTCTTGCATACGTCGACGCCAACGTACTGAGCCGACTGTGGGGTGTTCGCTTTACTGCTATCTTGCCCTTTGCAAATGGGAACAAAAAGGATGCCCACAACCAATCCGTACAGCAGCTTTTGGCAACTAACAGTCCGCACAGGTGATTCCTCGTCTCGCGTGTGCTCGCCTCGTTCGGTCCACACACAAAGAGTGGGTCGGTCACACCCACCGAATAGGGTTTATTTGAGAGTTTTAATGTAGTCCGCGATTGCCTTGGCTTGATCTTCGGTCACCGACATGCCCTTGTTGTGCGGCGGTTTGCTTTCCGGTTCTCCTTTTCGTATGTGCTCGACAATTTTGGCCGCGTCCAAGGTCGTGCCCTTCAGTGCAGGAGCCTTCATAGCCGGTTTGCCTTCGCCATTTGCGCCATGGCACCCGGCACACTTGGACTTGTAAAGCGCTGCGCCATCCTCCGCGGCCAAACAGGTAGTTGAGGTCGCGAACAAGATCAAGATCATGATGAGCAGAACCGTCAGCTTGCTGTTCATTGCATCTCCTCCTTAGAGACTGGCGCCCTAAATTCGCCCCTGGCTGGCGGCCTCACTGTTTTCGCACCTCGGAAAGCCGCTTCTCGATGCCGAGTGTTCTTAGGATCTCGGGAGACGCCTCATCCATCGCCAGAGGTTCATGACAGGCGTTGCAATCTTGGGTGATCGTCTTGCCGTCGCCTGCGGTGTGAGAACCGTCGTGACACCGAAAGCACCCCGGAAAATCCATGTGGCCCAAGTTGTTCGGATAGGTACCCCAAGTGACCTTGAGGTCGGGAAACACGTTTCGGTGGTAGATCGCGAGCACGGTCTGGGCTGCTTGGTTTATGTCTTGAATGCGCTGCTTGTAAACGTCTGGGTAGTTCTGTTCATAAAAGCCGGCCAGATCATGCGGTAATTTTTCGCCGGCCTCCGCCTGTGTGCTGTACTCTGCTTTCAACAATTCGACGCTCTCTTTCTTGATGAAAGGCAGAGAAGCAGAGATGTCGCCCAGCACCAACGCGTTGTCCACCCCCCGCTCGGGTGATTCGAAGGTATGCGCCGGTCGGTTGTGACAATCCACGCATTGCATCTCGTAGGTCGCCAGCGTTGGGTGGGAATCTGCGGCCGAACTTGAGTCGACGAACCTCTCTGTTTTACCGGAAACGGTATTCTGATATTCGATCCAGGGGATGGTCTGGCGAGATCGATCCGCGACGGCGAAGCGTATGTGGATTCCAGGGCCAAAGTGAGATCCATGAATGCCCGCGAATTTGCTTCCTCCGACCATCATCATCAAAACCGTCTGGCTGCGACTGTTCTGCTCGTCCTCTGCGTAGTGGGTAATGACACGCAGCCGCACGGAACCAAACCTCTCGGCCCAGTGACAGTTTTCACAGGTCTCCCGGGCGGGTACGAGACGATTGCTCTCTAGGGCGGGCGGAACGGGCTTCGCGTAGCTGTCCGCGATCTGCTCAAAGAGCTGTCGCGTACCGGACGCTTTACTGGCCAACCAGCCGGCAGCGCCGGGAGAGACATGGCATTGAACGCATTCAAGACTGGAGTGTGGCGAGTGCTGAAAGGCGGCGAATTCCGGACGCATCGCATGGCATGTCGCACCACAGAACTGCGGGGTCTCCATGTGGGCGACCGCCCGGTAGATGACTTGCGTGCCAATGAGAACGTTCATAAAAGTCGTGATGCCGAAGAACCAGGCCAGCCGGTGCAGGGCGGCCTTGCGATCAAATTCGGCACTGCTCAGTCCTGCCTCAATACTTCGACGGCTCAAAAAGACCCCGATGGGAATCAGGGCGAGGCCGGCAAAGAAAACAACCGGAAGAATCAGGAAAGTGACGATGCCAATGTAGGGATTTCCGAGGCGGCCGCTTATGTGCAGCGGCAGCACAAAGAGCCAAGAAATCCCCGCTGTTGTAACCAGCGCTGTTCCGACGAGACTCAGCCAATGACGAGTCAACAAAAACCATGCTGGCCTGCCGCTCGCCCCGTCCATCAGCCGCCTTGACCTAGAAACAAGCTCGCATAGGGTAATTCGCCAGAGCTCAAGCCAACACTGTTAGAAGTTACAGTTCCGCTGTCCAAACCGCTCTAGGTATGCTCGGCATATAGCTTTTCTTCTCTCAAAGGGGTTCGTCGGGCGTGGATCGATCGCGAGGGCCCGCAGTTAGCCGCAGAGACTGGCTGAGGGCAGGTGTCGGCGGAGCCGTAGGGCTTGCGGTCGGGAGTCTAGTGGATCTGCCAGAGCTCAGGGCCGCAACAGAAAAACTGAAACTTTCCGAAGTGAACGAGTTCACGACGTCGTGCAACTTCTGTTCGTGTGGGTGCGGCATGATCGCCGCCGTGCGCGAAGGCAAGCTGATCTCGATGGAAGGTGACTACGATCACATCGTGAACCGTGGAGCGCTGTGCGTCAAAGGCATCTCCATGTTCGCGACGCACGCGTCGCCTAAACGGCTCAGCACGCCGCGCTACCGAGCGCCGGGCAGCGACCACTGGGAAGAGATCACCTGGAAGGACGCAGTCGAGGGGGTGGCACGCAAGATCAAGCAGGTCCGCGACGCGAACTGGATTGCAACTGAGAAGCTCGGCGAGCAGGAGGTTCCGGTTAACCGAACCGACGCCATTGCTTTTCTGGGTGGTGCGCAGAACACCAACGAGGAGTGCTACCTCTTTCAGAAGGCCGCTCGACTCCTGGGGATGCCTTTTGTCGAGCACCAGGCACGCCTTTGACATAGCCCCACGGTCCCCGGTCTGGGGGCTGCCTTCGGACGGGGCGCGATGACCAATCACTGGATTGACATGCAGCATGCCCAGACGATCCTGGTAGAGGGCAGTAACGTGGCCGAGAACCATCCGATGGCCTTCAAATGGATCCGCAAAGCTCAGGAGAATGGGGCGAAGATCATCCATGTCGACCCCCGCTTCACCCGGACGTCCGCCAGCGCCGACATATACGCGCGGATCCGACCTGGCACCGACGCCGCCTTCCTGAACGCGATGATTAACTATATCTTGCTGAACAAGCTGTACGACGAGGACTTCGTCAAGACTCACACGAACGCCCTCTTCTTAGTCCTGCCGGACTTCAACTTCCAGGACGGACTGTTCTCCGGTTTTGATGAGGTGAAGCACTCCTATGACACCAAGAGTTGGGGATACCAGCTTGATGCGGCAGGCAAGCCCCTCGTCGCTAGGAACCTAGATGACCCCCACTGCGTGTTTACGCGTCTGAAGACCTTCAACTCCCGATACACGCTCGAAATGGGTGAACGCATCACTGGTGTCCCCAGTGCGCAGATCCGAGAGATCGCCGAGACGATGGCCAAGAACCGGCCAGGGACCGTCCTGTACGCGCTGGGAATGACCCAGCACACCACCGGCGTACAGGGCATCCGCGGGTTCACCATTCTGCAGCTGCTGCTCGGTAACCTTGGCAAGCCAGGTAGCGGGGTAAATGCGCTTCGAGGCGAGCCGAACGTGCAAGGCGCTTGCGACATGGGCGTGCTCAACAATTATTTGCCGGGATACTTGGAATACCCGACCCACAGTGAGCCCACGCTTGAAACCTACACACAGAGGAACGGGACCGGAGACCGCCGCTTCCTGGTCAACATGCTCAAGGCCTTCTTTGGAGATGCGGCCACGGCAGAGAACGATTTCGCCTACACCTGGCTGCCGAAGCGGAGTGCCTCGAAGAACTACAACACCTTTGGCATCTTTGAAAGCGCTCTGGCAGGGAACATGAAGATGTTGTGGATCATCGGTCAAAACCCCGCGGTCACCACCCCGAACCTGAACATGACCCTCGACGCGATGGCCAAGCTCGAGACGCTCGTGGTTCAAGAGATCTGGGAGACAGAGACCGCGGCCTTCTGGAAGCGCCCGGGCGTCGATCCGAAGACGATCTCAACTGAGGTTTTCCTGCTGCCGGCAGCCTTTTTTATGGAGAAGAACGGCACGATCACCAACTCAGGCGGTCTCGTGCAATGGCGGAACGCTGCGGTCAAACCGCCCGGGGCGGCCAGGCCCGACGGCGAAATAGTGGATTACGTGTTCCGGCGCGTGCGGGACTTGGTGCACGACTCGAAGGATCCAAAGGACGAGATCGTGCGAAAGGCTTTCTGGACGTATCTCTCGGCCGAGGACGTGCTGCGCGAGATGAACGGGTACGCGCTACGCGACATCCCCGCCGCGGGTCTCAAGAAGGGCGACCTGGTTACCAAGGTGGCCGATTTGCAGCCCGACGGCTCCACATCTTCCGGGGCCTGGCTCTTGGCCGGGATCTTTGCCGGCGGGGTGAACCTCTCCAAGCGCCGTGATTCACAAACCGATCCTGGCGGGCTCGGACTCTATCCCAAATTTGCCTGGACCTGGCCAAACAACATGCGCGTTCTCTATAACCGCGCTTCGTGCGACCGCAACGGCAAGCCCTATCCGGGGATCAAGCCGATTGTCTGGTGGGACGACAAAGCCAAGCGGTGGACGGGATTCGACGTGCCCGACGTTCCCAATCTGACTCAGGGACCAGACACTGCGAACGGCCGGCGAGCCTTCCACATGAATCCGGAGGGCGTCGGTCGATTGTTTGCTGCGGTTTACACCGATCCGGACCTCTCGGTCGACATAAAAGACCGAGATAGCCCGGTTCCCCGCGATGTGGGCTACGTGCCGAAAGACGGTCCACTGCCGGAGATGTATGAGCCCGTCGAGAGTCCGGTCGAGAACGTCTTGCACCCGAAAGTGAAGCACAACCCGGTGCTCAACTATCCGCGAGTCGAATCCTATCAGCCAGTCGGTACGGTCGCGGAATTTCCCTACGTCTTGATGACCTCCACGGTCGCCGAGCATTGGTGTGGCGGCTCCTCAACCAGGAACGTACCCTGGTTGAACGAGCTTGTTCCAGAGCCCATGTTGGAAATGCCGGAAAGCCTCGCCCAGAAGCTCGAGGTCAAAACGGGGAGCTGGGTAAAAGTGTCTTCGGCGCGCGGCGCGCTCACCGTGAAAGCGGTGGTCACACCGAGAATGAAGCCACTCAAAGTGGACGGACACGACGTCACGGTCGTGTGGATGCCGTACAACTGGGGCTTTAAGGGCCTTTCGACCGGCGCTAGCGTGAACCATCTGACGATTGACGCCGGGGATCCTGTAGCCGGAACCCAAGAGACGAAAGCCTGTTTAGTCAATGTTGTCAAGCTGGGCGACGAGCGGCCCGGAACGCAGGTGGCGAGGGCAAGAACATCGTGAGCGAGACAGCCACGGCAGTTCCGATCAAGTCGACTTTGGTCGACATCACGAAGTGCATCGGCTGTCGCGCGTGTCAGGTGGCCTGCAAGCAGTGGAACGATCGCGACGGCGAGCGGACGGAACTTCAGGACACGCTCGGCTTTCAGAATCCCGCCGCGCTCAGCGCAAAGACGTATACGCTCATCACATTTCATGAACTAGCGAACGAGCAGGCACCCGGAGGACTCGATTACGTTTTCACCATGCGCCGCTGTCTGCATTGTCTCGAGCCAGCGTGTGTCTCAGCCTGTCCCACTACGGCTCTCTCGCGGCAAATTGATGGGCCAGTTACCTACGATGCCGATAAGTGCATCGGCTGCCGTTACTGCATCTGGGCCTGCCCCTGGGGGGTTCCCACGGCGGAATGGGACTCGCTGACACCCAAGATTCAGAAATGCACTCACTGTGCGGACCGATCCGATCAACCGGCACCGTTGAGCCGCAATGGGCAGCCCCTCAGTGCTGAGGAAAACAAACGATTTCGCGAAGACATTGTGGTCCCCGCTTGCGTCAAGGCCTGCCCGGCCGATGCCCTTCTATTTGGTGATCGCCAGGGCATGCTTCAAGAGGCGCGCAATCGCATCTCGAAATATCCTGAAAAATACGTCGATCACGTTTACGGAGAGAAAGAGGCAGGCGGCACCAGTGTGCTGTACCTGTCGGCCGTTCCCTTTGAGAAGCTGGGATTTCCTGATGTCGGTACCAAGTCGTTCCCCGCGCTTACCAAGAAAGCCCTCCATGCCGTGCCCCCCGCCGTGATCGCACTGGGCGCCTTACTGAGCGGCATTTACTTGTTATTCAAACGCCGGGCTTCCGCCCTTCGGCAAGCGGATACAGGGGACGGCTCGGCAGGGAGTTACCATGCCGAATTCGCACCTCTTCAAATGAAGTTGTTGACGCCGTTCAACGCTCTCATGCTGGCTCTTATGGCCTTCGGAGCCGTTTCGCTTGTGGCCCGGTTCGCCTTGGGACTGGGCGGCAGTACGCATCTTTCGAACACCTATGCCTGGGGCCTGTGGATCGTCTTTGACCTAGTTTGGATCGCTGTGGCAGCAGGCGCCTTCGCGACCGCCGGCTTCATATACGTCTTTCAGCGGAAGGACCTGTATTCCATGGGTCGTTCCGCAGTGCTGATGGGTCTGCTGAGCTACTCATTCGTCACAGTCACCCTGATCGCAGATCTTGGATTGCCCTGGCACTTCTATCAGCTAGGTTTGCAGGCACCTGAGCAATCAGCGATGTTCGAGGTTTCCTGGTGTGTCGGCCTGTATGTCACGATTCTGCTTCTGGAATTTCTACCCGTGCCTTTCGAACGGTGGGGCCTGAAGCGGGCCATGAATGTCTGGCAACGTTGGTCGGGTGCCTATGTCGCGTTTGCTCTGACCCTGTTTGTGTATCTGCTCTCTAGGAATCTGGTCTATACATTTCTGGCTGCGCTGGTCTTCTCCTTCCTGGCTTGGGCTTTCCGGGCCGCTGGCAAGAAGTCCGAGCCGATCATGTTGGCGATCGCCGCAGTGACGCTTTCTACGATGCACCAGAGTTCGCTCGGCTCATTGTTCCTGCTGATGCCGGATAAGCTCGCCCCCCAGTGGTGGTCACCGGTGTTACCGATATCTTTCTTCCTGTCCTCGATCGCCGCCGGAACTGGGCTTCTCGTGTTGACCGAACAATGGATTGCAAAGTCGTGCCAGAAGCGACTCCAAATTCGACAATTGGCAGCCGTGGGCCAGATCACTTTTTGGTCGCTTTTGACTTACCTGATCCTGCGATTGGGTGACATGGCCGTACGAGGGCAGTTTTCGGGCGCATTCTCGGGAAAACTGGGGGCTCTCTTCACCACGGAGATTTTGCTCGGTGGCATTCTTCCTTTGGCGTTGCTTGGGCGGGCTTCCCTACGAGCGAACCCCACGGTGCTGGCCGTTGGGGCGGCCCTGGCTACCGGGGGAGTAGTTCTCAATCGTGTGAATGTGGTTCTGCTGGCCATGCGGCTGAAAGGCCCTATGCCGCAGACAGCTCCGGCCACGTACTTCCCATCCGTTTTCGAATGGGGCATATCGATCGGCCTGATCGCCGCGACCATATTTCTGTTCGGAATGGGCGCGCGCCTCATGCCCGTGCTGTCCAAAGAGCAACCCATCCATGAAGTCAGCTAGCCCGGCTATCACGCGGGATAGCTGGCTCGCGCGGCATCCCTATCTGCGGCCCATGGCCCACTTTCAAGCGGAAGTAGACCTCGAAGCAAGCGCACTTGAGCTCTCCCGGGCTTCGGTTCCCGATTGGGAAGAGTACCGGGAGGAGTTCCGGGCCGGTACGCCATGGCTGATTAGTTCCACGACACAGATCGATCTGCTCGCTGTGGAACGAGCGGTGGCCGAGCTCGCTCAGAAACTGGCAACTAAGCCATTCCCTCCAAATTTGACCGAGCAGAGCCGAGGTTTGGCCTCCGAGTTGCGCCGCGACGGCGAACCACCAGCTCGTGCCTGTGCTTCCTTGCTCGGCCGCGCGGAATTCGCTTCGACGCATCCGGGAATGCTTCGCTATTTGGGTTGGACTGTACTGGCTCGCTTCCTGACCTCGGTGGTCGTCGCCTTTGCCAAGTGGCGGGATGAGGAGCACTGGCTGCGTGGTTATTGTCCCACGTGTGGTTCGCTTCCCTCGATGGGGCAATTGATTGGCAAGGATCCTG
>Ga0306925_10007753_pt1 | contig 10126 bp, 10 predicted proteins | sample flu12Cox44000176_FD_203755 | JGI IMG/M metagenome (GOLD analysis project Ga0306925, IMG submission 203755) | Lab enrichment of tropical soil microbial communities from Luquillo Experimental Forest, Puerto Rico - flux8day.12C.oxic.44.000.176 (v2)... | ecosystem: Environmental > Terrestrial >... | reverse complement strand
AAGCGTTGTTGTTGGGCGCCTGGCGCCATCGAGTTGGCGCTCATAGCGGCAAGCTAGCACATGCATCTTTTTCCGGCACGTGGTTTCGAGATCCGGGTATCTATTTTATAACACAGTAGTATTAGGCTATTTCCCGCCTTTCTGAGCAGGTTGTACAAAACCGGGCTGACCAAAGCGATTGAGCAGAAACGAGTAAATGTCAGCTCGCTCCTCCAGTGCTTGATCGCGGCTTGATCCGATGCCGTGGCCCACATCAGCATCGCAACGAATCAGCACCAGGTGCTGGTTGCCCCACTTCGCCCGCATCATAGCTACCAGTTTCGCGGACATCCAAGGATCAACGCGGTGGTCATTCAGGCCGATGGTGAAGAGTTGATCGGTGCCACCTTTGGCTTCCGCGAGGATCAGCGTCGAATCCTGCACCGCCAAAGCTCTGAACCCTGCATCGGCATTGGGGTCACCCATTTCGGCGAACTGATTCGGCCCATTATTGGCTACTGCCAAGCGGGTCGGATTTACCATGCCTACACTGGTGACGACGGCAGCAAATAGATCGGGGCGCTTCAGGCCAACCGGTGTCACCAACAGGCCGCCCGCGCTCCCACTCCGCAAGCCCATAAGCCGGGGAGTTGTATACCCAAGTTCAACAAGCCGCTCACCGCACGCGATTACGTCAGACATGGCGTTCACCTTGTTTGCCGAACGCCCTGCCTCGTGCCACGCACGTCCTTTCTCTCCGCCGCCGCGGGCATGGCAGTTTGAGTAGACTCCACCGCGCTGGACCCATACTACGATGCTGGGGGAATAGTAGGGTTCCTCAGAGCTACCATAGCTGGCATAGGTATTGAGTAAAGTCGGCAGCGGCTTCACCGGTCCTTTAGGAGCGATGATAGTGAGCGGCACTTCCGTTCCATCGGCGCTGGTAGCGGTCTCCTCGATCACTCTCATTTCTTCCGCCGCCTGGAGGGTTGTATCAGCCACTCCGATTGGCAACATCGCTACGCCGTCGAATCGGTAATACGTTGTATTTCTTTGGAATCCATTGAACCCAATTGTAAGTGTGGATTTGTCCGGGGTTACTGCTGGATCCTGGATCGACCCAGCGAAAGGTGTCGGAATGGCCTGCGGTTCGGTCGCTCCTTTTGCTATGAAATAGATACGGCTCGATGCATCGGGCGCCATGGCGATAACGTAGAGACCCGCGTTAGTGGCGATCACATTTTTTAGAACTTTGCCATTCGCGGCGAGCACTTGTGCGCTCTCCGCGAGACTTCCCTTGTTCAAATCGAGACTGCGAATTTCGCCGTTTGGGTCGTGCGCCGTAGTCAGGTAATAGAAGGTGTCGCCGGAGAAATCGGAATCGATGACCTTGTCGTCATATTCAACGATCGGTTTCCATTGTGGTTTGCCGGATTTCAGGGACTCAAGAGAGCTGAATGCGACGCGAGCGTCCGCTCGCGCATTACCTGCGACTGCAATGGCCCACCGCGAGTTCAGGGTTGTCACGACGAAGGGAAATTCGACCGGTTGCATCGGAAATCCCAGACCAATTTTTGCTCCCTGCACCGGAACATCAGCGGTCATGGAGGTGCCGAGCCGGTGGAGAAAAGTGCTCATGTTTTCCATCGCGTCTTCCTGTCGCTCGGCGATATTCATGCGTGTGTAGGTGACGGTTTGGCCGTCAATCCAGTTCACGCTAAATTCGCCCCAGATCGGCGTCAGCACGTCATCCAACACCTTACCCGTGGCAACGTCGTAGAAGCGCGTTGCGCCGATTTCGCCGCCGCCTTCCGCAATGTGGACCGCGACCAGCTTGCCATCAGGCGAGGGCGAATAATTTTGGATTGAACGATGGCTGCCCTTAGGTGCGCCGGCCATTGGATCGAGAAGTATCCGGTCCCGGCCCTTCTCACGAACTTTAAGGACTGGAACATTGCTATCCGGGGCAAGTTCCAGAAAAAAAATGCGCTCTCCCACCAGCTTCACACTGGAATGACTCGCACTTGCCCGCGAAGCGGATTCCAGCTCCTTGAGTAATGGCCCGTGGCCAGGTAGACTCGCGAGAGTTTCCGTGGTTTGCGCACTGGAGGTTTTGACCCATACGATCATTTCGTCCCGTCTGTCAGGTTTTTCCATCCACCGATAGGGATCACTTACCGATACTCCATGGACTGTCTCCGTTAGCGGCTCGGCTTTCGGTGGTGGTGGGTACTCTCCAAAACCGACGTTTGCGACCTGCGCCGCGATGGCGCTTGTCATTCCTAAAAGGAGCGTTGTAACCAGCAGCGTGCCACGGAATTTCATTTGCATTCCCCCCTAGCTAAGCGGAAGATTCTTTCCTGACTTAGAGAAACGAGCCAACTATACAACCCTTTTTGGCCTAGTTGTATAGGATTTCCATCCAAGTCAAAGATCCAAAGCTGTGTGCTGTGTCCCGAACTGGAAATCGGACCATGCACATACCTGACTTTGCTCGCGGTTTACGATAGCAGCCCATCTCCACTTCCGATTTCGACACCAGCACCGACCCGGATTACAAGTGTGAAGGCGATTTCACAACAGTAATCCTGAAAGACCAACCGCCCTTCTCGCTGTCCTTACCAAAATGATCTATCGTTGATTGCCATGAACAATCTGCGTGAACAGTTGCACCAGATCGTAGACTCCCTGCCAATTCAATCCTTAGAGCACGCAAAAGCTGCATTGGAATACTGTGCGAATCCTGAGAAACACCGCATGAATATTGAAGAAGCAAAGTGGCGGCTATTGGAGAAATCACAAAGAGACTTGCGCGAGCACTCTGAGAGAACAGGGCAAGGATTCATATCGGCGATTGGTAGTGGCGGAGGTAGGACTGGTGCGGACGGCAACCACCATAGCTCCATGATTGCCTTCGAGGACGGCAAGGATGCGACTGTGCACTTTTACGTCTATCGAGGCACGCCCTTCGAGGTCATCGAAACAATCGAAGTTTCGGACGATGGACAACGCCTTATTCGACGCGAGCGAATCACTGCGGCTGATGGTACTGAACAGACGTTGTCGGCTGTACTGCCCGTATCACGCGGCGATAGGTAACGATAACCTACTAGGATTCTATCGCCAGTGCTCAAGCCGAGGCCGTTGGCAGGAAGATTAACCTAAGCACTGGCGATAGAATCGGTTGAAGGAAGCCGCCGTCGGTAATTGGGGGCTTGGATGAGGCTTCTTGGATTTGGCAGGGGAATTGCTTTATGTAATTTCATTGCGGTGCAGCAATTTTGCGTTGGCGAGGAAGTGCTGTTCGACGTCAATTGGTCTTTCTGATTCAACGACAATCGTTTTTCCCCACGACGGTGCGTTTCGATTGTCGCCCATCAAAGTCCCGGGGGCATGTTTTCGTGACGAAGATGGCCCTGAAGGATGCACTTTTACCTCGCGAAATTGTAGCACCGACAACTCTGCCGCAAAGCGGCTTCGTTCAACAGCCCATTACACTTCCGTCCGCTCGGTGCGCCTCCGTGGAAGACTGCACCGAGCCGGTTTTCATCGGTGATTTCTGAAAAAATCCCGTCAGCCCGCCTACGACGCTCGGTTCAGGCCTCACCGCTTCTGGTGACGCCTTTGCAACGCTTTCTGACGGCTTTTGATGGCTCAAGCCTTGTGGGCGGGTGCTCCTCCGGCGAACACGCCTCGCGCTCGAGATTAATGATGAATCGGCGATCATGGAAAGCTAGCGTTGTCGGCTGGTGAGTATTGCGGTTTGTAGACGTACCCTTCCCGGGTAGTTTCGGCCGTAATCACAGATCTGACGTGTAGATCGATGGTCGTTCCTGTTGCGCGGTTGACTAGGTCGTTGAGATGCGCGACTTGCTCCGGGGAAAGAGCTTGTGGTGTGCGCACCACCGCCCATGCAACTTGTGTGTCCCCTCGCGGCCCCAGCGTAACGCTAGCTAATCTCGCCCCTGGAATGCTACTCAAGTTGTTGGATAAGGTCTTTTGGATATTGTTCTCCAAGGTCGTTTGGATAATCACCCTGTGCAGGGTTGCGGTTAGGTGGATGCCTAGGACCAGTAGCAGAGCAAGTGATATCAGTCGTGGTACGAGTACCTTTCTTGCCTTGCCCGTAGCGAGCGGCCGATGTCCAACCAGCCAGAAGACCGTTGTGGCACCAACCGTGATAGCAGTGAAGTTGGCGAGGAATAGGAGAAAAGCTCCGCCCGCGAGCCCTGGCAGGCGGTGAGCCAGCAGAATGCCGCACGATGTCAATGGAGGAACTAATGCCGTGGCTATCGCCACGCCGACAATCACACCCGTTAGACTCACTGATACGTAAGTAAACGCTCCGGCAAGCCCTCCCACCAGTCCTATCAACAAGTCAAGAATGGTGGGCGACGTGCGGTTTAGGATTTCGCTACCAATGGACAGGCTGCGGCTTGCGGTACCAAGGACATAGGCGATGGTCAGTACCCATATCACGCCCACAACTTCTGCGACTAGGGAACGGCCCAACAACGTCACATCGGCCTCAGCGAGCCCCAGCGCAATACCTACAATGGGGCCCAGTAGCATCGCGACCAACATCGCTCCGATGATAACTGCTGGGGAGTTCTGCAAAAGGCCGAAACCGGCTAACAGTGTAGCGGCTGCGTTCATCGCCAAATAGGAGGTCGTTATGGCAGCTCCCGAGGTCACAGCCTCGCGTGCTGCCGACCGCTGAGCTTCCTCTGCTCGAAACTCGAATCGCCGGACTGCGCTCTCCTTTAAATTCATGAAAGAAGCCCTTCGCTTCGGAGATTATTGCACGACGACTCGGATAAGCCGCGCCAATGTCGAACTGATTTGCGCAGGGGATAGATTTCCAGGCAGAGACCGTTCTTTCACCGATAGCCGCCAAACGGCCAGTGACAGTGACCCTGAAGTTAAGCCGCCTCCCGACAAAGATCATGCCGGCCCGATGTCTGGGCGGCTTTTCTTGCTCACAGGTCGCAGTGCTGACGATAACTATCGTAATCAGCCCATTACACTCACCATCTCTGCGCCGTTCGGTTGTGAAAAGCGTCTCAACAGTGACCGAACTCACGTGTCGGCTACAACAGAAGTCATCCAGTTTGACGGTTTGTCGGCATCTCGTAGATGTGTCTCCGCAGATGATGGGCGGATGACGGGAGAGTAGGCCGGCGGAGTTTCACCACCGGCCTCTCGCAGAACCGAGCGTGAGATTCTCACCTCACTCGGCTCCCATCAGACAAACGTACCGGTCATGCCGAGTCGCCAGTGAGCGAAGAGATCGGGTCGCTCAGTCGCGAGCCTTTCTATAAACTGGCCCGCGAGAGTTGCACCACGCTTAAAGCGCTTGAACTTACGCTGCGCCCAAGCCACGAGCGTCTGATTGACGTATCGCAGCAGGGGAGCCAGCGCCGAAGGAGCATAACGTCCGTAATATCCAATCCAGCCTCGGAGGAGGGGATTGAGCTTCCGGGCGATGTCCTGTAAGGACAGCTGTGTTTGCCGTCGTAGGTTCAAGTCCCGGACCGTCGCCCGCATGGTGTTTAACGCAGCGGGGCTAACTGCCGGATTGAATCCTCCGAACAGTACCTTGTCCCGCATGCGTCGCACCTGCCGGGGCCGAAAGCAGTACCCGAGGAAATCGAATTTGACTTTCGGGTATTGGCCTTTGCGGTTGTCGTCCTTGCAATAGCCGAGTCGGCCCGGGTATTTCACCCCGAGCCGCTCACAGATCCGGACGTGAATCTCTCGATTCATCCGGCTCGTGCCACCCAGAGAAGGCTGCCGCCTTCCATCAAGACAAGGAGTTCATCCGGTTACCCGTTGTCTCCATCCCAATGTGGATGGCCTGCTCCCTTTGCTCCACGGGAGTTACCCCGCTTCCTCACTACTACGGAGCAGTCCGCCCCTGATCGATGCCTCGGTATTTTCGGCCTCATGGTGGTATCCATTTGCGCCTTTTCCCTTGCCATCACCGACCCGGTTCTCAAGTTCCGTACGAAAGCCTGGATAAGAGTCATGCCTTCTTTACGCCGGACACCGCATGGCCAGTAAGTAGGTCCCCACCATGCTTATCCCAGAGTGATCGTCAGACTCTGGTTGTGATGCCATTGGAAACCTTTCGACGCTTCATCGAAGGAGAGTTTGCACTCATCTCTCTTATCCACACCTGACGTGTTCTAATGACACGCCTTTTAACCATAACGTTCACCACCACGGCCATTGGGGGCCACAGCAGCTTATGGCGGTTTGAAGCCTCCTCCTACAAGGCGACTTCGAAGGGCCCACCTTCATCTTCCGTACAGCATGACGCTTGCGCCTCTTCTTGACACAGGACGATCCTGGTTTTCGTCGGATGCATCTCCAGATGGCATTCCGCCAAACGTGCCTGAAGCTCCGCCTTGAGGGCTTTTGCTTCCTGCTCGCTACAGCAGTGCACCAGTCCATCATCTGCATACCGACACCATGGGAGATCCGGGTGTGTCCGTGCCATCCAGGCATCAAACGCATAGTGGAGAAAGAGGTTGGCCAAAATAGGGCTAACGACTCCGCCTTGTGGCGTGCCGCAGTTTCGCTCTATCGTAGTCCCGTCTTCCATCACCATGGGCGCTTTGAGCCATCTTTCGATGTATAACAGCGCCCACTTACACGTTATGTGTTTCCGAACAGCCCGCCACAAGAGCTCGTGGTCGATGTTGTCGAATAGGCCTCTGATGTCGAACTCTAAAACCCAGTCATACTTCCAGCATCGTTCTCGCGTAGCCCCTATGGCATCCAGTGCCGACTTCTTCGGCCTGTATCCATAGGAGTCTGCTAGAAAGATTGGTTCTAGAGTCGGCTCAATTACCTGCTTGACGACCATCTGCGCCACGCGATCGGCTACGGTGGGCACGCCCAAAATCCTTTCTCCACCACTCTTCTTTGGAATGGGGACGGCGCGTACCGGCGGCGGAAAGTAGGTTCCCGAGCTCATCCGATTCCAGATCTTGTACAGATTGCCTGACAAGTCGGCCTCGAACTGCTCGATCGTCTGCTCATCCACTCCGGCCGCTCCGCGATTGGATTTGACCGCTTTGTACGCTTCGTACACCAGTCGCTTATCGATGTTGAACGGTTTGTTTGTCGCATGCATCGAGTTCATCCTGTCTCCAGTTGTTTCGGTGATGCAACCGCCTGACCCGACCCCTTTGCTCTAGCCCCATTACAGGGCCTTCATCGCTCGTACGAGTCGGTCCGCCCCAGTACTCCGCCTCGGTACTCTCGCCTCGCAGTTTTGGCTGCTTGGACTTCTCCCTTGACATCGGAGCACTGGTTCCTGCAGTTCCGCACAATCGCCTGCATCCGCTTCACGCCCTCTCTACGCCGGTCGCCACCCGCCCAGTCATCAGGCACCTGGCAGATTCATCCCAGACGATAGCCGCATCTGGTTTCGACGACACTTGACTTCGTAACGACGCATCATCGATGGGTTCACTTTCGTTCGTCTCTCGGATGCGCACCTGCGCAAGTTTTCCTTGCACTTTTCCTCCAACGCTCACTACCGACGGCTTTTGACCGCAGCAGCTTGGAAGTGGTTTAAGACCTGCTCCTGAAAGCCGATCCTGAAGGACCATCCTTCATCGATTGCACAGCTCGTCCACGTTTTGCGGTTAGGTCATGCGACCTCCTTATATACGTGCACTTCTGCAGCACACGGCCATCCGGAAGTTGATCCCTGAGGATTGAGGTCGAGAAGCGCCATCGACGGAAGTCAACCTGAACGAGAAGTCCCTATGCTGAGACTGCCAGAGCGGCGTGTGAGGAAATCACTCCCTCCTTATCGTCCAGCATTTACCGATGTGTCCGTTCGCGGGAGGGCTCCGCTGGTGCGGGTACACACGCTTGATTTGGTCCGGCATCGAACCGCCCAACGTAGAATGCCGTCCCGTCAACAATCTGAGGCGGCCGTACGTCTTCCTAAGTGTGAACCTTGCGGCAGTTCGTAAGCGGTCTTTGAACGAAGCGTAGCCTGGAGGAATGCATACCAGTCAACGCGCGCGTAACGAGGGTCGCAAGTGTTACCTCGTCCAGTTTGACGCTGTCAGCTAACAAGCGAAACACCTATAGGATGCGACTGCGGGCAGTATTAAGGAACCAGGATCAAAGTTCGGGCAACGATGGATTGTCTTGGCTCAGCGTGAAATGGAGAAGCGACGTTCTCCGCTAGTGTAGATTCCGCCCCTGCGGGGCGGGGATTTTTCAAGGCATGGGGGTCTATCGTCCGATGGCTTTTTCCTCGCAATGCACAGCGCGAGAGGATTGGCTCCCGCGCTGCTGAACATCGGCTCGATGAGCCCGCCCGGTTATCCCTCGGCATGGTTGCCTCCCGGCAGAGCCCGCCTCCGTTTCACCTGGCAAGTTCATTGTAACTCCGCCGTGCGTGCTGTTCTCAACTTCCGGTTTGCCCCGTGACTCGTCCGCAAATCCCGAAATTGAGCCATTCGAGCTGCATGGGGCTTACCGCCTTCAGCGAGGTCGGTTAACTCGTGATGGGTTGCTTTCGGAGCTTGCGAAGCAAAGCCTTCAAGGCCGAGACCTCACAGCCGCGAAGAGCCCACCTAACTCGCGTCTTAAGCTTGTGCGTCGATCAAACGATGTCCCGCGCCGCCCGATTCGCACTCTCCGCTGACTCACTCGGAGAAGTCCGCCGGGAACTCATGAGTCGGGTCGTTATAGAGGATAGCTATCAGCGGAACGCCAGGCTCGGCGGTTGCGTCTGAGCGGCGAGCCCCGACCTCGCCGGCCACCTCGCTCGTGTATTCGGCCACTACTTCGCCAAACGTGTTGCGTTGGATGGCAACCTTTTGCCCGACTTTGACCTTTTCGTTCAGCTTGACCAGAAGCTCAACGAATCCACCATGAGTTGAAAAAATAAAATGGTCGCTGTTGGCGACGAAGATGCCCGTATCCCTCGCGGTGCGGCCCATCGGGCCGGAGATAATCCCGTGGTGCTTGAGCACATTCATAGTGCCCTCCACAAACAAGGGGATCATGCTCAGGTCCAGGATGCGTGAAGCGCCAATCTCGGGCGTGATCGCCGGGATACCCACATTGATGTATGCATTCGCGAGCAGAGTGGGATAGGCCGGGTTGTCGAAGATCTGGCCGATCGGAAAGAGCTCCGCCATCGCCCGGACCTCGGGTATCTCCATCCGGGCAAGAATGAACGCTGTCACATCCATAGCTGTAGCCCCGGTATGGAAATCAAGCGCGAAGTCGGCGTTCGGCCTCAAGAGCCGGTTGAACACGAGCCCAGCATGCCGGCTGGTCGCACTGAAGCCATTCTCATTCCCGGGCCATTCGCGATTCATGTCGATAAGATCGATTCCTCGTCCTGAACTAGGCCATCTACGCGCCATGCCTTCCAGGGCCGGGCGGGATACGTCAGGGACCGCCAGCACCGTACCCGACATCTGGGCCGGATCCAGCTGGTTCATGATGGTTTGTACCGCGTGCACCGAACTCATCTCATCGCCGTGCACACCGCTGGTTAGTACGACGCGCTTGCCCGGCTTTGCCCCCACGGCGACTATCACCGACACATACCAGTGTTGCCCCGTAGGCATTTGCACACCCTCAAAATAGAACGCGTGCTTCTTGCCACGCTCCAGATCGTTCACGTCAAGAGCGCTGATGACCTTCTTCCCCTGGATCACATCGCCGGTGTAGACCGTTCTTTGCAGTGCGCCCGGTTCCAGTCCAACAGGCGGTGCTTTCGTGTCCTGGGCATTTGCAGTGCCGGCACTGCTCGCAAGACTAGCCGACGCGCCAACCAGGCCGATGGCTGCCATCATGAAGTCGCGACGATCGAGGCCCTCTCTTCGTTCGTTCGGCATGGCGAACTCAGGTAGCAATGGTTATTATGACACTGGCGACCGTGGGTTGCCTGCAAAATCCGTTGTCACGCAGGGGAACTGTAGTGATCAACAGATCTGGACCTACCCAGTCAACGTATCTGGCGAATTGTTTGAATGCTACTGAGTATCACATAATATACTGACACTGTTGAGGATTTTGTGCTATGTTTCAGGCATGGGATTTCCAGCGGGAGTACGGCGTGATTTTCAGGCTCTGGAGCGGAGACGGTTGGTGGCAGCGG